>Ga0302254_10000445_pt1 | contig 10196 bp, 9 predicted proteins | sample I_Fen_E1_4_FD_194573 | JGI IMG/M metagenome (GOLD analysis project Ga0302254, IMG submission 194573) | Peat permafrost microbial communities from Stordalen Mire near Abisko, Sweden - I_Fen_E1_4 | ecosystem: Environmental > Terrestrial > Soil > Wetlands > Permafrost | place: Sweden: Abisko... | reverse complement strand
CAGGGAACCGGTATCGGCGGGTTCATCGGCCTCGAGGAGCCCAACCTCTTTGGCCAGGGCAAGCGCGGCAAGCTGCAGTGGCAGTTCGGCCGTAACATCCAGGACCTGAACCTTTCCTACACCGATCCCAACATCAGGGAAACCCGGGTTTCCGGCACCCTGTCCATCTTCGACTCGCGGGCCCGGTTCGTCGTCGGCGACCTGGGTCGGCGGCGGCAGGCGGGCGGGCTCATCCAGTTCGGGTTCCCGCTCCTCTCGTCCCGCTATACTCGGCTGTTCCTGAATTACGGTCTGCAGCGGATCTCATATACCGGGGGCTCCATCAGCCTCCGGAGCCGCTTCAGCTGCTTCCAGTGCACCCGGTCCACCCTTGGCGCGTCCATAGTCAAGGACACCCGGGTAGGAATGCCATTCGCCACCGCGGGTACCTTCCTCACCTTCGCCGGCGAGCTGAACGGCGGGTTTCTCGGCGGTACCGGCGACTTCCAGAAGTTCGACGCCGAGGCAAGGTTCTATGCCCCGCTTGGCGTCATCGGAGGGAGCCGGGCGCAGATCGGCGGCGGCGGGGTCGCGGTGGTGCTCGCGTTCATTGCCCGTGGGGGTTTCATTTTCGGCGATGCGGGGCCGTTCTTCACCGAGCTGTACTCGATGGGCGGCGTGCAGTTCGGCATTCCGTTGCGGGGGTACCCGGAGTTCTCGATTACACCCAACGGGTACGATCCCCTGGCCGCCACCAACCGGGCCAGCCCGAACGCCTTCGGCAAGTCGATCGCGGCGTTCAACGTGTCGCTCGGGGCGCGGGTCAGCCAGTTCCTGTACTTGAGCATGTTCATCGATGCGGGCAACAACTATCGGAGCGTGGCGCAGTGGGACCCGACCCGGCTGATGCGTGGCGCCGGCTTCGGTGTGGCGGTCGTGTCGCCGCTCGGGCCGATCGGCATCGATCTTGGATATGGGTTTGACCGGACCAATCTGCTGGGGCAACCGGCCCCCGGCTGGCAGCTCCATTTCCGGCTCGGCAACTTCTTTTAGTGTGGTGAACCTTCTTACTCAGGAGCCTGACATGCGGTTCGCAGGTGTAGTGATGCGCGGCATTGGGACGCTGGTGGTGGCGGCGGTGGCGGTGGCCCCCGTTCAGGCGCAGTCGAAGCCGGCAACGAAGCCGGCAGCGACGACGGCCCCGGCTCCGGCTCCCTCCGGCGCGACGAAGCTCGCCTTCGTGAACGCCCGCCGGATCCTGCAGTCCACCCCGGGCTGGACCACGGCGGAGCAGACCTTCACCAAGGAGAGCGAGGGCTACCGCCTCGAGCTGCAGAAGCTGCAGGCGACCCTCGACTCGATGGCGTCGGATTACGAGCAGCAGTCCGTGGTGCTGAGCCCGACCCAGCGCCAGGCCAAGCGGAACGAGCTCGAGGCCAAGCGCACCGCGCTCGAGGCCCGTGCCCAGGAACTGCAGACCAAGGCCCAGCAGCGCGAAACCGAGTTGCTGGCACCGCTGCAGCAGAAGGTGAACGGCGTCATCGAGCAGATGCGCGTGGAGGGCGGATACGCCTTCATCTTCGACGTGAGCGCACAGAGCGGGAACATCGTCGCCGCCGACCGGTCCCTGGACCTCAGCGACCGGGTCATCGAGAAGCTCAAGGCGACCAACTGACCCAGGTGGCCGGTACCGGACTTACCGCGCAGGCGGTCGCCGACCTCGTCGGTGGCCGCCTGCTTGGCAATGGCTCGGTGGTCATCCACTCGGTGGCGTCGCTCGATCGCGCCGGGCCGGGTGACCTGTCGCTGGTGGTATCGGCGGCATATCGCGCCGGGCTGAAGGGGTCGGCGGCAGGTGTGGTGCTCGTCACCGACGACCTGGCGGGCGAGGCCGCTGGTATCACCACCACGGTGGTGGTGCGCGATCCCGCGCGGGCCCTGACGCAGGTGGTCACCTGCCTCTTTCCGCCGCCGGTGTCGCTCCCCGGCATCGATCCCTCCGTGCGCCTCGGCGCCGGGGTGGAACTCGGTGCCGGCGTATCCCTCGGTCCCAACGTCGTGCTCGGTGCCCGCACCAGGGTCGGCGCGCGCACCCGGCTCGATCCCGGCGTGGTGCTCGACGAGGACGTCACGGTGGGCGAGGACTGCCATCTGGGTGCCCACGTCGTCTGCGGCCCCCGCGTGCATCTCGGTGCGCGCGTCACCGTCAAGGCGGGCGCCGTGCTCGGCGGCCCCGGCTTCGGCTTTCACAGCAGTGCCGCCGGCCACCAGCGCATTCCCCATGTCGGCGGGCTCCGCATTGGCGACGATGTGGAGATCGGCTCCCTCTGCAGCGTCGATTGCGGCAGTATCGACGAAACCGTCATCGAGCGTGGCACCAAGATCGACAACATGGTGCATGTCGGGCACAACGTACGCATCGGCGAGCACTGCCTCCTCGCCGGCGGCGTCCTCGTGGGCGGCAGCACGCGCCTCGGTAACTTCGTCGTCATTGGCGGTGGTGCGGGCCTGGGCGACCACGTCACCGTGGGCGATGGCGCCCGCATCGGTGCCGGCACCGGTGTCTTCCGCGACCTTCCCGCCGGCGCGGTCGTGAGCGGCTACATGGCGCAGAACCATCGCGAGACGCTTCGCGTACAGGCGGCGGCGCTCCGGCTTCCGGCGATCATCGCCGAACTCGAGCGCCTCGTGGAGCAACGTCGCCGCGATGCCTAGGCGCACGCTGGCACGCGAGGTCACGCTCACCGGGGTCGCCCTTCACTCCGGCGTCACCAGCAGCGTCGTCTGCCGGCCGGGGCCGGCCGGCCGCGGCATCACCTTCGTACAGCACGGCGGCAAGTCGCCGGCAGTGCCCGCGCGTCCCCATCGCGTCGGCGCCACCGAGCGGCGCACCGGGCTTGGTGAGGGCGACAACGCCATCTATACCGTCGAGCATCTCCTCGCCGCCGCCTTTGCCCTGGGCCTGGACGACATCGCCGTGGAAGTTGATGGCCCCGAGCTGCCCATCCTGGATGGGTCGTTCGAACCATGGTTGCACGCCCTCCAATCCGGTGGGATGAGTGAGCAACCCGGGCATGCCGTCACCTTTGTGGTGCGCGCACCCTTTGTATTGAGCGTGGGCGGTGCATCTTACCGTGTGGCGCCGGCCGACGAATTCCGGCTTACCGTCAGCGTGGACTGGGATCACCCCGTCATCGGGCGGCAGACCGGCGAGTGGACCGTCAACGCCGACAGCTTCGGTCGGGAAATCGCCGGGGCGCGTACCTTCGGGTTCGAGCGCGAGGTGGCGGGGTTGCGGGAGCGCGGCTTCGCCTTGGGCGGCGATGTCGAGAACGTCATCGTGCTGACCGACGATGGGGTGCTGGGCACCACCCTGCGCTGGCCCGATGAGTTCGTCCGCCACAAGGCAGGTGACGTCATCGGTGATATTGCGTTGATTGGTGGGCGGCTCAAGGCTCACATCACCGCGGAGCGTCCCAGTCACCAGGGCAACGTGGCGCTGGCGCAGCGCTTGATTCGCACGGCAGAACGTCAGGGAGGGCAAGTGCTCGAGATCAGCCGGATCATGGAAGTCCTGCCGCACCGGTACCCATTCCTGCTTGTCGACCGCATCCTCGAGGTCGAGCCGGAGCGCCGCGTGGTGGGCATCAAGAACGTCAGCATCAATGAGCCGTTCTTCCAGGGTCACTTTCCCGGGCATCCCATCATGCCTGGTGTGCTCATCGTCGAGGCGCTGGCCCAGGCCGGTTGCGTGCTGCTCATGGACAAGCAGATCGACCCCTCGAAGCAGATCGCGTACTTCATGGCGCTCGACAACGTGAAGTTCCGGCGGCCGGTCGTGCCCGGCGACCAGTTGCGGCTCGAGGTCACGCTCCTGCAGGGCAGGGGACGTACCCTGCGCCTCAAGGGCGAGGCGTACGTTGAGGGTCAACTGGTATGCGAGGCCGAGATGCTGGCGCGATTGGTGGACCGGTGACCGGCACCCGCATTCACCCCTCCGCGATCATCGACCCTGGCGCAAACCTCGGGGTGGATGTCGAGGTGGGGCCGTGGGTGCTGATCGGCCCCGACGTGGAGGTCGGTGACCATTGCCGCCTTGGGCCGCGCGTCACGCTGCAGCAGCAGGTGCGCCTGGGATCCCGTGTGCTGCTCGGCGAGGGCACCCTCGTGGGCGGCGATCCCCAGGACACCAAGTATCACGGCGAGGAAACCTGGGTCGAGATCGGCGATAACACCGCCATTCGAGAGTACTGCACCATCAATCGCGGCACGACCTCAACCGGTCGCACCGTAATCGGCTCCAATTGCTTCCTCATGACCTACGTGCACGTGGCGCACGATTGCCGCGTCGGTGATCACGTGGTCATTGCGAATGCCACCCAGATGGCGGGCCACGTGACCGTGCAGGATCACGCCATCATCAGCGGCCTCAACGGCATTCACCAGTTCGTCACCATCGGCGAGTACTCCTTCGTCGGTGGGGGATCTCGCGTCAACCAGGACGTGCCGCCCTTCACCAAGGCCGTGGGCAGTCCCATCGAGCTCTACGGGCTCAACACCGTCGGACTCCAGCGCGCCGGTGTGAGCGCCGAGGTGGTGACGTCGCTCAAGCGCGCCTATCGCATCGTCTTCAACTCCGACCTGAGCCTCGGTCGCGCCATCGCCCGCGCCCGCGAGGAAGTGCCGCCCCTCGCCGAGGTCGAGCGCTTCCTCTCCTTCGTGGAATCTGCCGGACGCGGGGTCCCCGCGTGATACCGGCGCTCCCCATCGGCGTCATCGGTGTGGGTGCGCTCGGCCGTCATCATGCCCGCCACCTGGCGGCATCGCCCGAGGCCACCCTCGTCGGCGTGTACGACACCGATCGCGCGCGCGCTCGGGAGGTGGCGGCCGCCTGTGGGTGCCGCGCGTTCGAGGACCTCGACGAACTGCTCGGGCTGGTGCGTGCCGTCACCGTCGCCGTCCCGACGCCGCACCACGCCGAGGTCGGCCTGCATGTGCTGCAGCGCGGCGTGCCAATGCTCATGGAAAAACCGCTCGCCGCCACCGTGCTAGAGGCCGACGCGCTGATCGCCGAGGCGGCGCGCCAGGGCGTCCAGCTCCAGGTGGGACACATCGAGCGCTTCAACCAGGCGCTCCGCGCCGCCGAGCCGCTGCTGCACCATCCGCTGTATCTCGAGAGCCAGCGACTGGCCTCCTTCCAGCCGCGCGGCACCGACGTCGCCGTGGTGCTCGACCTCATGATCCATGACCTCGACCTGATCCTGCACCTCACCGGCGGGGCTGAGGCCATCGACGTACGCGCCTCGGGCGTCGCGGTGCTCTCCCCGCACCTCGACATGGCCAATGCGCGGGTGGAGTTCGAGGGCGGCGTGGTGGCCAACGTCACCGCCTCGCGCGTGGCTCGCGACCGGGTGCGGCGGCTCAGGATCTTCCAGGCCAACGGCTATCTCTCCCTCGACCTCGCCACCGGCAAGGGCGACTTCATGCGCCTGCGCGACGGATGGCGTCCTGGCATCAGCCAGGAGCTCTCCGACATCGTGGAATTCATTCCACTCTCAGCACCCGAGGCCGATGCGCTCTCCCTCGAGCTGCACAGCTTCATCCATGCCGTGCGCGGCGATCGCGAGGCGGTGATCACCGGTGAGGAGGGCAGGGCGGCGCTCGCCCTGGCGCTGCGCGTCACCGACGCCGTGACCACCGCGCCATTGCCCCTGCTCGGCGGGGCATGACCGCCGCCGGTGCCCGCATCTTCCTGTCGGCGGGAGAGCCCTCCGGCGACCTGCATGGGGCGGCGGTAATCCAGGCACTGCGAAGCCGGCTGCCATCGGCGGTGCTGGAGGCCTTTGGCGGACCACGGATGGCCACGGCAGGAGCGAACGTGCGATTTCCCATGGAAGGCATGACCGCCTTCGGCCTCGTGGAGATCCTCGAGAAGATTCCCGCGCACTACCGGCTGCTGCGCCGCATGGAGCGCGACTTCGCCCGGTCGGCCTACGACCTGGTCATCCTCATCGACTATCCCGGTTTTCACCTGCATGTCGCAGAGGCTGCGCGGCGCGCCGGCATTCCCGTGCTGTACTACATCGCGCCGCAGCTCTGGGCCTGGCGGCCGCAACGGGCGAAGCGCCTCGCGGCGGCCTGCAACCGGCTCGCCGTGATCCTGCCGTTCGAGGAAGCCTTCTTCCGGAACGTCGGCGTGGACGCTGTATATGTGGGTCATCCGCTGCTCGATCGCGGGGCACCGCCTTCCCGCGCAACGGCGCGCGCGGCGCTTGGCATCCCCGCGGACGAACGGGTGCTCGCCCTCTTTCCCGGCAGTCGTGCCGGCGAGATCCGGCGTCTCTGGCCGTCCTTCCGCGATGCCGCGCGCACGCTCCTCGATCGGGGCGTCGCCACCCGCGTCATCGTGGCCGCGACCGATCAGGGCGACTTTCCCGGCAGTGAATCGTTCACGCTCATCCGCAGCGCGTCGCTGGCGGTGGCCGCCGCCGCCGATGCAGCCATCGTGAAGTCGGGCACCTCTACGCTGGAGGCCGCGCTCGCCGACACGCCGATGATCGTGCCCTACCGCGTCAACGCCATCACCGCCTTCCTCAGCCGTCGCCTCGTCACCGTGCCGTGGGTGAGCCTGGTCAATCTCGTGGCGGAGCGTGAGGTGGTGCCCGAGATCCTCCAGGAAGCGGTCACGGCGCCCCGCCTCGTCGAGGCCGTCGGGCCGCTGCTTGATCCGGCGCATCCCGCCACGCGCGCACAGCGCGAGGGCCTGGCGCTCGTGCGCGCGCGCCTGGGGACGCCTGGTGCCGCCGATCGCGTCGCCAACATGGCCGTCGCACTGCTGGCCGCATGAAAATCCGGCTCTCGCCGCGCCAGGTCCGCATCATCGCGCGCCCCGTCATCTCGCTGCTCGCCCGCACCTGGCGCTACGAGCTGCCACCGCGAAATCCTCTCGAGGATGACGTGCGCAGCGGCCGGGCCACCGTGGTCATCGCCTGCTGGCACGAGGAGCTGCTGCCGTTGCTCTGGCATGGGCGCGGCTTCGGCATGGGTGTGGTGGTGAGCGGTTCACGGGACGGGGAATACGCCGCCCAGGTGGCGGAAGGGTTCGGCTATCGCGCCCTCCGGGGATCGAGCAGCAGGCGCGGCGCGAAGGTTCTCCTCGAGGCGGTACGCGAGCTCCAGGCCGGCACCAGCATCACCTTCACGCCCGATGGTCCCCGGGGTCCGCGTCGAGTCTTCAAGCCCGGGGCGGCCCTTGCAGCCCAGCGCGCCGGGGTGCCCCTTGTCCCCGTCAGGGCCACCCCGGTGCAGGCCTGGCGCCTCCGTTCCTGGGACCACTTCGCCATTCCCAAGCCGGGGGCCCGAGTCCTCGTGGCCTACGGCGATCCCATCCAGGTGGGACCCGGATCCGATGGCGTTTCGGAGGCGGCCGCCGTGGCTGAACGGGCACTGAACCTGCTTGGAGCGGCCGCATGATCGGGGGCCGGCGGGGTGATACCCACAGGTTCCTGCGCTGGCTCTGGACCAGCCGTCGCTTTGAGGCTCGACTGGCCCGTGCGCCGCTGGTTCCGGCCTCCGTGCTCTGGCGGGCTGGCATGAAGCTCCGGGAGGCCGCCTATCGTCGCGGCTGGGCAACAACGCATGACCTGCCCCTCCCCACGGTGGCGGTCGGGAACCTTACGGTCGGTGGCTCGGGCAAGACGCCCATCGCGATCTGGATTGCGCGACACTACGCCGCGCAGGGACTGCGGCCCGGCATCCTCCTCCGGGGCTACGGTGGCGACGAGACGATGGTGCATCGGCGGTCGGTGCCCGAGGCGATTGTCGTCGCCAATGCCGACCGGGTGGCCGGCGCGGAGGCGGCCCTGGCCCAGGGCGCCCAGGTGCTCGTGCTCGACGACGCGTACCAGCGGATGGATGTCCGCCGGGACCTGAACCTCGCGGTCGTGGCCGCCGAAACCACCCGTGCGGTGCGGTGGGCGGTGCCGGCGGGACCGTGGCGTGAGGGAGTCGAGGCCCTCGATCGCGCTGATGCGCTGATTGTCACCCGGAAGCGCGCCACGCCCGAGGCCGCCGAACTGCTCGCGGACGAACTGTCCTCGCGCATCGAGGGGCCGGTGGCCATCGCGCACCTGGGCCTGCGGCACCTGGAGGGGCTCGTCTCCGGTCGTCGCACCCCCGCGAGTGAGCTGGCCGGTCGTCGCGTGGTGGCCGCCGCCGGTATCGCCGACCCCGATGCGTTCGTGGCCCAGGTGAAGTCCATCGGGGCGCAGGTGCAGGTAGCCACGTGGAAGGATCATCACGACTATCGCGACGAGGACGTCGCGTGGCTGGCACATGCGGCGCGCCGCGCCGATCATGTCGTCATGACCGAGAAGGATGCCGTCAAGTTGCGCGATCGCTGGCCCGCCAGCGTGCCCGAGCCGCTCGTGGCGGTGCTTGGATTGGAGTGGGAGCGTGCCGGCGATCGCATCGTCGCCGCCCTCGATGCCGTCGTCCACAGTGTGGATCGCCCTTAACCCAGGCCGTGCGCCGCGGCGCCGGAGACTTCCATGACCAGCATTGCCACCCATCGGGGCCAGCCGATCATCTCCCCGGACAAGGACCGGTTCCTGTCCGAGGAGAATCCGTTCGAGGCGATGATGTCCCGCTTCGATTACGCGGCCCAGCGCCTCAGCCTCGATCCCGGCCTGTACAAGGTGCTCCGTCATCCCGAAAAGCAGATCATCGTCGCCGTACCGGTGCATCGCGACAACGGCGAGGTGGAGGTCTACACCGGCTACCGCGTCATTCACAATTCGTCGCGCGGGCCGGCCAAGGGCGGCATCCGGTTCGACATGAACGTGCATCTCGACGAGGTGAAGGCGCTGGCGGCGTGGATGACCTGGAAATGTGCGGTGGTGAATATTCCGTTCGGTGGCGCCAAGGGCGGCGTCATCTGCGATCCCTCCCACATGTCGATGCCCGAACTCGAACGCATGACCCGCCGCTACACCTCCGCCATCATCGATACGCTGGGCCCCGACTCGGACGTTCCCGCGCCCGACGTCAACACCAATGAGCGCGTCATGGCCTGGGTCATGGACACCTACTCCATGCACAAGCGTCACACGGTGACCGCGGTGGTGACGGGCAAGCCGATCGAGATGGGCGGGTCGCTGGGGCGGCGAGAGGCCACCGGCCGCGGCTGCACCATCGTGACGCTCAAGGCCCTCGCGCGGCTCGGCATGCCGGTGAAGGGTGCCCGCGTCGCCGTGCAGGGATTCGGCAACGTCGGCTCCATTGCCGCGCAGCTGCTCGAGCAGGCCGGCTGCACCATCGTGGCGGTCAGCGACAAGACCGGCGCCGTCTGGAATGCAAAGGGCCTCGACGTCGCCGACCTGCTGGCATACGTGCGCCAGAACAAGTTCCTCGCCGGGTACCCGAAGGGCGAGGCGATCGGCAACGAGGAGCTCCTCACCATCGACTGTGAGGTGCTGGTCCCCGCCGCCCTCGAGAATGTCATTACCAGCAAGAACGCCGCGAACATCCGGGCAAGGATCATCTGCGAGGGCGCCAACGGACCCACCACCGCCAACGCCGACAGGATCCTCGAGGAGAAGGGGGTCTTCGTCATCCCCGACATCCTCGCCAATGCCGGTGGCGTCACCGTGAGCTACTTCGAGTGGGTACAGGACCGCGGCGGCTATTTCTGGGACGAGGAGACGGTGAACCAGCGCCTCGAGAAGATCATGGTCCGCTCCTTCGATGAGGTGGCGGCCATGTCGGACACCCACACCCTCAACATGCGCACCGGTGCCTACATGCTGGCAATCGAGCGGGTGGCCGCCGTGCACCGCCTGCGCGGCATGTACGCCTAGTTGCTGAAGCTCACACTCGCCGCTGTCGGCCGCCTGCGGCCGGAGTACCGGGCCCTCGCCGACGAATACGCGGCGAGGGTCGCGCGCTTTGCGGAATTCACCGAGGCCGAGGTGCGCGAGGCCTCACGCGCGCCGTCGCCGGCCGTGCAGTTGCGCGAGGAAGCCGCCCGGCTGCAGGAGAAGCTTCCCGGCGGCAGCCGCATCGTGGTGCTCGACCGCACCGGAAAGGGACTCACCAGTGAGGCCCTGGCGCGCGAGCTCGACCGCTGGCGCTCGGAATCCCGTCCCGTCTCCCTCGTCATCGGTGGCTCCAACGGCCTCGCCCCCGACCTGGTGCAGGCTGCCGACCTCGCCTGGAGC
>Ga0302254_10000442_pt1 | contig 10222 bp, 7 predicted proteins | sample I_Fen_E1_4_FD_194573 | JGI IMG/M metagenome (GOLD analysis project Ga0302254, IMG submission 194573) | Peat permafrost microbial communities from Stordalen Mire near Abisko, Sweden - I_Fen_E1_4 | ecosystem: Environmental > Terrestrial > Soil > Wetlands > Permafrost | place: Sweden: Abisko... | reverse complement strand
GGCGAACCTCGGCGACGACATCACGTACTCGGGCACCGTCTCGGCAGCGATGGAGGCGGTGATCAACGGGGTCCCGGCCTTCGCGATCTCGCAGGAGTACCACGACCAGGTGGACTTCGAGCTGGCGGCCCTGGCGGCCGCGGTGGTGGCACGGAACATCCTGGAGCACGGCCTGCGCCGCGGCGAGCTGCTGAGCGTCAACGTCCCGGCAGCGACCATCGCGGAGTGCGGGGGGTTCGAGATCACGCGCGTCGGCCGGCGCGTCTACCAGGACCAGCTGGTCCAGCGGCTGGACCCCCGGGGGCTGCCGTACTACTGGATCGGCGGCCCGCCCCCATCGGGGATCAGCGTGCCGGGCACGGACTTCAACGCGGTGGTGAACCGCCGGATCTCCGTCACGCCGATCCACCTTGACCTCACGGGGCGCCGGCTGCTCCGCCAGCTCCACACGTGGGACTGGACCTTCCAACGGACGCCCGGAGCGGCGGAACCGGGCCCGGAGGAGGCGCTGACCGAGCGCCGCTGACGGCGAGGGTCGGAGGCAGGACCCGAGCCAGGTTCTGTGCCGGACCCGAGGCAACCATGAGCTGCCCAGGCCCGCGGCCGCCCGGGGCCTCTACTTCCGGCGCCTCCGGCGATCCGCGATGACCTCCACTGCCGCATTCCGGCCCGGGGCGCCGGTCACGCCGCCGCCCGGGTGCGCGCCCGCACCCGCGAGGTACAGCCCTTCGACGGGCATCCGGTAGCGCGCCCAGCCGAGGAGCGGCCGCCACAGGAAGAACGAGTCGAGCGCGGGCTCCGCGTGGAGCGGGTGGCCGCCCGTGAGGCCGTACTCCGCCTCGAGGTCCGCGGGCGTCAGCACCTGCCGGGCCGTCACGCGGGAGCCCAGCCCGGGGGCCACGGTCTCCAGCGTCCGGACGGCCAGGTCCCCGACCGCCTCGCGCCGAGACGCCCAGTCACCGTCCGCGGGCGCGGCCGGCATCCACTGCATCAGGACGCTCACTACGTGCGTGCCTGCGGGAGCGCCGGCCACCAGCGACGGGTCCACGAGCGACGGGATCGTCGCCTCGAGCACCGGCGCCTCGGCGATCCGCCCGTACTTGGACGCATCGAAGGCGTGCTCCATCGCGTCGATCGAGGACGTGTTCACCTGGATCCGGCCGCGCAGCACGCGGGCGTCGCCGGCCGCCGCCGGGAACTCCGGTAGCCCGTCCAGCACCAGGTTGACCTTGGTCACGGAGCCCGGCGTCCGGATGTTGCCGGCGCGCCAGCGCATCGACGGCCCGACGGTCACCGGGTCCACGAGCTTCGTCAGCAGCTGCTTCGGATCCAGGCCCGAGACGACCGCGCGGGCGGCGATCTCCTCGCCCGAGGCGAGCACCACGCCGGTGACGGCGCCGTCGGCCGTGGTGATCGCGACGACCTCGGCTTCCGTGCGGATCTCGGCGCCCGCGGCGCGGGCAGCCGAAGCCAGCGCCTCGGATAGGGCGGACGGGCCGCCCTTGGCGAACACGGTCTCGCCGGCGGCCCCGCCGTCGTTGCCGGCAGCGTCGGCCAGGAGCACCTGCGTGGTGCCGGCGGACCAGGGGCCCATCGCGGTGTAGCGGACGCCGCGCCAGGCGAGCGTCGCCCGGATCGCGTCGGAGGAGAACGATTCGGCCACGAAGTCCGCGGCCGCCATCGCCAGGACGCGCAGGATCGTTCGCCCGTCCTCCCTGCCCAGGCCGCGGAACGCGCGCCCGAGACGGAGACCCAGGAGCGCGTCGCCGAAACCCGGCGCCTTGATCTCGGGCGGGGCCTCGTCACCGAGGTCCGCGAGGAACCTGGACAGCGAGCGGACGGACCGGTCGAACTCGACGAAGGACGTGGCATCGTCCTCCGACCATGCGCGCAGGGCGTCCACGCTCCTGCCGAGGTCGGCCCACAGGGTGACCGCACGGCCATCCGGCTGGGGCGCGAAGACACGCACCTCGGGCGCCACGAGGGCCAGGCCCCACCGGGCGAGGTCCAGCTCCCGGGCCACTGACGGCCGGAGCCGGCCCACCGTGTGGGCCAGGGACGGGACCCGGACGCCGCCGAGGGTCTCGGTCACCACGGCGCCGCCCACGATGTCGCGAGCCTCGAGCACGAGGACCCGCAACCCGGCGCGGGCGATGTAGGCCGCCGCGGTCAGGCCGTTATGACCGGCGCCGACGACGATCGCGTCCCAGGGGCCGCCGGTGACGGGCGAAGAGGTGGCCGAGGGGGCGGTGGACCTGGTGGTTGAAGCGATCGTTGCCATGTCAGGCCACCTTCCGGCCGCGGGCCTTGAGGACCTCGAGCGCGGCGAGGCGCCCGTTGGCCCCCATCAGGCCGCCGCCCGGGTGCGTGGACGAGCCCGACAGCCAGAGGTCCTGGATCGGGGTCCTGAAGCGCGCATAGCCGGGGACGGGGCGGTTGAAGAACAGCTGCTCCAGGGACAGCTCGCCCTGGAAGATGTTCCCCTCGGTCAGGCCCATCGTCCGCTCGATGTCCAGCGGGGTGAGGACCTGGCGCCCGATGATGATGTCCCTGATGTTCGGTGCGAACTCCGCGATCCGGTCGATGACGGCGTCGCCGAACGCCTCCCGGTTGTCGTCCCAGGTGCCCAGCCCGGGGGCAAGCTTGTACGGCGCGTACTGCACGAAGCAGCTGATCACGTGCTTGCCTGGCGGGGCCATCCCCGGATCCACGAGCGTCGGGATGATCATGTCGATATACGGCCGCTTGCTCCAGTGGCCGTACTTCGCGTCGTCGTACGCCAGCTCCATCTCCCGCGTCGTCGGGCTGAAGGAGATGGCGCCGCGGAGGTGCTCGCCCTCGCCGGGCAGGCAGGTGAAGTCCGGGAGGCGGTCCACGGCCAGGTTGACCTTGCCGGAGCTGCCGCGGAACTTGAAGCGGCGAACCTCCTGCTCGAAGTCCGCGGGAAGCGTGCCAGGCTCCAGGAGGTCGAGGAAGGTCACCTTCGCGTCGGCCGAGGAGAGGACCACGGAGGCCTCGATCTCCTCGCCGCTCTCCAGGACCACGCCGGTCGCGCGGCCGTGGAGGGTCGTGATGTGCCTGACGGGCGCTTCGGTACGGATCTCGGCGCCCAGTGCCTGCGCGGCGCGGGCGATGGAGTACGAGACGCCGCCGGTGCCGCCCTTGGGGATGCCCCACGCACGGAAGGCGCCGTCGATCTCGCCCATGTAGTGGTGCAGGAGCACGTAGGCGGTGCCCGGCGAGCGGATGCCCTGGTAGGTGCCGATGATCCCGGACGCGGACATCGTGGCCTTGAGCGGGTCCGTCTCGAACCACTGGTCCAGGAAGTCCTTGGCCGACATGGTCATCAGCTGGACGAAGACTGCCTGCTGGCGCTCCGGGAGCTGCTGGAAGCGGCGCGCCAGCGACGCGATCGGCATCAGCGGACGCGGGTCGTTCTCGGTGGGGTCGCCCGGCACGATCCCCAGGATCGGCTTGATGAAGCGGGCCATCTCCACCATGAGCTGGCCGTACTCCTCGTACGCCTCGGCGTCGGCCTTGCTCCAGCGGCGCAGCTCCCGGATCGTCCGCCCATGGTCGTTGACGCGCCACAGGTAGTCGCCACCGCCACCCGTCGGCCCCTCACCCGGGCGGAGCGGGGTGAACGTGCCGTCGAGCGGCAGGATGTCGAGGCCGTACCTGGGCAGGTTCAGGTCCCGGATGATCTCGGGGCGCAGCAGGCTGACCACGTAGCTCGCCACGGAGAACCTGAAGCCCGGGATGACCTCCTCGGTGACGGCCGCGCCCCCGAGCACGTACCGGCGCTCCAGGACCAGCGTCTTCAGGCCCGCCCGGGCCAGGTAGGCGGCGGAGATGAGCCCGTTGTGGCCCCCGCCGATGATCACCGCGTCGTAGCGCTGCGGCACGCGACCCTCCTGGTTGGACCGGGCGACCGGGTGCGCTCCTGCGGGCAATCGCCCTTGCGCGGCCGACCGCTATTCAGCCTGCATAGTGCTGATGCAGTCTACGGGAGGGCGGGCGTGGACGCGACCGTCAGGAGTGCCCCATGCGGACCGCCCACGCGACGCCGTACAGACAGAACGCGACGCTGAGGGCGATGAGGCCCTTCGACAGCCTCCCGAACCCGTGTCGGGCCGCCATCGCCACCAGGGCCAGCAGGAACGGGGTCACGTCCAGGAAGTAGCGGTAGCCGTAGGTCCGGTACCCCGCCCCGCCGTAGTAGAGCAGCAGGGGCACGGTGACGATCGCCGCCGAGAGCCAGAGCAGGACGGCGGTCCTGTCACGAAAGCCGGCCCGAAGCGCCAGGAGGAACGCGGGCGTGGTCAGGAGGATCGACTGGCCGTACGACGACGGGACCAGGAACGGGAAGGCCGGGCTGATCCTGAACCCGCCGGCGAGCAGGATCGACAGGTTGTGGCGCACGTGATGGATCGAGAAGGTGCCGACCCGGCGGGCGGCGATCAGCTGCTGGTTGTGCAGGATCGCGACGGTGTACCCGCTCTCGAGCGGCGACCCGAAGCGGGCCAGGTTGTAGACACCCATCACGGCCAGCACCAGGCCGATCGGGGCCGCGAAGGCGAGGGCGGCCCGGATCCTCGTGCGGGAGCCGGCGAGGGTGAACAGCCCGAACGGGATAGCCGCCAGGAGGACGGTGGGCCGGGCCAGTGCCGCCAGCCCGAAGCACAGGCCAAGGACCCAGGGACGCCTCCGGCCACGCCACTCGAGAAGCGCGACGATCGTCGCCGCCATCGCCTCGGCGTGGGCGAGGTAGTAGTAGTTCCCCTGGATCGCGAGGGGCAGCAGGATCGTCCCCAGGGCCCCGAGCGTCGCGAGCCACACGGTCGCCGGTCCCCCCGGGCCGTACCGGCTCGCGAGCGGCCACGCGAGCAGGGCGGCCAACAGGCCGAAGGCGAGGGAGATTACCCAGGGCGCGGAGTCCCAGAGCGCGGGGACCGGCGCGAAGGCCAGGTACGGGGCGACGGGGCCGAAGCTGATCACGTGGTAGCTGCGGCCGTCGCGCGTCACGGTGTCGACGCCGCCCGAGGGACCGGCGAGCGCGGGATCGCCATGCAGGAGGCCGACCGCCACCTGCAGCGGCGGGCTCTGCCGCTCCAGGTCCTGCGCGGCTCCAGGGCCCGGCGAGGCTGCCGGCGTCGCGCCCGGGGCGCGCCCGACTCCCGTCGCCATGGCGACGGTCCCGCCGACGTAGACCAGCGAGACGATTGCCAGCCACACGACGAGCGTCCGATGTGCGCGAAGCCAGGCGTTCGTGGTGGGCCCCTTCCCTCAACAGCGTCCGGGGGAGGGTACCCCCAAGGGTCCCGCGTCGCGCACTCGTCGTCGCGCCGGTGGAGTCCCGGTCCGGTTCCGGTTTGCGCGGCCGTGCTTCCTCGCGTACGGTGCCATCCATGAGCAACAAGCAGGCGCGCCGCGCCGCCAAGGCACCGGCCGCAACCAGGCCGGCCCCCTCCCTCTCGATCAGCCCGACCTACTCCTACGGTCGGCGCCTCCGCGCGGGAACGGGAATGCTGATCGTGGGCGGCGCGCTCGCAGCCTTCGGGGCGCTGCTGCCGTGGTTCGATCTGGCCGGCGGCACCACCACGGCCGGCGTGGAGTCGATGGCAGGGGTCGGGACCCTCCTGCTCGGGGTCATCGCGACCGCCATCGGCGTCCTGATCCTGTTCCGCCCGGACCGACCGGGAGCACGCGAGGCGGCATGGGGAGCCCTCGTTGCCGTCCTGGGCATCGGCGTCCTGGGCGTCGTCGCGGCCATGACCACCGGCCACGCCGAGGGCGTCACGCCCGCCGCGGGGCTCCTGATCTCGGTCGGCGGCGGGGTCGTCGCCACCATGGGCTGCCGCGGGCTGCTCACGCGCGGCTGAGCGACGAGGCCCGGGCCGGAGCCGTTCCGCGTTGCCGGTGCCGTGACCGGGGATGCCCGCCATCCAGCCTGCATAGATCTCCTGCATACTCTCGGGATCGTCACCCTTGGAGGAGCCTCGTGAGCGTCGGCACTGCGTTCCATGCCCGAACGGCGCCCCTGAACCGGAAGATGCAGTGGCGGGAGTGGGCGGGCTACTACGCCTCCTCCGTGTACGCGGACTTCCACGACATCGAGTACAACGCGATCCGGGAGACGGCTGCCGTGATCGACGTCAGCCCGCTGTACAAGTACCGGCTCACCGGCCCCGACGTGATCCGCCTCGCGGACCGCGTCATCACCCGGGACGCGACGAAGCTCAGGGTCGGGCAGGTCTTCTACACGCCCTGGTGCGACGAGCACGGCAAGGTCATCGACGACGGCACCGTGCACCGCGTCGGCGAGCACGAGCTCCGCTGGACCGCCGCGGATCCCCAATACCGCTGGCTCAGCCAGAACGCCGCCGGCCTGGACGTGACGGTCGAGGACGTGACGGAGTCGGTGGCGGCCCTCGCGCTGCAGGGCCCATTCAGCCGCGCCATCCTCGAGGCGGCCGGCGGCGGGGACTTCGCCGACCTCCGGTACTTCCGGCGCAAGGGGACGACGATCGCTGGCGTAGCCGTGGACGTCAGCCGGACCGGCTACACCGGCGACCTCGGCTACGAGCTGTGGATCCCGGCCGACGGTGCTCCCGCGGTCTGGGACGCCCTGTTCGAGGCCGGCAGGGCGTACGCGATCCGGCCGGCCGGCATGGTCGCGCTGGACGTGACGCGCCTCGAGGCCGGGCTGATCATGCTGGAGGTGGACTACACCTCGGCCCGCCACGCCATGAACCCGGAGCAGAACTACAGCCCGTACGAGCTCGGCCTGGGCAAGCTGGTCAGCTTCGACAAGGCCGACTACGTGGGCCGCCGCGCGCTCCAGGCCGAGGTGGCGAAGGGCGGCCCGGACCGCCGGCTGGTTGGCCTGCAGCTCGACTGGTACGACATCGAGAAGCTGTACGACGACCAGGGCCTGCCGCCGGCGATCTCGCCCTCGGTCGACCGCTCCCCGGTCCCCGTCTTCGCGGACGGCCACCAGGTCGGCAGGTCCACCTCGCACGGCTGGAGCCCGATCCTCAAGCAGGCGATCGCCCTGGCCTTCGTCCCCGCGCGCTGCGAGCGCCTGGGCACGAAGCTCCAGGTGGAATGGACCGTCGAGGGACGCCGTGGCCGTGTCGGCGCGGCCGTCGTCGAGCTCCCGTTCCTGGACCTGGACCGCAAGCGCGCATGAACGCGGACGGCCGCAGCCCAGAGGCCGCCGGACTCGCCGCGAATCTCCCCACGACGGACTTCACGGCCTTCGACGCGCTGGTCACGGAGCGGATCGGGGCGTGGACGGCAGAGCTCGTGGAGTTCCTGCGCATCCCGTCCGAGGGCGGCGACGTGGCGAGCCTTCGCGCCGCTGCGGACTGGACCGCCGACCGCCTCCGGCGGGCCGGTGCCGCGGTCGAGATCATCGAGGTTGCAGACGCCCCGCCCCTGGTCGTGGGCGAGCTGGGGAACGGCCCGCGGACGCTCAACGCCGTCCAGCACTACGACGTCCAGCCGGCGGCCCCGCACGAGCTGTGGACCACACCCGCGTACGAGCCCGCGATCCGCGGCGGACGCGTCTGGGCACGGGGTGCCACCGACAACAAGGGCGAGCTCCTGCCGCGCCTGTGGGCCCTGGAGGCATACCGGGATGCGATCGGGCCGCTCCCCTGCCGGGTCCGGTTCCTCGTCGAGGGGCAGGAGGAGACCGGCAGCAACGCCCTCGACGCCCTGCTGGACATGAGCCCGCGACTGCGCGAGGCGGACGCGGCCCTGATCGAGGGCGGCGGCCTGGACCTCTCCGGCCGTCCCGGGATCGACGGCGGCGGCAAGGGCATCGTCGTGCTGGAGCTGAACCTGCGGACGATGGCGCACGACGCGCACTCGAGCCTGTCCGTGGTCCTGCCGAACGCTGGGCACCGGATGGTCCAGGCGCTCGCGACCTTCTGGGACGCGGACGGCCGCCCGGCGATCGACGGGCTCGACGCCGGCAAGCGGGCGCCCTCACAGGCGCAGCGCGATGCCCTCGCGGCGCTCGACCTCGGCCAGCTCGACGACATCCGCGCGGACTGGCAGGTGGACCGGTTCCTCGGCGGCCTCGACGGCCTCGCGGCGGCCGAGGCGCTCACGTTCGAGACGACGCTCAACCTGCAGGGCCTCTGGGCCGGCCACACGGAACCGACGCCCAAGACGGTGACCCCGGCCGAGGCGCACGCCCGGCTCGACATCCGGATCGTGCCGGACCAGCGCCCGGCGGCGATCGTGGAGGCGGTGCGCCGCCACCTCGACGGCCACGGGTTCGCCGACATCGAGGTCGTCATGCGCGAGGGCGAGCCCGCCTGGTGGACGCCGCCGGACCACGTGGTGATCGCGACCGCGGCCCGCGTGTCGTCCGAGGTCGCTGGCCAGGAGGCCACGATCGGCGTCAGCATGCCGGGAACCGTCCCGATGTCCCAGGTCTGCGAGCGGCACCGCGTGCCCGCGACGACGCTCGGCGCCGGACGCGCGGACTGCCGTGCCCACGCCCCGGACGAGAACATCCGCATTGACGACCTGGCGGCGGCCACCCGCATGATGGGTCGCTTCGTGGACGCGCTGGCGCGCCTGCCAGAGGTGCCGAAGGTCCCCTGAGCCGGGCGGGATCAGCCTCCCTGGACCGTTGCCCCGCCGCTCGTCTTCACGTCCACGCTTGCGGGCTTCACCGTCAGCACGAGCGTGGAGCCCGCGTCGGCCGAGCCGGTCACCGCACCGGTCACGTGCAGCTCGGCCGAGCTGCCGCCGGACAGCGTCACGGCCGCCGAGCCCACCTGGAGCTCGCCGAGCTTCGCGGTGGCGCCGCTCGAGGCCGTCAGCGTCAGGGTGTCGAGCGTGCCGATCGCCTTGATCGTGGCACCCGCGGAGACGTCGACGGCCAGCGACCCGGATTCGATCTCGATCGTCCCGTTGGCGCCCGCGCTCAGGGTGATCGAGGCCAGCTCCGGGACCTGGACGGTCAGGGCGATCGGCTTGGTGGAGGTCACGCCCGGGGGAGTCACCTCGACGACGAGCTGGTCGTCGCGGACCTCCGTGGTGATCAGCGTGAGCAGGTTCTCCTGGGCCGCGAGCGTCACCGACGTATCGCCGCTCCCGACGATGACGCTGATGCCGGCCCCGACGCTGACGTGGTGGAACGGCGTCGTGGTCCGGTCCTGCGAGACCACCTCTCCCGTGCCCTGGACCGGGGCGGCCTGGGAGGAGAGCGGCGGCAGGCCGCAGGCGGCGAGGCCGATCGCGAGAGCGAGGCCGGCGACCGCCGGGACGGCGAGGAAGAACGTGGCGCGACGAGGCGCGCGAGCGGGCATGCGGAGACTCCGGGCGGTTGAGCGCACCTCGAGCATGCCCCCGGTGCCGGCGATCCCGGAGGGCCGGACGGGTCGCTTCGTCAGGACCGGTGGCCCCGACGCGGGGGCGCAACGGCTCCGCGGCCAGCGGCGGTCCGGTCGCGGGTGTCCCTGCGTGTCGATCTCGCGGCCGCGGCGCATCGCCCGGGAGGGTCAGCCGGGCCGGCCGAGGGTCCGATCCGCGAAGGATTCGAGGCCGGCGAGCGCCTCCGGCATGTCGGTCCGGCCGAACCCGATGCGGAAGTGGTTGCCCGGATGACCGAAGATCGAGCCGGGGGCCAGCAGCACGCCCTCCGCCGCGACGAGTTCCTCGGCGAACCGGCCGACGGGGACGCCGGCCAGGAGCTCCGGGAAGCCGATGGACCCCCCGCGCGGCCGGACCCAGCCGAACTGCCCCGGGCGCCGGGCGAAGAACGCGTCCAGCAGGCCGAGGTTCGCCTCGACGATGGAGCGCGACCGCGCGAGGACCGTCTCGCTCGCCCGCAGGGCGATCAGCGCGAGGATCTCGGCCGGTGCCGAGGCGCAGATCGTGGTGTAGTCCTTGAACCGTGCGGCGGCGTCCAGGAGCCGGGTGTCGTGGCTCGCGAGCCAGCCGATGCGCAGGCCCGCCAGCGCGAAGGACTTCGACATGACACCCACCGAGACGCCGTACGGGCCCACGTCCGCCCCGGCCGGCAGCCGGTCCAGGTGGTCGACCTCCAGGAAGCGGTACACCTCGTCGGAGAGCAGGGTCGCGCCGGCGTCGGCGGCGATCTCGGCCACGGCGCGGTAGGTGGCGGCGTCCGGGAGGGCGCCCGTGGGGTTGTGCGGCACGTTGACGACGATGAGCTTCGTCCGCGGAGTGACCTGGC
>Ga0302254_10000441_pt1 | contig 10230 bp, 12 predicted proteins | sample I_Fen_E1_4_FD_194573 | JGI IMG/M metagenome (GOLD analysis project Ga0302254, IMG submission 194573) | Peat permafrost microbial communities from Stordalen Mire near Abisko, Sweden - I_Fen_E1_4 | ecosystem: Environmental > Terrestrial > Soil > Wetlands > Permafrost | place: Sweden: Abisko... | reverse complement strand
CCGGACGCCGAACCGACGGACCCGGAGGTCCGGGACCACGATCCGGACCTCGCGCTGTACGGCGGCGGCGCCGACGGCCTGGACGTGCCGCGGGCAGTGCTGGCGGCGGCCGCGCGGCTGCTGCGGCCGGGCGGCCTGCTGGTCGTCGAGCACGCCGAGGTGCAGGCGGTGGCCCTGCGTGCCGCGGCCCGCGCGACCGGCGTGCTGGGCGACATCGCCACGGCCGACGACCTCACCGGGCGTCCCCGCGCACTCCTGGCCCGCCGGCAGCAGCCGGGCGACGCCGCGACGTGAAAGACTCGCGGCCGTGAGTCGCCAGCCGATCATGGACGCCACCGACCCGTCGTCGTGGGGTCCGGCACTGGACGAGGCGGTGCACGCGGTGTCCCGCGGCGAGCTGGTGGTGCTGCCGACGGACACCGTGTACGGCGTCGGCGCCGACGCGTTCACGCCGGCGGCCGTGCAGGCGCTGCTCGCCGCCAAGGGCCGCGGCCGGCAGATGCCACCCCCGGTGCTCATCTCCGACCTGCGCACGCTCGACGGGCTCGCCACCGCCGTCCCGGGCGCCGCGCGCGCCCTGGCCGCGGCGTTCTGGCCGGGCGCGCTGACCCTCATCGTCCAGGCCCAGCCCTCGCTGGCCTGGGACCTGGGCGAGACGCGCGGCACGGTGGCCCTGCGGGTGCCCGACCAGGCCGTCGCGCTCGCGCTGCTGCGACGGACCGGTCCGCTGGCGGTGTCCAGCGCCAACCTCACGGGCCGGCCGGCGGCGACCACGGCGGCCGACGCCCACGCCCAGCTGGGCGATGCTGTCGCGGTCTACCTCGACGCCGGACCGACCCCGGGCCTGGTGCCCTCGACGATCGTGGATGCCACCGGGGACCGGCTGCGGCTGGTCCGGGCCGGCGCCCTCGACCTGGCCGTCCTGCGGGAGGTCGCCGACGTGCTGGGCCCGGACGACGAGCCCGCCGCCGACGAGCCCGCCGCCGGGGAAGGCGCTGCCGGGGAGGGCGCTGGCCGGTGAGGGTCTACCTGCTGGCGCTCGTGCTGGCCGCGGCGGTCACCTACCTGGCGACGCCGCTCACGCGCCGGACGGCGCTGGCCTGGGGCGCGATCACCGCGGTGCGCGAACGCGACGTGCACGTCGCGCCGACGCCGCGGCTGGGCGGCATGGCGATGTACGTGGGCCTGGTCAGTGCGGTGCTGCTGGTCAGCGGACTCCCGTTCCTCAATCCGGTGTTCGACAACCCCCGGCCGCTGCTGGGCATCGTCGGGGGCGCGGGGCTGGTCTGCCTGCTGGGCATGGCCGACGACGTGTGGGACCTCGACTGGCTGACGAAGCTCATCGGCCAGGTGCTCGCCGCGGGGTTCCTCGCCTGGCAGGGCGTGCTGCTCTACCAGATGCCGCTGTTCGGTGTCACGGCGTGGTCCAGCCGGGTGTCGATCTTCGTCACCGTGCTGTCGGTGGTGGTGGCGATGAACGCGGTGAACTTCGTCGACGGCCTGGACGGGCTGGCCGCGGGCGTGCTCGCGATCGGGGGGACGGCCTTCCTCGGCTACAGCTACCTGCTGACCGCGTCGACCAAGGAGGACTACGCCAGCCTGTCGACGCTGGTGCTCGCGGTGCTGGTCGGGATGTGCGTCGGCTTCCTGCCGCACAACCTCTACCCGGCACGGATCTTCATGGGCGACTCCGGGGCGATGCTGCTCGGGTTCGTCATCGCCGCGGCCGCGATCGTCGTCACCGGTCAGATCGACCTGCAGACGGTCACGCCGCGCGCGTCGTTCCCGGCGTTCCTGCCGATGCTGCTGCCCGTCGCCGTGCTCATGCTGCCGTTGCTGGACATGGCGATGGCGGTGGTCCGCCGGGTGGGCGCGGGCAGGTCCCCGTTCCACCCGGACCGCCTGCACCTGCACCACCGGCTGCTGGCGCTGGGCCACTCGCACCGGCGCGCGGTCGCGATCATGTACCTGTGGACCATCGTGTTCGCCTTCGGGGCGATGGCCCTGGTCGCGTTCTCCACGACCGTGGTGCTGATCGCGATGGGCGTCGCCTCGGTGCTCGCCACCATGCTCACCCTCGGGCCGCTCCGCGGACGGTCCGTCCCCGATCGAGCGGAGGTTGCGCCATGAGCGCAGACGAGTCCCAGCCGGTGCCCCCGGCGCCCCCTCCGCCCCGGGACGCTGCGGCGCGGGCAGCGTTCACGCGGGCGCTGCGCGACACCCTGGCGTTCCTCGGGGTGCTCGCCGTGGTGGGGCTGGCCGGCGGCTGGCTGGTGGCCGGCAGGCCCGGCCTGTGGGGTGCGCTGATCGGCGTCGGCCTGGCTGTCGTGTTCTCGACGACCACCGTGCTGGCCATGCTGCGGACCCTGCACTCGTCGCCCGCGACGATGGCCGCCGTGGTGATGGGCACGTGGCTGGCCAAGGTGGCGGTGGTGATCGTCGTGCTGGCCCTGACGCGCCCCCTGGACGGCGTGCACAAGCCGGTGCTGGGCGCCGTCCTCGCCATCGGCGTGGTCGGTTCGGCCCTGCTGGACTACCGCGCGATCAGCCGTGGCCGGGTGCCCTACGTCGAACCGGCGGGGACCTCGTGAGCACCGTCCCGCGCGCCTCGTCGGGTGCGACTGATGGGCTACGCTTCGAGGCAACCATGACGGCCGGGGTGCCGACGGCGTGCCCGCAGGACGACGCAGGCACCCACGACCCCACGACCCCGGGGAGCTCCCACTGAACTCCGTTGCGACGGCGCTGCTGCTCAGCGCGGACGGCGAGTCGGGGTTCCACGCGCCGACCATCGCGGACTTCTTCCCGGACCCGGTGCTGTTCGCGGGCACGTGGTTCGAGTTCGGCCGGATCCAGTTCGTCCGCATGGTGGCCGCGCTGCTCCTGGCCCTGCTGTTCGTCGTCGTCGCGCGCCGGGCCACGCTCGTCCCGGGCCGCCTGCAGAGCGGCGTGGAGATGCTGCTGGACTTCATCCGCACCGGCATCGCCGAGGACATCCTCGGCAAGCGGGACGCGCAGCGCTTCGTCCCGCTGCTCACCACCCTGTTCGTCTCGGTGCTGGGCTTCAACCTCACCGGGGTGATCCCGGGGCTGAACATCGCCGGGACGTCCCGGATCGGCCTGCCGATCGTGCTCGCCCTGTGGGTCTACGTGACCTATCTGTGGGCCGGGGTGCGTAAGCAGGGGCTGGGCGGCTTCCTGCGCTCCAGCCTGTTCCCGCCCGGTGTGCCGCCCTTCCTCTATGTGCTGCTCACGCCCGTGGAGTTCCTCCAGGTCTTCGTGCTGCGCCCGGCGACGCTCGCGCTGCGACTCATGGCCAACATGGTCGCCGGGCACCTCATGCTCGTCCTGTGCTTCTCGGCGACCGCGTACTTCCTCCTGGAGGCCGCGCCCGCCATGAAGGCGTTCGGCGTGCTGACCTTCGCCAGCGGCCTGGTGATGACCCTGTTCGAGGTGTTCGTCGCCGTGCTCCAGGCGTACATCTTCGCCATCCTCACCGCCGTCTACATCTCCATGTCCCTCTCCGAGGAGCACTGACCCACCGGGCCGCGAGGCCCCCGAACCGCCGCCCGGCCACCAGGCCGGACGTCCACAGGAAGGAATGAGCCACCGTGGCAGACTCCACTCTCATCCTCGCCGCAGCCGACGCTGTGTCCGGGAACATCGCAACGCTCGGCTACGGCCTCGCGGTGCTCGGCCCCGGCATCGGCCTGGGCATCCTCATCGGCAAGACGGTCGAGGGCATGGCCCGTCAGCCCGAGGTCTCCGGCCAGCTGCGGACCACGATGTTCATCGGCATCGGGTTCGTCGAGGTGCTCGGCCTGCTCGGCCTCATCACCGGGTTCATCTTCACGTGAGCACCGCCGCGCTCGCCGCGGCCGTCCTGGCGGCCGCCGAGGGCGAGCAGGTCGAGGGCATCGCCCTGCTGCTGCCGGCGATGTACGACATCGTCGGCTCGCTGGTCGTCGTGCTGATCATCGCCGTGCCGTTCTACCGGTACGCGCTGCCGAAGATGCAGGTGATCTTCGACGAGCGGGCTGCCCGGATCGAGGGCGGCATGGCGCAGGCGGAGACCGCGCAGGCCCAGGCCGCGGCAGTGCTCGCCGAGTACGAGGAGCAGCTGGCCGAGGCGCGGACGCAGGCCGCCCGGATTCGCGAGGACGCGCGCGTCGAGGGCGGTCAGATCGTCGCCGAGCACCGGCATCAGGCGCAGGACGAGGCCAGCCGCCTGCTCGACACGGCGCAGCGGCAGATCGAGGCCGAGCGCCAGCAGGCAGCCGTCTCGTTGCGGTCCGACGTCGGGTCGCTGGCCACCGAGCTCGCCTCGAAGATCGTCGGCGAGTCCCTGGAGGACGAGGCCCGACGCTCGCGCGTCGTGGAGCGGTTCCTCGACGAGCTCGAGACCAGCACGGCCGCGGGCACCACCGGCCGGGCCGGCCAGGAGGTGTGATGCGGGGGACAGGTCGCGTGTCGCTGGCCTCGGTGGAGGCCCGGTGGGAGCCGGTCCTCGCCGAGGCGGGTACCGACGCGCTCGGTCTGGGCGAGCAGATGTTCGCCCTCGTCGATGCGTGGGACGCCTCCGGCGCCCTGCGTCGCGCACTGTCGGACCCGGCGGTGGGTGCGGACGTCAAGGCGGGCGTCGTGCACACGCTGCTCACGGACGCCGACCCGCGCATCGTCGCGGCGGCGGAGCAGATCGTGTCCTGCTGGTGGTCGAGCCAGTACGACCTCGCGGAGGCCGCCACCCTGCTGGGGATGGATGCCCTGCTCGCGTCGGCCGAGGCGAGGGGTGAGCTCGACCGGGTGGAGAAGGAGCTCTTCGAGGTCACCCGGGCGTTCGCCGGCCAGCGCGAGCTGCGCCGGACGTTGCACGACACGACGATCCCGTCCGCCGTGCGCGCCGACCTCGTCGAGGGCATCGTCGGCACCGACGTCGCCCCGGCCACCCGGGTCCTGGTGCGCCGAGCCGCGGGGTCGCCCCGCGGTCGTCGGTTCATCGCGGCCCTCGGCGACGTCATCGAGCTGATCGCCACCCGCCGCAACCGGCGGGTGGCCACCGTGACCAGCGCGGCGCCGCTCGACGAGTCGCAGCGGGCCCGTCTGGTCGAGGTGCTCACCGGGGTGCTCGGCCGGAAGGTCCAGCTCAACGTCCTCGTCGACCCACGAGTGCTGGGTGGCCTGCGGGTGCAGGCCGGCCCGGATGTCATCGACGCGACCGTGCTCGCCCGCCTGGCGGAGGCCCGCCGGCGGCTGGCGGGCTGACATGCATGCACACCTGCGCCACGCACCGCGTGCGCCCTTGAAGGAGAGCTGACGATGAACGAGCTGACGATCCGGCCGGAGGACATCCGCGCCGCGCTGGACCGCTTCGTGCAGTCGTACGTCCCGGCCTCGGCCGCGATCGAGGAGGTGGGCCGCGTCACGCTCGCGGGCGATGGCATCGCCCAGGTCGAGGGCCTGCCCGGTGCGATGGCCAACGAGCTGCTGCGGTTCCAGGACGGCACGCTGGGCCTGGCGCTCAACCTCGACGTGCGGGAGATCGGCGTCGTCGTGCTCGGCGACTTCTCCGGCATCGAGGAGGGCCAGGAGGTCCGGCGCACCGGCGAGGTGCTGTCCGTGCCGATCGGCGACGGGTACCTGGGCCGGGTCGTCGACCCGCTCGGCAACCCGATCGACGGGCTCGGCGAGGTGGCGACCGAGGGTCGACGCGCGCTCGAGCTGCAGGCGCCCGGGGTGATGGACCGCAAGAGCGTGCACGAGCCGCTGCAGACCGGCCTCAAGGCGATCGACTCGATGATCCCGATCGGCCGCGGCCAGCGTCAGCTGATCATCGGCGACCGGCAGACCGGCAAGACCGCGATCGCGATCGACACGATCATCAACCAGAAGGCGAACTGGGAGACCGGCGACCCGACCCAGCAGGTGCGCTGCATCTACGTCGCGATCGGCCAGAAGGGCTCGACGATCGCGGCCGTGCGGGGCGCGCTCGAGGAGGCCGGCGCACTCGCGTACACCGCGATCGTCGCGTCGCCCGCGTCCGACCCGGCGGGGTTCAAGTACCTCGCCCCGTACACCGGCTCGGCCATCGGCCAGCACTGGATGTACCAGGGCAAGCACGTGCTGATCGTCTTCGACGACCTGTCCAAGCAGGCCGAGGCCTACCGCGCCGTGTCGCTGCTGCTGCGCCGGCCGCCGGGCCGCGAGGCGTACCCCGGCGACGTGTTCTACCTGCACAGCCGGCTGCTGGAGCGTTGCGCGAAGCTCTCCGACGCGCTGGGCGCGGGCTCGATGACCGGCCTGCCGATCATCGAGACGAAGGCCAACGACGTGTCGGCGTACATCCCGACGAACGTCATCTCGATCACCGATGGGCAGATCTTCCTGCAGTCCGACCTGTTCAACGCCGACCAGCGCCCCGCCGTGGACGTCGGCATCTCGGTGTCCCGGGTCGGCGGCGCCGCGCAGGTGAAGGCGATGAAGCAGGTGGCCGGCACGCTGAAGATCGACCTGGCGCAGTACCGCTCGCTCGAGGCCTTCGCCATGTTCGCGTCCGACCTCGACGCGGCGTCCCGCGCGCAGCTGACCCGTGGCGCGCGGCTGATGGAGCTGCTCAAGCAGGGCCAGTACTCCCCGTACCCGGTGGCCGACCAGGTGGCGTCGATCTGGGCCGGCACCAAGGGCAAGCTGGACGACGTGCCGGTGGAGGACGTCCGGCGCTTCGAGAAGGACATGCTCGACCACCTGCGCCGCAACACCGGCATCCTGGACACGATCACCTCGACGGGCAAGCTCGACGAGGCGACCGAGCAGGCGCTGTCCGACGCGATCGACCAGTTCCGCCGCGGGTTCCTCAAGTTCGACGGCGCGGCCCTGGTCGCGGTCGCCGAGGCCATGCCGGAGGTCGACGTGCACCAGGAGCAGATCGTCCGGCAGAAGCGGGCCTGACGGTGGCGGGTTCCCAGCGGGTCTACAAGCAGCGCATCCACTCCACGCTGGCGCTGAAGAAGATGTTCCGCGCCCAGGAGCTGATCGCCGCGTCGCGGATCGGGAAGTCCCGGGACCGGATGGCCATGGCCACGCCGTACTCCCGGGCGCTGACCCGTGCGGTGTCGGCGTTGGCGACCCACTCCGACGTGTCGCACCCGCTGCTCGTCGAGCGGCAGGACACCGGCCGGGCCGCGGTGCTCGTCGTCGCGTCCGACCGCGGCATGGCCGGCGCCTATGCCGCGACCGTGATCCGCGAGACGGAACGGCTGATCGCGCGCCTGCGCGGCGAGGGCAAGGAGGCGGTGCTCTACGTCTCGGGCCGCCGCGCGGCGTCCTACTACACGTTCCGGCAGCGTCCCCTGGAGCGGGTGTGGATCGGCCAGTCCGATTCACCGACCAGCCAGCTGGCGGACGAGATCGCGACCGCGCTGCTGGCCGCGTTCCGCGCCCCGGCCGCCGAGGGCGGCGTGGACGAGCTGCACGTGGTGCACATGCAGTTCGTCAACATGGTGTCGCAGCGCCCCCGCGTGGTCCGGCTGCTGCCGCTCGAGGTGATCGAGGGCGTCGTCGAGCCGGGCGTCTCCGAGACGCTGCCGCTCTACGAGTTCGAGCCAGGACCGGAGGTGGTGCTGGACGCCCTGCTGCCGCGGTATGTCCGCACGCGCATCCATGCGACGCTGCTGCAGGCGGCCGCCTCCGAGCTGGCGGCGCGGCAGCGCGCGATGCACACCGCCACCAAGAACGCCGAGGACCTCATCCGCACGTACACCCGGCTGGCCAACCAGGCCCGCCAGGCCGAGATCACCCAGGAGATCAGCGAGATCGTCTCGGGCGCCGACGCGCTCTCGGCGACCGCCTGACGCACTCCCGACCACCGAAGGCAGGCACAGCATGACCGCCATCACCGCCGACGCGGCGGCCCAGTCCGCGCACACCCCCGGCGTCGGGCGTGTCGCCCGGGTGATCGGGCCCGTCGTCGACATCGAGTTCCCACCGGACCAGATCCCCGAGATCTACAACGCGCTCACGGTGCGGATCAACCTCGACAACCAGGGCGAGGGCGAGACGTCGCACAGCATGACGCTCGAGGTCGCCCAGCACCTGGGGGACTCCCTGGTGCGGGCCATCGCGCTCAAGCCCACCGACGGCCTGGTCCGCGGCGCGGAGGTGACCGACACCGGCGCGCCGATCTCGGTGCCGGTGGGCGACGTCACCAAGGGTCACGTGTTCAACGTGACGGGCGACGTGCTCAACCTCAAGCCGGGCGAGAAGCTCGAGATCACCGAGCGCTGGCCGATCCACCGCAAGCCGCCGCCCTTCGACCAGCTCGAGTCGAAGACGACGATGTTCGAGACCGGCATCAAGGTGATCGATCTGCTGACCCCGTACGTCGAGGGCGGCAAGATCGGCCTGTTCGGTGGCGCCGGGGTCGGCAAGACCGTGCTCATCCAGGAGATGATCCAGCGCGTCGCGCAGGAGCACGGTGGCGTGTCGGTGTTCGCCGGCGTCGGCGAGCGCACCCGTGAGGGCAACGACCTGCTCGCCGAGATGGAGGAGGCCGGTGTCTTCGACAAGACGGCCCTCGTCTTCGGCCAGATGGACGAGCCGCCGGGCACCCGGCTGCGGGTGGCGCTGTCCGCGCTGACGATGGCCGAGTACTTCCGGGACGTCCAGCACCAGGACGTGCTGCTGTTCATCGACAACATCTTCCGGTTCACGCAGGCGGGCTCGGAGGTGTCCACCCTGCTCGGCCGGATGCCGTCCGCGGTGGGCTACCAGCCGAACCTCGCCGACGAGATGGGCCAGCTGCAGGAGCGGATCACCTCGACGCGCGGCCACTCGATCACCTCGCTGCAGGCGATCTACGTGCCGGCCGACGACTACACCGACCCGGCGCCCGCGACGACGTTCGCGCACCTGGACGCCACCACCGAGCTGTCCCGGGAGATCGCCTCGCGCGGCCTGTACCCGGCGGTGGACCCGCTGACGTCGACCAGCCGCATCCTCGACCCGCGCTACGTGGGCCAGGAGCACTACGCGGTCGCGACGCAGGTCAAGGCCGTCCTGCAGCGCAACAAGGAGCTGCAGGACATCATCGCGATCCTCGGCGTCGACGAGCTGTCCGAGGAGGACAAGACCGTCGTCGCGCGGGCGCGCCGCATCCAGCAGTTCCTGTCCCAGAACACCTACATGGCGACGAAGTTCACCGGCGTCGAGGGCTCCACCGTGCCGGTGGCCGAGACGGTCGAGGCGTTCAAGAAGATCGCCGAGGGAGAGTTCGACCACATCACCGAGCAGGCGTTCTTCAACATCGGCGGCCTGGAGGACCTGGAGCGCAACTGGGCGCGCATCCAGAAGGAGTACGGGGTCTGACGTGGCGCAGCTCGAGGTCGACCTCGTCGACGCGGACGGCAAGGTGTGGTCGGGTGCTGCCCGGCAGGTCTCCGTCCCGGCGGCGGAGGGTGAGATCGGCATCCTGCCCGGGCACACACCCGTGCTGGCGCTGCTGCGGGCCGGTGAGGTCCGCGTGCACGTCTCCGGCAGCCCGGTGATGCGGTGGCGGGTGGACGGCGGGTTCCTGTCCGTCGACTCCGACCAGGTGACGGTCGCCGTCGACGCCGCCCGGCCCGTCACGGACCAGGGCTGAGGGCGCGCGGTGAGCGAGCCGGTCCGGTGGGCGCTGCTGGCGCTCGGCGTACCGGCCCTGCTCGCCGTGGTGGTCGTCGCGCTGTGGGTGTCCCGCACCCGCACGCTCGCGCTGCGGGTGGGCTCGTTCTCCTGCTCCCTGGGCCGGACGCCGGACGGTCCCTGGACGCGGGGCGTCGCGCAGTACGGGCGGGTGCGGTTGTACTGGTGGCGCCGGATCTCGCTGCGGCCGCGCGCTGCGCTGGTCTGGGACCGCTCGCAGATCGTCGTGCTCGAACGCCGCGTCCTTCCTGCGGGTGCCGGCGAGGGCAGCGGCATCGTGCTGGTGCGCTGCCGGGTGTCCCGTGAGCCGACGAGGTCGTCCGAGGTGACGATGCAGATGTCCGTCGACGCCTTCACCGGGTTCCGGTCCTGGCTGGAGGCCACCCCGACCCGGGTCGGGTCGGTGATCTAGTGCGGCTCGTCGTCGCCTCGTGCACGGCGACCTACAGCGGCCGGCTCGACGCGCGCCTGCCGCGCGCGGTGCGACTGCTGGTCGTCAAGGCGGACGGGTCCGTGCTGCTGCACGCCGACGGCGGCTCGTACAAGCCGCTGAAC
>Ga0302254_10000440_pt1 | contig 10236 bp, 8 predicted proteins | sample I_Fen_E1_4_FD_194573 | JGI IMG/M metagenome (GOLD analysis project Ga0302254, IMG submission 194573) | Peat permafrost microbial communities from Stordalen Mire near Abisko, Sweden - I_Fen_E1_4 | ecosystem: Environmental > Terrestrial > Soil > Wetlands > Permafrost | place: Sweden: Abisko... | reverse complement strand
GCCGACGGCGGCGCGGGCGAGGAACTCCTCGGACTTCGAGCCGCCCATCGCCCCGGAGGTCGCCTTGACGATGACGTACTCGAACCCGAGCCGGTCGAAGATCCGGATGTAGGCGTCGCGGTGTCGTTGGTAGGACTCGTCGAGCCCGGCGTCGTCCACGTCGAAGGAGTAGGAGTCCTTCATCACGAACTCCCGGCCGCGGAGCAGGCCCGCGCGGGGCCGCGCCTCGTCGCGGTACTTCGTCTGGATCTGGTAGATCGACAGCGGCAGATCCTTGTAGGACGAGTAGAGGTCCTTCACCACCAGGGTGAACATCTCCTCGTGCGTGGGACCGAGCAGGTAGTCGGCATCCTTGCGGTCCTTGAGCCGGAAGATGCTGTCGCCGTACTCGGTCCACCGACCGGTCGCCTCGTAGGGCTCGCGGGGCAGCAGCGCGGGGAAGAGCAGCTCCTGGGCGCCGATCGAGTCCATCTCGTCGCGCACGATGTTCTCGATCTTGCGCAGGACGCGCAGTCCGAGCGGCAGCCAGGTATAGATCCCGGGGGCGTTGCGGCGGATGTAGCCGGCGCGGACGAGCAACCGGTGGCTGGGCACCTCGGCGTCCGCCGGGTCGTCGCGCAGCGTGCGGACGAAGAGGCTGGACATACGCAGGACGGTGCTCATGGCCGCAAGACTACGGGCGGCCGTCGCGGCGCTGCGACGGGGTTTGTCAGGCGCGCGCGACCTTGAGCGCGGCCCGGATCATCGGCCACTGCACCGGCAGCCGCAGCAGCGTGGCCGCCTTGAACCCCCGCGCCCTCGGGCTGGTGCTGGTGATCTGCTGGGCGTCCAGCGCCATCTTCACGTTGCCGGGGAACACCGTCAGCAGGAGCAGGGCACTCGCCCAGCCCGCCGTACGACGGGTGGCCGGGAGGGCGAGGCCGGTGGCGCACACCAGCTCGGCCACGCCGCTGCCGAGGATCACCTCGCGGTGCCGGGGCACCCACGACGGCATCAGCGGCTCGTAGACCTCCGGCCTGACCAGGTGGACCACACCGCTGACGGCGAAGATCGCGACGAGGGCGGCGGTGTCCTGGGGGAGCCTCATCCGGTCGACCCTAGCCGGCCACCCGCGGGAGAGCTGACTGCTGAGCCCGATCAGAACATCACGGTGGCGAAGGTGCCGGTCTGCTCGAAGCCGACACGGGCATAGGCCCGAAGGGCCGGCTCGTTCCAGATGTTGGCGTAGAGCGAGACGACCGGGGCGATGTCGCGGCGGCAGGCCTCGGCGACGGCCGCCACCCCACTGGCCGCGAGCCCCTCGCCGCGCCGGTCGGGGGCGACCCAGACACCCTGGATCTGGGCGGCGTGCGGGGTCGCATGGGCCACCTCGGCCTTGAACACGACCCGCCCGTCCTCGATCCGGGCGAACGACCACCCGAGCCCGATCAGCTGACGCACCCGAGACCGGTAGATGGGTGCCCCGCCGTCGGCCTCGGGATCGACCCCGACCTCCTCGGTGTACATGGCGACGCAGGCCGGGTAGAGCGCTGCGAAGTCGTCGGGAGTGGTCCGCCGCACATCCGGATCAGAGGCCACCTTCGGCGGTCCCGCAAGAGCCAGGTGCGGCTGGTCCCACCGGGTCTCGCGCGCCGGGCCCCAGCTGTCGGCCACGGCGTCCCAGAGCGGCCAGACGGCGTCCTGCAGCCCGACGATGGTCACCACCGAGCGCGGTCGGGTCAGGGCACGCTCGGCGAACGCGCGGGAGTCGTCCGGGGTGCACTGGACGGGCACCAGGTTGGCGCCGACGTGGCAGCCCGCGACCAGGTGTCCGTCGTCGTACCGCCCCCAGATCTCACCGGCCAGCAGACGCGTCTCGAGGTTGGTGCTGCGGGCGCGGTACTCGGCGAAAGCGTTCACCACCGGGTCGCGCGCGGTGAGGGCCAGGAAGTCCGGCAGGTCGTTGGGTCCGAGCACGCTCACGCCTTGGCGCGCGCGGAACCGGGACAACGTCACAGGGTGAGCCTACGCGCGTGCGGTCCCCTCAGCCGACCGGGAAGGGAACGTTGTAGACGTCGAGACCGAAGACGTCGAGACCGCCCTGGTTCGCCATCCCCAGCTTCGGCAGCCCGAAGATCTCCTCGATCGAGGCCAGCAGCGAGTAGTGGTTGTAGGGCGTGGTGCTCCAGCTGCCGGGCTGGCTCCACTGCGAGATCACCAGGGCGCCGACCCTCCCGCCACCGGGCCCGCTGATGCCGGCGCCGGTCCCCAAGAGCGTGTTGGGCCCGGGCAGCTCGCCGCAGCACGCGGTTGAGTCGCTCCCCGGTCCGTCGGACTCGTCGGCGGTGATGATCAGCACGCCGTCCTTCTTGAACGCGGGCGAGGCGAGGATCCGTGGCACCCAGTTCCTCAGGAACTTGTCGACAGCCGGCAGACCGCCCTTCTGGCCGGCGGCGCAGGGCGCGTCGTGCCCGTCCCGGCAGAGGTCGGGAGTGATGTAGCTGAGGTTCGGGGTCGTCCTGGTGCGCGCGAGGTCATGCGTGATCGCCAGCAACCGCCGTACGTGACTCTCGCAGTACGCCGGGTCGTCGATGATCGACCGGAAGTACATGAAGGGGTTGTGCCGCACGGCGTAGTTGTGGTGCCTCCGCGCGTGCTGGGTCAGGTCGGGCTTGCCGACCGGTGGGTGCTGGCAGGGCCGCTTCATCTGCTGGATGTAGCCGCGCCACTCCAGCCCGGCGTCGGTCAGCTGGCGTGGCAGGGTCGGGACCGTCGCCGGGTAGACGCACCCGCTGCCCACCGCCTGACCGTCCTGGTCGGGCCCGGTGGTGGTGAACGCGGAGAAGTTCTGGCAGTCCGTCTGCGTGGCCAGGTTGGGCGCCTGGCCCGAGATCTGGGCCAGGTAGTTGGGCGCTGAGTTGTGCGCGGTCGCGTAGTAGTGGTCGAGCAGCACGCCCTTGGCCCGCAGCGTCCGAGCGAGGTAGGGAGCGGCGCTGCTCTGGCCCCAGGTCTCGGGGTAGCCCTTGTTCTCGATGTTGATGACGAACACGTGCCCGACCGGCGGTACGTACGGCGGGCGCGTCGCGGGCGGCGTGAGGGCGGGCGTGCTGGTGGTGGCGCCGTGGGAGGCCTCGGCCGGTGCCAGCGCCATGAGGCCACCGAGTGCGAGCAGGACGGCGAGCCCGCTCAGCAGCGGCGTCGGACGGACGTTCATCGAGGAAGGTCCCATCCGGCCGCCAGGGCGGCCTGTTTGAGTGCCGGCCACTCGTAGAACTCCGAGCCGGAGGTCTCGGTGTCCGCCGCCGCACAGCCGGAGGGCACGAAGGGGTCCACGGCGTAGCCGGGCGTGCTGGTGTCGGGGTTGGCGAAGTCGAGCACGGTGGCGAGGTTGTGGGCGTGCTGGTCGCGCGGCGTCAGCGGCTTGAGACCCCAGCGCCACTCGATCATCTTGAGGATCGAGGTGTGGTCGAAGGTCTGGTGCGAGATGTGGCCGCGACGCGCGAACGGCGAGATCACCACCGTCGGTACGCGGAAGCCGCGCAGGCTGGTGCGGGAGCTGACGTCGGGTGCCTTCCCGGGCGGCACGTGGTCGAAGAAGCCGCCCCACTCGTCGTAGGTGATCACCAGGACGGTGTTCTTCCAGCCCGGGCCGTTGCGGACAGCGTCGTAGATCCGGTTCATGAACACCTCGCCGGCCCGGATGTCGGCGTGGGGGTGGTCGTCGTTGGACAGCCCGCCGTCCTCGTTGAGGAACTGGGGGTCGACGTACGAGACCGCGGGCAGGGTGCCCGCCGCGGCGTCCGCGAAGAAGGTGCCGGGCAGCGGCGCTGAGGCGTCACCGACCTTGGCGGTGGACGGGCCGTGGGACTGCATGAGGAAGGTGAAAGGGATGTCGGAGAAGTAGTACTTCCCGCTGACACCCTTGGCCTTCAGCCGGTCCCAGATGCTGCGCAGCTTGAAGGTCGTCCCGATCGGCAGGTCGCTGTTGTGCAGCCGGTCGGTCTGGGCGCAGTGCAGGTAGAAGCGGTTGGGGTAGGTCTCGGCCATCACCGCGGAGAAGTAGCGGTCGAAGGTCGTCCAGCCGGGCACCGCCTGGCCCAGGAACTGCAGGTCGGCCTGTTCGAAGTAGCCGATCGACAGGCTGTCGTTGAGCCCCGAGCGCAGCCAGCCGTTGCAGGCGCCGCCGTTGAGCTGGATCCGGCCGCCCTCGTAGCTGTGGTCCGGGTCCTCGAAGCCACAGCTGGCGAACTCCGTCAGGTGGTGGGTGTCGTGCGGCACCCGGTAGCGGTCGAGGTAGGTCAGCCCGGCCTGCTTGCCGTCGGCCTGCGGGTTCACCTGCGGCAGCCAGCCCAGGAAGTGGTCGAAGGAGCGGTTCTCCATCATCACGACCACGATGTGCTTGATGCCCGATCTGGAGGGCTGGGGAAGTGCGGCCGCAGCGTCGGCGGCCCCGCCCTCGAGGATCCGGTAGCCACCTGCCGCCGTCAGCACTCCGGCCGCCCCAGCAGCTCCCAGCACGGCCCTCCGCGAAATCGTCACAGGAGGAACTATCTGTCAGCGCGGCGGATAAGTCACCCGTCGACACCCGATCGTCACCGTGCGGTCGTACGGCGGAGGATCAGGAGGCGTTGAAGACGTCGGCACCGAAGGTGTAGGCGACCGATCGCGCGTATCCCAGACGGGGCAGCCCGAACAGGTCCTCGACGGTCCCGAGCAGGGAGTAGTGGTTGTAGCTGCGCGTGCTCGTGGTCCCCGGAGTGGAGAACCTCGAGATCACGAGCGCGCCGAGCCGGCCGCCACCAGGACCGTCGATACCGGGCTGCCCGGCGTTGGGCCCCACGCCTTCACCGCAGCAGGCCCGCGAGTCCACGGTCACCCCCTCCGACTCGTCACTGGTGATCACCAGGACTCCGTCCTGGGAGAAGGCAGGAGACGCGAGGATCTTCGGGACCCACCGCTTGGCCCACGCGTTGGCCGCCCGCAGGCCCCCCGGCCCGCCGTCCGCACAGTGCGCGTCGTGCGCGTCGTGACACAGGTCGGGCGTGAGGTAGGTGAAAGCTCGTGTCGTCGACGCGTGCTTCAGGTCCGCCGTCAGGGCCGACAGGGCCTTGACGTGCGCCTTGCAGTACGCCGGGTGCGCGGTGATGGACCGGAAGTAGACGAACGGGTTGTGCCGGGTGGCGTACTGGGACCGGGCTGTCGCCTTCTGCCACGGGTCGCGGGCGCCGAGCCGAGGATGCTGGCAGGGGGTGCCCATGTCCTCCATGTAGCCGCGCCATCCCAGGCCCGCCGCGGTCAGCTGCCGGGGCAGCGTGCGGACCTGCTGCGGGTAGACGCAGCCGTTGCCGACGACCTGCCCGTGCGCCGCGACCGGCCGGGTCTCGCGGAACCGGGTGTACGTCGGGCAGTCGTGCTGGATCGCGTAGTCCGGGCCCTGGCCCGAGATCTGAGCCAGGTAGTTGCCCAGGCTGTGGTGGGCAGTGCCGTAGTAGTGAGGCAGCAACACCCCTTGGGCGCGCAACGTCCGGGCGAGGTACGGCGCGGCCGAGTGCGCCCCCCACAGGGTGCGGTAGCCCTTGTTCTCGATGTTGATCACGAACACATGCCCCACCGCCGGGTGCGCAGCGCGATCGGCTGACGCGGCCACGGCACGGTCGGGCGACCCGCCGACGGGTCGTGGGACCACGAACGTCAGCACGAGCCCCAGGAGCACCAGCCCAGCGCCGACGACCGCCAGGGACGTCGAGCGAGGGCCGCGGCGCTCAGCTGACGCTGACACTCGCCCCGGCACCGTCGACGGGCTCCATGCCCTCGGCGATCCGCATGGCCTCTTCGATCAGGGTCTCGACGATCTGCGACTCGGGCACGGTCTTGATGACCTCACCCTTGACGAAGATCTGGCCCTTGCCGTTGCCCGACGCCACTCCGAGGTCGGCCTCGCGAGCCTCGCCCGGGCCGTTCACGACACACCCCATGACCGCCACCCGCAGCGGCACCTCGAGCCCGTCGAGCCCCGCGGTCACCTGCTCGGCGAGCGTGTAGACGTCGACCTGCGCCCGGCCGCACGACGGGCAGGACACGATCTCGAGCCGGCGCGGCTTGAGGTTGAGCGACTCCAGGATCTGGATCCCGACCTTGACCTCCTCGACCGGCGGCGCGGACAGCGAGACGCGGATGGTGTCGCCGATGCCCTGGCTCAGCAGCGCACCGAACGCGACACCGGACTTGATCGTCCCTTGGAACGCCGGACCGGCCTCGGTCACGCCGAGGTGCAGCGGCCAGTCACCCGCCTCGGCGAGGAGCTCGTAGGCACGCACCATGACCACGGGGTCGTTGTGCTTGACGGAGATCTTGAAGTCGTGGAAGTCGTGCTCCTCGAAAAGCCCTGCCTCCCAGACCGCGCTCTCGACGAGAGCCTCCGGGGTCGCCTTGCCGTACTTCTCGAGGATCCGCTTGTCGAGGCTGCCGGCGTTCACGCCGATCCGGATGCTCGTGCCGTGGTCCCTCGCGGCCTTCGCGATCTCCTTGACCTGGTCGTCGAACTTGCGGATGTTGCCGGGGTTGACGCGGACGGCCGCGCAGCCCGCCTCGATGGCGGCGAAGACGTACTTCGGCTGGAAGTGGATGTCGGCGATCACCGGGATCTGGCTGTGCTGGGCGATCTCGGGGAGCGCGTCGGCGTCGTCCTGGCTCGGGCAGGCCACCCGCACGATGTCGCAGCCCGCCGCCGTCAGCTCGGCGATCTGCTGGAGCGTGGTGTTGACGTCGGAGGTGAGCGTCGTACACATGGACTGGACCGAGATCGGGGAGTCGCTGCCGACGCCGACCTTGCCGACCCGGATCTGGCGGGTCTTGCGGCGCGGAGCGAGCACGGGCGGGGGCGCCTCCGGCATCCCCAGGCTGACAGCGGTCATGCGGGGTCCCCGCGGAAGTGCGAGCTCTGCGAGCAGTTTCGTGGGGTGCTCATGAGTGCAGCGTAGTTCGCCGAGCCACGTTCGGCCGCTTCCAGGAGGGGCGGGTCAGGTCACGTTCACGGGGACGACGAGGTCGCCCACGATCAGGACCACACCCATCACGAGCAGGAAGCTGGCGACCACGTAGGCGACCGGCAGCAATCGGGCCACGTCGACGTATCCGGGATCGGGGAGCCCGCGGAGCCGGGCGATCCCGCGGCGGGCGGCCTCCCAGAGGGCGCCCGCGATGTGACCACCGTCGAGCGGTAGGAGCGGGATGAAGTTGAACAGGCCGATGAAGAAGTTGAACCCGGCGACGAGGCCGAGCAGGCCGATCAGCTTGTCCTTGAGCGGGAAGCCCTGCGCGGAGGCGGTCTCGCCGGCGATCCGTCCGCCGCCGACGATGCTGACGGGGCTGTCCGCCGCACGGTCCTTGACGCCGACGATCGCCTGGCCGACTCCCCAGACCTTCACCGGCAAAGTGGCCAGTGCGACGGCGGACTGCTTCGCGAGGCCGCCCATCTGCTCGACCGTGTAGAGGACGCCACCGGTCGTGTAGGTGACGACCGGGGCGACGCCGAGGAACCCGACCGGGGTCAGCTTCTTCGGGTCGTTGGGGTCGGTCGGCCGCGGCTCGACCAGTGTGTCGGTGTGAAGGGTCAGGGTCTGGCCCGCCCGGTCGACGACGATCGTCGCCTGGCCGTCCGCGTTGCCGCGGATCAGCGTCTGCATCTGGTCCCAGCTCTGGATCGGGGTGCCGTTGAACGACACGAACCGGTCACCGGGCTTCAGGCCCGCCTTCGCCGCCGGGCTGACCGGGTCGGACGGCGTGCACGCACGCCCCTGCTCGGCGGCCGGGACGATGCAGGCCGAGACGACGTCCACCTTCGTCTGCACCTTCTCGTCGCCCGGGTTGCCGACGGTGGCGAACAGGCCGGCGAAGATGAGGAACGCGATCAGGAGGTTCACCGTCGGGCCGCCGGCCATCACGATGACCTTCTTCCACCACGCCATCTTGTAGAACAGCCGGTCCTCGTCCGCGGCGGTGATGGTCTCCCACTCGGCCGCCCGTGCGTCGGAGACGAGCTGCCCGAACATGCCGGTGTTGGACTTCCGCACGACCATCACGCGGTTGCCGGCGGCGTCGTACTCGACCTTGTCGGCGTGCTCCTTGTCGGGCGGGAGCATGCCCACGATCTTGACGTAGCCGCCGAGCGGGATCGCCTTGACGCCCCATTCCGTCTCACCGCGCTGGCGGCTCCACATGGTGGGGCCGAAGCCGATGAAGTACTGCGTCACCTTCCCGCCGAACGCCTTCGCCGGGATCATGTGGCCGAGCTCGTGGAGACCGATCGACGCCAGGATCGCGAGCACGAAGAGCACGACCCCGAGCAGGTAGAGCAGGGGTGTCATGTAGTCCTCTCGATCAGGCGGGTGGCCTCGTCACGGGCCCAGGCGTCGGCAGCCAGGACGTCGTCCACGGTCAATGTCTGCTCCGAGGGTACGTCGTGGTCCCCCAGCACCCGGGCAACCGTGTCGACGATCTCGACGAAGCGCAGACGACCCCGCCGGAACGCTCCGACCGCGACCTCGTTCGCCGCGTTGTAGACCGCAGGCGCCGTGACCCCCCGCTCCCCCGCCTGGCGGGCCAGTCCCACGGCCGGGAACGCCTCGTCGTCGAGGGGGAGGAACTCCCAGGTGTTGGTCCGCGACCAGTCCACGGGCGGCGCGGTGTCGGGCACCCGGTCGGGCCACGCCAGGCCCAGCGCGATCGGGATCAGCATGGTGGGCGGGCTCGCTTGCACCAGTGTCGAGCCGTCCACGAACTCCACCATCGAGTGCACCACCGAGGTCGGATGCACGACGACCTCGATCCGGTCGTAGGGGATCCCGAAGAGGAGGTGGGCCTCGATCACCTCGAGCCCCTTGTTGACCAGCGTGGCGGAGTTGATGGTCACGACCGGACCCATGTTCCAGGTGGGATGAGCGAGTGCCTCGTCGACCGTCACCGCGAGGAGCTCCTCACGGGTGCGGCCGCGGAATGGGCCGCCCGAGGCGGTCAGCACGAGCCGGCGTACCTCCTCGGGGGTGCCGCCCCGCAGGCACTGGGCCAGCGCCGAGTGCTCGGAGTCGACCGGCACGATCTGGCCGGGCTTGGCCCGCTCGAGCACCAGCGGGCCGCCCATGATCAGCGACTCCTTGTTGGCCAGGGCCAGCGTGTTGCCCGCGTCGAGGGCCGCCAGCGTGGCCCCGAGCCCGACCGCTCCGGTGATGCCGTTGAGCACGACGTCCGCAGGCCGTGATGCCGCCTCGGCCGATGCCTCGGCCCCCAAGCCGCTGAAAGACGGAGCGAACTCGGCCACCTGTGCGTCGAACGGGCCCCGGTTGCTCCCGCCCGCCGTCAGCGCCACGACCCGGAACCGGTCCGGGTTGGCGCGCACGATGTCGAGCGCCTGGGTGCCGATCGAGCCGGTGGATCCGAGCACGGCGACGTCGCGACGGGTGGTCATGTCCTCATTGTCCACGCTCGGCGCTCCTAGACTCCGCGCATGGATGCGCGCCGAGCCCTCGTACGTCGACCCTCACCGCGACTGGCGGAGGGGCTGGTGACCCATCTCGAGCGGCAGCCGGTCGACCTCGACCTCGCACTCGCGCAGTGGGACGGCTACGTGGCCGCCCTCCACGACGCCGGCTGGGAGACGATCGAGGTGCCGCCGGCCGACGACTGCCCCGACAGCGTCTTCGTCGAGGACACGGTCGTGATGTACGGCGACCGCGCGGTCATCACCCGCCCCGGCGCCGACGAGCGCAAGCCCGAGACCGCGGCGACGGCGGAGGTGCTGCGCGGGCTCGGGTACGACGTCGTGGAGATCGAGGCACCGGGGACGCTCGACGGCGGTGACGTGCTCAAGCACGGCGGCACCGTCTGGGTCGGCCTCGGCGGCCGCACCAACCAGGCCGGCGTGGACCAGCTGGCGTCGTACCTCGAGCCCTACGGTGCCCGCGTCGTCGGCGTCCCCGTGGAGAAGGTGCTGCACCTCAAGTCGGCCGTCACCGCGCTGCCCGACGGCACCGTGATCGGCTTCCCGCCGCTGGTCGACGAGCAGGACGTGTGGCCGTCGTTCCTGGCCGTTCCCGAGGAGCCCGGCTCGCACGTCGTGCTGCTCGGGGACGACAGGGTGTTGATGAGCACCAGTGCCCCGCTGAGCCGTGCGCTGCTCGAGGAGCGAGGGCTGCGCGTGGTGGCGGTCGACCTCACGGAGTACGAGAAGCTCGAAGGCTGCGTCACCTGCCTGTCGGTGCG
>Ga0302254_10000433_pt1 | contig 10303 bp, 10 predicted proteins | sample I_Fen_E1_4_FD_194573 | JGI IMG/M metagenome (GOLD analysis project Ga0302254, IMG submission 194573) | Peat permafrost microbial communities from Stordalen Mire near Abisko, Sweden - I_Fen_E1_4 | ecosystem: Environmental > Terrestrial > Soil > Wetlands > Permafrost | place: Sweden: Abisko... | reverse complement strand
CGCACCCGGGACGCCCATCAGCTGCAAGGCGACCGTGTCGATGACGGCCACGATCAGGCCGAAGACGGCCGACACGGCGAAGTAGGTCCGGGTGCCGTGCGAGAACGTCGACAGCGACTGGGCGACACGGGAGTGCTCCGGCCCGGTGGACGCCAGGACGGCCGGCAGCTTGCCGCCGTCGAACGCGAGGAAGATGGTCAGGATCCCGAGGAAGACCAGGTTCGAGAGCACGCCGAGCGTCCCGGAGAGCACCGTGGTGGCCAGGTCGAAGACCTTGCCGAAGTTCAACGAGCTGGTGACCGAGTCGATCTGCTGCTGGTCGATGCCGAGGGACTTCAGCCAGTCGCCGACGTCGGCCGGGATCTTGTTGAGCTGGGGCGTGTACTCGGTGACCAGCTGCGCCAGCTTGGCCACCGAGACGATCAGGGCGACGATCATCACGATCACGATCAGGTACACGGTGAGGATCGTGGCCAGGGCGGACAGCCAGGCGGGCACGCCCTTGCGCTCCAGCCAGGTCCGGATCGGGTACACGGTGATCATCAGGACCAGGGCGAGGATCGTCGGCGCGAGGAAGCCGTTCGCTGCCTTCATCCCCCCGGCCGTGATCGTCGCCGCGGCGAGCCCGACGAGGATCACGAGGGCGCGGGGCAAGGGCGCGCGGCCCGTCACGGGAGTGCTCACGACGCCGAGGGCAACAGCTTGTCGAGGACGAAGCCGAGCACCGCTTCGATCACCGAGATCACGAACGCAGCGACGATGACTCCCAGGAAGCCGCCCACGTCCAGGGCGTTGGTGAGACCCGCAGTGATGGCCAGCAGGATGCCGTTCACGACCAGCGAGAACAAACCCAGCGTGATGACCGTGAGTGGTGCCGAGATGAGCTTGAGGAACGGCCCGATCAGGGCGTGCACGAGGGCGAAGACGAGCGACACCCAGAGCAGCGACACCAGACCGCCGTGCACGGTGACGGAGTCGAGAAGGGCCGCCGCCAGCCCGATCGCGGCCGCGACCACCGCCCACGCGATGAGTAGCCGTACCACCATGAGCACTCCCTGTCGTCACCAGTGCCACCACACGGCGCCGGTCTGTTCGAGGCATGCCGACGAAACGCGCGGCACGGCGGACAATATCGGCCCCGCCCCGCGAACAGGGGATCACCCGCCGAGGGTGAGTACCCGCGGCCGAAACGCAGGAGGATCCGGACGGCGCGAGGGTGCAGAATCTGCGAGGTGACGAGCGCGCGGGTCTCGGTGGAGACAGCAGTGTCGGCTCGCGAGGCCGAGGTCCTCGCGGCCGTGTCCGAGCACCTCACGAACGCCGAGATCGCCGCCCGTCTGTTCATCTCCGTGCGGACGGTCGAGAGCCACGTCTCCTCGCTGCTGCGCAAGCTCCAGGTCGCCGACCGCCGCGAGCTGGCGCAGACGGCGGACGCCTACCTCGCCGTACCGGCCGTCGAGTGGCCCGTACGACGCGCGGCCGCGTCACTGCCGACCCCACTGACGTCGTTCGTCGGGCGCGAGGCCGAGGTGTCGGCGCTGGGCTCCGCGCTCGCCGAGCACCGGCTCGTCACCGCCGTCGGCCCCGGCGGGGTGGGCAAGACCCGGCTGGCGCTCCGGGTGGCGCAGCAGACGGCGGACGCGTTCCCCGACGGCATCTGGTTCGTCGACCTGGTGCCGGTGACCGACCCCTCGCTGATCGGCCTCGCGGTGGCGCAGACCCTCGGCCTCGGGGAGAGCCAGGGCCGCGACATCGAGGACGTGCTGACCGGCTGGCTCGCCTCGCGACGTGCCCTGCTGGTGCTCGACAACTGCGAGCACGTCCTCGACGGCGTCGGCGTGCTCCTCGAACGGCTGCTCGCCTCCTGCCCGGCGCTCACGCTGCTGGCCACCAGCCGGGCCCGCCTCCTGCTCCCTTTCGAGCAGGCCTTTCCGGTGCCGGGCCTGTCCGTCTCGGCGACACCCGACGGCCCGAACGACGCGGTGGAGCTCTTCCTCAGCCGCGCTCGGGCCGGCGGATCCGAGGTCGGCGAGCGCGACCTCCCCCGCGTGATGGCCCTGTGCCGGGGGCTCGACGGCATGGCCCTGGCCATCGAGCTGGCCGCGGCCAGGCTCCCGTCGCTGGGGCTCGACGGCCTGGAGGCCGGGCTGGCCGACCGGCTCCTGCTGCTCACCGGTGGGTCGCGGCTCGACGACCGGCACCGCTCCCTGCGCTCGGCTCTCGACTGGAGCTATGCCCTCCTCGACGAGCCAGACCGCGCCCTGCTGCGCCGGGTCTCGACGTTCGCCGGGCCCATCGCCGCCCGGTCCGTCGCCGAGGTGCTCGACGGCTGGGACCCGGTCGACCCCGACCTGGTCCCGTCGATGCTGGCCGGGCTGGCGGACCAGAGCCTCCTGGTCACGACGTCGACCCCGGGCGGGACACGCTACCGCGCCCTCGAGACGATCCGGCAGTACGGCGCAGCGCTGGTCGACGCCGCCGGCGAGACGCAGGAGGCCCACGCACGCCACCTGGCCTGGATCCTGACGGCCGCACAGCGCCTGGCCCCGCCGGTCGTGGAGGGCCCCGAGGGGGACGACTGGCGGGCCGACTTCGACGTGATCTCGACCGAGGCACGGCAGGCCCTCCCCCGTGCGAGATACGTCCCGGAGCAGCGGGACGTTGCCTATCGTGTGTCCCTGCTGCTCGCGGAGCTGAGCTTCGCGCGCGGCCGCCCGGGCGAGTCCCAGCGCCGCTACGAGCTGGCCGCGGAGCTGGCCCCGGACGACGGCGCCCGTGCCGCCGCTCTTCGGATGGCCGCGGGCGCTGCCGAGGCCCGGCAGTTCGGCAACGAGGCGCTGCGGCTGCGACCGATGGCCGCCGAGGCGGCCCTCCGGGCCGGGGACCGGACCGGCGCCGGCATGGACCTGGCGCGGGCCGCCGAGCTCATCCGGCGCGGCCCGGGGATCATCGCCACCCTGCCCCCGGACGGTGAGGTCGAACGCCTCCTGGAGCGAGCGCGCCCACTGGCCGCGGGCGACGCCGCCGCCGAGGCGCGGGTCCTCACCGCCGAGGCCTGCAACCTCGACGAGAGGGACCCCGAGGCACTGCGGCTCGTCGACCGGGCGCTCGAGCGTGCGCGCGCTGCGGGCGACCGGATCGGTGAGAGTGCCGCGCTCGATCAGCTCACCGCGATCCACACGGCCGCCGGCAACCTGCAGGAGAGCATGCGGAGCGCGGTGCTGCGGACGGAGCTGCTCGCGCCCCTGCCGGTCACGGCGGAGTCGGCGCTGGAGTTCTTCGACGCCTTCCAGATGGCCTCACAGTGCGCAGTGGCAGCGGGTCATCTCCGTGAGGCCCACCGGCTCGGCGAGGGCCTCTGCGACCTGCCCTTCTACCGCGAGGAGGACCATCTCGCGACCTCGCGGCTGATCGTGGTCGGGTTGCTGACGGGGGCATGGGACGAGGCGACCGACCTCTCCGTGCTGTTCCGGGCGGGCTGGGAGCGCGCCGGCCGGCCGGTGGCCGGGAACCTCCGCACCGCCCCGTACGCCGCCGCCACGGTGCACGCGCTCCGCGGCGACGACACGGCACGTGAGTCCTGGATGGAGGTGGTGAGCACACTGCGCACGCCGGGGCGGTCGCTGGGGATGCTCCACTTCGGCGAGTTCTTCGACGCCTTGGTGCTGCTCCACCGCGGCCAGCACGCGGAGGCGGTGGCACTGCTCGAGGACCCGCCCGAGGACTTCGTCCAGCACTACAACGTGATGTGGCGGGCCTGGTACGCGTCGGCCTGGGCCGAGGCCGCCGTACTGGCCGGGCTGCCGGACGCCGCTGAGCGCATCGGGCGGGCCCGTGGCCTGACCGGAGGCAACCCGGTCGTGGAGGCTCTGCTCACGCGCGCCTCGGGGCTGGCCCACGGGTCCCGGATGGGTCGTGGCGAGCTCGCGCTGGCAGCCACCTCGCTGCACGGGCTCGGGGCGCGCTACCAGTGGGCGCGCACCCTGGTGATGCTGGGCGGGGACGACCGCGAGCGCGGCGAGCAGGAGCTCGCCGCGCTCGGTGCCAGTCCTATGCCCTGGCCTCGATGATCAGGTTGAACGGCGTCTGCGTGGCGACTCGCACGTGCGAGAAGCCGGCCTCGTGCAGCACCTCCTCGAGCCGCGTCGGCCCGGCCTGGGCGCCCAGCCCGAGCCCGACCTCCTGGGCGAGGGACGAGGGCGTACAGATCACCGTCGAGAGGCCGTAGTACAGCCGGCTGACCGGGTTCAGGTTGTCCTCGAGGCGCTCCCCCGCCGCCGGTTCGACCAGCAGCAGCGTGCCGTCCTCGGCCAGCGACTCCCGGATCCTGCGTGCGGCCCCGACGGGGTCGCCCATGTCGTGCAGGCAGTCGAACAGGGTGACCAGGTCGTAGCCGGTGCCCGGGAAGTCCTGCGCGGATGCGACCTCGAAGCGGGCGCGGCGCTCGACGCCGGCCTCCTCAGCGGCCTTCCGGGCCGCGTCGATGGACGGTCCGTGGATGTCGTAGCCGACGAAGGACGAGTGCTCGAACGCCCGGGCCAGGATGATCGTCGACGCACCGAGGCCGCAGCCGATGTCGACCACGCTCGCGCCGTCCCGCAGCTTGTCCACGACCCCGTCGAGGGCCGGTAGCCAGGAGCTCACGAGGTTGGCCTCGTAGCCGGGACGGAACAAGCGGAGCGCGCCGGTGTACAGCCGGTCGTCGTGGTCCCCCCAGCCGATGCCCTCGCCGGTGGTGAAGGCCCGGGCGAACGCCTCGTGGTCGGCATAGCAGGAGGCGATCGTCTCGAAGGCGCCGTCGAGGAAGACCGGGCTGGTCTCGTCGGCGAGCACCAGCGCGTGCTCCGCGCTCAGCTCGAAGGTGCCGTGCTCAGGGGCGTAGGCGACGTAGCCGCCGGCCGCCTGGTTGGCGAGCCACTCCTGCACGTAGCGCTCCCGGGTGCCGGTGCGAGCAGCCAGCGTCGAGGGCGTGAGCGGGCCGGCGCCGGCCATCGCCCGGTAGAGACCGAGCCGGTCACCGAGGTGGACCATCAGCCCGCTGATAGCGGCGGCCAGGTCTCCCACGGTCTGGTGGACGAACTGCTCGAGGGCGGCCTCGTCGAGCCGAGGCGTGTCGGTCATGGTCATGGGTGGCTCCTTCCGGACTCGCGTCCAGATCTCGTACGTCGTGTGCCGTCCGGTGTGGACGACCTCCAAACAGTGCGTTCCGGTCCGCTCCTACCGCATCCGTGGCCACCACCGAGAGCACCACGGAGAGCCGCGGATCCGTGCTGCGCCCCGATGTATCCGCGCGCCCGCCGCCACAGGGTTGAGACCGCGGCAGACGCCGCGACCTGTGGAGAGGAAGCACCGTGATGACCCACGACCTGCTGGCGCAGTTGGCCACCCAGCGCCAGACCCAGTTCGCGAACCGGGCGGAGTGGGAGCGACGGACCGCCCCCACCCGGCCCGCTCCGGTGACCCCCCGACGTACGGCCAGGACGCGGCCACTGTCGGTCCTGGCCGCGCTGGTGGGCCGGGCATGACCGGCGTCCTGGCGGCCGGCGGGCCGCACCCTGCTGCCGCGGGAGCCGTACGAGCGGCTTCTCGGGGAGCCTTCGCGGTGACTGCGGCAGGAGCGCTGCTCGTCTCTCTGGACGTCTCTGTCGCCAACGCCCTGATGCCGGCCATCGGAGCCGACTTCCAGGGCGACGGTCGTGCCGCGGTGTCGTGGGTGATCACGGCCTACGCGATCGTCTTCGCCGCGACCCTGGTCCCGGCCGGCCGGGTGGCCGACCGCGCCGGGCGGCGGCGTACGTATCTCGGCGGGCTGGCCGTCTTCGGGCTCGGCTCGGTCGTCTGCGGTGTCGCTCCCACGCTGGGAGTCCTGCTGGCTGGCCGTGTCGTCCAGGGCGTCGGTGCCGCCGCCGCGTCACCTGCCTCCCTCGGGCTGCTGCTCGCCGCCACCGACGCCCGCGACCGCGCGACCTACACCGCCCGCTGGACCGGTGCGGCTGCGGTCGGCATGACGCTCGGCCCGTTCGTCGGCGGCGCGCTGACCACGCTCGGCGACTGGCGCTGGGCCTTCCTCGTGAACGTCCCGCTGGTGGTGGCCATCGCCGTCGCCGCCCCACGCGTCCTCCCCGAGACGCCCCGGCATCCTGGCCGTCGCCTGCCCGACCCCCTGGGCGCCGTCCTGCTGACGCTGGGGGCCGCGGCTCTCACGCTGGGCGTGTCCCAGGCCGCCGACTGGGGCGTCCTCGACACACGGACGTCCGGCAGCGCGGTGGCCGGCGGCGCGCTCCTGCTGCTGTTCGTACGCCGGTCACGCCACGTCGCAGAGCCGCTGCTCGACCTCGGGTTGCTCCGCCGACGCCGCGTGGCCGTCGCCGCCGCGATGACCTTCCTCTACGCGGCGGGCCTGTTCGTCGACCGTTGGGGCCTCGACCTCGTCCAGGCCGGCTCGGCCATCGTGCCGATGGGGCTCGTCGTCGTCCTGCTCACCACCCGCGTCGGGCGGCTCGCCGACCTGGTCGGCTACCGCTCACCGCTCGCCGCCGGCGCGAGCCTGATGGCGGCCGGCCTAGCCCTCAGCGCGGCCACGCTGGCGGGCGACCACTTCGCGGCCCGCTGGCTCGCCCTGGCTGTCGTCATCGGTCTCGGTGTCGGGCTCTGCTACCCGCTGCTCGCCGCGGCCGCCGTCCACGGTCTGCCCTCGGCCGATCTCGCCGCCGCGAGCGCTCTCAACCAGAGCGCGCGCCAGCTGGGCGCCGCGCTGGGCGCCGCCACGGCCGTGGGCGTGCTCGGCTCGGCTGCCGTCCCGTCGCTTGGCCGGTACCACGCCGTGTGGCTGCTGGCCGCGGGGTTCTGCGCCCTCGCCGCGACCGTCGCCGCCCTTCTTCCGGAGGGGTCCTCGGACCTCGTCCGCGACCCCGTCCCCTCCCCCACCCATCACCCACGCAACGAGGAGTGTTCCGCATGATGCCCCCATCCGTGATCTACGCGCTGACGAACGACGAGGACCGAGAGGCCCTCAACCGCGCCGAGGCCCGTCGCCGGCTCGTGCACCTGCTGACCCAGGAGCCCGTCCGCGGGCAACGACCCGCTCGTCGTGTCGAACGTCGTGCCCGGTTGAGGCTCACCCGCCTGCTCCGCTACCGGGCGACGCCCCGTCCCGAAACCGGGGGTGCGACATGTCGGCCGTGATGCCCCTGCCGAGCTGTGGGCACTCCGTCCGCGAGCGCCTACCCGACGGGGCGGAGGTGCTCCTCCGCCCGTTGGAGCCCGAGGACGCCGACCTGCTGCTCGAGATCTTCGACCAGCTCGGCCCACGTTCGCGCGAGCGGCGGTTCCTGACCCCGAAGCACACCCTGACCTCGACCGACCTGCGCCAGCTCACCGCGGTCGACCACCACGACCACGAGGCGGTCGTCGCCCTGTCGGCCACGGACCGCCGGCCGGTCGGGGTGGCACGGTTCGTCCGCATCAGCGCCGACCCCGGCACGGCCGACGTGGCCGTCGTGGTCGTCGACGCCTGGCAGTCGCGCGGGCTCGGGACCGTCCTCGCGTCGTCGCTCCTCGGCCGCGCCCGCGAGCTCGGGGTCCGGCGCTTCTCGGTGCTGATGGCCCGCGACAACGAGGCAGCGGTGCGTCTCATGCACCGCGTGCTCGGGGAAGTCGAGCAGTCGGAGCTGAACCGCGAGACCGCCGTGTTCGTGGTTTCTCTCACCACCGCCCCTCCCGCCCGGGGCGGCCGCGTCGTCCTGAAGGGAGCCTGACCGTGAGTGCGGACCACTCGATCCCTCCGGTGCGCACGCTGCTCGGGGTGTGGGCGCACCCGGACGACGAGGCGTACCTCTCCTCCGCGCTGATGGCGGCGGTACGACGATCCGGCTCGCGCGTCGTGGTGGTCACCGCGACGCGCGGCGAGAACGGCACCGACGACCCCCTGCTGTGGCCGCCCGACCGGCTCGCGGAGCAGCGCGAGCGCGAGCTCCGGGCAAGCCTCGACGTGGTCGGCGTGACCGAGCACCACTGGCTGGACCACCGCGACGGCGAGCTGTCCGGCGTACCCACCCTCGACGGGGCGCGGGAGCTCGTGCCCTTCCTGGACCGGCTCGCACCGGACACCGTCATCACGTTCGGGCCGGAGGGCATGACGGGCCATGCGGACCACCGGGCGATCTCGGCCTGGGTGACCGAGGCCTGGCGGCTGACCGGGCGCCGTGCGGCGCTCTGGTACGCCACGCTCACCCCGGAGTTCCACGACGAGTGGGGTGCGCTGAACGACGACGTGGGGCTGTGGTTCGAGGGCTCGCGTCCGCCGGTCACGCCCATGGCGGACCTCGCCGCCCACATCCGCTCCACCGACGACCTCCTCGTGCTGAAGCACCGGGCGCTGCGGGCTCACGCCTCCCAGACCCGTCCGCTGGAGGACCTCGTCGGCGCCGACGTCTACCGCCGCTGGTGGGCCAGTGAGAGCTTCGTGGCGGCCGGCTGACCGGGTCACGGTCGGGTTGCAGTCACGTCACGAGTCGTGGCCACGCCCGCCGACGAGGCCGCCGAGTCCCTAGCGTCGGGCCATGACGACCAGGCCCGGACCTGCCCACGCGTTCGACTTCTGGCTGGGCGAGTGGGACGTGCTGGGCCCGCAGGGAGCCCGGCTGGGCTCCAGCTCGATCGTCGCTGTGCTCGGGACCGGCGCGCTCGCCGAGCACTGGCACGGCGCGGGCGGGTTCGAGGGCCGCAGCCTCAACGCGTACGACGCCACCCGCGGCCACTGGCACCAGACCTGGCTGGACTCGACCGGCGGGGTGCTGATGCTGGACGGCGGGCTGGTGGACGGCTCCATGATCCTGGAGGGGCTGGCCCCGGGCGAGGACCCGTCGGCGATGCTGCTGCAGCGGATCACCTGGACCCCGGAGGACGACGGCGTACGCCAGCACTGGCAGAGCAGCGCCGACGACGGCGCCACCTGGACCACCGTCTTCGACGGTCACTACCGCCGGCGGGCCTGACCTCCGGCGGCGACTGCGACTGAGAACAGAAAACGCGGAAGGATCGAGCCGGACAGTCCCCGGACCGACCGATTCTTCCGCGCTTTCCGCTGTGGAGGGTGCGCCCCGCGGGGTGTCCGGTCCACGGGGCGCACCGCTGAGGCCCGAGGCATGGGCGTCGGAGTCCCCACGGGTGAGACGTTCCCCCCTCTCGGTCATGACGCGGGCGGTCGGTGAAGTTCGGGGCGCCCTGCTCGCCATGCGCGTCCCTCCACGAGCGGTCCCGTCCGTGCATATTGGCTAGAACGCTCTTGTAGTCAATACGGATACCTGCCACTCTCGTGGCGTGCCCGCCCAGCGATCCCGGCCCGACGACTCGGCGCAGACCCGGCCGTACCGGTCGCCGCGCCGGGCCGCCGCCGCCGAGCTCACCCGCCGGGCCGTGCTCGCAGCAGCCGACGACCTGTTCCGCTCACGCGGCTGGAGCGGCACCAGCATGCGCGAGGTCGCAGCCCGCGCGGGCGTGGCCGTGGAGACCGTCTACGCGACGGCCGGTTCCAAGCGGGCGCTTCTCCGGCAGGTCAGCGACGTCGCCGTGGTCGGTGACGACGCCCAGGTCGCGCTGGCCGCACGCCCCGAGTTCGCAGCCCTCGGCTCCGGGAGCAGGGGCGAGCGCCTCGCAGCCGCCGCGCGGATGCTGACACGCCTCAACTCCCGTACGGCTGCCCTCAATCGGGCCCTCGAGCACGCCGCGCCGACCAACCCCGGGTTGGCAGAGGAGCTGGGCTCGAGTCGCGCTCGCCAGCGAGCGACGAACCGTCTCGCCCTCACACTGGTCCTCGACCGAGAGCCGGACGACGCCCTGGTGGACGCCGTCTGGGCGGTCGGGCACGGGCAGGTCTACCTGCTCCTCGTCGAGAGCGCGGGCTGGTCCGATCACCAGTACGAGCGCTGGCTGGCCGACATGTTCGACCGTCAGCTGAGTCACCTACCCGAGATGGAGACACCGTGATGCCCACCACGACACCCGACGACCCGGCCGACACCCGCATGATGGGCGTCGTCCACTCAGCGCTGCGACGCGACCTGGTACGTCTCCTGATCGTCATCCGATCCGAACCCCAGCCCGACGACGTACGCCGCGTCGCCGTCGCGGACCATCTGCTCTGGATGATGGACTTCCTGCACCACCATCACCGCGGTGAGGACGACGGCCTCTACCCCCTCGTGGTGTCGAAGAACGCCGACGCGGAGCCGCTGGTCCGGGAGATGGATGCCGAGCACGCAGCGGTCGCGCCGGCGATCTCGTCCGTGGAGGCGGCCGCCCG
>Ga0302254_10000432_pt1 | contig 10329 bp, 9 predicted proteins | sample I_Fen_E1_4_FD_194573 | JGI IMG/M metagenome (GOLD analysis project Ga0302254, IMG submission 194573) | Peat permafrost microbial communities from Stordalen Mire near Abisko, Sweden - I_Fen_E1_4 | ecosystem: Environmental > Terrestrial > Soil > Wetlands > Permafrost | place: Sweden: Abisko... | reverse complement strand
CCAGGCGTGGACGGTCAACGTCCTCGGCACCCGACGCGTGCTCGACGCCTGCGTCGCCGCGGGCGTCACCCGGTTCCTCCACGTGTCGTCGGTGATGGCCTTCGGCCTCGACTTCCCCGACGGCGTGGACGAGACCTACCCGGCCCGCGTGTGCGGTCATAGCTACCCCGACACCAGGGTGAACTCGGAGGCAGTCGTGCTCACCGCCCACGCTGCCCACGAGATCGACTGCACCATCATCCGTCCGGGCGACGTCTTCGGCCCGGGCTCGGTGTGGGTGAGAGAGCCGCTGAAGCTGATCAAGGCCCGGCAGATGGTGCTGCCCGACGGCGGGCGTGGCATCTTCACCCCGGTCTACATCGACAACCTGGTCGACGGGATCCTGCTGGCCCTGGCCTCGGACCAGGCGATCGGCCAGGTGTTCACCCTCACCGACGGCTACAGCGTGACGTGCGCGGAGTACTTCGGCCGGCTCGCGACTCTCGCGGGCGGTTCGATCCGGACGCTGCCCACGTCGATCGTCGTCCCCCTCGTCAGCCTGGTCGGCGCGATACAGCGACGCCTGGGTCAACACAGTGAGCTGAATGCCGCGAGCCTCCTGATGCTCGCGCGCACCGGGACCTACTCCAACGAGAAGGCCCGGACCATCCTCGGCTACCAGTCCCTGGTCGGCTTCGACGAGGGCATGACCAGGGTCGAGGCCTGGGCCCGGTCCGAGGGCCTGGCCTGAGATGCGCGCCGTACTCGCCGACCTGAACACCCAGCGGTACCTCTTGACGCTGGGTGCCCAGAAGATCCCCTACGGGCGCGGCAAGGCAGCCGGATGGGGACCGGGCGGCCTGTTGCGCGCCACGGACCTTCCCGAGCCGAGGCTGCCCGACGCGCCCGGCTGGGTCCGGCTGCGCCCGGAGCTCTCCGGCATCTGTGGCAGCGATGTCGCCATTGCGCACGCGAAGTCGTCGTTCGTACTGTCGGCGTTCTACCAGGCCGAGAAGCAGATCCTCGGTCATGAGATCGTCGCCGTCGTCGACGAGGTCGGTCCCGGGGTTACGCGGGTCTCGGAGGGTGACCGGGTCGTCCTCGATCCCGTGCTCTCCTGCGTACACCGCGGCTTCGACCCGGTCTGCCGATCCTGTCGAGACGGCTTCCCCTTCGTCTGCGAGCGGTTCGACGAGCCGGGCACGAGCGGTTGTTCGTCGCCCACGCAGGGCTTCGACGCGGTCCTCGGCGGCGGCTGGGGTGAGCAGGTCCTCGCCCACGAGTCCCAGCTCTACGACGCCGGCCGGATCCCGTCTCATCGCGCCGTCCTGGCCGAGCCTGCGTCGATCGGCCTGCACGCCGCGCTGCAGTGGGAACGCCGGGGTGACCGCGTGGCGGTGATCGGCCCCGGCACGATCGGGCTGCTCGTCACCGCGGCCCTCCGGATGCTCCACCCGGACCTGGACATCGTCATGGTCAGCCCCGACGACTTCGGCTCCGAGCGGGCCTTGGAAGCCGGGGCGACCCGTGTCGTGCCATCCGGGTCCGCGGCCGTCGAGGCCCTCGCGTCGACGGACGGCGGTCGCGTGCTGCGGCCCCGGATGACCAAGACCCCGATCCTCGAACAGGGCCTGGACGCCGTCTTCGACTGCGTGGCCCTGCCCGAGACCCTCGATCTTGCGCTCCATCTGCTGCGCCCCACCGGGATGCTCGTACTGGTCGGCGGTGCCGGCAAGCAGGCGGTCGACTGGTCGCTGGTCTGGAGCCGCCAGCTGACTGTGCAGGGGACCATCAACTCCGGTCCGGAGACAGCGCTCGGCGGGAGCCCTACGATGGCCCAGGTGGTCGAGTGGCTCGGCGACGAGCGCTATCCGGTGGACGGGCTCGTCACCCACACCTTCGACCTGACGGACTGGAAGCACGGCCTCGAGGCTGCGTCGGCCGGACCGCGAGCCAGGTGCGTCAAGTCCACACTGCGGCCCAACCCCGAACTGCCGCTGGTGGATCGACCGTAAGAAGGGTCACCCGCATGTCCGAGCGCCGGACTCCGATCCGCGTGGAAGACCTCACGTGGCTGAACATGGACCGCCCCAACAACCTGATGTCCGTCAGCGGCCTGATGTGGTTCCGGGAGGCACCGACCGCTTCGAACGTGGACGCGATCGTCCAGGAGCGCATCGTCGAGCGCTTCCCGGTCTTCTCTCGTCGACCGGTCGAGGTGGACGGGTCGTGGTTCTGGGAGGACGACCCGACCTTCTCGCTCGACAAGCATCTGCATCACGTCACTCTCGACCCCCCGGGCGACCTTGGCGCCCTGCAGAGGCACATCTCCGCCGGCCATGCCGAGCCGCTGCCGAAGGACCAGGCACTGTGGCGCTTCGAGCTGATCAACGGCGTGCACGGCCTCGACGAGGCGGGACCGGTGTCCGTCCTGTTTGCGAGGTTCCACCACGCGATGGCCGACGGCATCCGGCTCGTCCAACTCCTGTTGAGCCTCCTGGACTCCCAGGCAGACGCCGCGCCGGTCTCGCGGGTCGGCCACGTCGCCGACGGACGACAGAGCCTGGCCGACGCCGTACGCACCGAGGCGTGGCGGTCGGTCGGCCAGCTGGGCGACCTCGCCACCGGCGCGGTGCGGGCCGGACTGACGACCGTGTCGTCGGCCCGTCTACCGACGCTCCGTGTGCCGACGGTGTCTGGCCTCGCTCGGTCCCTGAGCCCACCACGGGTGGTCGATGCGATCGCGGGAGTGAGCTCACCGGACAACCGCCTCGTCAACGACTGGGCCTCGGCCAGCAAGCTGCTCGTCTCCCCGCCGGCACCGCGGACGGTCTGGAGCGGCGCCCCCGGTGTAGAGAAGACCCTGCTCTGGATCGGCGGTATCGAACTGACCCAGGTCAAGGCCCGGGCCACGACGGGATCGGCCACGGTCAACGACGTCCTGGTCTCCGCGGTGGCCGGGGGGCTGCGGCGCTATCTCGAAGACTGCGGGGACACCCGGACTCGCGACCTGCCCTGGATGATCCCCGTGGCGCTGAAGTCGCTGGAAGACAACCTCCCCCGAGAGCTCGGCAACCACTTCACCCTCGTGAACCTCACCCTCCCCGTCGGCATCGCCGATCCCGTGGACCGGCTCGAGGAGGTCAAGCGCCGGATGACCCGGCTGAAGAACAGCGATGAGGCGCTGATGGTGTTCGGGCTGGGCCAAGTGGTGGCCCGTGCTCCAACAGCAGTATCGGTCGCGCTGACCAACCTGGTCGCCAACCACAACACGGGCGTGATGTCGAACGTGCCCGGTCCCGTGGCACCCATGTCCCTGGCCGGTTGCGAGGTGCTGACCGTCGTCGGCTGGAACCCCACCTCGGGCAACCAGCCCATCTCCATCTGCCTGTTCTCCTATAACGGTGAAGTGACGATGGGCCTGTGCACTGACAACCTGCGGATCCCGGACCCGCACCTCGTCGCGCACCACCTCGCCGCAGAACTCGCCTCGGAGGACCTGGTGCACGTGACCTGAAGGGGCGATGCCGAGACTCCCGCCCAGGCAAGGGCGAGCACTGGACCGCAGGCAGGTCAGGACGGTCGAAGACGGGTTCGCCGTGCTCAATCGCGTGATGGACTACGCCGAACTCGATGCGATCGAAGCCCGCTGCCGGGCCGGTCGTCTACGTCAGCCCGGACGAGTTCCACGTCCAGGTGGCACAGCCGCTGCCTGTCGTTCCTCCTCAGCCGCCCGGGCCCGCGCCCGCGGACCTGGATCGGGCGGCGCGTCTCGAGATCGAGGCACTGCAGTCGTTGCTGCGGTCGCTGCCGCCGGGACAGGCCGGCGACCTGCGGTCCGAGGCGGGCACGCGCATGCAGGAGCTCGCGACCCAGCTGGGGATCCAGCTCCCTCCGGAGGCGCTGAACCCGGGAGGCAACTGATGCCCGGCCCACCGGTCGACCCGGCGGCGAGCATCTGCATCGACGCCTACACGGGAACGGACGCCGTCAGCGGGACGTTCGCGGGCGACGTCAAGCCGTGGGCGCTCACCAGGCCGTCGTACGGCGAGAAGACGCAGCGACCCGGCGAGATCAACGAGGCATGCTGGCAGGACCCGGCGATCGGGTGGGGCGTGGTCCTCAGCGAGACGCCTGGACGCTGCGCGACTATGCGGGCGGCGGCGACCTCCTCAACGCGGCCTCACCGGAGGGGATGGGGCCGAAGCCGCTGCCGAAGTACCTCCTGATCTATGGGACGCCAAAGAACGTGCCGTGGAACGTCCAGCTCTTCCTCAACCCGTGCGCCACGTGGGGCGGCTCGACCTCGAGGGGGAGGCGCTCGCCAACTACGTGAACGCCCTGATGGGCGACTGGAAGGACTCCGCCAGCTCGTACACCCAGCCGGTCGTCTGGGCCGTCGACCATGGCAGCGGGGACATCACGACGCTGATGCGCGACACGGTCGCCAAGCCCCTGAACGACGCGCTCGACGACGGGGAGATCAGGCCGACGTTCATCGACGGGTCGACGTCGTCGGCCACCGGTGTCGCCCTCCTCGACGCCCTCGCGGGCAACAAGCCGGCGTTCGTCGTGACCAGCAGCCACGGGATGACCGGCCCCCTCGACGACCTTGACGCGATGGCCGCCGACCTCGGTGTGCTCGTGGACCAGGAGCACCAACGGGTCGCGCCGGCTTCCATCGCGGCACGCTGGGACCCGGACGGCGCCATCTGGTTCGCCCAGGCCTGCTGCTCGGCCGGTGCCAACAGCCCCACTGAGTACGCCGGCCTCTTCGAGGCGGGCACCACTCTCGAGCAGGTCCTCGCCGGGGTCGCGAAGGTCGGTCCGATGACGTCGCCGCTGCCACGGGCTTTGCTCGGGGCGAAGAAGCCATTGCGAGCCTTCATCGGGCACGTGGAACCGACGTTCGACTGGACGCTGAGCTTCCCGCCGAACCGGCAGGCCCTCACCAGCGACCTCACCAAGTGCCTGTACCAGCGCCTCTGCATCGGACAGCCGGTCGGACTCGCGATGAGCGACTACTACCCGTCGATCGCAACACTCCTCCTCACCTACGTCTCGGAGCGCCAGAAGTACGAGGCGCTGGTGGGCGCGGCCGCGAAGCCATCGCTCGACATGCTTGTCTACAGCAGGGTGACCGCCCATGACCGCGCGAGCACCGTGATCCTGGGTGATCCGACAGTGGCGTTGCAGGTGCCCGTCGGGCCCTAGGGTCGGCTCACGATGGGCCCCACTGACGGTGCGTCACACCGCATACTGGCTGCGGCCAGGGCTTGGTCACTCACCGGACTGGCCGCGTTGGTGCCGTCAGTCGGTGCTACCTCTCGATCGACCGGGGACTCAACCTGCGGCTATGCGTGCCCCGCAAACGCGCGACGGGACCGTGCTGGGTGCCCTGGTTGGCATACTGGGCGCCTGGAGATCGGAACTTTCAGCGGTCTGAACCACAGCGCTGTTCTTCCTAGGTTTGTTTCGACTGTAGTTTCGATCCCCGCCCCCGTAGCTCAGCTGGATAGAGCAAGAGCCTTCTAATCTCTAGGTCGCAGGTTCGAGTCCTGCCGGGGGCGCCTGCCGGGGGCGCCGGGGGCGCCGGGGGCGCCGGGGGCGCATCGTCTCTTGTGTCACCTCGGGTGACACGTGACAGTCGGGCTTCGGCTGATGCTCGACGGTGCTTCGGTTGATTCCTGACCGGTGCTTCGACTGATTCTTGACACAGATCGACCACACCCCCACCCGCAGGACGAGCCTGCCGTACTGATGCGCCGTCAGCCGGTGGATTGACGGAGCCCGTTGGCACCCTAGGGGCTGTCGGTTGGGTCCTGGCTGCTCGTGGCTCAGTAGTGGTAGAAGTGCCGGCGCGCGCGCTCTTCGGCCTTGGCGATGCGGGCGGTCATGTGTGCGGAGGTGCGGAGGTCGGCAGGCAGCGAGGCCCTGCACGCGGCGCGTGCGCACGTGACGAATCTGTTACACACGCCCGTGAGCTCGACGCGGAGGGTGTCGGCGCCGTGGCCCTTGAGGTTGTTCATCTCGAGTGGATCGTCGAGTAGGTCGTACAGTTCGCTCTCGCTGGTGGCGTATCTGATGAAGGCGTAGCGGCCCGTGCGAATACCGACGGTGTTGAGACCTCGCATGACGTGCCGCTCGCACCTGCCGTGGCGATATCTCGGCTGGAGCATCCTTCCCTCGATGACGATCGGTCTCTTCCAGCCGTGGTCGCCTCGGCTGATAGTGGGTCGCAGGTTGGTGCCGTCTGCCTGGGGCAGCCGTGTTCCTCCCCAGGCGGCGACGGTGACGGCGAGGTCCGCCATCGAGGCTGGGTCATAACGAACGCCCCGCGGGATGCCGGGTCCTGCGATGACCAGGGGTACCCGGATCGAGGGTTCGTGGAGTGTGATCTTGCCTTGCCGCTTGCGATGCTCGCCGAGGTAGTAGCCGTTGTCGGAGTTGAAGACGACGATCGTTCTCGACAACTGGCCACTCCTCCGCAGGGCGGACAGCACGTGACCGACGCGGACGTCGAGCACGTACAGGGCCTCAGCCCGCTGCCGGGTGACGGTGCGCTCTGCCAGCTTCTCTCGCCTGGTGAGCGAGGGTGCGTGACGGAGGTAGACGGGCTTGTCGGAGACATCCGCCTCTGCCGGCTCGTCCGGTGGGGTGCCAGCACCGTGGGTGATCGAGGGGTTGAAGCGGCCCTTGACCCACGACGGTCTCGCGGGCGTGGCCCACGGCATCCGGTCTCCGTTCGACATGGGGATGAGGCCAGGGTCATCGGGCTCTCTGGGTCCCCCGCCGTGGGGTGCCAGTGGAGTCCACCAGATGAACCACGGCTTCCTGGGTCGTGCACCGCTGAACGTCCGGACCAGCGACTCTGTCTGGCGACCGGTGACGACAGTGGTGTACCTGCCCGGCCACGTGCGGATGTGTCCGTTCACGTTCGCCGTGAGGTGGAAGTAGTTGAAGGTGCCGCCTCCAGGCCAATGGCCGCGACGCCCGCGGTGAACACTAGAAACCCACCACTGGGTCCAGCCAGGCGGGATGTAGTGGAGGGAGGGATGGTGGCCACGGAAGGTCGGCATTGAACCGTATCCGTTGAGGTACTTGCCCACCACCGCTGTGCGGTATCCCGACCTGCGCAGAACAGTGCCCAGCGTCGTTGAGTCGTCGAACGCCGCGAAGCCGTAGGGGCGAACGACATCCAGCACCCGGTGGTTGTGTGAGTAGCGGCCGGTCAGGAACGTCGCCCGCGCAGGGCAGCACAGCGGGTTGGGTGTGAACGAGTTGCGGAAGACCAGCCCTCGCGCAGCGAGTTGATGCCGCACCCGGGGCATCCACCGCAGGTCATCGGAGCGCATGTCATCGGCCGTGATCACCAGGATGTTCGGCCGGACCACACCATGTGTTCGCTCCTTCTCTGGGGTCGTGCTCGCCTGGGTCGACGCTCCGACAAGCCAGACGAGGTCGGGTTCATCGTGGCGCCTCCGTGATCCGCGCCCATCGGCATGAGCAAGAGCGGACAGCGGGACGTCAGTGCGTTTCGGGGAGACGCACCCGGTCCCGAATCAGGATCCGAAGGGAATCGCAACTCGCGCATCACGGAGACGCCTGACACAGTGACCCGATGCTGAATCAGGTGGCCGACGGCGTCTGGGTCCGGCAGAGCGAGTGGGTCTGGAGCAATGCCGTCGTCGTGCGCGGGGAGGGCGGGTTGATCCTGGTCGACCCCGGCATCGACGGTTCCGATCTGGACCAGCTCGCCGATGACGTGGACCGGCTCGGCATTCCGGTGGTCGCAGGGTTCTCCACCCATCCCCACTGGGACCACCTGCTCTGGCACTCTCGGTTCGGCGACGTGCCGCGCTACGCCACCCCCGCCGCCGCCCACGCTGCCAGTGAAGCCCGAGAGCGGGCGCAGGGGATGGCGGCGGAGAGCGCGTCGGGCATCCCTCTCGAGCTGATCGGGCTGCTCACCCCGCTGCCCGCGGACGCGGAGCCCGTGCCGGGCGAGATCGTCGAGCATCAGGCACACGCCATCGGCCACGCCGCGGTCCTCCTCGCCGATCGTGGCGTCCTGCTCGCCGGCGACATGCTCTCCGACGTCCTGATCCCGCTCCTCGACCCTCACCGCCCCGATCAGGTGGGCGCCTACGAGGCGGCACTCGACCGCCTGGGCCAGGCCGCCAGGCACGTCGATGTCCTGGTCCCCGGCCACGGCGCCGTTGCCAAGGGCCCCGAGGTGGCGGCCCGCCTCGCCGCCGATCATGACTACATCGACGCGCTGCGGCGAGGCGAGGAAGCGGTCGACGCCCGTCTGGGTCAAGACTGGCTCTCCGGCCCCCACCAGTCGAACCTGGAGCAGGCCCGCCGCTCATCCGGATGAACGTCGACGTCATCGCGCTCGTGCTCGCCACCCGGTGAGCGTCCGATCGGCGGCCACGAAGGCACCCGCTACTGACGACCACTCATCGGCATACGCGCTCACCGGACAGCGGCACCACCACTGGGCGTGCGCTGGTCAACCAGCGTCGTACGAGGCGCAAAGGTCAGCGTCGTCGGCGTCGCGGTAGAGAAGGCTGGCCCCGACACCAGCCGGGGAAGAACACCCCTCAGTGACGAGGAGCTGGCCCTCCACGTGCTCGGTAGATGACCAACAATGCGAGACCTACGGCGATGTTCGAGAACCAGATCACCGACGCCCCGGTTCCTGTCACCAACATGACGGAGCCCAAGAGCACCAGAGCCAGGGCAAGCCAAGGGAGCGCTTTCATGGTTGCCACCTCCTGTTCCCTTCAGCCTCGCCCGCTGCGGCCAGGTGCACCAGAGGCTCAGGTCACAGCGCTAAGGAAACGCTCGGACACGGCATCCGTAGATCCGTGCGCACTCAGCCGGACAGCGGCAGAGCGTGGCATCTTCTAACTCGCCGCTCAGTCACGGCTCAGCGACGGTTGAGACACTCACCCCATGACCGCCGCGGACAGCGACCCGGGCCTCAACTGCAGTTCCGGCGACTGCCCCTACAGAGCCAACGTGATTGGTCACTTGACGGTGCGCGCCAAACCGCTGGCCAATTCCACTCGAGTCGAAGATATTCACACCTTCTGGCTCCCGTTCTGCGACGACCACGCCCATGAGCTCCGCGCCGGTGCCACCATCATCGACTTCAACAGCGGCATCTGACCAACCCTGCCCCCGGGAATAGTTCTGGAAGTCAGATGGACCCGACTCGACCGTCGACATTCTGTCATCGGGTGTGACGAATCCCGGAGGGCTTCGCCATCCTCGGCCGACCTGAGAACGCACTCACAGGCATGAACGAGCGCGCACGTGTCAGTGCGTTTCCGAGGCAGGGGGCCCACGATCGGACTCTCGAGCCCAGAGGCAGCCATGGTCGACGCGACGACCGAGGGGAGATCCACCACGCAGCGCCGGTGGGTGTCGCGCTCTCTTGGCTGTTTCTCTTCGCGTTCGTTGTCGGTGGAGCGTTCGTCGGGGCATGGTTCTCGCACGGAGTGGCCTACGACGCCGGTTGGCTGTTCGGCACTTTCCAACGCGACCTTGTCTCACTGATCGGGTTCGCGTCCTTGATCGCCGTTGTCGGGCTGGGATACTCCGAGTATCGGGGAGCCATGGCGATCAACGTCTCGAAACAGTCACGCGTGCAGCTCTGAAGTCCCCCAGTGCGCCGACGCGTGAGGTTCTCAGGGCAGGCCGGCACGTGAGCACACCGGACAGCGGCACGTGGTTGCGTCTCTCTATATCCCCCGACAGCAGGTCGGCGTAGCGTGTTGGCACTGACAGAACGGACGAAGTGCCGTGACGGGTGACTGGGTGATGACCGACACCGATGTCCGCGCGTTGCTCGCCGTGTTCAGGCCCTCCCAGCCCGCCGCCGACGATGACATCTTCTACGCCGACGTGCTCACCGGGCTGCGCGAGCTCATCCCGTGCACCGACATCACCTTCCAGCTGATGTACGTGCCCGAACAACGACTCAAGGTGCTCTTCGTGAACGACGGCGGGGTGCAGCGCGATGAAGCCGTCGGGATGGCCGACGAGTTCACCACGCTGTTCTGGCATCAGTTCTGGGAGGAGGAGGGTTGTGCCGGCCATCTGGGAACCGGCGACTACTCCACGCTGCTCCATCATGCGGAGACATCGCGCACCCGGGCCTACGCGAACACGCCGCTCGGTTCGGTGTTCATCGCGCGGGGTGAGAGGGACGAGATTCTGGTACCGATGACTCCGCTGGGGGGCACGGACCGACGCCTCATGCTCTGGCGCAACACGGACTGGCCCGACTTCTCCGAACGAGAGATGGCGATGCTCTCGCTGGCCCGCCCGCACATCGCC
>Ga0302254_10000428_pt1 | contig 10353 bp, 5 predicted proteins | sample I_Fen_E1_4_FD_194573 | JGI IMG/M metagenome (GOLD analysis project Ga0302254, IMG submission 194573) | Peat permafrost microbial communities from Stordalen Mire near Abisko, Sweden - I_Fen_E1_4 | ecosystem: Environmental > Terrestrial > Soil > Wetlands > Permafrost | place: Sweden: Abisko... | reverse complement strand
GCCGCTCCGCGCCGGCGTCCAGCAGGCGTGCTGCGGTGTAGCCGAGACCGAGCCCGCCGACAAGCACGCGTCCGGGCGGGGAACCGGCGGCATCGGCAAGGGCGAGTTCCGAGGCGACCTCTGCAGAGTCCATCGCGAACACCCCGTTGACCACCAGCTCGTCGACGCCGTCGCGCCTGCGCAGCACGACCTCGCCGGCTGGCGTGTCGGCGCGAGCGATGATCACGCGCCAATTCTGCCGAACAACTCCGGGAACGGGAGAGCAATTGCCGGGGGTTACGGACGGGTACGGGTGAGTCCTAGGCTCTCGCCCGATCCAAGGAGGCGCTTGATGTACAACCCCGACCCGTCCTTCGGCCCGGAGGACACCGAACTGCGTGCTGCTGCTGCGGCCGATCCCGTCGGCTTCTGGGCCGACCGCGCAGCGGAGCTCGAGTGGTATCAGCCGTGGGACACCGTGCTGGACGACTCCAACCCGCCGTTCTACAAGTGGTTCACGGGTGCGAAGACGAACATCGTCCACAACTGCATCGACCGGCACCTTTCCGGGCCGTACAAGAACAAGCTGGCCCTGATCTGGGTGGGGGAGAACGGCACCGACTACCAGACCTTCAGCTACTTCAGCCTGAACCGCGAGGTCATGAAGATGGCCAACGTGATGAAGGCGATGGGGATCAGCAAGGGCGACCGGGTGACGATCTACCTGCCGCGGATCCCCGAGGTGGTGTTCGCGATGCTGGCCTGCGCCAAGCTGGGCGCAGTGCACTCGGTGGTCTTCGCCGGCTTCTCCGCCGACGCGCTGGCCGACCGGATCGACGACTCCGAATCGAAGGTCGTGATCACCGCCGACGGGTCGTGGGTGAACGGCGGCATCTTCAAGCTCAAGGACATCGTCGACCAGGCGATCCGGTTCTCGCCGTCGGTGGAGAACGTGATCGTTGTGAAGCGCACCGGCCACGAGGTGACGATGGATCCGCTCCGCGACCACTGGTACCACGACCTCACGGCGCTCCCGATCGCGAACGGGCCGTGCGCGACGGAGGAGATGGACGCGGAGGACCCGCTGTTCATCCTGTACACCTCCGGCTCGACGGGGAAGCCGAAGGCCATCCTGCACACCCACGGCGGCTACATGGTGGGTACCTATACGACCCTGAAGTACACCTTCGACATCAAGGACGAGGACCGCTGGTGGTGCACGGCCGACCCTGGCTGGATCACCGGGCACTCGTACCTCGTGTACGGGCCGCTGCTGAACGGGGCGACGTCGTTCATGTTCGAGGGCGGGCCGACCTACCCCTACCCGAACCGGTGGTGGCAGCTGATCGAGTACTACGGCATCACGACGTTCTACACCGCGCCGACCGCGATCCGTTCGCTGATGCGCTTCGGCGAGGCCTGGCCGAACCGCCACGACCTGTCATCGCTGCGGTTGCTCGGGTCTGTCGGTGAGCCGATCAACCCGGAGGCCTGGGAATGGCTGCACCGGGTGGTCGGAAAGGACCAGTGCCCGATCATGGACACCTGGTGGCAGACGGAGACCGGCATGTTCCAGATCTGCCCGACCCCGTCCATGCCGCTCAAGCCGGGCTCTGCCGGCAAGCCGTTCTACGGCCAGGAGGCGGAGATCCTCGACGAGGCCGGCCATCCGGTGGCCGACGGTGAGGAGGGCTTCCTCGTCCTCAAGAACCCGTGGCCGGCGATGATGCGGACGTTGTACAAGGACGACCAGCGTTACATCGACACCTACTGGTCTAAGTACCCGGGCAAGTACCTTGCTGGCGACTCGGCCCGGCGGGACGAGGACGGCTACTACTGGGTGATCGGACGCACCGACGACGTCATCAAGGTTTCGGGGCACCGGCTCGGGACGGCGGAGGTCGAGTCGGCGCTGGTGTCGCACCCGGCGGTGGCCGAGGCCGCGGCGATCGGACTGCCCCACGACGTGAAGGGCAACGCGATCCACGTGTTCGTTGTGCTGCGGATGGGGTTCGAGGGTAGCCAGGAGCTGGCAGAGGACCTGCGCAAGCACGTCTCGACGCACCTGTCGCCGATCGCGAAACCCGACTGGATCGACTTCACGGAGAAGCTGCCGAAGACACGCTCGGGCAAGATCATGCGCCGCGTCCTGAAGGCCCGCGCGCTCGGCCAGGACGAGGGCGACCTGAGCACCCTTGAGGAATAGCGTCGACAAACCGGCAGTCGGGACCACGGTCGACGCACAATTCCATCAGGAGATGTCGTGATTCCTTGGCTCGACGTCCGCGTGCGGTCGGATTTGGCCTCGTGGCGCCATCGAGATGAGGAATGGCGTCATCTGCCTAGCCCGCCCGAAGGAGCGGCCCGAGCCGTTCGCGGCGATGCATCAGCCCCACCGCTGCGACGGCGACCCGCGCCACCAGCCCGAGGATGAGCGGGATTCCGAGGCTCCACCACCCGATGACAAGGTGCGGCGTCCCGCTGCCGCCCGTGACGGAGCGCAGGTCGAGTGCTCCAACAAGGAGACCGGCCAGCCCGATACCAACGGCGATCCCCACTGCGCTGGCAACGAGGGCCGGGATCGTCGCCTCGAGCCACCCGATCCGGTCAGCCGCTGCGCGTGGAAGGCCGAGCACCTTGATCTGGGCAGCTGCGCGCATGCGCTCCCACGAACTGGAAGCTGCCATCAGCACCACAGCGAGGCCCGCCAACGCGATCGCGACGGTGCTGGCACCCGCGAACAGCATTCCCAGGGCGATGGTAACGGGCGAGTTCGTCCGCTCGGTGAGCCATTCGGCGCGGGTGGCGACCGTGGTGTCGGGGTCGCTTGCCAGGGCGGCGACGAGGTCCGCCGAAGCGCTTTCTCCGACGAGCCAGGCCTGGGTCGCCGGGATTGGGTGACCGGCTGCCCGTCCGAGCAGTTCACGATCGACGACAACCACTCGTCCCTCGCCCGTCACGCTGGCCGGGAGGGCAGCGGCGTCGCCCACCGGTCGGACGCGGACTGCATCCTCCCCCCAGCGCAGCGTCGCGCTCTCCGCACCCTGCCCGCCGGTGAAGAGTACGGGGACGGGCTCGCCGGCGCCGCCCGCTGCCAGCGAGGCCAGCTGGGGGGCGTCCGGGGCGGGGCTGGCAGCCAGCAGCCGGGCCATGGCGTCGGCGTCGACGGCGATGACGGTCACGGCAGCATCCAGCCGTGAACCGATCACCTGGGCGCTGGTGATGGTCGTCCCCGTCGCGACCGTGGTCCCGCGGACGCCGTCAAGCGTCGCCACCGAAGCCGGCAGGCCGTCGGGGGCTGTCGTGGTCACGGTGGCGTCGGCACCGATCGCGTCCCAGGCAGCGTCCACCTGGCCATGGCTCACCGTGCCGGCCACCGAGGCCGCAATCGCCGCGATCGCCGCACCGGTCACCAGCGCAGCGGTCGCCAACCCGCTCGCCCGCGTGCGCACCACGGCAAGGAGCCGAACGGCACCGGTCCCGCGGGATGCAGCCGTCCGGGCCACGCGCAGGACGCCCGGCCACGCACGCACAAGGCCGAGTGCAACGGCGAGCGCCACCAGCACGGGGGCGGCAAGCACAACGGTGTCGGACCCCACCGACCCCGCAGAGGCGGTGACCCCCCGCACGACAAGGGTCGCGAGGGTGGCGAGTGCAAGGAGCACCAGCATGACCTCTGCGCCCACCCGGCGTACCTGGGCGGCAGTGAGCGCGCTGCGTCGCCCGCTGGCCGGGCGGCGCACGACGGAAGAGCGGCTAGCGGCCCGCATCGCGAGGACGGGCTGCGGGAGTGAAGCTGCGACGAGCGGGGGCAGGATCCAACCCCACGGCGGTAGGCCTCCGACAGCGAGGTTCGCCGCGGCAACGCCGATCAGCCCCCCGACGATCGCGACAAGGCTTGACTCGGCAGCGTTCGCGAGGGCGATCGCCGACAGCGTTGCGCCCCGCGCCCGCCACTGCACGAGCACGGCAGCCCTGCGCTCGACGAGGAGGCCGGCAGCGAGCAGTTCGACGAGCAGAGCGACAGCCAGCAGTCCGATGAGCAGCACGGAGGCCTGCGCCGTTGCCGCGTCCACGCGCGCGAGCGCACTGCCGACCACCCGGTCGAGCTGCGTGATCACCCTTGGCCTCGCGCCCGGGATGTCGAAGACCTTGCGCCCCGATGCCAGTCCGCGGGCCTGCGTCGCGACCTCGGCGGCGAGCCTCGCGTCCACTCCGCCGGGAACCACGGTGTACGTGTAGGTGCGGGTCATCCCGGTCGGATAGAGAGCAAAGTCGGCGAACGTCAGCGATTCGGCCGAGGTGAGGAGCCCCACCGAGGCGAGGGCGGCCGAACCGCCGATCAGCTGCGGCTTGAGCAGGGTGGGCTCCACCCCCCAGGCCGGGTCAGCGGGATCGGTGACGCGGTAGATGCCGCTCAACCTGACGGCGAGGAGCTGGCCGTTGTTGACGTTGTCCACCTCGAGCTTCGCGCCGGCGTGCACGCCCATCAGGGCTGCCGCGGCCTCCGACATCGCCACCTCGACGATCACTGGTTCCCCATCGGGCGGGGGGAGTCCGGCAGAGCCCTGTGTCGCAGCGGGCGCGCGGCCCTCGACCCACTCGACGGCAGGCCCGGTGGCGCTCGAGATGTAGGCGAAGCGGGCCCTTCCTGGACGGTCGGCGATCGACCCTGCCTTGAGTTCCGGACCGATCAGGGCCGTGACGGGTTCGGCAAGGACGCTGCGCAGCTCTGCGGGCATGCGGGCATCGATCAGTTCCCCAATGGAAGCAGCGGAACCGGCAGGGTCGAAGTCCGGCCCGTTGCCGGTGTCGTCGGGCACCTCTACGACGACGGTGATCGGCTCCCTTGTGCTCAGGGCCGCCCTCACCTCTGAGGTGGCTGCGGCGTCCAGTGTCTGCGGGACGGCGCAGGAAAGGAAGGCTGCGACCGCAACGACGACCACGCCGACGAGCAGCGGGGCGGCATCCACTGCCGACTGGCGCCACACGCCACGCCAGGGCAGGACGCCCGCACGCCTTCGGTTCGCCGAGGTCACGGTGCATCCCCTGCACGCAGGGCTGCGACGGTGGATCGCCGGACGACCGCGAGAGCAGCGGGGATCCCGGCAACCAGGCACCCGACGAGGATGCTCACTACCACTGCTGCCGTCGGTGCGACCGACCACACGAGGACAGCCGGCGGGATCGCCGGCTCACCTCGGGACGACACCACCAGCTCCGGTGCCATCAGCCAGGCGAGGACGGCGCCGGAGATCGTGCCGAGCACCACGGCCGTCGTGGTGATCGCGGCATGCTGCAGCAGGTGACTGGTGAGCGCATCGCGCTGCGACACCCCGATGGCGCGCACCCGCGCGATGGTGGACGCCCGGCGTTGAGCCTCGGCCGCCGCGTGCGCGGCGGCACCGGTCACAGCGAGGCCGACGGCCGCGGCGATCGCCAGCAGCCAGGCGAAACGCAGCGGCCCGCGCAGGGGACCATCCCGCAGTTCCGTTGTCTCCGCCGCCCGCGCGGAGACCGGACCAAGGTCGGCTGCGCGCAAAGCCTCTTCAGCATCGGGTCGTGGTGAACCCACCCACCATTCGTCGATCACCGGGTCGAGCAGGCCGGCGCTGAGCAGTGCGCGCTCCAGCGAGGTCCGGTCGGCGAGCAGGGCGGCCTCCCGCACATGTGAGGGCACGTATGGCACCGTCCGTACGAGCACGGCCTCGACCGCCGTCGTGCTCCAGGTGAGTGCGATCCGGTCACCTGCCTTGAGCCCCAGCTCGCCCGCGAGGGCGTCGGTCATCACCACCTGCACCTGGGTGGAGGCCGGGAAACTCAGCAGCGTTGCGTGGGCCTCCGCCCAGGACAGGCCGAGAACGGAGTAGGAGAAGGAGGCATCCACCGTGTCGCCGTGAGCAGTCGCCTCGCCGGGCTGGACGCCGCCCTGCCCGGGGTCGCCCGTGACGTCCCAGGCGCCGCCGGCCGACGAAGCGCCTTCGACGGAGACCCTGACGTTCATCGTCGCGCTCGTGTTCCCCCACCCGATCAGGTCGTCGACGGTGTGGTCAACCAGGTGGAGGTCGATCGCCACGACCCGCCACGTGCCTGCGGGCAGTGGCTGCTGCCCCGGTATGGGCAGCCGGGTTGCGTGGGGGCGGCCGTCCAGTGCGACCTCACTGCCCTCCTGGGTCGTCCGGTAGCCGGTCTCGTCTGCGAGCACGAGGGTCGGCGTAGCTGTCACCACCGGCATCACCGCCCCGGGAGCGACCGCGCCGGCGGCCAGGCCACCGGTGACGGTGAGCCGGAACGACCCGCCTGAGATGGTGAGCGGTGTGCCGCCGACCGCAGGCGCCAGCCCGGCCATCGCGCTCGACCACGGTGCTGCGTCCGGCAGCCTGCCCCGCAGCAGGTCGTCGGCCAGCGTCGAGTCGACACCGACGACCCGCACGCCCGCTGGCCTCGTGCCGAGGACGATGGGACGGTCGGCGACAGGGCTGACGGTTCCTCCGGTTGCTTCGGCCACCTCCCGGGCGGTGCCGGGTCCACCGGCCTGCCCCACCACCAGGTCGGCCCCGACGGTCGCCGCCGCCTGATCACCCTGGGACATCGACCAGGTGCCGAGGAAAGTCACCCCGAGCGTGCCGACCGCAGCGGTCAGCACCAGGAGGAAGGCGCCCTGCGCGGCACCGCCGCGTGCAAGGTGCCACCCGGCAAGGGGGAGAACGACCCCCTTCCCGCGCCGGGCAGCAGAGTTCGCCGCCCGCGCAGCGAGAGGCAGCACACGGGTGACGAGCGCGGACAGTGCAACCACACAGACGGCCGGGGCGACAACGAGCAGCGGATCGACCGCACCTGTGGACACCACGTGCGAGCGGAGCTGGAAATAGGTGACGGCTGCGACGACAGCGAGCATCACGTCGATGCCCGAACGGGCCACCGGCCCGGAGATGACCTGACGGCCGCGTCGTGGACGCTCGGGAAGCGCTGCGATCACGACCACCGCCGCCGGAAGGGCTGCTCCGGTGAGCAGGGCCAGCACGAAGACGGCCCCGTGGGTTGCGACGGGGGCGAGCCATGACGCCGCGGAGATGCCCCCCGGGGCGCCTGCGGCGTAGGCAGCGAGGGCGAGCGGGGCGGAGGAGAGGAAGGCCGCAGCGGCGATGAGCAGGGCTTCGGTCGTAGCACCCGCCATGAGCTGGGACGTGGCGGCACCCCGATCGCGCAGCAGGGTGATCTCGCCGGCGCGCCTGCCGACGAGCACCCGCGCCACCAGCGAAGCCGCTGTGACGCCAAGGGCCAGCACGATGAGCACGACGGCGAGGACCAGCGCATTGGTGAGGCTCAGTTGTGCGCGCATGTCATCGAAGGTCTCGCCGAGCGTCGACCACAGCCGAACGGGTTTGATCACCGGTCCGGCCGCGTTCTTGATGCGCTCGGGAACCGCCTGCAGGCCGCGAAGCAGCGTCGGCACACCGGCCGCGTCGCCGGCGAGGTCGGGATCCAGCACGGCCGAGATCTTGCCGACGGGTGCGGCGAGCGCCTCGAGGGTGCCGGGGGCGACAACGAAGGGCCCGAACGTGGGCAGCCGGAGGTAGCTCGGCTCGTAGCCGCGGCCGTGGAGGATCTCGCGGCCCCAGGCGAGGGTGTCCGACGGATCGAAGATGCCCGCGACGACGACGGTGTACACCGGAGCGACCGGCTCGCCGTTGTGGCGGTCCTGGGACAGCTGGAATTCCGAGCCGACCTTCGCGCCGAGGGCTGCAGCCGTCGCGGCGGGGATGGCCACGGCGATGGCTCCGCCCGTTGTCGCCGGCGGTGTGGGCCAGACTCCGGCGCGCAGCGAGGCGTTGGCTGCGATGTTGTCTGCGTCCAACAGGTAGCCGGCCCGCACATCCTTGCCGGCGATGAAGAGCATGGGAGTGATCGTCCAGAGCGAGACGTCGGCCTTGTAGGGCCTTGCGGCCTCGGTGAGTGCCTGCCGGGTGACGGGTACGAGCGTCCGAGCGTCCGCCTGGCCGGGGGGCCCTGCGGTGGCGTCTGCGGTGGAGTCTTCGCCAGTGACGACGACGGTCGTGATGTCGGGGCTGCCGGCGTTCTCGCTGCCGTCCGCCTGTGCGACGGCCGCCGACAGCGCGCTCTCGTTGCCCACCGTCAGCAGCAGCGCGCAGGTGCCGGCTCCCGTTGCGCACACAGTGAACACGGCGAGCAGGGCACCGATCAGACCAGCCTGGGAAGCCGCCCGACGCAGGCCGCGGGACCTCACTCGCTGCCTCCGCGCTGCCCCGGTCGGCTCGGCAGCTGCCGGATCAACCATCGACGAGCACGCCGTCCTCGATCCGGAGCACCCGGTCCGCCAGCGCGATCATCACCGGATCATGGGTGGACACGATGGCGGTCATCCCCTCCGCTTCGACCACCCCACGGATGAGGGCCATCACGGCAAGCCCGGTCTCGGTGTCGAGCTGGCCGGTCGGCTCGTCCGCGATGAGCAGCCGTGGCGAGCCGGCGAGGGCTCGCGCGATCGCAACCCGCTGCATCTGCCCGCCGGACATCTCGTCGGGACGGTGTTCGCCTTGCTCACCGAGTCCCACAAGGTCGAGCAGCAGCGCTGCCCTCCGCTCCCGCGCTTCCGGCGGCGTGCGCCGTAGCCGCAGCGGCAGCCCGACATTCTCCATCGCCGTGAGCTCCGGCACGAGCCCGAAGCCCTGGAAGATGAACGCCACCGTCTCGCGACGGACACGCTCAAGGCCCGCCTCGTCCAGCTGCGCCAGGTCGGTGCCGTCGACGATCACCTCGCCGTGGTCGGGACGGTCGAGCCCGCCGATGATGTTCAGCAGCGTCGTCTTCCCTGAACCCGACCGGCCGGCGAGGGCGACGAGTTCGCCCTCCGGCACCTGGAGCGAGACATCGCGCAGCGCTGCGACGGCCGAATGCCCGGAGCCGTAGGTGCGGCTGACCGAGTGCAGGTCGACGATCAGGCGGTAGAAGCGGGGAATCCTCATTTGCGTCCGTCCGGCCACAGTTCGAGATGGTCTGCCTCGAGCGCGAGCCGGACGCGGCGCGTCAGCTCGAGTGCCTGCCGGAACTCCCGCGGCACCTGCACCCTGCCGGCTCGGTCCATCACGGCGAACTCCTGGGCGACGATGCGCGCCTCACCATCGTCGGAGTGCTCGGTGTGGCGCAACACCTCGGAGCTCGTGCGGCCGTCCCTGATCGAGACCGTCCGGCCCACCTGGCCGCTCACGGTCGGGTCATGGGTCACGACCACAACGGTGACGCCGGCCTCTGTGCTCGCCGCCCGCAGGGTGTCGAAGATCTCGTGGGACGTCGCGGTGTCGAGCTCACCCGTCGGCTCGTCTGCAAGGAGGAGGGGCGGGTCATTGGCAAGAGCGACAGCGATCGCCACGCGCTGTTGCTCGCCGCCGGAGAGCTGGCGCGGGAGCCTGCCTGCGCAGTGGGCCACCCCGACACGCTCGAGCAACTCGGCCGCCCGTGCCGCCCGCAGGCGGCGGGGATAGGCGGCCAGCCCCAACGGAACCAGCACGTTGTCGATGGCCGTCAGGTAGGGGATGAGGTTGCGCGATGCCTGCTGCTGGACCAGGCCCACGACCCCGCGCCGGTAGGCCACCCGCTCTGTGCCCGACATCCGGGTGAGGTCCCAGCCGGCAACGCGCACGGTGCCCGCTGTCGGGGTGTCGGCGCCGGCGAGAATCGACAGCAACGTCGACTTGCCCGCACCGGACGGCCCGACCACTGCGATCATCTCGCCCTTGTCCACGTGGAGATCGAGGCCCTGGAGGGCCTGCACCTCGATCCGCCCGTGCTGGTGGATGCGGACGACGCTCTCGCAGACGATCAGAGGATCGAGCGCCGGACCGGTCTGCGGTACGGACGAGGGTGCCAGCTGTTCCGCGGCCATTGCTGCCCACCTTCCGTCGCGCCGATGCCGTGGTTCGCCGAGGGCTCGGGCTCCTTGTTGCCGGAAGGCTAGCCCACCGGCGCCGACCCGGCACCAACCTCACCGGTGTGATCCGAATCACCTCGGAGAGCCGTCTCCCCGTAGTGCCCGGAGTCCCCACCGGCGAGCGCGAAAGACGGCCATGATGGCGGCATGGCCGAGCGTGAGTTGACCGAACGCGTGTCCCTGACCATGCCCGACGGCTCGCTGAACCCGGAAGCGGTCGGTTGGGCCCGGCACCCCCTGCTGGACACGTCTGGCGTGGGCGGCCGGCACGGTTGGGGCCGCAACAAGCGGTGGGAGTACTGGAACGTCGTCACCCCCACCCATGTGCTTGCGCTCACGGTCTCGTCGATCGACTACGCCGCGGTCAACGAGGTGTGGATCTTCGACCGCGCCACCCAGCAGGCGCGAGGCAACGCCGTCACGCT
>Ga0302254_10000427_pt1 | contig 10367 bp, 10 predicted proteins | sample I_Fen_E1_4_FD_194573 | JGI IMG/M metagenome (GOLD analysis project Ga0302254, IMG submission 194573) | Peat permafrost microbial communities from Stordalen Mire near Abisko, Sweden - I_Fen_E1_4 | ecosystem: Environmental > Terrestrial > Soil > Wetlands > Permafrost | place: Sweden: Abisko... | reverse complement strand
CGGGCCGGCGACCGGGCGGCCGGATCCGTCGGCGCCTCCGACGCATTCTTCCCGTTCGCGGACGGGCTGGAGATCCTCATCGCGGCGGGCGTGCGGGCGGTGGTGCAGCCCGGCGGGTCCGTCCGGGACGCCGAGGTCACCGCCGCCGCCCAGTCGGCGGGGGTGAGCATGTACCTCACCGGGACCCGGCACTTCTTCCACTGACCACCCCGCCGGTGAACCGCCCTCGGGGTGAACCGTCCTGGTGTCACGGCTCTGGTGTCGACGGCTCCGGGGCTGAAACTGCTGTGAGCTAAAGCTCTCTGAGCCCAAAGCGGGCCGGGACCTTCGACCCTTCCGGCTGCGGACGGCACTCCTGAGACTGGACAAACCACCCAGGAGGGCGCCATGTCGGACGGCACGCGATCGAGCGATCAGCAGTTGAGCAACCAGCGGTTGATCAACACCGCCGAACTGCAGGCGCTGATCGACGCGCTCCGGGCGCGCGGCTACACGGTGATCGGACCGACGGTGCGTGAGGGCGCGATCGTCAATGCACCGATCCACACACTCGACGACCTGCCCCGCGGATGGGGTGACGAGCAGGAAGCCGCTCATTATCGGCTGCGCAGGCGCGATGACGACGCCTTCTTCGGGTTCGCGGCCGGGGCGCAGTCGGCCAAACCGATCTTCTTCCCCGCCGATGAACTGCTCTGGCGGGGCCGGCGATCCAGCGGCGCGTTCACCGTCCAGCCCGCGACGGTTGACGCCGGCGGTACCTCGGCCCCCGCCGACCAGCCGTACGCACTGCTCGGCGTCCGCTCCTGCGACCTGCACGCCATCGCCATCCATGATCGGGTGCTCACCGGGCGCGTTCAGGCCGATGCGCACTACGCCGCCCGCCGGGCCGACGCGTTCGTCGTCGCCGTCACCTGCTCCGACCCCGGCGGCACCTGCTTCTGCGTCTCGATGGGCACCGGCCCACGTCCGGAGGGCGGCCCGGACGCCGGCTACGACCTCGCGCTGACCGAGCTGCTCGACGGCGGTGAGCACCGGTTCGTCGTCGAGGTCGGGTCCGAGCGGGGCGCCGACGTACTCAGCGACATCCGGGCGCCGGCAGCGACGCTCCGGGACGCGAGCGCTGCCGACCAGGTGGCCGCCGTCGCCGCCGGCCGGATGGGCCGGACCCTGGACACCGACGGCATCAAGGAGCTCCTGTACGACAGCGTCCAGAGCCCCCGCTGGGATGACGTCGCGTCGCGGTGCCTGGCGTGTACCAACTGCACGTTGGTCTGCCCGACGTGCTTCTGCACCACGGTGAACGACATCTCGGACCTCACCGGGGACGCGGCGGAACGGCACCGGGCTTGGGACTCGTGCTTCGACGCCGACTTCTCCTACATCCACGGCGGCACCGTCCGCGATTCGACCCGATCCCGCTACCGCCAGTGGATGACCCACAAACTCGGCTCGTGGATCGACCAGTTCGGCACCTCCGGATGCGTCGGCTGCGGCCGGTGCATCACCTGGTGCCCTGCCGCCATCGACATCACCGCCGAGGCCGCCGCGCTGCGCGGCGCGGCGCAATAGAACCGACCCTTCGGCTGAGGCGATCACCCATGCAGACCATCGAGCAGTACCTCCCCGAGCACCCGTTCTTCCACGGACTCGACGCCGCGACCACCGATCTGCTCGCCGGCTGCGCCGTCAACGTTCACCTTCGACCAGGCGAGTTCCTCTTCCGCGAGGGCGAACCGGCTGACCATTTCTACGTGCTGCGCAGTGGCCGGATCGCCATCGAGGTCCGCACGCCCGGCCGCCCGATAGTGTTGGACACGGCCGAGGACGGGGAGGTCGTCGGCTGGTCGTGGATCGTGCCACCGTATCTCTGGACGTTCGACGGTTGTGCCTCCACCGACCTCAGCGCGGTCGCCTTCGATGCAGTCTGCCTGCGGGCCAAGTGCCTGACCCACCCACTGCTCGGGTACGACCTCATGATGCGGTTCGTCCAGCTGATGAACAAGCGGGTGCTGTCGGCGCGAATCCGGCTGCTCGACCTGTACGGAGGAGGTCATGGGTAGCCCCGGTCCGCGCGGCGTGGCCGGTCCGGCGACGCTCGCTCGGCCCGACCCGATGCTGCCGCGCCCGTTCCTGGTCCGCCGTACCAGGCAGGACACCCGGGATACGTACACCTTGCAACTCGAACCTGCTGACGGTGAGCCGCTGTCCTGGGCGCCGGGTCAGTTCATCATGCTGCATGCCTTCGGGGTCGGCGAGGCGCCGATCTCCATCACCGGCGATCACACCCGCACCGACCGGCTCGAGCACACCATCCGCAACGTCGGCTCGGTCACCGCGGCCCTGATTGCGGCCGCCCCAGGCACCGTGTTGGGCGTCCGCGGGCCGTTCGGCACCGGCTGGGAGGTCGCGACGGGACAGGGCGCCGACGTCGTCTTCGTCGCCGGTGGGATCGGCCTGGCCCCGCTGCGCCCGGCCATCCTCGAGCTCATCGGCCGTCGCGCGGACTACGACCGGGTCCTGCTGCTGTACGGGGCGCGCACCCCGGAGGACATCTTGTTCGGGGACGACCTGCGGAGTTGGGCGGAGCGTCACGGGATCGTCGTCGAGGTGACCGTGGACAACGGACAGCACGCCTGGCGCGGTCGGGTGGGGCTCGTCACCCAGCTCATCACGATGGCCGGGTTCGACGCGGTCCCGGCGCTGGCCCTGGTCTGTGGGCCCGAGGTGATGATGAGATACGCCGCCCAGGCGCTTTCCGGCCGCGGCGTGCAGCCGGAGCGGCTGCGATTGTCCATGGAACGCAACATGAAATGCGGCGTCGGGCTCTGCGGTCACTGCCAGCTGCGGGAGCTTTTCCTCTGCGTCGACGGCCCGGTTCTCGGCTACGACCGGCTCGCCCCCCTGATGGCCCGAGCGGAGCTGTAGAGACCATGACGGTGCCTCACGCCGATACCCACCCGGCCAGCAAGCCCAAGCTTGCGGTCTGGAAGTTCGCCTCCTGCGACGGTTGCCAGCTGACCCTGCTCAACTGCGAGGACGAGCTCATCCCGCTCGCCGGGGCGGTCCAGATCGCCTACTTCCCGGAGGCCACCCGCGCCGTCATCGAAGGGCCGTATGACGTCTCGTTGGTCGAGGGCTCGGTGACGACACCGGACGAGCTCGAACGGATCCAGCAGATCAGGGAGATCTCCCGCCAGGTGATCACCATCGGCGCCTGCGCCACCAGCGGCGGCATCCAGGCGCTGCGCAACTTCGGTGACGTCGCCGAGTTCCGGTCGATCGTCTACGCCCACCCGGAGTACCTCTCGACGCTGTCCCGTGCGACGCCGATCTCCGCTCACGTCAGCGTCGATTTCGAGCTGCGCGGCTGTCCGATCAACAAGCACCAACTGCTGGAGGTGCTGGCCGCCGCGATCCAGGGCCGCAAGCCACGGATCCCGTCCTACAGCGTATGTGTCGAATGCAAACGGCGCGGCACGGTGTGCGTCGCCGTCGCGCACGGCACACCCTGCCTTGGCCCGGTGACGCAGGCGGGCTGCGGCGCCTTGTGCCCCACGTTCGCGCGCGGCTGCTATGGCTGCTTCGGCCCGCAGGACACGCCCAACACCTCCTCCCTGGCGACCAGGTTGCTCTCGCTCGGCATGCGCGAGGGTGAGGTGTTGCGGATCTACCGGACGTTCAACGCCGCGTCGGAACCGTTCCGGCGAGAATCCGAACGGCACGAGCCAGAGCGCGCCGCAGCGATGACGGGACGATGACCCAATGAGCCACAAGCTGACCGACGGCGGCCAGGTGATGCACGTCGGCACGCTCTCGCGGGTCGAGGGCGAAGGCGCCATGCACATCGAGTATTCCGGTGGTGAGGTGACGCAGGTTCAGCTGCGGATCTATGAGCCACCCCGGTTCTACGAGGCGTTCCTGCGGGGCCGGGCCTGGACGGAGCCGCCGGACATCACCGCGCGGATCTGCGGGATCTGCCCGGTGGCCTACCAGATGAGTTCCTGCGCGGCGATCGAGGATGCCTGCGGCGTCACGGTTCCGGAGGAAATCGGGCTGATCCGCCGGCTGCTGTACTGCGGGGAGTGGATCGAGAGCCACGCGCTGCACATCTTCCTGCTGCACGCCCCGGACTTCCTCGGCTATGAGGGCGCGATCGAGATGGCCGCAGACCATCCCGCCGTGGTCGAGCGCGGGCTGCGGCTGAAGAAGGCCGGCAACGACCTGATGGACCTCGTCGGCGGGCGGTCCGTGCACCCGATCAACGTGCGGATCGGCGGTTTCTACAAGATGCCGACGGTTGCCGAATTGCGTGGCATCCGGCCGGTTCTCGAGCGCGCGCGGGACGAAGCGGTCGAAACCGTGAGGCTGGTGGCGGGTTTCGATTTCCCGGACATGGAGCAGCCGTACGAGTATCTCTCCCTCCGGCCCGAGGTCGGGTACCCCATCGAATCGGGCAACGTCGTGACGACGGCCGGCAAGGCATTTCCCGTGCAGGACTTCACCAAGCACATCCAGGAGCAGCACGTCGAGTGGTCGAACGCGCTGCACGCGACGCTGGACGGCCAATCACCCTACGTGGTGGGCCCGCTGGCCCGCTACACGCTGAACTTCGACCGGCTCTCGCCGCTGGCGCAGGACATCGCGCTGGAGGTCGGTCTCGGCACCACCTGCCGCAACCCGTTCCGCTCGATCATCGTGCGGGCCGTTGAGCTGGTGTACGCCTACGACGAGGCGATCCGGATCATCGACGGCTGGCGCGACGGGGTGGCCCCCGCCGTCCCGGTGCCGCCGAGGGCCGGGGAAGGCTTCGGGGCCAGCGAGGCGCCGCGTGGCGTGTTGTTCCACCGGTACGTCATCGACGACGAGGGCATCATCAAGGACGCCCAGATCGTTCCGCCGACCTCGCAGAACCAGCCGAGCATCGAGGCGGACCTGCGGACCATGGTCAAGACCTGGTTCGAGGCGGACGGCGCGCTGGACGATCACTCCCTGTCGCACCGCTGCGAGCACGCGATCCGCAACTACGACCCGTGCATCTCCTGCGCCACCCACTTCCTTGACCTGACGGTGAAGCGATCATGACCGGGCCCGTTCCGCCCCCGCGGCTGCTGGTCGTCGGTCTGGGCAGCCCCGATCGCGGTGACGACGCCGTGGGGCCGGTGGTTGCGCGTCGTTTCGCTGCGCTCGCTCTGCCCGGCATCCGGGTGATCGAGCGGGAGGACCCCACCTCGCTGATCGACCTGTGGGGCGGGTATGACGTCGCCGTTGTCATCGACGCGGTCCGCTCGACCGGTGTCCCCGGGTCGCTGGTGGTCCTCGAATCGGGTGGCGACGCCGGGCCACTGCCGGAGGACGCATGGGCGCGCACCGGCCGCGGCGGCACACATGCCTTCGGGCTCGCCGCGTCGGTCGAACTGTCCCGCGCGCTGGACCGGCTTCCCCGGCGGGTGGTGCTGGTCGGGATCCTGGCCGCCGGATTCGAGCCCGGCGAGGGACTTTCCCAACCCGTCGACGCCGCGGTGGGCTGGGCCGTCGACGCCGTTGTTGCGGTGCTGTGGGAAACCGGCGAGCTCGGCGGAACCAGCGTGGCCGACGCCGATCCGGACGGGCCCGCCCGCCCATTGGTAGCGGTGCGCCGGGTACCGGGGGTCACCCCCTGATGTGCCTTGGCGAGCTGGCGGAGGTGATCGAGCTGACCGGACCGGCGGGCGCCGTCGTCTCCGGCGACAACCGTTTGCGCGCGGTCAGTTTGCTCGCGCTCGACGGCCCGGTGACACCCGGGGACTGGGTGGTCATCCACTCCGGGTTCGCGCTCGGCAGGCTCACCGCCGACCAGGGGCGGGAGGCCCGTGACCTGCGCCGCAGCGCGGTCCCCGAGCGCGTCACGAGGGGCAGCGGATGACCCGCACCGGCCCGCTGGATCGACCTGGGCACTCGTCGAACGGATCGGCGATGGCGTAGTGTGGCAGGCCGCCGGCCCGCCTTCGACCCGCGAGGTGCCATGCAGCTGACCGAGACGTCCTACACCGACGACGATTTCGCTGACGTCGACCTCAGCGGAGAGGCGCTCGAGGGGATCACGTTCACCGACTGTGACTTCACCGACGCCGCGCTGGTGGACGCGCGAACCCGCCGGGTGACCTTCGAGCGGTGCCGGTTCGTCGGCACCGAACTCTACGGCAGCAGCCACCAGGCATCGTCGTTCCTGTCCTGCACCTTCGAGCGCGCGGCATGGCACGACGCCGCGCTGACCGGCTGCCGCCTCATCGGGTCGAGCTTCACCGACTGCCGATTGGTCCCGCTGACGATCCGGGACTGCGACCTGACGTTGGTGTCGCTGGCCGGAGCAAATCTGGCCGGGACCGACCTGTCCGGACTCCGGATGCGTGAGGCCAACCTGGTGGGAGCGAACCTCGCCGGCTGCGATCTGCGCGGCGCCGACCTGACCGGAGCCAGGTCGGCGCGGCTCGATCTGACCGGAGCCGACCTCCGGGGTGCTCGGCTCGACGCGGCCGCCTACGTCGGCGCGGTGCTCCGCGGCGCGGTCGTCGAGATCGACCAGGCCGTGCACTTTGCCGCTGCCCACGGACTGCTGCTGGGGCCGGAAGATCAGCCGTCCTGACCTGCCGATCCGGCAGCGGATGGTGACGCCCGGGACCCGAAAGAGTTGGAAATCATCCCATGGTGGCGCGGATCCGGGCTCGCGTGGTGCCGAGCGCCTCCGCTACGGTGAGCGTGCTCGGGGGATCAGCGATGGCGCAGGTCCGGGCCGGTGGACGAACGACGGCGTATCACCTCATCCCGATCCCGATAGTGGACGGGAATGGCTGTGGGATGTCGAGATATTGACGGGGGAAGTGCATTCATGAGTGCTGTCACGCACAATTCGGCGACTTCAGTTTCAGTCCCGCGGGATCGGGACGGGCGCCGTGCGTGGTGGTGGACGCGATCCGGCCGACCGCTGATCGCCGCGCTGATTGCGGCCGTCGTGGCGACGTTGTGCGTGGCCCTGGCTGCGCCCGCATCAGTCGCGGCGCCCGCATCAGCCGCGGCGCCGGCAGCTCCGGGCACGCCGATTGCCTCGCTGCCGTTCTTCGCGAATGCGGGAATCGTCGTCGGAAAGGGACCGGGTGCTCCCGGTTCGGCGAAGGCCAATGCCGCCGTCAAGAAGGCGTGCAACGCCGGGGTGGTGCTGTACAACCCGCAATGGTTCACGCTCCCGGCGGGCAATCTGGGCAAGGTGTACGCGACGAAGAACGGTTGGGCCTACAACGTCGGCGGGTACGACGACAAGCAGGTCGGCGTGGCCTTCGTCAACACTTCGACGGGTGCGGTCGTTTCGTGTGGTGCCGCGGCCGTGAACGTGACGACGGCACAACCACTGTCGGTCGTCCTCTATTACGCGGCCTCGCAGGCGAGCTGCCTCGGCGTGGACGCCGAGTTCTGCGCCGACAATGAAATGCATTTGTACCTCAACCGGACCACCGGGGCGCCGCCAGCGAACGATCTGATCGCCAACGCCCACACCATCACCACCGTGCCGTTCACCGAAAGCCTGGACAATTCGTTCGCCGACGACGACGGCCCTGCCTTGATCGACTACGACCATTGCCTGCTGTCGACCATCGATCCGGTGCAGTCGCACACCGTGTGGTGGAAATACATCCCGACCGTGACCGGACCCGCGCCCAGGATCTCGGTGAAGACAACGATTCCCCGTGCGCCACCCATCAAGGTCGGGGGCTTCGCGCCAGACTTCAAGCCGACCAGCAGCATTCTGGTTTCGACCCCGAGCGGACTGGTTTTTCCGCCAAAGGTCGATGAGTGGGATTGCACCACGCCGCCCACCTTGCTCGCCGGGTCGACATACTACATTCCCGTTTTCATGCCGTGGGACCATTACAGCGAGCGAGCCTTGGTCACGGGGGGTCCCCTCACTGTGCGGGTCGACCCCGCTGCGGTGCTGCCGGGTGCGCCGACCCGCGTGGCGGCGTCGGTCAATGGCGCGGCGCGGACGGCGACGTTGTCGTGGTCGCCGCCAGCGTCCAACGGCGGGTCGCCGGTGACCGGGTATCGGGTGGCGCGGAACGGCCGGGATTCCGGTGGCCACGGTGCGTGGTCGGCGGTGCTGCCGGCGTCGGCGCGGTCGCAGACGATCAGGTACCTGAATGCGTGGGATACCTACGCGTTGACGGTGCGGGCCATCACGGCCGTTGGGACGGGTCCGGCCGGGTCGAAGACGGTGACGGTGACGGCGGCGACGTCGAGCGCCCCGTTGCGGGTGGCGGCGGCGGCGCGGCCGGGTACCGGGAAGGTGGCGGTGTCCTGGGCGGCGCCGGTGCATCCGGGCGCGTCGGCGGTGGGGTCGTATCGGGTGCGGCGGTTCGTCGGGTCGGGGTCGGCGGTACAGGCCATCACGACAGCGGGGGCGTCCGCGCGGTCGTTGACCCTGTCGCGGTTGACCCCCGGAACCGGCTACACCTTCGACGTGACGGCGGTGAACGCGTCGGGGCCGGGGCGGGTGTCGACCCGCTCGGCGGTGACCACGCCGACGGTGTTGCCGGCCGCGCCGGCCGCGGTGACGGCGTCGGCGAACGGGGCGGCGAGGACGGCGACGGTGTCCTGGCTGCCGCCCGCGTCGAACGGCGGGTCGCCGGTGACCGGGTATCGGGTGGCGCGGAACGGCAGGGATTCCGGTGGCCACGGGGCGTTGTCGGCGGTGCTGCCGGCGTCGGCCCGGTCGCGGTCGTTCAGGTACCTGAATGCGTGGGATACCTACGCGCTGACGGTGCGGGCGATCACCGCGGCGGGGACCGGTCCGGCGGCGAGCAGGTCGGCGACGGTGACGGCCACCACGCCGAGCGCTCCGACGAGCGTGTTGGCCAGGGCCGGGAATCGCAGGGTCGCCCTCACCTGGGGTGCGCCGCGGCATGCGGGGACCTCGGCGGTGCGCGGGTACGTGGTGAAGCGGTACGTCGGGCCCAGCAGCACCGCGCAGGCCGCGGCGTCGGCGGCGGGGTCGGCGCGGTCGTTCCCGGCGTCGGGGCTTCTCAACGGCACCGCATACACGTTCGCGGTGACCGCGGTCAACGCCTCCGGGTTCGGACGGGCCTCCGCGCGCACCGCTCCGGTCACCCCGCACGCCTGAACCGCCCGGCAGCTCGGCGCGACAGCGCCAGCGACCGACCGAGGGGCTGCACCTGCGCGTGGCATCATGACCCCTCGTGACCGCGACCATCCTGGACGGCAGGGCCACCCTCGCCGCGATCAAGTCCGAGCTGCGCGGGCGGGTGCAGGCACTGGCCGAGCGGGGCGTCGTGCCCGGGCTGGGCACGGTTCTGGTGGGCGACGACCCGGCCAGCCGCTGGTACGTCGCGGCCAAGCACCGTGATTGCGCGGAGCTCGGCATCCACAGCATCCAGCGGGAACTGCGCGTCGATGCCACCCAGGCCGAGGTGGAGGCGGTGGTCGACGAGCTCAACGCCGATCCGGCCTGCACGGCCTTCCTCGTCCAGCAGCCCACCGGGCTGGACGAGTACGCGATCCTGAGCCGGGTGGACCCGGTCAAGGACGTCGACGGCCTGCACCCACTGAACCTGGGCGCGCTGGTCCTGGGCCGAGCGGCGCCCTTGCCCTGCACACCGCTGGGCATCGTCGAGTTGCTCAGGCGCTACGGCGTCCCGACCGCCGGGGCGCACGCGGTCGTCATCGGACGAGGATTGACCGTCGGCCGCCCGCTGGGGCTGCTGCTCACCCGGCGCAGCGAGAACGCCACCGTCACCCTCTGCCACACCGGGACCAGGGATCTGGCCGGGCTGGTCCGGCAGGCCGACATCGTCGTCGCCGCCGCCGGGTCCCCCGGTTTGATCACTGCAGGCATGGTCAAGCCGGGTGCCGCGGTCCTGGACGTCGGGGTCAGCCGGGTCGACGGCCGCATCGTGGGGGATGTCGATGCCGGCGTGGCCGCCGTGGCCGGACATCGCGCGCCGAATCCCGGTGGCGTCGGACCGATGACCAGGGCGATGTTGTTGTCCAATGTGGTGGAAGCGGCGGAGCATCGACCGGTCCCGTCGGGGGGCTGAGCGGTCAGGACACCGATCCGGTGATTTCGGCGCGTCGAATCCGTGTGCGTGGATCCAGCGAAAGGATGCGATGAGGAAGCAGGCGGATCGGTCCGGCTCGTCCCGGGCATTCTGGGACCGGGCCGCGCGTGAGGACGCGATGTGGCACATCGCGACCGGCGCGGCGACCGACGCCGACACCTTCTTCGCCTCCGGCCGGATCGAGACGGACGCGTTGCTGACCCACGCCTCTCTGCTGCCCGATGCGTCGCAGACGGTGCTGGAGATCGGCTGCGGGATCGGCCG
>Ga0302254_10000420_pt1 | contig 10432 bp, 8 predicted proteins | sample I_Fen_E1_4_FD_194573 | JGI IMG/M metagenome (GOLD analysis project Ga0302254, IMG submission 194573) | Peat permafrost microbial communities from Stordalen Mire near Abisko, Sweden - I_Fen_E1_4 | ecosystem: Environmental > Terrestrial > Soil > Wetlands > Permafrost | place: Sweden: Abisko... | reverse complement strand
AGGTCCTCGTAGCGCAGGGTGACCTCCCGCAGCTCGAGCAGGTTCGCCCAGCGGTCCTCGCCCTCCTCGGAGCCGTCCGCGAGCATCGCGCGGTACCCGGACGCCTCCAGGATCTCGTCCAGGAGCTCCGGCAGGGGCAGCACGCCGATCCGCTTGCGCAGCCGCCGGAGCAGGTCCGAGAACCCGGCCAGCGCGCTCCTGATCTTCGGCCCGAGCCCCTCGATCGCACCCGACGCGCCCGCTTCGACTGCCGCCCAGACGTCGTCCCCGTGGGTCACCGCGTGGCGCCGCAGCGCCTTGATGCTCTTCTCGCCGACCCCGCGCGCCGGGACATTGATGATCCGCTCGAACGAGACGACGTCCGTGTCGGACCGCAGGACCCGGAGGTAGGCCAGCGCGTCCTTGACCTCGCGCCGCTGGTAGAACCGCGTGCCGCCGACCAGCTGGTAACGGATCCCGTAGCGCAGGAACGCTTCCTCGATCGCGCGGGACTGGGCGTTCATCCGGTACATGACGGCCACGTCCTTGGGCCGGAACCGCGTGGACTCGTCGTCGTCCGCCCGGCGCGTTAGAACGGAGCCACGCCCGGTGCTCCCCACCAGCCCCTCCACCTGGCGGGCGATCCACTCCGCCTCCTCGTCCTCGTTGTAGGCCTCGAAGCGCTGGATCGGCACGCCACCCTGGTTCCGCGTCCAGAGCTTCTTGTCCGTGCGTCGCTCGTTGCGCGAGACCACGGCGTGCGCCGCGTCCAGGATCAGCTGCGTGGAGCGGTAGTTCTGCTCCAGCTTGACCACCGTCACGTCGGGGTAGTCACGCTCGAAGTCCAGGATGTTCTGGACGTTGGCACCGCGCCAGCCGTAGATCGACTGGTCGTCGTCCCCCACCACGCACAGGTTGCGGTGGGCCGCCGCGAGCGCGCGCACCCACAGGTACTGCGGCCGGTTCGTGTCCTGATACTCGTCCACGTGGAGGTAGCGCCACCGCGCCTGGTACTTCTCCAGCACCTCGGGCGCGTTCTCGAACAGCTCCACCGCCCGCAGCAGCAGGTCGTCGAAGTCGAGCGCGTTGGCAGCGTGCAGGCGCTCCCGGTAGCGGGCCGCCAGCTTCGCGATCACCCGCTCCTTGTGGTTGACGGCGTTCTCGGCGAGGAAGACCTCGTCCAGCATCTCGTTCTTCGCCCGGCTGATCGCGCCCAGGATCGCCGCCGGGCGGAACTCGCCCGTCGCCGGGAGGTCCTCCTCCGCCAGGATCCGCTTCATCATCTGCTGCTGGTCGTCCGTGTCGTAGATGACGAAGCGCCGGTCGAGGCCGATCGCCTCCCCGTCGCGCCGGAGGACGCGGGCGCACAGGGCGTGGAAGGTGCCGGCCTCAACCTCCTTCCCCGGCTCACCGACCAGGGCGATGATCCGCTCCCGGAGCTCGCCGGCCGCCCGGTTGGTGAACGTGACCGCGAGGATCCGGCGCGGCTGGACCGCCTTCACGCCGATCAGATAGGCGATGCGGTGGGCGACGACCCGCGTCTTGCCGGATCCGGCGCCGGCCAGGATCAGGAGCGGGCCGTCCGTGGTGGTCACGGCACGGGCCTGCTCGGGGTTGAGGTTGGAGACGATCTCGTCGGCCCGGGCGGCCCTGCGTGCCTCGAGCGCCGCAGCCGCGGCCTCGGGATCGAGCGCGGGCGCAGCTGAGGCGTCCCGCTCCGCGGGCGCCTCCCGCAGCCAGTCGGGCTCCTCGGGGAGTGCCGCTCCGCCGGGTCCTGCCTCGCTGGTCATGGCGCCCGCGGCGGGATCCTGGGCCTCGTCGTCGGACGGCCCGAGGTCCAGCCAGGTGCCCTGGACGTCGGGTTCCGCGGCGCGTGGGCGACGACGCCTTGCGGGCTCGCGGGCGGGGGTGGGACTCACCGGCCCATTCTAGGTTGGGCGGCCCACCCGGGGATCCGCCGGTCGGTCCGCGGCGGGTCCGCCGGGGCTCGCGCGGTGGGTCCGCCCCGGTTCAGCCGCCCGTCATCTGCGGCTCATCGATCCGGACGGGCCCGTCCCAGGCGCTGAACTCGAGGGCATGGCGCAGGTCGATCGTGCCGTCCGCCGAGACAGCCTCGAGGACGATCTCAGCCGGCCTGAGCGTGAGGACGTCCGTCCGCAGCGTGATCACCGTGGACACCGGGGGCGTCGAGCCGTCGGTCGCGCCAGGCAGCATCGCCGTGAGCACGCCGGCCGGGTCCGTCCCGGCGTCCAGCCGCACCTCGTGGCATCGTCCGGACGCGCTCCCGCATGTCACGTCCGTCACAGTGGGCGTCCGGCCGCTGGTGGCGAGATAGGAGCGCATCCGGTCGACGAGCGTGAGCGGGTTGATGTCCACGCCGGTTCCCGAGGTTGCCTCGCTCACGGGGACCTTCTGCCACGCGGCGCCGGCGGACCGGTACCAGGCATCCGTCCAGACGGTGATCGCCTCGAGGTCCACGCCGAGCGTCGACGAGGTGACGTGGGCCTGAGTCCGGGCGTCGCGGGGGCGCAGGTCGGCGGTGATCGTCGTGCCGGCGAGGTCAACCGACGCCTCGTCACGCTCCAGCAGCGCTCCCGGCAGCGTCCCCTCCAGCGTCCCGTCCACGTGCACGGAGGCGGCGTCGAGCATCGCCTGGAGCGACCGGGCGATCATCTCGCCCGGGTCGGTGACCTGGTCCGGCGGCACCGTGCCCGCCAGTGGGCCCACGCCGACCACACGCCCTGCGCCGGCCACCACGAGCAGCAGCACGACGAGCGCAAGAGCACCCCGCAGCGGACCGCCGACCCTCATGCGATTGCGGACGACCGCGGGGTGACCGGCCGTGCTCAGCCGGGGATCCCGGGCGGCGGCGGGATGGAGCCCGGAGGGCCGTACGAGACCGGCGGGGCGCCGTACGGGCCCGGGGTGCCGTACGGGCCCGGGGTGCCATACGGGCCGGGGGCAGCGTAGCCCGGGGCGGCGTAGCCCGGGTAGGCGGGCATGCCATAGCCGGGGCCGCCCGGGTACGGACCCTCAACCTGCACTTCGACCCTGATGCCGCCGACCCGCCCCGCGACGAAGTTGTAGAGCACGCACACGATCGCAGTCATGACCCAGCCGACGACGGCATAGAACAGGGCGCCGAGTGTGGCGAGGATGAGGACGCCCACGAGGCCCGCGCCGAACACGGCTCCCATCTCCCCGGCGCCGGCCCGGCTCCCAGCTACGCTCGTGAGGAGCGCGATGGGCAGGAAGAACACCAGGGCGAACACGACGGCGATCACGGCGTACAGCACCGCGGCAACCGTCGCGGTTCGCACGACGTCGAACCGCCGGATCGTGACCCGGTTCATCCTTCGATCCCTCCTGCGGCGGCTGGCTGACGCCAGCCCTGATGGTGCCCGCCGAGTCTACGCCGCGGATCCGATCCCGGGCAGGAAGAAGCCCCCGGGGCCGGAGCCACCGGGGGCTTGGAGTCGCGAAGCGGAGGACTTAGAAGTCCATCCCCCCGCCGTGCTCGTGGCCGCCGCCGTTGCCGGCGGTGGCCTTCTCCGGGAGGTCCGTGATCAGCGTCTCCGTCGTCAGGACCATCGCGGCGATGGACGCTGCGTTCTGCAGCGCGGACCGGGTGACCTTGGCCGCGTCGACGATGCCCTTCTCGAACATGTCGCCGTACTCGCCCGCGAGCGCGTCGTAGCCGTGGCCGATCGGCAGCGCGCGGACCGCGTTCACGACGACCTCGCCGGACATGCCGGCGTTGTCGGCGATCTGGCGGGCCGGGGCCTCGAGGGCCTTGCGGACGATGTCCACGCCGACCTGCTCGTCGCCCTCGAGCTTGATGGCGTCAAGCGCGGGGATGGCCTGGAGGAGCGTGGTGCCGCCGCCGGCGACGAGGCCCTCCTCGACGGCCGCACGGGTCGTCGAGAGCGCATCCTCGATGCGGTGCTTCTTCTCCTTGAGCTCGACCTCGGTGGCCGCGCCGACCTTGATGACGGCGACGCCGCCGGCCAGCTTGGCGAGACGCTCCTGGAGCTTCTCCTTGTCGTAGTCCGAGGTGGTGTCCTCGATCTGCGCCTTGATCTGGCTCATGCGTCCCTTGATCTGCTCAGGGGAGCCTTCACCGTCGATGATCGTCGTGTCGTCCTTGGTGGCGACGACGCGGCGTGCCTTGCCGAGGTCCTCGAAGGTCACCGAGTCGAGCTTCCGCCCGATCTCCTCGGAGACCACGGTGCCGCCGGTCAGGATCGCGATGTCGCGGAGCATCTCCTTGCGGCGATCGCCGAAGCCCGGCGCCTTGACGGCGAGGACCGAGACGGTGCCGCGGAGCTTGTTCACGACCAGCGTGGCCAGGGCCTCGCCGTCGATGTCCTCCGCGATGATCAGCATCGGGCGGCCCTGCTGGACCGCCTTCTCGAGGCCTGGCAGGAGGTCCGGAACCGCGCTGATCTTCTTGTCGGTGATGAGGATGACCGGGTTCTCGAGGACGGCCTCCATCCGGTCGCTGTTGGTCACGAAGTACGCCGAGATGTAGCCCCGGTCGAACTGCATGCCCTCGGTGTATTCCTTCTCGAGGCCGAGGGACTGGCCCTCCTCGACGGTGATGACGCCGTCCTTGCCGACCTTGTCCATCACCTCGGCGATGATCTCGCCGACCTCGGGATCCGCAGCGGAGATCGCGGCGACGGCCGCGATCTGCTCGCGGGTCTCGACCGGGCGGGCGGTCCGCTTGATCTCGGCCACGATTGCCGCGACGGCGGTCTCGATGCCGCGCTTGACGACCATCGGGTTGGCGCCGGCGGTGACGACCCGCAGGCCCTCCGCGACCATCGCCTGGCCCAGGACCACCGCGGTGGTGGTGCCGTCGCCGGCGACGTCGTCGGTCTTGGTCGCGACCTCCTTGAGGAGCTGCGCGCCCATGTTCTCGAACGGGTCCTCGAGCTCGATGTCGCGAGCGATCGTGACGCCGTCGTTGGTGATCGTCGGGGAGCCGAACTTCTTGTCCAGGACGACGTTGCGGCCCTTGGGGCCGATCGTCACGCGGACCGCGTCTGCGAGGCGGTCGATGCCGCGCTTGAGCGAGCGACGAGCGGTCTCGTCGAAGATGAGCTGCTTGGCCAAGTTGTGATCCCTCCGGGAATGATGTTCAGGTTTGGCGTGCGGGCGCCGGCGGGTTGGTGCCGGCGTTCTGCCGTGTCAGTCCTCGACGATCGCGAGGATGTCCTTCTGGCTGACGATGAGGAGCTCCTCGGCCTCGACCTTGAACTCGGTCCCGGCGTACTTCGCGTACAGGACCTTGTCGCCGACAGCGACGTCCATGGTCTCGCGGGAGCCGTCATCGAGGATCTTGCCCGGGCCGACGGCGAGGACCTCGCCCTCCTGGGGCTTCTCCTTCACGGTGTCCGGCAGGACGATGCCCGACTTCGTCATCTCCTCACGCGGGGTGGGCTTGATGACGAGGCGGTCGCCCAGCGGGCGGAGCTTCGTCGAAGAGGCGGTCGCCAAGGTGCATTCCTCCTCTGGCGGCCGCGATCGGTCGCCAATGGCTGACATGGGTTGGACCTCCGGGCCGGGCAGGCCACGGACGCCCTGTTTGCTCTTGTTCGAGTGCCGCGCCAGGTGCGCGACCGGGGGGCCGGGTGCCGCCGGATGATTGCCCCGTAGGGTTCCGGCCGGGCCCCAGCAGATCGCGTCCCGCTGGTATTGGCACTCTCGCGTTGAGAGTGCCAACAAGGTAGCGAATGAGCGCCGTCGTGTCAAACGGTCACCGCTGGCAACCGCGACCTTGACGCCTTCACGCCGTCCCCTCGCAGATACCTGCGGCATGGGTCATTGCCCGCATGGGCGCGCCCGGCGGTTCTGGGGGACAGGGTCGTCGGCCGGGGAAACGAACGACCCCGGCGGCTGGCGCCACCGGGGTCTCGTCTTCGGGCGCCTGCCTGGCAGGCGCAAACGCGGCGGGCCTAGAGGCCGAGCGCCTTGGCCTTTGCCGCGGCGAACTCCTCGTCGCTGAGGATGCCTGCAGCGTGGAGGCTGGCAAGGTTCGTGAGCTGGGCGGTGACCGGGTCGACAGCCGGAGCCGCCGGGGCAGCCGGAGCCACGGGAGCCGCGGCGGCGGCCTGCTGCGCCTGGAGGGCCGCGATCTGGGCGTCCTGGTCTGCGAGCTGCTGCTGCGTGGCCGCAGCGTTCTGCTGCGCCGCAGCCTGCTTGTTCGCGTGGGAGGTGCCCACGCTGGCCGCGGTGCCGACCACGGCTGCTGTCATGAGAAGGCCGGGGCCTCGTCGTCGTCGCATGGAAGTTGTTTCCTTTCTCGTCGTTGCTGTGCGTCAGGCGGTTGCGTCAGTCGATTGGTTCAGGCGGTGAGCTCGGCGGCCTCGAGCTCTTCGTTGAGCATCTCCATGATCTCGGGCGCGACCGTCTCCCGCGCGACGAGGAACCCGCCCGCGGCGGCCATCGCCACCTTGAGCTTCACGGCCCAGCGGTGCTCGAACAGGATCACGAGGGCGGAGGTGTTCGGCTCCAGCTCGGCGGCGACTTTGTCGATGTCCTCCTCGGTCAGGAGGCCGGTCAGCCCTGCGAGCATCGGGGTGAACGAGGCGAAGCGCGGATCGTCCTTGTTGTCGAGCTCCAGGGACTTGGCGTTGCCGTCGATGTCCTTGGTGACGAACACCAGATCGACCAGGGCGATGATCCCGGCGTCGATGACCTCGGCGAGGTCCTTGGCGATCTCGCCGTTGAACCGGTTCCCTTCGAACCCGATGACCGTGTACTCGAGCGGTCCCAGCGTCATGGTTGCCTCCTGAATGTCCCGGGCACGAACGTCAATCCCGGATGACGGCGAGGATCGGCGAGGATCGTTGATGTTCCCCATGCTCGCGCAGGTAGAGTCTAATCCCCGCGGCGTCCGCCGCAACTCACCCATTGCGGGCGATTGCACGGACGGCACGGACAGAGCGCCCGCCACGCACGCGGCTCACGACGAACTGAAGGACGCGACCATGGCCCAAACCCTGCCGCTGCCGGAACCGGCGTTCTCCGGCGTCATCCACGAGCTGGCGACGGAGTCGACGCCGGCGCGGCCGGAGATCCAGTACCCGCCTGCCGGCGCTCCGAACGTCGTGGTCGTGATGTACGACGACGTCGGGTTCGGGGCGGCGAGCACCTTTGGAGGGCCGGTGCCGACACCCGCGCTGGACCGGGTCGCCGCTGGGGGCGTGTCCTACAACCGGTTCCACACGACCGCCCTCTGCTCACCGACGCGGGCTGCGCTCCTCACCGGGCGGAACCACCACAGCGCCCACATGGGCGGCATCTCGGAGATCGCCTACGGGTTCCCGGGCTACGACGGGATCATCCCGCGCAGCACCGCCACAGTTGCCGAGGTTCTCCGCCTCAACGGCTACAGCACGGCCATGTTCGGGAAGGCCCATGTCACTCCCATGTGGGAGACGAGCCCGGCCGGCCCGTTCGACCGCTGGCCCACGGGGATGGGCTTCGAGCGCTTCTACGGCTTCCTCGGCGGCGAGGCGTCCCAGTGGGAGCCCGCCCTGTACGACCAGACCACCCCGATCGAGCCGTACGTCGGGCGGGACGACTACCACCTCACCGAGGACCTCGCCGATCACACGATCGAGTGGATGCGCCTCCAGAAGGCCGCCGCGCCGAACAAGCCTTTCTTCGTGTACTTCTCCCCCGGTGCCACCCACGCCCCGCACCACGTCTGGCCGGAGTGGATCGAGAAGTTCCGCGGCCGCTTCGATGACGGCTGGGATGCGCTGCGCGAGGAGATCCACGCCCGCCAGCTGGAGCTCGGGGTCATCCCGCCTGGCACCGCGCTGACGCCGCGGCCCGACCAGATCCCGTCCTGGGACGAGTACCCGGACCGCTTCAAGCCCGTTGCCAGGCGCCTCATGGAGGTCTACGCGGGCTTCCTGGCCCACACGGACGCCCAGGTCACCCGGCTGCTGGATGCCCTCGACGACCTCGGCCAGGCCGACAACACGCTGGTCGTGTATCTCATGGGCGACAACGGTGCGTCCGGCGAGGGGACGGTCCATGGCGCCTGGAGCTCGCCGTCGTTCCAGAACGGCGAGCCCGAGGATCCCGAATGGCTGCTCGCCCATATCGACGACTTCGGCTCGCCCCGCTGCGAGAACCACTTCAACGTCGCGTGGGCATGGGCGCTCGACGCACCGTTCCAGTGGATGAAGCAGGTCGCGTCCCACTTCGGCGGCTCGCGCAACGGGATGGCGATCTCGTGGCCGGGCGGGATGTCCGCGCGCGGCGAGATGCGCAGCCAGTTCCACCACGTGATCGACCTGGTCCCGACCATCCTGGACGTGGCGGGCATCACCGAGCCGACATCGGTCAACGGGATCGAGCAGAAGCCGATCGAGGGCGTGAGCATGCGCTACACGTTCGACGATGCCGCTGCCCCGAGCCGGCGCACGACCCAGTACTTCGAGATCCTGGGCAACCGGGCGATCTACCACGAGGGCTGGGTGGCAGCCTGCTTCCACGGCCGGCTGCCGTGGGTGCGGTCGCAGGCCGTCGCGTTCGGCGAGGGCGAGCGCTGGGAGCTGTATCGGATCGAGGACGACTTCAGCGAGGCCCGCGACGTGGCCGGCGAGTTCCCGGACAGGCTGTCCGAGCTGCGGGCGATCTTCGACCGGGAGGCGTGCGCGCACGACGTCTACCCACTGAGCGACCAGACGACGCTCCGGGCCCTGCCCCACAACCGCCCCAGCCTGCTCGACGGCGAGACCCGGTTCACCCTCTACCGCGACCACGTCCGGCAGTGCGAGCTGGCCACCGTCAGCCTCAAGAACACCTCGTTCGACCTGCGAGCGACGGTGAGCATCCCGGCGGGCGGCGCCGAGGGTGTCGTCATCTGCCAGGGCGGCAACATGGCCGGGTGGTCGCTCTATGTGATGGACGGCGTGCCGGCGTACCACTACAACCTCTACGGGCGAGTGCTGACGACGATCGCCGGCACGGGGCCCATGCCCGCCGGCGACGCAGAGCTGGGCGTCACCTTCGAGTACGACGGCGGCGGCCTGGGCAAGGGAGGGATGGTGAGCCTGCAGGTGAACGGCGCAGTCGTCGGCCAGGGCCGCCTCGAGAGGACCGTGCCCTTCCTGTTCTCGATGAGCGGGGAGACCCTGGACGTCGGGGTCGACACGGGTGCGCCTGCGGGGCCGTACACCGGCCGGTTCCCGTTCACGGGCCGGATCGACCGGATCGAGATCGAGACCCGTCCGGCGCTGACCGCGGACGAGCGACAGCAGCTGGCCGACGGGCAGGCACGTGGGGCGCTTGCCGGCCAGTAGCGACCGCTCGAGAGGGCACCTCCGAAGGAGACCTGGTGGGAGAACTCTGGGGCTCGCTGGTCCCGCTGATCATCGGCAGCGCGCTGGTGCCGATCCAGATCGTCATCACGGCGATGCTGCTGCGCTCGAAGGCGGGCCGGATCACCGCCGTCGCGCTGGTGGCGGGCATGACCGTCATCCGCCTCGCCCAGGGAGTCGTCTTCGGGTTCATCGTGGGCAAGGGAACGGGCGGGACCACAGCGTCGGATGGCCCGGGGCACGCTGCCTCGCTCCTGTTGCTGGTGGTCGCGATCCTGTTCTACGTGACTGCCATCAAGCAACTGTTCAGCCACCCCGACGATGACGCGCCGCCCCCTCGGTGGATGGCGATGATCGACTCGATCACGCCGGTCAAGGCCTTCGCGCTCGGTGCGGGGATCATGCTGATCGGGGCGAAGTTCTGGGTCTTCACGCTCGCGGCCATCAACGCGATCGCAGCCGCTGACCTCGGTCAGGGCGCTTCCGTGCTCGCATTTCTCGCCTTCGTCCTGCTCGCCGAGTCGATCCTGCTGCTGTCGATCGGCGTTGCCTATCTGCTGCCGGCCAGGGCGGGCGCATTCCTCGATGCGGTGATCGAGTTCCTGACCCGCCATAACCGGGTTCTTGTGATCGTGATCGGCATGGTGTTCGGGACGTGGTTCATGATCAAGGCCCTCAACGGCCTCGGGGTGCTGTAGCCTCTCCGCTGCGATCAGCGAAATGGGAGGAGGGCGCCGGTCATGACCGCCGACATCGGTCCCGAAGCCACGGCAACCGCGACGCCGCGCCCCGCGGCGCCGGTCCTGGTGGACGCCCGGCAGTCGCTCGGGCCGGCCAAGCTGGACGACCTGTTCCCCGAGGGGCCGGCCTTCCGCAAGTCGCTGGTCACGTTCACGGTCCTGCTCGCCCTCGCGGGGCTGATCGCGTCGTTCGGCCTGTACCAGGACTCCACCGCCTCGATCATCGGCGCGATGATCGTGGCGCCGCTGGGCGGCGCCATCATGGCGCTCGCCGGCGCGCTCGTGACGGGGCGGACCCGCTGGCAGACGATCACGTTCGTCCAGGTCGTGCTCGGCTCCGTGATGGTGGTCGCGATCGGGTACCTGGTG
>Ga0302254_10000418_pt1 | contig 10441 bp, 11 predicted proteins | sample I_Fen_E1_4_FD_194573 | JGI IMG/M metagenome (GOLD analysis project Ga0302254, IMG submission 194573) | Peat permafrost microbial communities from Stordalen Mire near Abisko, Sweden - I_Fen_E1_4 | ecosystem: Environmental > Terrestrial > Soil > Wetlands > Permafrost | place: Sweden: Abisko... | reverse complement strand
ATCCCCAGCTCGCCCCACGGCGCCATCGTGGCGATCCCGAACCGGCATGTCGTCGTCTTTCAGCCGATCGTCGACCTCTCCGTCGTCGAGGGAACGCAGGCCGTCATCGCTCTGGCGGTCCAGATGTATCGCGATGGACCGGGCCCGATCAGCCCCAACCTGTACTGGCGGCGGGGGGATAGCCTGACGCTGCTGCCGACGAGATACGCGGGCAAGACCGCCTACTTCGAGCCACCCGCCGAATTCATCGAGGTCCTCAACCAGCTCCACAAGCCGGCGCCTCGCTCGCCCGACGCCGGATGAGGCCGCAGAGGTAAGCCGCAGATAAGCGGTGGGTGTGGGCTGAGAGACCTGCAGTCAGACCGCGGGGGCCGGCTCGGTTTCGTCCGTCGGCTCGGGTCCCGCCGTCGGGGCCGGCTCCATTGGTAGAGCTGGTGGCGCGTCGTCCACCTCTGCAGTCGGGTGGCGTCGCACGTACCAGTGCCTGATCAGGATCGCCACGATCGCGGCAGCGGCGGCGCCCATGCCCACGAGCTGTGCCATCGGGACGCCGAAGAACGTCCAATCCCAGCCGCTCCGGAGCAACTCCAGAAGGCTCCGCTCGAGACCGTACCAGACGAAGTAGAGCAGACCCACGTCGCCCGCGATGAGCAGCCGATTACGGGCCGTGAAATGGTTCCACAGCCACAGCATCACGAACACGCCAATCAGACTCAGCATCGACTCATAGAAGAAGAGCGGAACGAAGTGCGCGGTGGCGGGCGTTCCCGGACAAGCGTATTGGACGACTCGGTTCTGGCACTGAATGGCGATGCCCCAGGGCAGGTCGGTCGGCGGCCCGTACAGCTCCTGGTTCATGAAGTTGCCCCATCGACCGACGACCTGGGCCAGAAGTACGGATGGAACGACGATGTCGCCCCAGCGCCAGAAGTTGAGCTTGTAGTGGCGCGCCACCCAGATCATGGCCAGAAGGCCGGTGAAGAGCCCGCCGTAGATGCCGAGCCCGCTGTAGGGGGGCAGCACGATCTGGCTGAGATGGTCTTTGTAGTAGCCCCATTGGTCGATGACGTGATATGCCCGCCCGCCGAGAAGGGCGGCCACTGCCATCACGATCAGGGCGTCCACGATCATGTCGGTCCGTTCGCCGCGCTGGCGTGCCAGTCGCATTGCCAGCCATGTGCCGGCGATGATGGCGGCGACGTAGGCGATTCCGTACCAGCGGACCTCGAACGAGCCGATGGAAAGAGCGATCGGATTGGGTGTGAAGTCGATCATGGTCGCGTCAGTCTATCGCCGGGCTCGCGTCCCCGCCGCCATTCGTATACTGGCCGGGACACAGAGGCGCGCCGGCCGGCCGTAAGACGGGCACGCCGACCGCAATTGCGGCATCCTGTCGGCAGTCGCTAGCCGCATCGATAGCTGGGAAAAAGGGCCCGATGAGTCTGGACATGCCTTTCTACTTCTTCTTCGGCATCCTCGGACTGGTCGCCGGCGGGCTGATCGTCTGGTTCCTCATGGCGGAGCACCCCTTCGAATCGCTCGAGACTCCGGGCGGCCCGGTCGACGAGGCCGAGGTTTCGCTCCTCGCCAAAGAGATGGCCGACGACGGCCGGCCGCTGGACGAGGACACGATCACAAAGCTGCTCGGGCTCCACGGTGACTACGTCGACGGCAGGATCCGCGAAGCACAGGCGAAAGCCGAGGCCGCCCGCCTCGAGGCCGAACGCGCAAGGCTGGCGCAGGAGTCGGCGGGCGAGCAGGAGTCGGCGGGCGAGCAGGAGTCGGCGGGCCAGGAAGTCGTCTAGAGGCTCTGAGGGACCTCACCCGTATGCAGCGCAACGGCCCCGAGGGCCAACCGCCGCACTGTTACGTTCGCCAAACCGACGCCGCGCATCGTCTCTGCCAGCTCCTCGGCGCTGGGGAATCCGTCCAGCGAGTGAGGCAGATAGGCGTACGCCTCGCGTCGGCCGAATGCCCTGCCGATCAGGGGGGCCATCCGCCCGAAGATGCCGGTGTAGAGGCGGCCCAGGATCTTCGGACGTGGAGTCGTCAACTCCAGGCAGACAACCCGGCCGCCGGGCCGGACCACCCTCGCCATCTCACGAAAACCATCCGCGAAGCTGGCCAGATTCCGCAACCCGAATGCGATGGTGGCGGCGTCGAAGACGTCCGCCTCGAATGGGAGCGCCAGCGCGTTTCCGGCTACGAATTCGATCTGGGCCAGGTCGCCGAAGGCGCGACGTGCTTCCTCGAGCATGGCGGTGGAGAGGTCGAGGCCGACGACTCGACCGGTCGGTCCGACGGCCAGAGCCAGGGCGGCGGTCAGCTTCCCGGTGCCGCACGCCAGATCCACGGCCGAGCCTCCGGCGCTCACGCGGGTCGCGCGAACTGCGGCGCGGCGCCATCGTCCGTCGAGTCCCGCCGTCATGATCGTGTTCATGCGGTCGTAGACCGGCGCTATCGAATCGAACATCGAGGCCACACGAGGCTCGGGAACGGGATTGCCGGCCCGACTATGGATGTTGCGGTCGCCCACGGACGGGTCGACCGAGCTATCGGCCGGAGGCTTGGCCTCGCTCACGAGCCCGAGTTGCCGGAGTTGCCAGGTGCATGCGGATCGACTTCGCGGCCCAGGCGGAGCGGCCGGCGCTCGAACGCGCTGGAGAAGACGATCTGGGTTTCGGTCGTGAAGACGTGAGGCATGGCCTGGATCTCGTGCAGGACCCGTTCCAGGTGGCGAGTGTCGGTAGCTCGAACCTTGAGCAGGTAGTCCGACTCCCCGGCGATGTGGTGGCATTCCTCGATCTCGTCGATCTCGGCGAAGTTGCCGGTGAGGTCTGTGGAGATCGTGCCGGGCACCTGCTTGATGAAGATGAACGCCAGGACCCCATAGCCGAGCAGCATGGGGTCGACGAGGGCAGAGTAGCCGCGGATCACGCCTCGAGCCTCGAGCTTCTTCACCCGCTCGTGGGCCGAGGGACCGCTCATCCCGACTGCCTGCCCGACTTCGGCATAAGACTCACGCCCGTCGCGCTGCAGCAACTCGAGGATTCGAGCGTCTGTCTCGTCGATCCGTTCGGCTGAACCCATCTTCTTCGTTCCCCCAGGCGTCCTGGCCTGTCGCTCCCATACGTGTCCGGAAACCGAGCCGCGAGTGAGCCACCGTACGGTGGTACCGCCCAATTGAGCGGCGATTGAGCCACATCCGAGTCCAGCCTAGCCTATCCCCGCAGAATCGACAGTAGACGAGGCCCTCCGGACCAGTCATCGCGGGCGATCGGCGGATCGGGCCTCCCTACCAGCGGAAGCCGCGGCCCTTCGCCTGAGTGCCGATGGTGCCCGCGGGCAGATGGGCCTCCAGGCAGGTGACGCCTTTGGGCCCGACGATGGCATCGTGCCGGACTGCAGCTGGCAGATCGAGCCTCTCGCCGGGCCCCAGGACGAATCCCACGCCGTAGCCCGGCATGCCGAACGTGATCGAGCCTTCGACGACGACTATCACCTTGTCGTATTCGTGAGCGTGCTCCTCGTACCGCTCGCCGGCTGAATTCGACCATGCTGCCGGTTCGAGACCTTCCGCACGCAGCCTCCTGTCGAGGTTGGGACGATCGATCGAGCTCATCGACCCGGCCCGCGCTTCGGTAGCGGACTGGTGACCGGTCCGGGAGCGCCGGCTCCTGGAGCGCGCGCGCCTCGACCGCCACTTCGCCGCGCCTTCTCGGGGCCGGGCATCGTGCTCTGCGCGAGTTCCATGGCTCGTCGGTCCGAAGTCGGCGGCAAGTCGGGAGCGGCCTCGCGCCACGCCGCGTCGGCGGCGACGTCCTTCTCACTCGAGCGCGTGCCCACGACGGCAATGATCCCAAGTCCGAGGACCAGGCCCGAACCGAGGGCGAACGGCCAGGTGGCGCCCAGCAACCCGACCAGGAAGAAGCAGAACAGGCCGCTGACGACGATTGCCGAGCCGAGGCCTTGCAGCGCCCGCATCTGTCTCCTTCTGGGATTGGCTTCGGGGCGGCCCGGAGAGTCGGACTGCCCCGCTCTGTTATCTCGGGGATGGGCATCGGCGGCTGTGGATCGGGCGCGACGCCGTGTTCATCGTAGCCGGTAGACTGCGGTCGTGACAGTTGTGCCGCCGCTTCGATACCTCACCGCTGCCGACGTCGCGGCGGCCATGCCGGCGCTCACGGAACGACTCGAGCTGGCCGAAACCACACTCGAAGCCCTGGGGCGGAACGCTCAGCTCCCGGCCAAGATCGGGGTCCAGCCGCGCCAGGCAGGATCGCTGGCCCACGCCATGCCCGCCCTGCTGGGTGGCGCCGACGCCGACGGCGGCGCGGATCTCATCGGCGTCAAGTGGATCGTCGGCTTCCCGGAGAACCCGGCGCTGGGACTGCCCACCTACAACGCTGTGGTGATCCTCAACGACGCGCGCAACGGGCTCCCGCTGGCCGTGATGGATGCCGGGGCGATAACCGCAGCGCGGACGGCGGCCGTCAGCGGAGTGGCGATCAAGCTCTTCGCGCCGGTGGTGAGAGGGCGGCGGGCGGTCGTCGCGGTTCTCGGCGCGGGCATCCAGGCGCGCGGCCACCTGCCGGTGATCGGGCGATTGCTTCCGGGAGCCTCGGTCCGGGTCACGGACGTGGACGGTGCACGGGCGGAAACGCTGGCCGGCGAAGCGCGCGCGACCGACGGCATCGGCGATGTCGCGGTCTCGGCGGGCGTGCGTGAAGCCGTCCACGGAGCGGATATCGTGGTCTCGGTCGTCTCATTCGGGCCGGATCATCAGGCCCTCGATCCGGGATGGCTCGGGCCGGAGACCTTGTTCGTCGCCGTCGACTACGACATGCAGGCCCCGGCCGCACTCGCCCGCGAGGCGCTCTTCGCCGTCGACGAGCGCGACCAGTTCCTGGCCACGCGCGCCGGCGGCGGCTTTGCCGGCTACCCAGATCCCGGCGTCACATTGGGCGAGGCATTGCGCGACGGCATTCCCCGCCCGGCCGGCCGGGTCCTCGTGTCTCATCTGGGCGTCGGGCTCGCCGACGTCGTGTTTGCCTCGGCGATATTGAAGCGAGCCGAACAACTCGGCCTGGGAGTGCTGCTGCCGCGCTGAGGGCGGCCGGCGAGTGGCCGGGCGATTCGGCGACGGCCGGAACTACCGATTGACCTCGAGCGGCGCCGGCGGCACCTCGATGAGGACGCGGCCCCCCTCGACGATCACCGGGTAGACGGCCAGCGGCAGTTCCGCCGGCGGGTCCAACGGCTCGCCATCCTCGAGACGGAAACGCGACAGGTGCAGCGCGCACGTGATCGAGTCGCCGGTAAGGAAGCCTTTGTCCAGCTCGAAGTACTCGTGGCTGCAGATGCCCTGGGTTGCGTGCAGCTCGCCGTTCAGATTGACCACGAGGACCAGGTCGTCGCCAACTTCGCACAGCTTCATGGTTCCGGGCGGGACGTCGTCCACGGCGCAGAGGTCGACGCGTTGCAATCCCGAGGCGGCGGTCATCTCGTGGTCAGGCCACGGCCGCGGCATCTGGAGCTGCCGACGGGCGTGCGCCCATGCTGGCCGCCCACTTGGCCTCGAGCAGGTCGCGCAGCCGGTCCTGCGCCGATGCGAGCGACACCCGTGCCACGACCGGCTCCAGGTAGCCCAGGATAATGAACTTGCGGGCCTCATCCGGATCGAGACCTCGGCTCTCCAGGTAGAAGAGCTGCGTCGGGTCTATCGGTCCGACGGCGCTCGCATGGGCGACGCGTCGGCAGTCGGGCTGGTCGATCTCCAGGCTGGGGATTGCCACCGAGCGAGCCTGCTTGGACAGCAGCATCGCGAACTCGCCCAGGAAGCTGTCCGTGCCGTGGGCCGGCTTGTCGATCGTGATGAGGCCCTTCAGATAGGCCCGCGAGCGGTCGGACAGCGCGCCCTTGGAGAGCAAGTTGCCCGTCGTGTCGCGGCCGATGTGGCGGGTAAAGGAAGTCAGGTCGAAGAGCTGGTCGATCGAGCCGAAGACGATCTCCGCCTGTTCGACCGACGATCCGTCGCCCTCGAGAGTGTTGTCGATGCGACTCCGAACGACCCTGCAGCCGAGCTGAGCCAGGGCCCAGCGAAGCGTGGATCCCCGACCGACGACCGCCGACCGATGCTGGAAGGCTATCTGGTTCGTCGAGAAGTCCTGCAGGCCGGCGAATGAGAGCGTGGAGCCGGCGCCGAGCTTGATCTCGGTCGTGCCGGCGAAGAATGCCTGGCCTCCCGATTCGCCCGACGAGCCGGCGGCGGAAGCGCCCGCCGTCGAAGCCAGCTGCTCCTCCACGACCGAGACCTCGGCGTCTTCACCGATGGAAATGATCGTCCGCGAGAGCAGCGCGCCGTTCGGCGCACCCATGGCCCAGCGCAATACGATCGGCCGCTCCAGGCGGACGCCGTTGGGGACGTGCAGGAACAAGCCGTGTGTCCAGAGCGCCCGCGTCATCTGTCCGAGCTTGTCGGTTTCGGGGAGGGTGCAGCCGCCGTCGAGCAAGTCGCGCAGCAGCGCAGGGTTGCGCGCGCCTAGCGAGGCGAGCGTCTCGAGAACCACGCCCGCGTCCCGCGCCTCGGGCGAGAGCACGAGCGCCGTCAGTCGATCCTCGGTGAATTCGGCGTACGCGGCCGCTCCCTCGGGGAGTGGCGCCTTGCCCGCTCCGGCCCCGGCACTCGTGCCGGCCGGATAAGGCCGCACGGCCGAGAGATGGGCGTTGCGAAGATCCACGTACGGCGTGTAGAGCGGGTTCGACTCGATCGGGAGCGCCTCGAAGCCACGCAGTCCGGCGAGTCGATCGGCGAGCAGCCAGTCGGGGTCGCCGGCTGCGGCGGCAACACCGCGGACGGCAGCCTCGTCGACGAAAGTGAGCGTCAGATCAGTCGGGGCCTGACGGGCCGGCGCAGCCGGTCGAGCCGCGACACCTGCGCCGGGCCGGCCGCCAACGGCCACCGGAGCCCCCTCAGATTTGGTCACCCTAGCGAACCCTCCATTTCGAGCTTGACCAGGCGGTTGAATTCGATGGCGTATTCCATCGGCAGCTCTTTGGTGAAGACTTCGAGGAAACCCTGGACGACCAGGTTGGTGGCCTCATTCTCGGTCAGGCCGCGACTCATCAGGTAGAAGACCTGGTCCTGGCTGATCTTTCCGACGGTGGCCTCGTGGGTCATCGTCGTGTCGTCTTCCTGGATGTCGATGTACGGATAGGTGTCCGAACGGCTGCCCTCGTCCAGCAGCAGCGCGTCGCAGCGAACGCTCGAGACCACGCCGGTCGCGCCCGGCACCACCTTGAGCTGGCCCCGGTAGGTGGTTCGGCCGCCGTCCTTGGAGATCGACTTGCTGATGATGCGGCTGCGCGTGTTCGGGGCGAGGTGGATCGCCTTGGCGCCGGTGTCCTGATGCTGGCCCTTGCCCGCCACCGCAACCGAGATGACCTCGGCCGTGGCGCCCTCGCCGCGCAGGTAGATGCTCGGGTACTTCATGGTGAGCTTCGAGCCGGTGTTCGCGTCGATCCACTCGACCGTGGAGTGGGCGTGGGCGTGGGCCCGCTTGGTCACGAGGTTGTAAACGTCGTTCGACCAGTTCTGGATCGTCGTGTAGCGGACCTTCGAGTGCGGCAGCGCAATGACCTCGACCACGGCGGCGTGGAGCGCGTCGGTGGTGTAGATGGGTGCCGTGCAGCCCTCGATGTAGTGAACCTTGGCGCCCTCGTCGACGATGATCAGGGTCCGCTCGAACTGGCCCGTGTTCTCGGCATTGATGCGGAAGTACGCCTGCAGCGGCAGCGGGACTTCGACGCCCTTGGGCACATACACGAACGAGCCGCCGGACCAGACGGCGCTGTTGAGCGCCGCGAACTTGTTGTCTTCCGGGGGCACGACTGTCGCGAAGTACTTGCGGAAGAGGTCCGGATACTCCTTGAGCCCTTGATCGGTGCCCATGAAGACCACACCGATCTTGGACAACTCCTCGCGGACACTGTGGTAGACGACTTCGGAGTCGTACTGGGCGCCGACGCCGGCCAGGAACTTGCGCTCAGCCTCAGGAATACCCAGCCGCTCAAAGGTCTTCTTGATCTTGTCCGGCACGTCGTCCCACGACTTCTCTTCGCCCTGGGAAGGCTTGCGGTAGTAGACGATCTTGCTCATGTCGATCTGCATGAGATCGCCGCCCCATTGGGGCATGGGCCGTGACAGGTAGTGCTCGTAAGCGCGCAGGCGGAAGTCGAGCATCCACTGGGGCTCGTTCTTGAAGCGGCTGATCTCCTCGACGGTCCCCCGGGTCAAGCCGGCCGCGGTCTCCTCGAGGTATTCGACCTCATCGTGGAAACCGAACTTGTACTCACTGGAGACGATCTCGGGGCTGGTCGCCATCGCGCTCCTATCGGTGGCCGTGGGTTCGGAGCGACATGGGGCGCCGAATCTCGACCGCGGGTCGTGCTGAATTCCGACCCCTATTATCGGGATTAGCCATCGGCCCGTCAAACTGCCGATTCGAAGGCCCACGCCAAAGTCCGGACATCGGCCGAGATCGACCGCCGGCTCGTGGCCGGGGCGGTCCGGCAGTCCATCCTGGGATCGTCTGCGCGGTGGAACCGTGCTATTCTCCCGGCCCCGGGAGGCTCGCGCCTTCCGCCATCTCGAAACAGAGTCCGCCACCCGTTTCGACGCCCGTCTCGGGCCCGGCCCTCACCGCCGGCAACAAGCAACGGACTCCGAGGAGACCCTTGAGCCTCACCCCTCGAGCGGCAGGAATGGCAGCCCTTGCGGTGATCGTCGTCTTCGCCGGCATTGCCGTCGCGATCCTGCCCGCCGCGCCCGCCGACGCCCAGACCGGCCCCAACGCGACTTCCGCGAACGGCCCGCAGGTGGCAGCCGGCCCGTTCATGCACGACCTGCGGCTGACGCCATGGGCGGTGCCGACCCCCCTGCCGTCACTCGACCCTAACGCAGCGATCGCGGCGACGCCGAGTCCCACTCCGACAGCGACTCCGACGCCCACTCCAGCTCCGACCGCAAAGCCCAAGCCGAAGCCAATCCTGAAGCCGAGGCCGATCGTCTACGCGGACACAGTCGCCGGGGCTCGGGCATACGCCAGGGCTCGCGTCGGGAACCGTCAATTCAAGTGCCTCGACCCGCTCTGGCAGCGCGAATCCAAATGGAACCCGCGTGCCGGCAGGCTCACCGGCGCCTATGGGATACCGCAGGCCTTCCCCGGTTCGAAGATGAAGGCGTTCGGGCCGAACTGGGCCACCAGCCCGATCACCCAGGTGAAGTGGGGCATTTGGTATGTCGATAGCCGCTACGGCTCACCGTGCCAGGCGTGGTCCTTCTGGCAAAACAACGGCTGGTACTAGCCCGACCGGCCGCGAGGCAACTGCCTCTCCGTAATACGTTCTCGACATTCGAGGAATCATGCCCGTGGTCGATCCTCTCCGGGTGGGTAGACGGTTCGAGATTCCTGCGGTTGTCTCCGATTGGCTGTGGGCTGCCTACCTTGCCGGCGCCGCGGCCCTGTTCGTCGTCTCCGCGGCGTTCGCGACTTCGTTGCAGGCGCCCGTCTTCGAGATCTTGTCGGTAGGTTCGGTGTTCGCCGTGGCGGCCGGCATCTACATGTACGACCCCGAACCCCGCTCTCCGTGGTGGCTCCTGGCCGCCGGACAGCTCTTCTTCACCCTGGGCGACTTGACCAGCGATGCGACGAGCCAGGCGCTTCGTACTGGGGAAATCCCGGGCCTGCCGGATCTCTTCTACCTGGTCGGATATCCGCTCATCGCGCTCGGCTTCGCCAGGCTGGTCAAGCGGAGATACCCGGGCCTCGGGTTCGGAATGCTGCTCGACGGCGGGATCCTCACGGTCAGCCTGGCGCTGGTGGCGTGGGTGACCTTTGCGGATCCGCTCTTCGCGCTGGCAAGTGTCGGCCCGCTGGGCCGTGCCGTCGAGGTTGCCTATCTGGTCGCAGACATCGCGCTGATCGGCGTCGTGGCGTGCCTCGTCCTCGACTCCGACGCGGGTACGCCGTCGACCAGGTTGTTTGCAGGCAGCGTCGTGGCGCTGCTCATCGCCGATGGGCTCTCGATGTCGGGACCGGGCTGGCTCAAGGTTCCGTTGAGCGACCTGGCCTATTTCTGCCAGTACGCCCTGTGGGCCGCGGCGGCGCTGCATCCGTCGATGGCGATCTCGGCGCGCCCGAGCGAGGCCAAAGATCACCGGATCACGCCGCGCCGGCTCACGGCACTGATGATGGCGGCGCTGGTCGCTCCCGCGGTGCTGCTGCTCCAGGGTATCGGCGGCAACATCGACTTCCCAGCAATCAGCCTCGGCAGCGTCGCCATTGTGGCGCTCGTCATCGCCACGATGGCGGATCTCATCGGCGAGCAGACGACGGCGATGCAGAAGCGCCTCACCCTGGAGGCCGCGCTCCGGGAGACA
>Ga0302254_10000414_pt1 | contig 10470 bp, 7 predicted proteins | sample I_Fen_E1_4_FD_194573 | JGI IMG/M metagenome (GOLD analysis project Ga0302254, IMG submission 194573) | Peat permafrost microbial communities from Stordalen Mire near Abisko, Sweden - I_Fen_E1_4 | ecosystem: Environmental > Terrestrial > Soil > Wetlands > Permafrost | place: Sweden: Abisko... | reverse complement strand
CTACCTGGACTCGTCGGTCGCGTACCAGGGGGTCGGGCGTGGGCTGGGTGCGGAGGCGGTCGAGCGGCTGTCGCTGTGGGCCACCGGCGACCTGCTGCCGGACCTCACCGTGCTGCTGGACATCGAGCCGGTGGCCGGGCTGGCCCGGCTGACCGGTGCGCCGGACCGGCTGGAGCGGGCCGGCGACGAGTTCCACCGCCGCGCCCGGCAGGCCTTCCTCGACCGGGCGGCCGCGGACCCTGGCCGCTGGTTGGTGCTCGACGCGGCCGCCCCGGCGGCGGAGCTGGCGGCGGCGATCCGGGGCCGGGTCGGCGCGCTGCTCGACGCGCGGCGCGCGGCGCCGGGCGCGGACCGATGAGCGTCTGGGACGACGTCGTCGGGCAGGAGCCCGCGGTCGCCGTGCTCTCCCACGCGGCGCTGCACCCCGCCGCGATGACCCACGCCTGGCTGCTCACCGGACCGCCGGGCTCGGGCCGCTCGACGGCGGCGCGCGCCTTCGCCGCCGCGCTGCAGTGCGAGCAGGGCGGCTGCGGTCACTGCCACGCATGCACGACGACCCTCGCCGGGACCCACCCCGACGTCACGCTGGTCGCCACGGAGGGCGTGTTCATCCGGGTCGACACCGCGCGGCCGCTGGTCGAGCTGGCGTCGCGGGCGCCGTCGCAGGGACGCTGGCGCGTGGTGGTGGTCGAGGACGCCGACCGGCTGAACGACTCATCGGGCAACGTGCTGCTCAAGGCGGTCGAGGAGCCGGCCGCACGCACGGTGTGGCTGCTGTGCGCGCCGAGCCCGCAGGACGTGCTGGTGACGTTGCGGTCCCGGTGCCGGGGGGTGGCCCTGCGGGTGCCGCCCGCGGCCGCGGTGGCAGAGCTGCTGGTGCGCCGCGACGGGGCCGATCCCGCCGTCGCGCTGCTCGCGGCGCGCGCCGCTCAGAGCCACGTGGGCATCGCCCGGCGGCTGGCGCGGGACCCGGAGGCGCGCGCGCTGCGCGCGCGCGTGCTGGGCCTCGTCGCCGGCATCCGTGGGGTGGGCGACGCGGTGCTCGCCGCCGGCGAGCTCGTCGAGACCGCCCAGGCGCAGGCCAAGGCGACCACGGCCGAGCGGGACGGCACCGAACGCGCCGCACTGCTGCGCTCGCTGGGCGCGGAGGGGCTGGCCACCGTGCCGCCCGCGGTGCGCGCGCAGGTGCGGCAGCTGGAGGAGGAGCAGAAGCGCCGGGCCACCCGCGCGCAGCGCGACGTGCTGGACCGCGCGATGGTCGACCTGCTCTCGCTGTACCGCGACGTGCTCGTCGTGCAGCTGGGCGCCGGCGTCGACCTGGTGAACGCCGAGCAGGAGAGCGTGGTGCGCGAGCTGGCCGCCGCCGGCACCGCCGAGCAGACCCTGCGCCGGATGGACGCCGTCGGCCTGGCCCGCACCCGGCTGGCGGGCAACGTCGCGCCGCTGCTGGCGGCCGAGGCGATGGCCGTCGCCCTGCGCCCGCAGGGCTGAGCGTGCCGTGCCCGCGGGGCTGAGCCGCACCGTTCGCGGGCGAGCCGGTCCCCGCCGGCGTCCAGCGGCGGACGGTACTCTCGTCGCCATGCCACGTCTCCTGCGCCGAGCCGTGGTGCCTGTCGCCGTCCTGAGCGCCGTGCTCCTCGCGCTGGCCGGCTGCACCGGGCCGACGAACACCGGGCCGAAGCCCACGCGCACGCACAGCACTCCCTCGACGATCACGGCGCCGACGGCGGACCTCCAGAAGTTCTACACCCAGCGGGTGAGCTGGAAGTCGTGCAGCGAGGCCGACCAGTGCGCCACGGTCACCGTCCCCCTGGACTACGCCGACCCGACCGGTCCCACGGTGGACCTCGCGGTGGCGCGGCTCCGCGCGAAGGGCCAGGCCGTCGGGTCGATCCTCGTCAATCCCGGCGGCCCGGGCGCGTCCGCCGTCGACTTCCTCAGCTCGGCGTCGTACCTGATCAGCGCGGAGCTGCTCGACGAGTACGACATCGTCGCGTTCGACCCCCGTGGGGTCTCCCGCAGCGCACCCGTGAAGTGCTACGACGGTCCGGCGATGGACACCCTGATCGCCGCGGACTTCGACCTGTCCACCGACGACGGCGTCGCCCAGCAGACCGCCGCGTGGGCCGCGTTCGGGGCCGCATGCGCGAAGAACACCGGCGACACGCTCGCGCACGTCGACACCGTCACCGCGGCCCGGGACATGGACGTCGTGCGTGCGGTGCTCGGCGACCCGGCCCTCAACTACCTCGGCTACTCGTACGGCACCAAGCTGGGCGCCACCTACGCGGCGCTGTTCCCGAAGCAGGTCGGCCGCGTGGTGCTCGACTCGGTGCTCGACCCGACCCTGACCTCCGACGAGGTGTCCGCCGGGCAGGCCGTGGGCTTCGAGGGCGCGCTGCGCGCGTACGCGCAGGACTGCCTGGGCGGCTCCGCCTGCCCGATGTCCGGATCCGTGGACCACGCCCTCACGCAGATCCGCGCGATGCTGGACCGCACCCACACCAGCCCGCTGCCCACCGGCACCAGCCGTCGCCTCACCGCGCCGCTGGCGTTCACCGGGATCGCGTACCCGCTGTACTCGCAGTACTCGTGGCCCGACCTGACCGCGGCGCTGACCCTCGCACTGGCGGGTGACGGCTCGGGCCTGCTGCAGCTGGCCGACGCGTACTACGAGCGGTCCCCGGACGGCACGTTCGCCACCAACACCACCGAGGCGTTCTCCGCGATCAACTGCGCGGACTACGACCGCGGCACCGGCGACGTTGCCGCCATGCGCGCGTCCGCCAAGGCCATCGAGGCCGCCGCGCCGACGGTCGGCACCTTCTTCGGGTTCGCCGACACGCTGTGCCAGGACTGGCCGGCGCCGGCGGTCGGCGGCCTGGACGACTACTCCGCGATCGGCGCCGCACCGATCCTCGTCCTGGGCACGACGAACGACCCGGCGACGCCGTACGCATGGGCGCAGTCCACCGCGGCGATGCTGTCCTCGGCCGTGCTGGTCACGCACGTCGGCGAGGGCCACGGCGTGTACGGGATGGGCAACGCGTGCGCGACCGCGATCGTCGACGACTACTTCCTGGACGGCACCGTCCCGGCCGCCGGCACCAGCTGCTGACCCTGCGCTGGTCGACGGCGATCACTTTGGAGCGGGGCACGGCCGCCGGGTAGAGTGAGCGCGCTCGTCGGGCCCCCGGGGTCGGCGCGCGCCGCCTTAGCTCAGTCGGTAGAGCGTCTCACTCGTAATGAGAAGGTCAAGAGTTCGATTCTCTTAGGCGGCTCACGGAGAACGGCCCGCCACCTGCACCGTCGCAGGGGTGGGCCGTCGTCGTCCGGGCCTTCGACGATGGCTGGTGGTCCGGCCCGCGCGGGCCGCCTCACCCCTCGTCGACGGGCTCGTGCTCCAGGTCCTCGAAGATCGCGAGCGGGGACTCGAGCTCCCCACCCCAGGCCTCCAGCCCCTCCCGCACCGCGAGGAAGGCCACGACGAGCGCAGCGAACGAGTCCGCCCACGCCCACCCGAACAGGGAGTTGGCGAGCAGCCCGATGAGCACCGTCCCGGACAGGTAGGCGCACAGCACCAGCTGACGGGCGTCGGCCTGCACCGACCGCGAGCCGAGCTCACGCCCCGTGCGGTGCTCCAACCACGCCAGGCTGGGCATGATGAGCAGGCTCGCGACGGCGATGCCGATGCCGAGCGGGCTGTGCCCCACCTCACCCCGGCCGACGATCCGCAGGATCGCCTCGAGGGTGACGTACGCGGCCAGCGCGAAGAATGCGATCGCGATCGCCCTGGCCGTCGCCTGCTCCCACCGCTCGGGGTCGCGCCGGCTGAACTGCCACGCCACGGCGACGGCGGAGGCGACCTCGATCACCGAGTCCAGGCCGAAGCCGACCAGCGCGGCGGACGACGCCGTCGACCCGGCCGTGATCGCCACGACGGCCTCCACGACGTTGTACGTGATGGTGAAGGCGACGATGCCGCGCACCCGGCGGTGCAGCACGGCGCGGCTCTCCGCGGTCACCGGCATCGGCATCGCTCCACCTCCCGAGACGGCCCGGCGCCGACGATACCGCCGGAGCTGAACCGTCCCGGCGGTCCGGCGGCGCGGCCGCAGTGCCCGAAAGGCGTCGTCGCGGCGCCTGGCCCGCGGCTACCGTGGACCCCATGAGTCGTCGTTCGCTCGGACCGTTGGTGCTCGGTGGGTTCCTCGTCTTCGTCGGGGTCGTGCTGCTGCTGGACCGCCTCGACGTCGTCTCGTCGGGCCGGGTGTGGGGCATGGTGTGGCCGCTGGCGCTGGTGGCGCTGGGGCTGGCGGCGCTCGCGGTGACGCCGCGCGCGTGGCTGGGCCCGGTGCTGATCACCGCACTCGGGGCGTTCCTGCTGCTCGGCACGGCCGGCATCGTGACGCGTAGCGCCTGGGACTTCGCCTGGCCGATCGCCGTGATCATCATCGGGCTGTCGATCCTCGCCGCCTCCACCGCCGGCCACGTGGACGCCGACCAGGTGAACGCCATCGCGTTCTGGTGGGGTGCCGAGCGGCGCAGCGCCGCGCAGCAGTTCCGCAGCGCCGGGCTCACCGCGATCATGGGTGGAGTCGATCTCGACCTGCGGCAGGCGGGCCTCGCCCCGGGTGCCCGGGTGGACGCGTTCGCGCTGATGGGCGGCATCTCGGTGAAGGTGCCGCCGGGGTGGCGCGTCGAGCTGACCGGGTTGCCCCTGCTGGGCGGGTACGAGAACAAGACCGTGCCGGCCACCGACCCGACGGCGCCGGTGCTCACGGTGCACGCCGTGGCGATCATGGGCGGCGTCGACGTCCGCCACGGCAAGGGCGTGCACGTGCCGCAGCCCGCCTGGGGCACCGCGCCGCCCGCGCCGCAGCCGACGTACCCGATGCCGACGTACGGGACCCAGCCGACCTATCCGCCGCCGCCGGTACCGGCGCCGGCACCGGACACCTACCCCGGTCCGACCGCATAGCTCGTCGGGCCGCGGAGACCGGCCGGCCGCGGGGACGACGACAGCAGCGCCGCGACCTACAGCAGTGCGGGGACCCGTCCCACGATCTGCGGGTCACCGAGCGGGCCGGTACCGAGCACGTCGTCGACGAAGCGGTGCGCGACGCGCAGCCCCGCCACCCCCGCCTCGGACGCCTCCACCAGCACCGCGGGGAACGCCTGCAAAGGTCCGGGGACACCGGTCGGGCGCCGGTCGATCCAGCCGATCGCGACGCGCTGCGCGCCGCTGGTGCGGGCCATCTCCCGGGCGCGGCGCAGGGCGACGGCAGGCTCGTCCTGGCAGGCGAGCGTCCGCATGCCGGAGGCGTCGACGGTGGTCACGAACGCCTCGCGGTCGAACGGACCGAGGCGCAGGGCGGACAGCGCGTGGTCGAGCGCGACGAGCGCGAGGTCGCGCACGGCGTCCGACGGCTCGGCCGACGGGACCAGGGGCGGCGCGGGCAGCGCCACGACGACGACGCCGGCGACCGGTGCGGGGCCGGGGATCGGTGCCGCGGCGAAGGCGGGCGCCTCGACGACGGGCACGAAGGCCGCCGGCTCGGCGGGTACGAAGGCGGGCGCCTCGACGACGGGCACGAAGGCCGCCGGCTCGATGGGCACCGGGACGGGCTCGACGATCGGCTCCGGCGCAGCGGCAAACGCGGGCACCTCGACGACGGGCGCCTCGACGACGGGCACGAAGACCGCCGCTTCAGCGGCCGGCTCCGCGGCGACCGGCTCGGGGGCGACCTCGTCGGACGGCGCCTCCTGCGGGCCGCGCTGCTGGGGCATCACGCCGAGGGCCAGGTGGGCGGCGGCGCGGCTGAGGTAGGGGATCACCCACGAGCGGCTGCACGCCTCCCAGCGGTCCCACGCGTCGGCGAAGGGCATCACGGGGGCGCCCGGTCGCGCGGCCGCGACGACGGCGGGCATCGCTCCCTCGGGACCGGGGCAGACCACCCAGCGCGTGCCGGGCACGGTGGCCACCAGCACGTCGCCCAGGGCTGCGCCGACCGCCTCCACGAGCCCGGCCGGCGCGGGTCGGCCGCCGAGGTCGGTGACGTTGCGGTCCCACAGCCAGGACAGGGCCCGCGGGTCGGAGCGATTGATCGTGCGCGTCAGCTCGGCGCGCAGCCGGTCCAGGTCGTCCCGCTCGACGAGGGTCAGGTCACGCGGGGACACGACGACGGCGTCGGGCGCGAGAGTGGACACCCCCGCAGTCAACTCGGTCATACCTGGTGATCGTCGTGCGCCGCGCCGGTCTTGAGCCCCGTGCCGCGCGACGTCGCCCCATCGGGTGAAACCTCCCGTTTCGTGGGGCTACCCTGGCGGTTTCCCCGACCCCCGTCCGCCCGCTGGAGCATCGTGGTCCGTCGCGTCACCGTGGCCGTGGTCGCACTGGCGCTCGTCGCCGGCGCGGGCACCTCCTGGGCGGTGACCGAGCACGGTGATCGGGTGGCGGCGCAGCAGGCGGCCGAGCAGCGTGTCGGGGCGGCGGTGGACGCGGCGCGGGCGGAGGACGACGCGGCCCGTGACCTGTCCGGGCGGGCCGCCGGCGCCGACGTCGACGCGCTGCTGGTCGCGGCCCGCACCGACCTGGAGGCGGCCTCCGCCGCGGGCCGCAGCGCCCTGGACGCCTCGGCCGGGAAGGTGGTCGACGACGCCGTGCGGCAGCAGCTCGCCGCCGCGCTGGACGCGGCCGATGCGGCGCTGTCCGGCGCCCCCGCGGCCGCCCACGCCGACGCGCTGACCGCCACCGTGACCGCCGCGACGGCCCAGGTGAGCGCGGCGCAGCAGGACTGGGAGGCCCAGCAGGCAGCCGCCGCCGCGGCGGCTGCGGCAGCGGCGCGCTCCGGCTCCGGCTCCGCCGCCGCCGTCGGCAGCTCCTGCGCGACGACGTACGACGGGCCGGTGTTCTACAGCTCGGTGCCCACCGCCGACGGGGACGGCTCGAACGGGAACATGCCCGCATCGGCGATGGCGCCGTTGTCGTGGACGGTGGGCTCGCAGGGCGGGCAGTACTGGCTGCGCAAGGATGCCGCCGCTGCGCTGGAACGGCTCAACGTCGCCTTCACGGCCGAGTTCGGCCATGGTCTGGACATCGACCTGACCTATCGCGACCTGGCGACCCAGCAGGCGATGCGTGCCGCGCTCGGATCGGTCGCGGCGCAGCCGGGCACCTCCCCCCACGGCACCGGCAGGGCCATCGACGTGCCGGAGCTGCCGTGCACCTACGGCTGGAACACCCCGCAACGCACCTGGCTGGTGACGCACGGGCCGTCGTACGGCTGGGTGTCACCGTCGTGGGCCCGCCAGAACGGCTCCGGGCCGGAGTACTGGCACTACGAGTTCACCGGCTAGCCCTGACCCCCGGCCGGGCGACCGGGCGCGTCGGCCCGGGTCGCGGGCAAGGACCGCTACCGCGGCCGGTCGGCGTCCTTGCTCGGCTGCACACGCTTCGGCTCGCCCGGCATCTTCGGGTACTCCGGCGGGTAGGGCAGGTCGGCGACGCCCTCGTCGCGTGCCTGCCGGTCGGCCAGCTCGAGCAACGAGTCGATCGAGCCGCGCGGCCCGGCGCCGGCGACGAGCGGTGCGAACAGGTCGCCCACCGCGGCGAACCGCGCGGGCATCGTCGTGACGTCGAAGTCGTCGGGCGTCACCTCCGGCACCTCGTCCCAGGTCAGCGGCGCGGAGACGGTGGCGCGGGCGTTGGCGCGGATCGAGTACGCCGACGCGATGGTGCGGTCGCGGGCCATCTGGTTGTAGTCCACGAAGATCGTGGCGCCACGTTCCTCCTTCCACCAGCGCATGGTGACCAGGCCCGGCAGTCGGCGCTCCAGCTCGCGGCCGAGCGCGATCGTCGCGCGGCGCGCGTCCACGAAGGTCCATCGCGGCTCGATCGGCACGAAGACGTGCAGGCCGCGGCCACCCGAGGTCTTCGGGGTCCCGACGAGCCTGTGCTCGGTCAGCAACTCGCGCAGGTGCGGCGCGACGGCGGCGGCCTGCGCGTAGCCGGTGCCGGGCTGGGGGTCGAGGTCGATGCGCAGCTGGTCCGGGCGGTCCACGTCGTCGCGCGTCACCGGCCACGGGTGGAACGTCAGCGTGCCGAGGTTCGCCGCCCAGGCGACGACGGCCAGCTCCGTGGGGGCGATCTCGTCGGCCGTCCGTCCGCTCGGGAAGCCGATCCGCGCCGTCTCGACGTAGTCCGGGGCGCCCGCCGGCACCCGCTTCTGGTAGAACGCGTCGCCCGACGAGTCGGCACGGGTGGCGCGCTTCGCCTCCGGCCACCAGCCGCGTGGCCAGCGTTCCAGCGTCGTCGGGCGATGCAGCAGCGCGCCGAGGATGCCGTCGCCGACGGACAGGTAGTACTGCACCAGGTCGAACTTGGTGAGCCCGCGGTCGGCGAAGTAGACGCGGTCGGGGCTGGACACCCGGACCGTGCGCCCGCGCACGTCCAGCTCGACGGCCGGGGCGCTCGAGGAGGGCATGGCGCCCACGCTACGGGCGGCGTCCGACCCCGGCACCCCGGACCCCGGCACCTGGAACCCGGGCGCTCAGCCGAGCAGCCCCCGCTGGTGCGCCAGCGCCACCGCCTCCGCCCGCCCGGATGCGCCGAGCTTGGCCAGCAGGTTCGACACGTGCACCGAGACCGTCTTGTCCGAGACGAACAGCTGCCCGCCGATCTGCCGGTTGGTCAGCCCCTGCGCGACGAGCGCCAGCACCTCGGCCTCGCGGGGCGTGAGCACGTCCGACCCGGCCAGCCGCACGCCCGGTAGCTCGAGCCGTCCGCGTCGGGCCAGCCCGCGCAGCACGGTGGCCAGCGGCCGGGCACCCATCGCCTCGGCCTCGGCCAGCGCCCGTCCGGCCTGCTCACGGGCCGCGGCCCGGTCGCCGGTGGCCAGCAGCGCCTCCGCCCAGCGCCACCCGCTGCGCGCGGCCTCGTACCGGAAGCCCACGGAGAACTCGTCGACACTCGCCTGCCACCGCTCCGGGTCGGGGTGGCCGTGCAGCCGGGAGTGCTCCGCCTCGGCCCTGGCCAACCAACCGAGCCCCTCGGGTCCCAGCCGGCCGCCGCGTGGGCGGCCCAGCTCGGCCGTGGTCTGCGCGCGCTTGACGAGCGCGTCGCCGGCGGCGAGCCGGGGCGCCGGGTCGACGCCGCGACGGCGGTCCTCCTCGGCGGCGTCCGCGAGCGCCGCGAGGGCGAGCGCGGCCTGCCAGATGCCGCCGAGGAAGTGCTCCGACCAGGTGCGGGACAGGTCGTCGAGCACGCGCCCCGACAGGGTCAGGGCCTCGTCGTACCGGCCGGCCCAGGTGAGGAAGTCGACGGTGGCACCACCCGCGACGTGCAGGATCAGCGGGTCGCGCCGCCACTCGGCCATCAGGACGCTGCTGCGCTCGACGATGTCCTGGTCGCCGCGGGCGACGGCGGCGTACAGCCCGACCGCGGCCAGCACCAGCGTGGCGGTGTCGCCACGGACGGGCTCGGCGGGCGCCGGGGCCGGGGTCAGGTCGCCCCCCGCGTACCGCACCACCTCGGCGAGCCAGCGCAGGTCGAACCCGAACATGGCCCACTGCAGGCCGGTCTCGTCGGTGCGGGCCAGGCTCGCGGCGATCAACGTGGCCGCCCCGGCGACGTCGCCCGCGTAGTAGTGGCCCGCGGCGAGGTTGAACCGGGCACGCAGCTCGGCCACCCCGTCACCGGACTGCTGCGCCCGTTCGAGCGCGTCGCGCAGCAGCTGCTCGGTGTGCTGCGGCGAGTACCGGCCGATCACCGCGAGCGTGGTCATGGCATCGGACTCGGCATCCCGTGCGCCGGTGCGCCGGGCCAGCTCCAGCGCCTCGTCGGCGACCGCCCCGGCTTCGTCGTCCTGATCGGACTCGTGGGCGACGCGCGCACTGACCGCCAGCGCACGGGCGCGGGCCGGCCCGGGCTCCGTCAGGTCGGACAGGGCCCGGGTGACCTCGGCCCGCGCCTCGCGGATGTGCTCCAGGCCCAGCAGCACGCGGGCCAGCACGGTGCGCAGCGCCGCCTGCCGCGGCACGTCGTCGTCCGTCGAGGAGACCGCCGAGCGCAGCAGCGCCACCGCCTGCTCCAGCGAGCCGCCGTCGGCCGCGGCCGACGCGGCCGCCTCCAGCACGGCCACCCGGTCCCGGTTCAGGCCGCGGGCCGCCGCCGGGGCTGCCTCCCAGAGCCGGAGCACCACCTCGAGATGGCGCAGTCGCTCCAGGGGCGCCAGCATCGCGGCCGCCGCCTCCGCCGCGGCCCAGGACGCCCGCAGCGCGGCGTCCAGGTCGGGTGCGAGCAGTGCGTGCGCGGCGAGCTCGGCCGCCGACCCGAGCGCGGGCTCGTCGGCCAGCGCGCGCAGGTAGGCCCGGTGCAGCGCCGACTTCTCGCCGGGCAGCAGATCCGCGTAGACGACCTCGGCGAGCAGCGCGTGCCGGAAGGCGATGGCGCCGGCCTCCTCGCCGAGC
>Ga0302254_10000412_pt1 | contig 10488 bp, 10 predicted proteins | sample I_Fen_E1_4_FD_194573 | JGI IMG/M metagenome (GOLD analysis project Ga0302254, IMG submission 194573) | Peat permafrost microbial communities from Stordalen Mire near Abisko, Sweden - I_Fen_E1_4 | ecosystem: Environmental > Terrestrial > Soil > Wetlands > Permafrost | place: Sweden: Abisko... | reverse complement strand
TGCCATGCCGGTGACGTAGAGCGTTCCGTAGATGGCATGGATGGCGCCGCCGCCCTCCCCGACGACGTTGCGCATCGACTGGCTGAAGAAGGCCCCATCAAAGCGGGCGACGCCGTTGCTGAGCGTCACCCAGGCCACCGATCCGAGCGGGACGAGGGCCAGCAGGAAAGCGCCGGAGATCAGGTTGCCTGCCCGCCGGTCGGCCGCTTGGCGTGCGCCTTCGACCACGCGAGTCGCAACCTCGATGGTCACGAGGAAGAGCAGGAAGGCCAAGAGGGTGGCCAGGCCGATATTGCCTGTGCCTGAGGCGAGCACCGACAGCGCATAGCCAAGGACTGCGCTGACCACTATTGCTACAGGGATCGTCGCCTTGGGCAGGCGGCCGGCGGTCAGGGTCTCGCTGCCCAACCGATGGGTGATGGTGGTCATCAGTTGGCTCCGGAGAACTCGGCGCGGCGGGAAACGATCCAGCGGGCGATCATGTTGACAACGAGGGTGATCAGGAACAGCACCAAGCCTGCGGCGATCAGCTGACTGGTCTTGAGCCCGAAGGCCTCTGGGAAGTTCTGCGCGATGGTGGCTGAGATGGTGTTGGGGTTCTGGCTGGTGAGCAGTTCAAAGGTGATGTTGCGGGTTCCGGACAGCACCATGGTGACCGCCATCGTCTCGCCGAGCGCACGACCGAGCCCGAGCATGACGGCGGCGATGATGCCGGGCCTGGCGAACGGGAAGACCGCCATCTTGATCATCTCCCAGCGCGTCGCGCCAAGCGCGAGCGCTGCCTCCTCATGGAGCCGGGGCGCCTGGAGGAAGACCTCGCGGCACAGGCTGGTGATGATGGGCAGGATCATGGTCGCGAGCACGATGGCGATGGTGAACATGTTCCGGCCGCCGCCGGAGACCTGACCGGCGAACAGGGGGATGAAGCCGAGGTTGGCGTTCAACCAGTCGTAGAGCGGGACTGCTGCCGGGGCGAGCACCAGTGAGCCCCACAGACCGAACACCACGGAGGGTACGGCGGCAAGCAGGTCGATCACATAGCCCAGCGGCTGCGCGAGGCGGCGTGGGGCGTAGTGGGAGATGAAGAGCGCGATGCCGATGGAGACCGGCACGGCGAGCACGAGCGCGAGGATGGCCGCCCAGACGGTGCCGAACGCATACGGCAGCACCCACGGCAGGAACTCGCCGTAGCCCTGGGAGATCAGCTTGGCCGGATCCGAGAACAGGGCCGGCGAACCCTGGATCAGCAGGAACGCCGCGACGAGGGCGAGGATGACAAGGATCAGGATGCCGGCGCCCATCGCGAAGCCGCTGAAGATCCGGTCACCACGACGCTTGGGGTCGGGGGCCCTGCCGCCGGGGCCCGGAGCCGCACCCTGCGGGGTGTCGGCTCGGGTGAGCTTCTGGGTCATCGACTCAGCCTGCTTTCTCGCGGATTCGCCAAGATTACGTGCCGGAGCGGCGCCGGTGGATGCACCGGCGCCGCCCTGGGGTCCCGTTACGGGCAACGGCGTTACTTGACCGAGTCGATCGCGGTCTTGACCTTGGCCTGCAGCGCTGACGACAGCGGTGCGGAGCCTGCAGCCGTCGCCGCAGCCGACTGGCCGTCGGCGGATGCGATGTAGGTGACGTAGTCCTTCACGAGGGTGCCGACTGCTGCGTCCTTGTAGGTCTGGCAGACGATGGCGTAGGACACCAGGACTGCCGGGTAGACGCCCTCGGACGTGCGCTCGAGGGAGTAGGCCAGGTCGTTGGCCGCACGGCCCGGGATGACCTTGGAGTTGTCGAGGATGGCGGAGGCAGCGTCAGCGGTGGGCTGCAGGGCCTTGCCGTTGACCAGGATGCTGGCCTTGCCGAGCTTGCCCGCTGCAGAGGCATCGGCGTAACCGATGGTGCCCTTGCCGCCGGTGACCGCCTGTACGACGCCGGACGTGCCGTTGGCTGCCTCGCCACCGAAGGCTGCCGGGAACGTGTCCGCGGCCTTCTCGGTCCAGACCGTGGGCGAGGTCTTGTTCAGGGTGTCGGTGAAGTTGTTCGTTGTGCCGGAGTCGTCACCACGGTGGACGGCGGTGATGGCCAGGTCCGGAAGGGTCGCCTTCGGGTTGGTCTTGACGATCGCCGGGTCGTTCCACTTGGTGATCTTGCCGGAGAAGATGCCCGCGATGGTGTCGGTGTCGAAGGTGAGCTCTGTGACGCCGTCGAGGTTGAAGATGACGGCGATCGGGGAGATGTAGACCGGAAGGTTGAGGGCGTTGGAGTCAGCGGCGCAGCCGGCGAACTTGCCAGCGCCCATCTCCTCGTCCTTGAACGGGCGGTCGGAGCCGGCGAAGTTCGCTGCGCCGGCGATGAAGGCGGAGCGACCGGCGCCCGAGCCATCAGGGGAGTAGTTCACGGTGACGGTGGAGTTCTTGGTCTGGAAGGCTGCGACCCACTTCTCCTGGGCGGCCTTCTGTGCGCTGGAGCCGACGCCCGTCAGGGTCTTGTTGCCACCCGCTGCGGTCGTGCCGCCAGCGGCAGGGGTCTCGTTGCTCGCGCAGCCGGTAAAGGCCAGGGCAGCGGCCGTGACCAGGGCGGCGGTGGCGATCGTCTTGATTCTCACGCTTTTCCTTCAGGTTCAGGAGGCAGTCGAGCTGGTTGCTCTGAGGCTCAAGGTAGGGGGCGCGGTTGTCCGGCCCGGGACCACAAGGTGAACGGAGGATGAATTGCAGGACAGCCTTCGCCAGCGCGGACAGGGATCGCGAGGGGGCGGAATGTAATACGCTAACACCATGAACGACGTCGTTGGCGGCGGCGTCGCAGGGTATCGGGCACCGACGCTCACCGACGTCGCCAAATTGGCCGGGGTTTCCACCATGACTGTGTCCCGCGTCATCAACGGCCACGCAAAGGTGGCCGTGGAAACACGCGAGCGGGTGATGGTGGCCATGGACTCGCTGGACTACCGCCCCAACATGATGGCGCGCGGCCTTGCGAGCGGCCGTTCCCGCAGCATCGGCGTCCTCACCGTCGACACCACCCTGTACGGGCCGCGGGCAGCGCTGCGCGGCATCGAGGGTGCAGCCCGCGATCGCGGCTACTCCGTGACGATCGCCCACCTCAGCGACCCGGACCGCACGGCGGTCTCCCAGGGTGCCAACCTGCTGCGCTCCCGATCCTCCGACGGCGTGATCCTGCTGCAGCCGCTGATCTCCGAGGTCCCCCGCAACGGCGGCAGCCACGCAGACCTCCCGCCGATGGTCGCCATCCATGCCGGGACGCCCGGTGACTACCCCGTGGTGAGCGTCGACCAGCGCCTGGGCGCGAAGCTCGCCACCAACCACCTGCTGAGCCTCGGGCACAAGACGGTCTGGCACATCTCAGGCCCGACCCTCTGGTACGAGGGCGTCGAGCGTGTGGTCGGCTGGCAGGAGGCACTCACCGCTGCCGGTGCGGAGGTCCCTCCGGTCGAGCACGGTGACTGGTCGGCCGCGTCGGGTTATGCCGCGGCACTGAAGGTCCTGAAGCACCCGGGCGTGACGGCGATCTTCGTCGCCAACGACTCGATGGCGCTCGGCACCCTGCACGCCATGCACGAGCTCGGCCTGCGCTGCCCCGAGGACATCAGCCTCGTCGGCTTCGACGACTACCCGGAGGCCGAGTTCTTCAGCCCGGGCCTCACCACGATCCGCCAGGACTTCGACGAGATCGGCCAGCGCGCGGTGGAACTGCTGCTGCAGATCATCGAGGACGGGGCCTCTTCCACCCAGCACCTCGTGCTCCCGCCCGAGCTGATCGTCCGGGCCAGCACCGCGCCGCCGAAGGCCTGACCGCAAGAACCGCCACAGGCGGCAGGGCTCAGATCCGCGGCTTGTGGATCTCGACGGCGCGCACGGTCGCCGAGGGATCCAGGTGCGCGACGATGGCCGCCCCGGGCTGGAGCGACCGCGCAGGTATTCCCAGGGCCTCCAGCATCAGGGGCAGGACGGGACGGTGCCCGCAGATCGCAAGGGGAATGCCCGACTCGACCGCTTCGTGTGCCAGCCGCCTTGTCAGGGTGGCGACCGCCTTGGGGCTCTTCTCGCCCTCCTCCTCTGTGAGGGTCGACCAGCCCTCCACCTCCAGCCGGTGTGCCTTCGCGTAGGGCTGCAGGGTCTTCGTGCACCGCACAGCTGTGGACGAGGCCAGCCTGCCGACGCCGTAGGCCTCCAGCAGCGGCACCAGCAGCCGGCTCTGTCGGCGCCCGCGCTCGTTCAGCGTCCGCGCCCGGTCGCGTCCGGTCCAGTTCGCACGCAGCATTGCCTTGCCGTGGCGGATGATCACCAGGGGCGTGGTGTTGCCCGGCAGCTCGATGGCCTGGGTGATCAGGGGCCGCTCGTCGTCGTAGGTGACCTGCTCCATGGCCTCGGTCGCCGGCAGCCACAGGACCTCGTCGACCTCCTCGTCGGGCTTGTGGAGGCCCTCGCCGAGGGCCCGCGCCAGCCAGTAGGAGACGGTCTTCGTTCCGCCATTCACCGCGTAGGTGATCCGGTCGAGCGGCATGCCGAGCCGCACGTCGACGGCCGTCTCCTCGAGTGTCTCCCGCACGGCGCAACCGGCCAGGTACTCGTCCGGGTCGATCTTGCCCTTGGGCAGGCTCCAGTCGTTGTACCGCGGACGGTGCACCAGCAGCACTTCCGGCTCGCCGTCGGCGACAGGGCGCAGCACTACCGTCCCCGCCGCGGTGACCTTCTTTCCCGCGCTCGTCTTTGCCATGAGCTTTAGCGCTCGACCGCCCGGCGCTGGCCCATGGTGGCGATCAGGTGGTCCTGGATGTCGAGCAGCGGCTCACCGTCGGCACCGAGCGTTCGCTGGGTCCAGGTGTCGCCCTCCAGCCACCACGATGCGGTGCCCTCGTCGAAGGCGAGGTCGAACATCGACTCGATCTGCGCGATGTGCTTGGGGTTGTTGAGCCCGACCACGACCTCGACGCGACGGTCGAGGTTGCGGTGCATCAGGTCGGTGGAGCCGATGCCCACCTTGGGATCCCCGCCGTTGGCGAACCAGAACAGCCGGCTGTGCTCGAGGAACCTGCCGAGGATGCTGCGCACGCGGATGTTCTCGCTGAGCCCCGGCACGCCCGGACGGACCGAGCAGATGCCGCGCACCCACAGGTCGACGGGGACGCCGGCGATCGATGCCCGGTACAGGGCGTCGGTGACGGCCTCGTCGACGATCGAGTTGACCTTGATCTTCACCCCGGCGGGCAGGCCGCGCTTGTGGTTGACGATCTCGGTGTTGATGTTGTCCAGCAGCCCGCGACGCACGCCGTGGGGGGCGACCAGCAGGCGCTTGTAGTGGGTCTCCTGCGCCATCCCGGACAGGTGGTTGAACAGCCGGGCGACGTCGTCGGTGATCACAGCGTTGGTCGTGAGCAGGCCCATGTCCTCATACATCCGGGCCGTCTTCGGGTTGTAGTTGCCGGTGCCGATGTGCACGTAGCGACGCAGGCCCGCCGGTTCCTCGCGCACGACCAGCGAAAGCTTGCAGTGGGTCTTCAGCCCGAGCATGCCGTAGACGACGTGGCAGCCGGCCTTCTCCAGCTTGCGGGCCCAGGCGATGTTGGCCTGCTCGTCGAAACGGGCCTTGATCTCGACAAGGGCGAGCACCTGCTTGCCGGCCTGCGCCGCCTCGATCAGGGCGTCGATGATCGGTGAGTCACCGGAGGTGCGGTAGAGGGTCTGCTTGATGGCGAGGACCGCCGGGTCGGCTGCTGCCTGCTCGATGAACCGCTGGACGCTGGTCGCGAACGAGTCGTAGGGGTGGTGCAGCAGCACCTCCCGGTTCTTCAGTGCAGCGAACAGGTCGGCGGGCTGGGCGGTCTCGACCTCGGCCAGTTCCGGGTGGGTCTTCGGCAGGAACGATGCGTAGGCCAGCGTCTCGCGGTCGAGGTCGGCGATGGAGAACAGGCCGCGCAGGTCGAGGGGGCTCGGCAGCCGGAACACTTCCTTCTCCGAGATGTCGAGCTCGCTGACCAGGAGTTCGAGCATCTTGTCGTCGATGTCGTCCTCGACCTCGAGGCGCACCGGCGGGCGTCCGATCTTGCGGCGCAGCAGTTCCTTCTCGAGGGCGAAGAGCAGGTTCTCCGCGTCGTCCTCCTCGACCTCGACGTCCTCGTTCCGCGTCACCCGGAAGGTGCTGTGGCCGATGATCTGCATGCCGGAGAAGAGCCGGTCGAGGTGCCGGGCGATGACGTCCTCCAGCGGCACGAACCTGCCCTCACCGAGGGCGACGAACCGGGAGAGGATCGTGGGCACCTTGACCCGGGCGAACTGCCGCGCACCGGTGATCGGGTTCTTCAGCAGCACGGCGAGGTTGACGCTCAGCCCCGAGATGTACGGGAAAGGGTGGGACGGGTCGACGGCAAGCGGCGTGAGGACGGGGAAGATCCGGTTCTCGAAGAGCTCGGTCATCTTGTGCCGCTCGTCGGGGTTCAGTTCCTCCCAGCGCAGGATCTCGATGCCGTGCCCGGCAAGCGCAGGACGCACGTCGTCCGCGAACACCCGGGCGGCCTCGGAGACGAGCTCGCGGGTGCGGGTGAGGATCGCGTCGTGCAGTTCCCTCGGCATGAGGCCGGAGTTGCTCGCCATGGCGAGGCCGGCTGCCATGCGGCGCTTCAGGCCTGCGACGCGCACCATGAAGAACTCGTCGAGGTTGGAGGAGAAGATCGCGAGGAACCGCGCACGCTCCAGGAGTGGGACGCGCTTCGCGTCCTTGGCAAGGTCGAGCACCCGGTTGTTGAAGGCCAGCCACGACAGTTCGCGATCGGAGAACCGGTCTGCAGGCAGTTCGGGCGGCTCCTGGACGAAGTCGTCGAGTGTCTCTTCGTCCTCTACCGAGGTCATGGCTGCTCCTGATCTGCCGGCGCGTAGAGGACGTCGCGCCTGGCGACGCCGAATCCAGCGCTTTCGTACATTCTTACCGCTACAACTTCGCTGCTGTCGACGTACAGCAATACCCGGTCACTTCCCGCCCTGCGCAAGTGGGCGAGCCCCGCCTGGAGCAGCACCTTCCCGTACCCCTTGCCCTGCGTCCGTGGAGCGACCCCGATCACATACACCTCACCGGTGGCAACCACCTTCTTGGTCCAGTGGAAGCCGGCAAGACCGTCGGCGTCGAAGCCGAGGATGAGCCCTTCCGGGTCGAACCACGGCTCCGCCATCCGCGCTGCGAGGCCGTCGGAGTCCAGCGCGCCCTGTTCGGGGTGATGGGCGAACGCTGCGGCGTTCACGGCCAGCAGTTCTTCGGCATCGGCAGCGGTGTAGCCACGCAGGGTGAGGCCGGTCGGTAGCTCCGGGGCCACGATGCCGTCGAGGCTGCGGTCCATGATCAGCAGGCTCCGGGACGGGGTCAGGCTGTTCGCCCCAGCGAAGCCCGTTGCTGCCGGCAGGTCGCCGAATGCCCAGATGCCGTTGACGTGGGCTTTCGCACCGGAATCGGTGGCGGGCCGGTCGTCAAGGGCTGCGAGAAGGCTCGTCCCGAGTCCGCGGCGGCGATGCGCGGGGTCGACGACCAGCAGGGCCGTGCCGTAGGCAGGCTGCCACTGCAGGTAGCCGGACACCGTCCCGGGCACGCTGGTGAGGAGGACGTGTTCGCTCGAGTCGTCGCGCAGGGCGAATCGCGCCTCCTCGTTGAGGGGGTCGATCCCGTCAGCAGCCTGCGCGTGCGCCGCGAGGGCGCGCACCAGGTCTGCCTGGTCTGCGGTCAGTCGGTTGGTCCACACCCGGGCAGGGTAGCCCAGGGTTGTCAGCGGCGGCCGGAGCCGTCCGGGGAGAATCGGTAGCCGACGTTGCGGACGGTGCCGATCAGCGACTCGTGTTCGGTGCCGAGCTTCGCCCGGAGCCGGCGCACATGGACGTCGACCGTCCGGGTGCCCCCGTAGTAGTCGTAGCCCCACACGTCGGCGAGCAGGTGCTCGCGGCTGAACACGCGCCCCGGGTGCTGCACGAGGTACTTGAGCAGCTCGAACTCGGTGTAGGTGAGGTCGAGCGGGACGCCGTCGAGCATCACCGAGTAGGCGGCGTCATCGATCACGATGCCGCCCGAGGAGATCAGGCCGTCGTTGGCAGCAGCTGTGACCAGCATCCGGATCCGGGCCTCGAACTCCGCGGGCCCCGCGGTGTCGAGCACGACGTCGGAGAGTCCCCAGTCGGCCGCGACGGCAGCCAGGCCGCTCTCCATCAGCACCAGCAGCAGCGGGACGGTGGAACCGGAGGACTGGAAGAGGCGCGACATCATGCGGGCCCCGGCGAGATCGGCGCGTCCGTCCAGGACGACGAGGTCGACGCGGGCCGACTCCGTGAGGGCCTGCGTGTCCGCGGCCGCACCGATGATTTCGTGCGGCAGGAGGGCGAGGACGGGGAGCGAGCGCTCCGCGGGGGTGCCGTTGGCGACTTCGTTGCTGACGAGCAGCAATTGCGCCATGTCCACCTCCCGAACAGCCATCTCGATTGATGGTCTGAGACAAACCTTAGTGATTCTCAGGCCCCCGCCGGAACCTGAACGCTGTGGCGAACTTCAGGCGTCGACATCGAGGATCAGGGTTACCGGTCCGCTGTTGACTCCCGACACCTCCATCATCGCCCCGAACCGGCCGGTTGCGACCACGGCGCCACGACTGCGCAGCGCTGCGATGTAGGCGTTGACGAGCGGCTCGCTCACCGGCCCTGGCGCAGCGGCCGCCCACGACGGACGCCGCCCCTTGCGTGTGTCGGCGTAGAGGGTGAACTGGCTGACCACCAGCAGCGGCGCACCCGCGTCGGCGCAGCTCACCTCGCCGGGAAGGATGCGGAGCTGCCAGGTCTTCTCCGCCAGCTTGTCCGCGACCGCGGGGGTGTCGGTGTGGGTGACGCCGAGGAGCACCAGCAGTCCCGGCTCGTCGATGGCGCCGACGACGTCGCCGTCAACGCTCACGCTCGCGCTACTGACCCGCTGCACCACCGCCCGCACGGGCCCATCCAACCATGCGCGGACCGACCGCACGTCCCCAGCAGGCAAGCAGCAGCACTGCGGCAACCGCGGTGGCGCCCCCGGTGATCCCTGCGAACGCCAGGGCGTCCCAGGCGATCCCGAAGCCCCCGTCCGCGAAGATCCGGACAGTGGCGCCGATGGCTGCCGCACCGAGGCAGAGCCACGGCAGGACCCGCGCCAGACGCGAATGGCCACGGCGCGGCTGCGGCGTCCGTGCCAGACGAAGGCCGGCGATGAGGATCAGGACAAGGCCGGCCGCGCCGCTGGCGTACTGGGCGTACCGGTAGCCGGCCAACGGTCCGATCGGGCTGGGGTAGCTGGCGGCGAGGAAGGCAAGGTGGGTGGTGGCATAGCGGCCGGCGTGGGTGAACTCGTCCCAGCCGACGTGAGTGGCCGCGCCGATCACGATGGCCACCGGCAGCCCCCACCAGGCCGCCACCGTCCAGCCGGGCGGCGTCCAGCGCTCCCGGACGCCGGACGGCACCAGCTCGTGCAGCGATGGGGCCACCGAGCGCCAGAGCACCCACAGTGCGAGCCCGAAGAGGACGTCGAGGCTGACGATGCCTGCCAGCGAGTGGGTCCAGCCACCGAGGAAGCGGAGCCCCGGCAGGAAGTACGGCAGGTCTGGACTCATGCTGCCCGCTGCCAGAGCAGCGAACGGGAGCACCGCGACCCGCCGGAACGGCAACACCGCAGCGACATGGCTGGGCGTGAACGGCATGCCCCAAAGATAGGTGGACCCGCGCGAGGGCCGCCCCGCCGGGAAGGAACGGCTGGGGGCCGTTGGTTATGCTGCACGGGTGTCGAGCCTTGTTCCCCTGTCCGTGACAGGAGTGGTGCTGTTCACCGCCTGCCTCGCGCTGGTGGTGGTGGCAGGGCTCGGGATCTTCGCGCTGCTGCGCGGCCGTCGAGGAGAGTGACCATGGTTTTCGAGATTCCCGCCGACCTGAACCCCGCGCTGGTGGGGCTGGCCTGGCTCCGCGGACGCTGGGAGGGCACCGGCTTCCGCGAATGGCCCGGCGAGGACAAGGTGAGCTATGCGATCCAGGTGGATTTCGTCGACAACGGCGAGGACTACCTGCACTACCTGTGCCAGGCGTTCGAGGTCGATGATGCGGGCGCTCCCACCAAGCCGCTGTTCATGGAGACCGGCTTCTGGCGTCCGCTGGCCGACGGGACCGTCGACGTCGTGATGTGCTCCCCGGACGGGTTCGCGGAGATCTGGTTCGGCAAGCTGCAGCCCGGCCGTCTCGACCTGATCACCGACGCCGTCGCCCGCACCAAGGACGCCAAGGTTGCCTACACGGCCGGACGCCGGCTCTACGGCAACGTCGAGGGCAAGCTCCTGTTCTCCTTCGACCGGGCGACGACCGAAGAGAAGCTGCAGCCCTACATCTGGGCGACGCTGGCACGACGATGACAACCAAGCTCACAGAAGGCGTCGACGCGGGAGCGGTCTGGCACTACGGCGACCCGTTCCGCGAACAGAAGGCGCTGGTTGCC
>Ga0302254_10000405_pt1 | contig 10556 bp, 4 predicted proteins | sample I_Fen_E1_4_FD_194573 | JGI IMG/M metagenome (GOLD analysis project Ga0302254, IMG submission 194573) | Peat permafrost microbial communities from Stordalen Mire near Abisko, Sweden - I_Fen_E1_4 | ecosystem: Environmental > Terrestrial > Soil > Wetlands > Permafrost | place: Sweden: Abisko... | reverse complement strand
CGTGCCCGCGACTACTTCTTAAGCACCATCGATTTTGAAACATTATACTATAGCGGACAGTGGTTTCCGCTGATCAACACCTGCCTGGAGATATGGAAAAAAGATGAAGCTTACTACCGGCAGTTTGGCAACGATGTGGCCACTGTACTGAAAAAGATACGGCAATACCCCAAAGTATATGTAGCATTGGCTGAGAGTGCCATCACCATTACAGAGCGTATGGGTTGGGAGCACGACAAGGAGGAGCTTGTAGCATTCTTGAAGGAAGATAATCTCCATAAATGACCCCTAACCCCTAAAGGGGAACAAAGAGTGGTATTCGAGATGATGAGAAAATGAATAGGAGACAAAGATCCCTAGCCCCTAAAGGGGAACAAAGAGTGGGATGCGAAACGATGAGAAAATGAATAGGAAAAAGCCCCTTTAGGGGTTTGGGGTAGACAAAAGTAACTTACATCCCCTTTAGGGGCTTGGGGTCGAGAAGATATAATTTGTGATTAAGAATCTGTGTTTGTTTGCAATTTAGTGAGAGTGCGACTTTAAGTCGTGCCCTCATTAATAAAAAAAAGGGAATGACCACCCCTAATCCCCTAAAGGGGACTTTAAGAGTGGTCTTCGAGACGTTGAGAAAAAGAATAGGAGACTGATGATGTGGTAATGTGGTAATGAGATGATGTTTACTCCGAAGGAGTTTAATGTGCATAACCTCCGGTAAGCGAAGCGTAACCGGGGGATGAAGATACGCTCAGCACCCCAACCCCGTAGTGGGTTGAATAGGAATCACAAACCTGACAGCGTGCTTGCACCTGTCAGCGTTTGAAACAATATAACAAAAGAAAAAAACAAGAAAACAGGCAATGAAACAAACAGCAATAGAGAATAAAGGTATTTACAACGACGGTTTATCGGCAGTGTTCCGTATGTTGTGCGCGGTTGTTCGACATATATCGTATGGGCGGTTCTCTCTTTTAGGGCGAGGACAGGCAACGTTTATTGTACTGCTATTGCTTTCTGTCTCGGCAATTGCACAAAATACCTTTTTCCGTACCGAAGCGGGAGTGCCTTATATTCCTGTGTTGGCAACGGCTCCAACACCCACTTCGGTAGGAGCTTTTTATACCAATAGTACCGACAACCTTACGTACTGGTATGACGGCACCAAGTGGATACCGGTCGATTTGGGTGTAATAGCCTACATTAACCTCACTTCCAATCCTGTTCTGTACAAAACTCAGACTATTACCCCTGAGATTCGGTACATCTATACCGGCAATAATACCGCATCTACTTGCACCGTAACCAGTAATACCTATACCTGGTACCGTGCCGACGATGCCATGGGCACAAACAAAACAGTGATAACTAACGGTACCGGCACTCCCTCTTCTTACACGGTGGTAGCCGGTGATGTGGGTAAATATATCGGCTTGGGTATAACCCCTGTTACTACCTGCAATACGGCTTCTTTCGAATCGGTAAGCTGGAAGCCGGTGAGCGCGCTTACGCCTACTGTTGCCCGGGTGGATGTCAGTGGACTAACAGGAACATCAGCCCTTGCAAACAACCAGCTGACTGCCACGTTTTCGGGCTATACCTGCACGCCGGTGCTGATACCGGGCGATGCCGGAGCAAGCTGTACTTATCAGTGGTATTATGCTACCGATGCTTCGGGTACAGGTAAAACGGCTATTTCCGGCAAAACAGCATCAACTTATACCGTGAGCTTCAGCGATGGTTATGCCGCCGGCAAGTACTTAGCAGTGGGTATAACCCCGGTTGCCTCCAACGGAGATATCGGTACCGAAAAGGTAAGCACCTGGTATGCTACGGCTACGCTTGTGCCGGCCTACGATGTGGTAAACATAACGGGACTAACCGGCGGAAATGCAAAAAATGCCACGACCATTGCCGCCCTTAAAGGTACTTTTTCCATTACGCCTGCCATGAGTGGTGCCGAAGGAACACCCACTTATCAATGGTATTATGCCAGCAGCTCTACCGGCACAGGCAAAACAGCCATTACCGGACAGACCGCCAGTACGCATACCGTAAATATTGGTGGTAGCTATGGTTATCTTAATAATTTGTATTACTTAGCGGCAGGAGTAACTCCGGTGGCCACTACCGGCGAAACGGGCACCGAGGTGTTGAGTAGTTGGGTGAAGATACAGGTAGATAAAGCTGCCGACGGCAGCACCGCCGTAAATGAACTGACCAGCTCCAGCGGCCGTATATGGATGGATCGTAATCTGGGTGCTACGCAGGCAGCCACCAGCAGTACCGATTATTTAGCCTACGGCAGCCTTTATCAATGGTGCCGCGCTTCCGACGGGCACGAAAAAATAGCATGGACAAGCGCTACTGCCGGAACGCCGTTATATAGTACAACTTCAACGTTAAGTACTTCTACTACGCCGGGGCATTCATTCTTTATTACCAGTACTGCCACCCCTTACGACTGGATCACTCCTCAACAGTCAGACGAAAGCCTGTGGTGGAACGGTACTGCCAGAGGAGCAAATAATCCCTGCCCTACGGGCTTTCATGTGCCTACCTATGCCGAATGGAATGCAGAGTTACCCTATATTACCAATGCCGCAACGGCTTACAGCACATTAAAACTGACTGAGGCAGGCTTCCGCAACTATGATGGTTCTTTTTCCAATGATGCCGGTAGTGGCGGGCACTATTGGAGCAGTACGATTTACGGTATCGTAGCCTCCGGCCTGTACTTTACCGCCAGCAGTGCTATCATTGGCACCGGCGGTCGAGTGGCTGGTATTAGCGTCCGTTGTATCAAAGACCTGGATGCTCCGCAGGCGCAGAGTGTCAGTATCAGTGGCACACCTATGCAGGGAAGTGCCGTAACGGGAATTTATACCTATGTGCCACCGCAAACTACCGGTTCGGCCGAAGGAACCTCTACCTACAAATGGTATGTAGCTACCGACGGTATTGGCACCGGCAAGACCGCTATCTCGGGGGCTACGGCACGCAACTATACTCTTGCCTCTCCGGTGGTTGTCGGTCAGTATATTGCTTTTGGGGTTACGCCCGTGTCGGCCGATGGTAAAACGGGTGCCGAAGTGCTGAGCACTTGGGTAAATGTACAATCGTCTCCTACCGTCACATCACCTGATGGTACGTTAGTGGTCGATCTGCTAAGTTCCAGCGGGCGCACATGGATGGACCGCAACCTAGGTGCCAGCCGGGCAGCAACCAGCTCTACTGACTATCTGGCCTACGGCTCGCTGTATCAATGGTGCCGTTCGGCTGATGGTCACGAACGGATTACCTGGACAAGTGCCACTGCCGGTACGCCGGTATATGGTACTACCTCCACATTAAGCACGTCTACCACGGGGCATTCGTTGTTTATCAAGAATGGCACTACCAGTCCCTATGACTGGTTAAGCACACAGCAGACCGATGGGAGCTTGTGGTGGAACGGTACGGTGGTAGGAGCCAATAGCCCTTGTCCTGCAGGATATCATGTACCTACTCTGGCAGAGTGGAATACAGAGTTGGCTCTTTTTGCAAGCAATGGAGGCGCGAATGCAACCGGTGCATATAACACGTTGAAAATACCCCTGGCAGGCATTCGGAGATACGATAATGGATCACTTGATGGTCCAGGTGTTGTGGCCACTTTGTGGAGTAGTACTGTAAATGCCACTCAAGCCTCCACTATGGCTCTCCCCACTGGCAATGCTGGAATAAGCAGTGCCTATCGGGCGTACGGCATGAGTGTCCGTTGTATCAAAGACCTGAATACTACCGCCGTGGTCGATATTGTAAGCCCTACTACGGGGCGTACCTGGATGGATCGGAATATCGGTGCCACGCAGGCCGCAACGAGCAAGACGGATGCCAGTAGCTATGGTTCGCTCTTTCAGTGGTGTCGTGGCGCTGATGGGCACCAGCTGCGCACTTCATCGCTACAAACAGCCCAGATAGCGGCTACTACTACCGGTAACGCCAATTTTATCTATGGCTCTACTGATTGGTCTAATTCAGGTTTGACCGATGGTACTCTTTGGTGGAATGGCGTAACTACTGCGGGAGCTAACTCTCCTTGTCCTGCCGGCTATCATGTGCCTACGTACTCCGAGTGGAGTAATGAAATAGCAGGTATTCCCTCTTCCGGGCAAGACGATTGGTTATACAACCGATTAAAACTGACTTTAGCAGGCTACCGCGACTATAATACTGGCTCGATCTATCAGGTTGGTAACTATAGCTATTACTGGAGTGGAACTGCAAATGGAACGAATGCCTGGTATCTGAACTTTACCAGCAGCATGTTCAGTTTCTATCGTGCTTATGGTTTTTCCGTCCGTTGCATCAAAAATCTTGAAGTTCCGCAGGCACAGAGTGTCAGCATTAGCGGCACTGCGGCGGTGGGCAATACGGTAACGGGTGTATATGTTTATATGCCTACACAAACTACCGCTACTGCCGAAGGAGCTTCCGTGTATCGGTGGTATGTGGCTACCGATGCTACGGGTACGGGCAAAACCAGCATAACCGGCGCTACGGCCAAAACTTATACCATCGCATCGCCCGTGGGTGCCGGCAAATACATTGCCTTTGGGGTTACGCCCGTATCAACCGATGGCAAAACGGGCACCGAAGTGCTGAGCAGCTGGGTGGTGGTTACATCGCAAACCACCGCTTACGACGGTACGGTGGTAAACGAACTGATAAGCCCCAGCGGGCGGGTGTGGATGGATCGTAACCTCGGTGCAAACCGCGTAGCCACCAGTCCTACCGATTATCTGGCTTACGGATCGCTTTTCCAGTGGTGCCGTGCTGCCGATGGACACGAAAAAATTACCTGGACAAGTGCTACTACCGGTACAGCGGTAAATGGTACTACCACTACATTAAGTACTACTACCACACCGGCCCATTCGTTGTTTATCTATAGTGCAGTCACTCCTTTCGATTGGTTAAGTACGCAGCAGACAGACGGTAGCCTTTGGTGGAATGGCTCTGCTGTGGGGGCTAATAATCCCTGTCCTAGCGGATATCATATGCCTACCTATGCCGAATGGACGACTGAGCAGTCCAATATCACCAATTCTGCAACGGCTTACAGTTCATTAAAATTAACCATGTCGGGTGACCGCAGTGCCTCTGATGGGTTGCTTTATAATATTGGTAGCGCTGGCTTTTATTGGAGTAGTACGGCAAATAGTACTCAGGCTGGTTATTTTCAATTTGACAGTAATAGTAAAATCATTGGCAACACCTATCGGGGACAAGGTTTCAGTGTTCGTTGCATAAAGAATTTGACGGCACCTGATGGCACCTTGGTAGTAGATATGGTAAGCCCCAGCGGGCGTACGTGGATGGATCGTAACCTGGGTGCCAGTCGGCAAGCTACAAGTAGTACAGATTACTTGGCCTATGGCTCGCTCTACCAGTGGTGTCGCCCGGCCGACGGGCATCAGAAGATAAACTGGACTAGTGCCACGGCAGGAACAGCGGTAAATACTACTACTTCTACTTTGAGTACCACTACCACCCCGGGGCATTCACTGTTTATTCTTGGTTCCACCGCTCCGTATGACTGGCTAAGCACTCAACAGCCGGATGGCAGCCTCTGGTGGAGCGGCGCCACGGCGGGTGTCAATACTCCCTGCCCTGCTGGTTATCATGTGCCGACTTATTTGGAATTGGCATCCGAATTGGCTCTTTTTGCCAGCAATGGAGGTGCAAATGCTACAGGCGCATATAATGTATTAAAATTACCTATGGCAGGCGGTCGCAGCTACGGAAGTGGCTCTCTTCTTTCTATGAGTAGTTACGGCTACTATTGGAGTAGCTCTGTTAATGGAATGACAGCCTACGATTTGAACTTCAGTAGTAGTGTGGCCAATATGGATGGCAGCCCCTACCGGGCGAATGGCTTGAGTATACGTTGTATCAAGGATATTCCATTGCCGGTAACTACCACGGTGGTTGATATGGTTAGTCCCAGCGGGCGTACCTGGATGGATCGCAATATTGGCGCCAGTCGTGCTGCTTCATCCAGTACCGATTATCAGGCCTATGGTTCCCTCTTCCAATGGTGCCGTGCAGCCGATAATCATGAAAAAATTATATATACCAGCAGCACTACCGGTACGCCGGTGTATAATACCTACTCCACCTTAAGTAGTACCACAGTATCGGGTCATTCGTTGTTTATCATAAATGCCAGCAGTCCTTATGACTGGTTAAGCACGCAGCAGACGGATGGTATGTTGTGGTGGAACGGTATTGTGGCGGGAACTAATACACCTTGCCCTACAGGCTATCACGTGCCTACTTATGCCGAATGGAATACTGAGCAGGCTCTTTTTGCGGCTAATGGAGGAGCTAATGCCATAGGAGCATATAATGTGTTGAAGTTACCTATGGCTGGCTTTCGCAGCCGTTCAGATGGTTCACTCGGCAGTGCCGGTATCAATGGTTACTATTGGAGTAGTACGGTGACTGGAACGGACTCCTACCTCTTGTCCTTCAGCAGTAGCAGTGCCTCCACGATTAGCATCTACCGGACAGTCGGCTATAGCGTTCGTTGTATAAAAAATCAGACCGATATCCCTAAAGCGCAGGGAGTCTCGGTAACCGGAAGCGTGATGATGGGAGCTACGCTAACGGGTAGTTACACCTATGTGCCGCCGCAAATCAGCGCTACAGCCGAAGGCACCTCCACTTATAAATGGTACGTGGCTACCGATGCCACGGGTACGGGTAGTACTGCCATCAGTGGTGCTACGGCAAAAACATACGTAGTAGCATCCCCTGTGGCATTGGGTAAATACATAGCCTTTGGAGTAACCCCTGTATCATCCGACGGAAAAATCGGTTCAGAGGCATTAAGTAGTTGGGTACCCTATTCTCCTGATGGCACTTCGGCAGTAGATATAACATCTCCTGCAACCGGAAGAGTCTGGATGGATCGCAATCTGGGAGCCAGCCGTGCTGCCACCAGCAGCACTGACTATCTGGCCTACGGCTCACTTTACCAGTGGTGCCGGCCTGCCGATGGGCATCAATTGATGACATGGACTAGCAGTACAAGCGGTACGCCGGTAAATGGCACTACTACTACCTTAAGTAGTTCGACCACCCCGGGTAATTCGTTGTTTATTCTCAGTAGTTCTTCGCCTTACGACTGGTTAAGTACGCAGCAATCGGACGGCAGTTTGTGGTGGAACGGTTCTGTAGCCGGGGCAAATAACCCTTGTCCTTCCGGTTACCATGTGCCTACTTTTGCCGAATGGACTGCTGAGTTGACCTATATTACGAATGCCACGACGGCTTATAGTACATTAAAACTGCCAGTGGCAGGCAATCGCTACAATGGCGATGGCTCGTTCAGCGATGTTGGTAATCGCGGCATCTATTGGACCACTACGATTAGGGGCACTATCAGCTACGACTTTGCCTCCGGTAGTGGCGGTGCTGGTCTGGAGTACTGCAACCGGGCGTATGGCTTTAGCGTACGGTGTATAAAGAATTAGAACATTATGTAGATAACCAATTAAAGGTAAGACTGCCCCCAACCCCCTAAAGGGGACTTTAAGAGTGGTTTTCGAGATGATGAGAAAAAGAATAGGAACAGCACCCCTAGCCCCTGAAGGGGAACAAGGAGTGATACGCGAGACGTTGAAAAAAGGAATAATAGGAGCTACTAGGAGACGAAACTAATTTCACATCCCCTTTAGGGGCTTGGGGTAGATTGAAATAAAATAATAAAACACAAATAGAGAAAAAAGAGTTGAGAATGAAAAAAACGTATTTTATAGTATTCACGCTGCTTTTGGCGGCAGTATCGTTGCAGGCACAGCAGTATATTATCGGTAGTTTTCCGGCTCATGCCCGGCAGGGGATAACCCTTTCCACTTACGAAGGCTTTCAGCGGAAACAGGTGGCTGAAACCACTGCTGATAGTCTGGGTAATTTCCGAATAGCCTGTCCGTCGGGTTATCGGGGTGTGGTATTTCTGCAGGCCAACAAAGCCGAAGGTATCGAAGTAATCGTGATGCAGGATAACAGCTTTACACTGAAAGGAAATAATTTGCTTGATATTGCTAATTTGACTTGCATCAATAACGAAACGACAGTAGCTCTTTATACTTACTATAAACAGCAGGTGGCGCGCGAAAAAGCACTGGCCGGTTGGAAATACCTGGAAAAAGTGTATTCGGAAGATCCCTACCTGAAAAAGTATAACAAAGGAGCTGTGGTGAGTCAGGAAATTGCTTCGCTGGAGAAAGAGAGTACTGATTTTATAAAAGCACAACCCTCGGGTAGTTATATCGGTTGGTATTTGCCGCTGATAAGTTTTGTGCGTGATATTCCGGTATCCATACAACGCTATCCCGAGCGCATCCCCGGGCATATACAGCAATTCATGCATACCTATTTTTCGGATGGATGGCTTTACCGCAGTGGTTTGTTGCCGGTGCTGATGGAGAACTACTATTTTATGCTGGAGAATATGGGCAAACCGCTGGACTCTATCTACGTGGAGATGAATAAATCCACAGATTATATAGTAACCAATCTGAAAGAAAAACGGCCGGAGTGGTTGCAGGAAACTGCTGTATTTCTGTTCAACCTATTCGAAAAACGGAGTTTATATCCGGCTGCCGAACACCTGAGCCAGACTATGCTAACGCAAAACGGCTGTGTGCTCGATAGTAAAGTGAGTGCTCGTTTCGAAGGGTATCGCACCATGAAGACAGGCAACCGTGCACCCGACATTGATTTTAAACAAGCGTTGGCAAAGCAGAAAGAGAAGAAAGACGATTCGTCGGGTAAATACCTGAAAGGATATAAATCGCTGTCGTCCGTTCCGGGTAAATATAAACTGGTGGTATTTGGTTACAATGAATGTCCTGAGTGTTCAGTGCAAATGCCGCAGTTGAAACAGATGTACCCTGTACTTCAGCAGCACAATATGGAGGTGATCTATGTATCGCTGGATACGGATAAAAGCAAGTTTGAGGCGGTAGCTGCAGATAAACCCTGGGTAAGTTACTTCGATTATGCTGGCTGGGAAGGTCGTCCGGTAGCCGATTACTATGTGTTTGCCTCCCCAACGATGTACTTGCTTGGTGAAAAAGAGCAAATACTCTACAAAGTGGTAAGTCCACAGCATTTGGAAGCAATACTGAAGATGCTGAAATAGAAGTTGATGTGATGATGTGGTGATTTGATGATGTGTTGATGTGATAATTTGATGGTGATATGATGCAGAATAAAATTATAAATTATGAATTATTACTTAGATGCAGAGTAAAGAGCAAAGACAAAAGAATAAAGAGCACTGTTACTCCGAAGGAGTTAAATGTGCATAGCCCCCGGTAAGCATAGCGTAACCGGGGGGCTAAAGATGCCCTGAGAACCACAACCCCGAAGTGGGTTGAATAAAATTATAAATTATGAATTATTACTCAGGTGCAGAGTAAAGAACAAAGACAAAAGAATAAAGAGCACTGTTACTCCGAAGGAGTTAAATGTGCATAACCCCCGGTAAGCATAGCGTAACCGGGGGCTAATGATGCCCTGAGAACCACAACCCCGAAGTGGGTTGAATAAAATATAAATTATGAATTATTACTCAGATGCAGAGAAAAGAACAAAGAGTAAAGAACAAAGATCAAAGACAATAGACTCTGGACAATAGACAAATAAATAAAAAATAATCAGATGAAGAAATTTGTATTACTCGTATTAGTGCTGTTCTCGGCACATGTTTTCAGTCAAAAGACGGCCTATCTCTACACCGACAGCGTGCTGCTGTCGTTACCGGACTACAAAGTAAAGATGGTCAAACTCGACAGCCTGCGTCAGAATTATACCAAAGAAATCAATGCGGGCATAGCCGATGTACAAAGCCGGTATGAGATCTTGACTACCCCCTATGCACCCAAGAAAAACGAGACGATTCTGGAACTGAAGAAGCGTATGAGCGCGTCGGATACGCTTCGTGTGGGTTTGCTGGAGAAAGAAGCCATTCAATGGCAGGAAAAACGGACAACTTACGATAAACTGATACAGACTCAGTACAATCAGGAGATCCAACCCATGCTCAATAAAGTGAATGGGGTGATAACCGATTATGCACGGGCAAACGGTTTGTCGGCGGTTTACAGTTTCGAACAGCTCCGTAATTTGGTGATCTATATTGATCCCAAACAAAATATCACCGGGGTGATTGTGCGGAAGCTGAAATGATTTTAGAAGTAAGTAGTAGGTAGTAAGTAGTAGGTAGTAAGTAGTAGGTAGTAAGTAGTGAGGGGTAAGGAGTAAGGAAAGAACGTAGCCAATAGCCCCCGGCAAGCGTAACTGAATTATGAACTATGAATTATAAAGTATGAATTAACGATATGTTTCTTGTAGGCTATATTCAGACAACCAGTCTTGTAACTCGTAACTATTTACTTGTAACTATTTATGAAAGGTTTACGATCACTCTTTTTATTTACTTTTCTTCTGTCTTTGATAATTGTCTCAGCGCAGGAAGAGCAAACCTATAACATTTATGGATTAAA
>Ga0302254_10000404_pt1 | contig 10584 bp, 11 predicted proteins | sample I_Fen_E1_4_FD_194573 | JGI IMG/M metagenome (GOLD analysis project Ga0302254, IMG submission 194573) | Peat permafrost microbial communities from Stordalen Mire near Abisko, Sweden - I_Fen_E1_4 | ecosystem: Environmental > Terrestrial > Soil > Wetlands > Permafrost | place: Sweden: Abisko... | reverse complement strand
GGCTGCCGGGCATGGCCGGCAAGCCGTTCCTCACGAAGACCTGCCTCTACACGATGACGCCGGACCGGGACTTCGTGGTGGACGCAGTGCCCGGACACCCCGACATCGGCGTGGTGCTGGGCTCGGCGCACGCCTACAAGTTCGCGTCGGCGCTGGGCCGGATCATGGCGGAGCTCGCCGTGGACGGGTCGACGCCGGCGGCACGCGACCTCGAGGCGTTCCGTATCGACCGGCCGATCCTGCGCGAGGAGGCCCCCGCGACGAGCTTCCTCATCTGAGCGGCCCGCCAAGGCGCGAACCGTCCCGCCCCGTGGGCTGTATCCATTGGCAGTTGCGGGCATCGGGCCGCTGTGCAACCCTCGCGACCAAGCAGCCGTCGGGGTCGGCATGCGATGCCGGATCGCGGAGGAGCGGCCCGGCAGCAAGGCACTTTGGAGGAGACCCGGATGTCCCAGCCTCTGCGCGGGAGGACGGTGCGCCTGCTCGCGGCCGCCGTGCTCGCCGCCACGGTCCTGCTCCCGGCGGCCGCACCGGCCGCAGCGGCCGATCCGGTCGTGCTCCGCGTGGGCACCACCCAGGACCTGGACGCGTCGAACCCGTTCAACACCCTGCTCGTCTCGGGCTACGAGGCGTTCCAGCTCACCTACAACCTGCTCGTCGAGTTCGACAAGGACGCCCACCCGGGGCCGGGCTTCGCGGACAGCTGGACGCGCAACCCGGACAACGTCACGTTCCATGTCCGCGACGGCATGACGTGGTCCGACGGCAAGCCGGCGACCAGCAAGGACGTCTGCTTCAGCTGGGGGCTCGCCCTCGCCGCCATCAAGGCCAAGGACGTCGTCGGTGCCGGCTACCTCGACCCCGGCGTGAAGGACGCGGGCGTCACGGCCGTCACCTGCCCCGACCCGAGCACGGTCGTCGTGTCCACCAAGGACCAGTCCGACCGGGTCTTCCAGGTCTACGTCCCGATCCTGCCGGAGCACATCTACGGCAAGGACGACTACAAGGCCATCGCGGCCGAGAAGTTCGACCCGCCGCTCGTGGGCACCGGTCCGTACACGATGGTCGAGTGGAAGACGGGCCAGTTCGCCCGCTTCGAGCGCAACCCCACCTACTGGGGCAAGCAGGGCTTTGCGGACGAGGTCGTGCTCCAGTTCTTCAAGAGCTCGGACACCATGCTCCAGGCCCTCAAGAAGGGCGAGATCGACTACGCCCACAACCTGAACCCGGACCAGTTCAAGCAGCTCGCCGCGGATCCCGCCTACGCCGCGGTCGCGGGCAAGGCCAACGGCTGGACCCAGCTCGCGTTCAACACGTATGGCACCGGGACCGGCAAGACCATCGAGGGCGGCGGCCCGTCCACCAAGGCGCTGCTCGACCCCGCGTTCCGCGACGCGCTGGGCTACGCCGTGGACAAGCAGGCGCTCGTGCAGAAGGTCCTCGGCGGGTTCGGTGACGTGGGCACGACCATCGTGCCGCCGGTCCTGGCGGACTGGCACGTGGAGCCGGACACCCTGCGCACGTTCAACATCGACCTGGCCAAGCAGAAGCTGGACGCCGCGGGCTACACGCTCGATGGCAGCGGCAAGCGCCTCGACAAGGAGGGCAAGCCCATCAGCCTCCGGCTGGTCTACCCCAGCACGGACGACAACTACGCGAAGTCCGCGGACTTCGTGAAGGTCTGGTACGGCGACCTCGGGATCGCGGTCACGACGCAGGCGTACGACTCGGCGACCCTCGGCACCCTCATCCTGCCGAGCTCCGGCAAGGCCAAGTACGACATCGAGCTCTGGGGCTGGTCCGGCAACCCGGACCCGAACGCGCTGCTCCAGATCTTCCGCTGCGACGCGATCGACAACACGTCCGACAGCCAGTACTGCAACCCCGAGTACGACAAGCTCTACGACCTGCAGCTGACCCAGGCCGGCGAAGCGCGCAAGGCGACCCTCGCCCAGATGCAGAACATGATCTACAACGAGGCGCCGTACGACATCCTGTACTACGACGCCAACCTGGACGTGCGCCGCACGGACCGGTTCGCGGGCTGGCAGAACATGCCGGAGAACGGCACCCCGTTCTTCACGTACGGCCCCCTCGACTACACGCTGCTCACGGACGCCTCGGCGCAGCCCAGCCCAACGCCGGTCGCGTCCACCGCGGCGACGCCGCCGTCGGCCTCGGGCGCGCCCGCTACGGCGGGTCCGGCCACGCCGGCGCCATCCGCGGATGCCGGCACGACCTCGGGGGGCGGCTCGAACACGCTGCTGCTCGTGGTCGTGGTGGTGATCGTGATCGCGGTGGTGGTCGTCGGGCTCATCCTCGCCCGCCGCAAGCCCGGCGGCGCGGACGACGACGAGTAGCGGTACCCAGGGCTCGTGACGCACACACGGGGGTGGGCCGGCCCGCGTCGGCCCATGCCTCGGGGTGCCAGCGCTGACCGACGATGAGCGCCCGGTACATCCTCCGCAAGCTCGCACAGGCGATCTTCACGATCGTCGCGATCGTGCTGCTCCTGTTCGTGCTGTTCCGCATGATGCCCGGCTCGCCGGACCGTGCGATCCGCAACCCGAACCTCACCCCGCAGCAGGTCGCGGCCGCCCGCGCCCGCTGGGGCCTGGACAAGCCGCTCCTGCCCGACCAGCTCGTCGCCTACATCGAGTCCACCCTCTCCGGCGACCTCGGCTACTCCATCAAGTATCGCGGCCAGCCCGTCACCGAGGTGGTCGCGGACGCCGCCGGGCCCACCATCCTCCTGATCGGCATCTCCGAGGTCATCGCCATCGTCCTCGGGCTGCTGCTCGGGGCATACTCGGGCTGGCGCCGGGGAGGCACGGTCGACAGGGTGGGCGGTGGCATCGGCCTGATCCTCTACTCGATGCCGTACTTCGTGATCGGCATGCCGCTGATCATCATCTTCGCCGCGGGCCTGGGCTGGTTCCCCACCTCGGGCATGACCACGCCCGGCGGGCCCACGGACCCGTGGAGCCAGTTCACCGACCTCGTGCACCACCTCGTCCTGCCGGTGCTCGCGATCTCGCTGGGCCTCATCGGCGGCTACTCGATCCTGATGCGCTCGGCCATCATCGACACGCGGAGCGAGGACTACATCACCACCGCCCGGGCGAAGGGCCTCGCCGACGGGCGGATCCTGCGCCACCACGCGTTCCCCAACGCGCTGCTGCCCATGGTGACGCTGATCGCGATCAACATCGGGTACGTCATCGCGGGCGCCATCACCGCGGAGATCGTCTTCAACTGGCCGGGCATCGGCACGCTCACGGTCGTGGCGCTCGACGCGCGCGACTACCCCGTGCTCGAGGCGATCTTCCTGCTGGTCGCGGTCTCGGTCGTGATCGCCAACCTCGTGGCCGACATCATCTACGGCTTCCTCGACCCGAGGGTCCGGGCATGAGCCTCCAGGCGACGGAGCTGACGGTCGAGCCGCCCGCGGCCCCGACGCGGCGGACCCGCGACGCGCTCGGCCGCTACCTGTCGCGGACCGACGGCGTCATCGGCCTCGCCGTCCTCGTGCTGTTCGGCATCCTCGCGCTCATCCCCACGCTCCTGGTGGGTCCGCTGCAGAACGTGACGACCGCCACCGGGACGCCCCTCCAGCCGCCGAGCCTCGCCTTCCCGTTCGGCACCGACGAGCTGGGCCGCGACCTCCTGAACCTCACGGTGCACGGTGCGCGGATCTCCATGACGATCGGCCTCATGGCGACGCTCATCACGGTCTTCCTGGGCGCCGTGATGGGCATCGTGTCCGGGTTCGCCGGCGGGGTGCTGGACGCCTTCCTGATGCGGGTGTCCGACTTCTTCCTGGTGCTACCGACCGTGGTCCTCGCGCTGATCCTCGCGCCGGTGCTGCTCGACCTCATCGGGCCGGACGCCGAGCTGTTCGGCATCCGCTCCACGCTGATCGTCGTGGTGGTCGTGATCGGCCTCACGAGCTGGGCGACGACGGCGCGCATCATCCGGTCGCAGGTGCTGTCCATCAAGGAGCGCATGTTCGTGGACCGGGCGCGGGTCGTGGGCTCCGGCTCCGGCTGGATCATGCGGCGCCACATCCTGCCCAACGTCGTGAACCTCATCGTGGCCCAGGCGGTCCTCACGTTCGCAGCGGCCGTGTTCACCGAGACGACGCTCGCCTTCATCGGCCTCGGTGACCCGTCGGCGCCCTCGTGGGGCCAGATCCTCAACGCGGCCCAGTCGGCCGGGGCGCCCGGGCTCGGTGCGTGGTGGTACATCGTGCCGCCGGCCGCCTGCGTGGTCCTCGTCGTGCTCGCCTTCACGCTCGTCGGCAACGCCCTCGACGAGGTCCTCAACCCCAAGGCCGGGGGCCGCCGGTGAGCGCCGGGGTCCGCGGCCGTCGCCAGTGGCCGCTGCCCAGGCTGGCGGACCCCACCGCGCCCCTCCTCGAGGTGGAGGACCTCTCGGTCCGATTCAGGATGCGCGAGGGCTCCGTCAAGGCCGTGGACGGCGTCTCGTTCCGGCTCGATGACGGGGAGGCGTTGGGCATCGCCGGCGAGTCCGGCTGCGGCAAGACGACCACCGCGCTGTCGCTCGTCCGGCTGCTCCCGCCGAACGGGCGCATCCGGAGCGGGTCCGTGAAGCTGTTCGGCATCGACCTCGTGCCCAAGACCGAGAAGCAGCTGGGCCGCTACCGGTGGCGCGAGATCGCCATCGTGTTCCAGGGGGCGATGAACGCCCTGAACCCCGTGCAGCGGATCGGCGACCAGATCGGCGAGCCCATCGAGGTGCGGCTGGGCCAGCCCCGCGAGGCGGCGCGCAAGCGGGCGGGGGAGCTGCTGGACCTCGTGGGGATCCCGAAGCAGCGTGCGTCCGCGTACCCGCACGAGCTCTCGGGCGGCATGCGCCAGCGCGCGATGATCGCGATGGCGCTCGCCTGCGACCCGGCGATCGTGATCGGCGACGAGCCCACGACGGCGCTGGACGTGATGGTCCAGGCGCAGATCCTCCAGCTGCTGGAGCGGCTGCGCCGGGAGCTCGGCCTGTCGCTCATGCTCATCACCCACGACCTGTCCGTGATCGCCGAGACCTGTGACAAGGTCATGGTCATGTACGCGGGCAAGGTCGCCGAGGAGGGGCCGGTCAACCGCGTCTTCACCGCCCCGCGGCACCCCTACACGAAGAAGCTGCTCTCGGCGTTCCCGAACATCCACGCGGACCGCCGGACCCTCGACGTCATCCCGGGGAGCCTGCCGGACCTGCGCAACCCGCCGCCCGGGTGCCGGTTCGCGCCGCGCTGCCCGGCCGCGATGGCGGTCTGCCGGGAGGTCGTGCCGCCGGAGGTCCGGTTCGCCGACGGGGTGCGGGTCGCCTGCCACCTCTACCCGACGCCCGACGCGACGCCCAACCTGGACCTCGCGCTGGCCGGCCAGGTGCCGGCCCTCGACGGGGAGGTGGCCCGGTGACGGAGCGCCCGCACGACGAGACCGCGCCGGACACGAGGCACGCGCCGAACGGCGAGCACGCCGACCACGGCGCCGTCCCCCACGACCCCGACGACCACGAGGCGGCGGCGCGGGCGGCGGCGCTCCACGCGGCGGCACACGATCCGGCGCTCCCGTCACCGCCGCCGCACCCGGCGCACGAGCACGCGCCCGGGACCACCGTCTCGGCGGTGGCCGCCGACGCCCCCGAGATCCTCCGCCTCACGGCGCTCGAGGTCCACTTCCCGGTCCGCGGCGGGATCACCGACTCGCTCCGCCGCCGCCCGAAGGGCGTCGTCCGCGCGGTCGACGGCATCGACCTGTCCATCCGCAAGGGCGAGATCCTGGCGCTGGTGGGGGAGTCCGGGTCGGGCAAGACGACGACCGGGCGCGTGGTCGTCAAGCTCACGAAGCAGACCGGCGGCACGGTGATCTTCGACGGCGAGGATGTCTCGACCCTGTGGGGGACGGGACGCCTGCGCCCGTACCGCCGGCGGGTCCAGCTCATCTTCCAGGACCCGTACGAGACGCTCAACCCCAAGCACACCATCGGCGACTTCGTGGAGGAGCCGCTGCTCGTCGCGGGGCGAGGGCTGTCGAAGGCGGAGCGCCGCAAGCGGGTCATCGATGCGCTCGAGGCCGCCGGGCTGCGGCCCGCCGCCGACTACGCCGCCCGGTACCCGCACGAGCTCTCCGGCGGCCAGCGCCAGCGTGTCGTCATCGCCGGTGCGCTGGTCATGGACCCGGAGCTGGTGGTCGCAGATGAGCCGGTCTCGATGCTGGACCTGCGCCGCGAGCGTGGCCTGACCTACCTGTTCATCACCCACGACCTCGCGATCGCCTGGGTCCTCGCCGACCGGATCGCCGTGATGTACCTGGGCAAGATCATGGAGATCGGCCCGGCCGAGCGCGTCATCCGCGCGCCGCGCAACCCGTACACGCAGGCGCTGGTGTCCGTGTCGCCGTCCCCGGACCCGCCGAGCGAGGGCGAGGACGCGCAGCGCACCATCCTCGTGGGCGAGACGCCCGACGCCGCGCACATCCCCACGGGCTGCCGGTTCCACCCGCGCTGCCCGCTCGCCTTCGACCGCTGCAAGGTGGAGGAGCCGCCGCTGTTCGATGTGGGTGAGGGCCAGCAGGCCGCCTGCTGGCTCGCGAAGGAGGGTTGATGGACGAGCTCGACGGCGTGATCGCCGCCCCTGGGATTCACGCCGTGCTGTTCGAGAACGACGAGGTCCGGGTCGTCGAGACGCGGATCGAGGTCGGTGAGCGCACGCCGCTGCACACCCACCTGGCGCCGACGGTCAACTACGTCCTGTCCGGCTCGCACTTCGTGCGCCGCGACGAGGCCGGCGAGGTCGTGCTCGACACGCGGGCCGTGCCCGGCTTCGTGATGCCGAGGGTCCTCTGGTCCGAGACGCTCGGCCGACACACGCTGGAGAACGCGGGCGACGACCCGATCGTGATCATCGGCACGGAGCTCAAGCACCCGTCCGGGGGCGCGTAGCCCAACGACGCTCCCTCGCCGGGGTCAGGCGGCGGGCGCGAGGACGAGCGGCTCCGGATCCGCCGCAAGCTCGAGGCTGATCCGGCAGTCCTGGCACTCCATGGTGCCGGTGAGCGCGTCGAGCGGGAGTGGCGCGAGGCAGAACGGGCAGTCCCCGAACAGCATGGGTCCGGTCTCCGGCTGGAGCAGGTACGTCGGCGAGGTGGTCATGCCCGCATGCTGGGCCACGGTTGTGCCACCTAGGCTGTCACACCCGGAGCCCTTGCGGGTGCGTCAAGCCCGATTGGCACCACCTCGCAACGCGGGTGACCAGGCAGTGTCATATCGCGCGGTTCGTGCTCCCGTATGTCGCGGATCACCTGACCGACGAGGCGATCCGCGACCAGATGCTCGTTCGCCTCGATCGTCGCGGCGCACACAGCCTCAACCTTGCGCCGGCTGGTCGAGGACCCTGGGCCGACAGATCGGCTGGGCCATGCGGTGGCCAGGCGATCCAGCCGGTCGGGCGGTCGCTTGCCTGACCCGGCCTACTCGAACGGCAAGTGGTCCGAGGTCCGCACGACGCCGATCCGGCTGGTCATCTTCGCCAGCCTGCCCTTCCAGTTCTGGTCGTTCGTGACGATGTGGCTGACCTGGCAGGCCAGTCCGGTGCCGACGATGAGGGCATCCGGCGGTGCGAACCGCTCGGCGGCACGAAGGTGCGCGGCCTCCTGGGCGACCTGGAGGTCGACCGGGGTGCACTCCAGGTTCGCGTGCGTGCGCAGGAACGCCAGGACCGTGTGATGTCCGGGCGGTGAGGCTCGCAGCGGTCGCACGAGGATCTCCATGACGGTGATCATCGAGACGACGGCCGGGTTCCTTCCGGTGGCGACGAGGTCATCGAGCACGTGCCGGGCCACCGGGTGCGTCACGTCCGTGGCGTCGAAGTACGCGGCAAGGACGGTCGTGTCCAGGAGGATTCGGTCGCCCTCGGGGAGGCTGCGCAGGAGGGATGCCTCGGACACGGCCGGCTACTCGCCCCACGCGGCTCGTTCGCCGCGCACGTAGGCGAGCGTCTCGTCGGCTGTGCCGAAGACACCGGTCAGGCTCCCTGCGAACGTGCGAGGAAGCAGCCGGGCGTGGAACACGGCCGGATCAAGGGGATCCATCTCCAGCAGCAGGACATCGTCAGGTGCGGCCGCGAGGGCGCGGACGATCGGGTCGGGAAGCGTGAGCTGGTTCTTGACGCGCAGGCGTGCCTCCGCCTCGATCGGATGACCAACGATTGCCATGCTCCCACCTTGCCACGATGCGTAGGAGCCAAGACTACATGGTTGGAACGAGGTGAGCAAGGTGCGACTCGAGGCGGCTCCATACGACCCGGCCCCGAGGACGGACCTCAATCCTCCAGCCTGTTTCCGCGATCCGGTCGAGAATGCGCCCATGACCGACCTCGCCATCGAGACCCGCGGCCTGCGCAAGCAGTACGGCGCCACCGTCGCGCTCGAGGCGCTCGACATCCGCGTCGAGGCGGGCGAGGTGTTCGGCTTCCTCGGGCCCAACGGCGCGGGCAAGACCACGGCGGTCAAGCTGCTCCTGGGCCTCACGCGGCCGTCGGGCGGGGAGGGGAGCGTCCTGGGGCGGCCGCTGGGCGACCTTGGCGCGCGCCGGCGCATCGGCTACCTGCCCGAGCTCTTCCGCTACCAGGCGTGGCTCACGGCCCGCGAGGTGCTCGACCTGCACGCGAGCCTCGCCGGGCTGCCGTCGAACCGGCGTCGTGCCGAGGTGGACCGCGTCCTCGCGCTGGTCGGGCTGGTGGGCCGTGACCGCGACCGGACCGGTGGCTTCTCCAAGGGGATGCAGCAGCGCCTGGGGCTGGCGGCCGCGCTCCTCGGGGATCCTGCGCTCGTGATCCTCGACGAGCCCACCTCCGCGCTGGACCCCGTTGGCCGCGAAGACGTCCGCGCGATCATCCGCGACGCCCGTGAGCGCGGCTCCGCCGTCCTCCTCAACTCGCACCTCCTCGGCGAGGTGGAGCGGCTGTGCGACCACGTCGCCATCGTCAACAAGGGCCGGGTCGTGGCGGCTGGGTCGCTGGCGCAGCTCCTGGGCGAGCAGGCGGTGCGGCTCCACGTCACGGGCCTCGCGTCCGCTGCGGACCCGTCCACCTCGCCACTCGCGTCGTTCGGCCCCGTGAGCGTCGACGACGAGGGCTGGCTCGTCGTGCGGCCGGTCGACCCGGAGCGGATCCCGGACCTCGTCGCGGCGGTGGTGGCCGCCGGGGGTCGCGTCCATGCCGTCGATCCCGGGCGGCGCTCCCTGGAGGACCTGTTCCTGGGCCTCGTGCGGGATGACAACGCCGACAACGCCACGGAGCCCGCCGACGACGCCACGGCGCCCGCGGCATGAGCCCGCGCCTCGTCCTCGTCATCGCGTCGCTGACGCTCCGCGAGATCGCCCGGCGGCGGATCCTGTGGGTGCTCCTCGGCCTCTCGATCGCCAGCGTCGTGCTCGTGGGCTGGGGCGTGGACCGGCTCGTGACGTTCGCCCGCGCCGAGGACGTGGACGAGCTCCAGGTCCGCATCGGCGTCAGCCAGGTCCTCATCCTGATCGCCTTCATGTTCAGCTTCGTGCTCGCGATGTCGGCCGCGTTCCTCGCGGCGCCGGCGATCGCCTCCGACGTGGAGACCGGCACCGTGTCCGCGATGCTGGCCCGGCCCCTGCGGCGCGCCGAGCTGGTCGTGGGGCGCTGGCTGGGGCTGGCGCTCATCGTCGCCGGCTACGCGGCCCTGTCCGGGTTGCTGGCGATCGCCGTCGTGGGGCTCGTGAGCGGCCACACGCCTCCCTCGCCGGGGGTCGCCATCGCGTTCCTCGCCTTCCAGTCCGTGGCGGTCCTGACGCTGGCGCTCGCCCTGGGGACGCGCCTGCCGTCGATCGCGGCGGGCGCCATCACGGTCGTCCTGTTCGGGCTCGGGTGGTTTGCCGGCGTGCTCTCCAGCGTCGCCGTCGTCTTCGGGGCCGCGCCGCTGGGCGCGCTCGGCGACACGGTCAGGATCCTCATCCCCACCGACGGCCTGTGGCGCGGCGTGATCTACGGCCTGGAGCCGCCGCTCGTCATCCTCGCGACGGCGGGCCGGAACGCGCAGGCGATGCGCGCCAACCCGTTCTTCGCCGGGGAGCCACCGCCGGCCGCCTTTGTCGCGTGGTCGGCGGCCTGGGTGCTGCTGGTGCTGCTCGCGGGGATCGCGATGTTCCGCCGCCGGGAGCTCTGAGCTCCGGGCGGAACGGGCTCACGCTGCCTCGTCGGGCTGGGCCGCTCCGGGGCGCCACGCCTCCGGAGGCCGCGGCCGGTCCGGTCGCAGCGAGACCGAACGAGCGCGTCGCGCGACGATCCTGCCGCGCGGCGACCCAGATCGCGCATGTTCGGCCGCCGTGGCGCGACGGACCGGTCGCCAGGCGCCCGAATCGTCTCGTCCTGCGCCCGTTCGACCGCCGGGCGACCGGATGGCCTCACGCCCGGGGGGGGCGGGAACTACGGCAGCGGGATCGGGTGCGTGTCGAACCCGTTCGAGCGCAGCATGAGCTTGCCCGACGGCCGGTAGGTGTTGTAGACGGCGCGGAACGTGTCCGCCGACACCGTCTTGG
>Ga0302254_10000403_pt1 | contig 10602 bp, 7 predicted proteins | sample I_Fen_E1_4_FD_194573 | JGI IMG/M metagenome (GOLD analysis project Ga0302254, IMG submission 194573) | Peat permafrost microbial communities from Stordalen Mire near Abisko, Sweden - I_Fen_E1_4 | ecosystem: Environmental > Terrestrial > Soil > Wetlands > Permafrost | place: Sweden: Abisko... | reverse complement strand
GTGCCACCCGGGACCACGTCGCCTGCGCAAGTGGACGCACCGATCGCGAATTCGGCCGCATTGCTGCTGGCCACACCCGAGATCGTGACGGCCGCACCGCCCGTGTTGGCCAGCGTGAAGGACTTCGCTGCGCTCGCCACGGCGACGGTCTGGTCGGCAAACGCATACGCGGCCGGGAGCGTGAGTGCGCCCGGCGTCGGTACGGAGGTTCCCGTCCCGGTCAGCGCAAGCATCTGCGGGCTGCCCGTTCCCGTGCTCGCAACGGTGATCGATGCCGATCGCGCGCCTGCGGCGGACGCCGTGAACGTGACGCTGAAGCTGCAGCTCGCCCCGGCGGCGACGACGCCCGAACAGCTCGAACTGCTGATCGCGAATTCCGGGGCGTTGCTGCTGGTGATTGCGCCGATCGTCACCCCCGTTCCGCCGGTGTTGGTCAGCGTGAAGGCCTGCGGGGCCCCGGCGACGCCGACGGTTTGCGTGCCGAAGGCGAAGGACGCGGGCACGCTCAGTACGCCCGGTGTCGCGACGCTGTTTCCGGTCCCGGACACTGCAATCGCCTGCGGACTGCCGGTACCGGTGCTGGTGACCGTGACCGACGCCGAGCGCGCGCCGGCCGCCGATGGCGTGAAGGTGACGTTGAAACTGCAGCTCGCTCCCGCCGCCACGCTGCCGGCGCAGGTCGAACCGGAAATCGCGAATTCGGCAGCATTGCTGCTGGCGACCGAGGAAACGTTAACCGCCGTGCCGCCGGTGTTGCTGAGCGAGAACACGTGCGGCGGGCCGGCGGCGCCGACGGTCTGGGCCGCAAAGGCAAACGGCGCCGGCATGCTCAGGACGCCGGGGGGCGCGACGACGTTGCCGGTGCCGGCCAGAGCGACGGTCTTGGCGCCAGCGCTGCTGTTCACGGTGAGCGTCGCGCTGCGGCTGCCCGCGGCCGACGGCGAGAACGTTGCGCTGATCGTGCAGGAAGCGCCGTTGGCGAGCGAGGCGGGGCAGGTGTTGGTCGTCGGGAACTCGGCGGCGTTGCTGTTGGCGATGCTCAAGCCTGAGGCCGCGGCAGTCCCGGTATTGGAGACGGTGATCGTCGTCGCTGCGCTGGTCGAGCCGACGTTCTGTGCGGCGAAAGTGAACGACGCAGGCGCGACGCCGATGACCGGGGCGCCCGCTGCCGGACAGGTCGGCGCCGCGGCGATCCAGGTAGCGATGTCGTCGAGGTCGCTGGCGGTGTACTTGCCCTTGAAGATCGCCATTTCCGGGACGCCGCTGTTGATCGCGTTGGCGATCTTGGTCGGGTTGTTGGCTCCGTTCTGGATCTTGTTCGCGCCGCTCGAAGGATCGGCCTTGTGGCACGAATTCGACGCGCAACTCAGGCCGCTGACGGGTGCGGCGTAGAGCGCCTGGCCGTTGGCGCAGTTGCCGGTCGCCAGCGCAGGCAATGATCCCATCAGGGCATACAGGCCAACCATCGCATAACGCAATATCGTGATCGGTGACATTTTTGGCATCCTTTGACGACTGAAAACGGGAAATCGAAATGGGTTCCTGGCGCGCAGCCAAGACGTGTCGATGTTTGTAGCGTACTGCAAAATATGCCAATCGCATAGGACATTGTCATATTTTGACCGGGAAATATGCGGCCGACCGCGCCGCGACCATCCTCCTCGACGCCGGCGTCAGGCACGGGCCCGTGGATCTCGCCGAAGACGTGCGCGCGCTGGGGCCGCAGGAAAGCGGGGCGCCATGGCGGATCGGCATTAGCCATTCGCGACACGAGGGCAAGGCTATCGCGTACGTGGAACTAGCGAGCGGCGCGATCGCCACCAGCGGTGACTACGAACGCGTCGTCGCCGTCGCCGCGGACGGCTCGATTCACGGCAACGCGGCGGAGCCGAAGTGAGGCCGCCGAACGCGTTCCCGCGCAGCGGCGGGAACGCGTTCGGCGAGCAGCAACTCCGCTATTGCGGCGCGCACATGAAGGCAAGCCCCGGCCGGTTGCCCTCCAGGACCCAGCCGCTGGCCAGCATCTGATCGCGCACCAGCGGCATCGTGACGTAACGGTGGTTCGGCGCACCGCCCTGGCCGTTGTTGTAGAGACGATAGACCGGCACGGTGCCGGCCGCGCACGTGCCATCGGCCGCGGCGCTCGGCGCGGTGAAGACTTCGCCTTCGAACGTCCACGCCGGGTAGGTCTTCGCCAGTTCGCATTCGAACGGAAGATTGGTGTAGAAATGCGAGCTCTTCGGCGCGAACGCCGCGCTGAAGAATCGGCAGACGGGGGCGACGCCCGGCGTGCCCAGCGCGTAGGCCTTGAACTGGAAACCGGTGCGCACCCAGCCGCTGAAGGTGCCGGCATCGAGCGCGGTCAGTTCGACTGCACCCGTCGTCATGAAGTAATGATCGAACGGCGGGTAGTAGTACTCGACGACGTCAACGGTGCTGCTTGGCGGGGGCGGCGGTGGCGGCGTCGTCGTGGCGCCGTTCCCGGACAGGGCAATCGTCTGCGGACTGCCGACGCCGTTGCTGGTGACGGTGATGGCGGAGGATCGTGCGCCGATTGCCGACGGCGTGAACGTCACCGCGAAGGAACAGGTGCCGCCGGGCACCACGTTACCCGAGCACGTGGACGCGCTGATCGCGAATTCGGCCGCATTGCTGCTGGCCACACCCGAGATCGTGACGGCCGCGCCGCCCGTGTTGGCCAGCGTGAAGGACTTCGCTGCGCTCGCCACCGCGACGGTCTGGTCGGCAAAGGCGTACGTCGCCGGCAGCGTGAGCGCGCCGGGCGTCGGGACCGAGGTCCCCGTCCCTGTCAGCGCAAGCATCTGCGGGCTGCCCGTTCCCGTGCTCAGGATGGTGATCGATGCCGATCGCGCGCCAGCGGCGGATGCGGTGAACGTGACGCTGAAGCTGCAGCTCGCCCCGACGGCGACGACGCCCGAACAGCTCGAACTGCTGATCGCGAATTCCGCGGCGCTGCTGCTGGTGATCGCGCCGATCGTCACGCCGGTTCCGCCGGTGTTGGTCAGCGTGAATGCCTGCGGAGCTCCGGCCACGCCGACGGTCTGCGTGCCGAAGGCGAACGCAGCGGGCACGCTCAGCACGCCCGGGGATGCGACGCTCGTTCCGGTTCCCGAAACCGCGATCGCCTGCGGGCTGCCCGTGCCGGTGCTGGTGACCGTGATCGATCCATTCCGCCCGCCCGCGCCCGATGGCGTGAACGTGACGCTGAACGTGCAGCTGCCACCCGCCGCCACGCTGCCGGCGCAGGTCGAGCCTGAGATCGCGAATTCGGCGGCATTGCTGCTGACGACCGAGGCAATGTTCACCGCCGTGCCACCGGTGTTGCTGAGCGAGAAGGCGTGCGGCGGCCCCGCGACGCCGATGGTCTGGGCCGCGAATGCAAACGGCGCCGGCATGCTCAGGACGCCTGGTGCGACGACGCCGCCGGTTCCTGCCAATGCGACAAACGTGGTGCCGACGTTGCTGTTCACGGAGAGCGCTGCGCTGCGGCTTCCTGCTGCGGATGGCGAGAACGATGCGCTGATCGTGCATGACGCGCCGTTGGCGAGCGTGGCGGGGCAGTTGTTGGTCGCCGGAAATTCGGCGGCATTGTTGTTGGCGATGCTCAAGCCCGTTGCAGCGGCGGTTCCGGTGTTGGATACGGTGATCGTCGTCGCCGCGCTGGTCGAGCCGACGTTCTGGACGGCGGCGAAAGTGAACGACGCCGGCGCGACGGTGATCATCGCCGTGCCGCCTGCCGGACAGCTCGGGGCGGCGGCGATCCAGGTGGCGAGGTCGCTCAAGTCGCTGGCCGTGTACTTGCCCTTGAATACCGCCATTTCCGCGACACTGTTGATCGCGTTGGCGATGACGGTCGGATTGTTGGCGCCGTTCCTGATCTTGTTAGCGCCGGCCGAAGGATCGGCCTTGTGGCACGAACTCGACGCGCAGCTCAAGCCGCTGACGGGTGCGACGTACAGCGCCTGGCCGTTGACGCAATTGCTGGTCGCGAACGCCGGAATCGCAGGGGCGAGGGTCAGAATTGCGAGCAGGATGTTACGCACATTCACCGATGGGGTCATGGCTAGCTCCAGTGGGCTGGGATTCGTTTCGCCGACGGCGGCATGCAACACGCGCACTGCCGCTTGTCGACATCGACTTCATAGTAGCATGAAAATATGCCAATGTCATAACAATCCCAGGTGGACGCATTCGCCTGGCGGGGGATCGGCAGGCGGGTCCGGCGACGTCGGCCAGTGCGCCCAGGGTCCCGCTACTGCGGCGCGCACATGCCGACGCCGATGCCGTTGCCTTCGGCGATGTATCCCTTGCTGATCATGTTCTGCCGCTCGACCAGGCTGGTGACGAAACGATGGTTCGGCGCGCCGCCCATGCCGTTGTTGTAGAGCCGATAGACGGGAATGGTTCCGCCCGGACACACGCCACCGGCATCCGGCAGCATCGAATTGAACAGCTTGTCGTCTTCCAGTTTCCAGTCCAGGAAGCTCGCAATCGTCGCCTCGCAACCCAGGCCATGCGGCGCGTAGAAGTGCGAGCTCTTCGGCGCAAACGTCGAATTGAAGAACCGGCAGATGGCAACCGAACCGGCAGGCGCTGTTGCGTTCACGTAGCCGTTGAACGTAAGGCCGGTCGGGACCCAATCCTGGAACGGCGGCTGGCGTGCGTTGAGCAGAGACACTTCCGCAGCGACGGACGTGATGAAGTAATGATCGAAGACCGGGTTGTAATACTCGACTACGGGCAACGTAGGCGACGACGTGGAGGTCGTCCCGGTGCCGCTCGCGCTGATTGCCTGCGGGCTGCCGAGGCCGTTGCTGATCACGGATATCGATCCGCTGCGAACGCCGACGACGCCGGGCTTGAACGTGACGCCGATCGCGCAGCTGCCGCCGGCGCTGACGTTCGAGCATGTCGAGTTCGCAATCGTGAATTCGCTCGGGTTGCTGCTCGACACATTGGAAACCGAAACCGCGCTACCGCCGATGTTGGTGATCGTCACGCTGCTCACGGCGCTGGTTGTCGATACCTTCTGGCTGGAGAAGCTCATTGATGCAGGCATCGACAGCTGGCCGGGCGTCGCGACCGCGCTGCCGGTGCCGCCCATGCCGATGCCGAGCCCCGCGCCACCGGAGCGGTTGACGGTTAACGTACCGCTGCGCGAACCGGATGCAGAAGGCTTGAATGCAATACTGAGCGTGCAATTTGCGCCGGCATTGATCGTGGCCGTGCAGTTGTTGCCGCTGACGACGAATTCCGTCGCGTTGCTGTTGCTGAAGCTGACACCGGTTGCGGCGGCGGAACCGGAATTGGTGATCGTCACGGACGTCGGCGCGCTCGTTGCGCCGACGGTGACCGACCCGAATGCGACGGGTGCGGGCGCGGCCTGGAGGTTGGGCGCAGAGACCGGGCAGGCCGGCGCGTAGAAGATCCAGGTGGCCAGATCGTCGATGTCCTGCGCCGAAAGCGGAAGATTGCTGCGGAGGTCCAGCGCGGTCATTTCGGCATTGGCGGTGGTCCCGTCGAGCGCGGCGTTGATCGCGTCCGGATTGCCAAAACCGTGCAAAATATTCTTCGTGCCCTGCGAGGGGTCGGCCTTGTGGCAGAGGCTGTTCGAGCAGGAGGTCGTCACGCCGTTTGCCGGATTGGTCTTGTTATAGACGGTTTTGCCGTTGGCGCAGCTGCCGGGATACACGGCCAGCGCTGGCACCGACCACGCAAGGGCGGCCGAGGCCATGACAGCAAACGAAAGCGGACACAGGCGTTTCATGCAGTTTCTCCAGACAGCGAACCGGCACGGCGGGAGCGGATACCGGGACCATTGACTATACGCGAATTATCCCATCGTCATACCCCGATGTCATAGTACATTGTCATGGCAGCCGACGGGCGGCGGCGGGACAAAGGGACCGCCGCGGGCCCCGGCGGCAATGGCCGGGCCGAGCGCGGACGCGCCCGGCCGGCATTTCCAAACCGGGCCGGATGGGACTAAACTTGCCCGAGCGCGCCGATTTGAACCAGCTTGCGGGCGCGGGAAGTCCGTAACTCACGGTTTTCCCTACAAATACGGCTAAGGTGGACGTGGAGTTTCCGATGCCGGTCCGACGCGAACCCACGCCGGCTGGCCGGAGCTTGTTGTCTTTCCGAACCTCGAATCGATCATGCCTCCGCCCCCCGCCCCTTTCCGACCTTCGCGCCAGGCAGCACCGACCGCGCGGCGTTCCGTGGGTCCGGTGGTGCCGCGTTCGGCCTTCTTCGATGAGCCGCTTCCGCTCGCCTGCGGCCGGTCAATCGATTCCTATGAGCTCGCCTACGAGACCTACGGTGAGCTAAACGAGGACAAGTCGAATGCCGTCCTGATCTGCCATGCGCTGAACGCGTCACACCACGTCGCCGGCTATTACGCCGACGATCCCGACAACATCGGGTGGTGGGACAACATGATCGGGCCGGGCAAGCCGCTCGACACCTCGCAATTCTTCGTCATCGGCGTCAACAATCTCGGCAGCTGCTTCGGCTCGACCGGCCCGCAGTCGAAGAACTTCGCCACCGGCAGTCCGTGGGGTTCGGACTTCCCATTGGTCACCGTCGAGGACTGGGTCGACGCGCAGGCGCGCCTGGCCGATAGGCTGGGAATCGCGCAATTCGCGGCGGTGATGGGAGGAAGCCTGGGCGGCATGCAGGCGCTGTGCTGGGCCATCCGCTATCCCGACCGCATCCGCAACGCGCTTGTCATCGCCGCCGCGCCCAACCTGTCGGCGCAGAACATCGCGTTCAACGAAGTCGCCCGGCAGTCGATCCTCACCGACCCCGATTTCCACGAAGGCCACTTCGAGGCGCACGGCACCAAGCCTCGGCGCGGCCTGCGGCTGGCGCGGATGATCGGCCACATCACGTACCTGTCCGACGAGCAGATGGAGGAGAAATTCGGGCGCTCGCTGCGCGAGGGCCTCAAATTCTCGTTCGCGCCCGAATTCGAGATCGAGTCGTACCTGCGCCACCAGGGCGAGAAGTTCGCCGAGTACTACGACGCCAACACCTACCTGAGGATCACCAAGGCGCTCGACTATTTCGACCCGGCGCACGCCACCGGCGGCGACCTGGCGCGCGCGCTCAAGCCGGCGAAGTGCGCGTTCTTCGTCGTGTCGTTCACCACTGACTGGCGGTTCTCGCCGGCGCGTTCGCGCGAGATCGTCAAGGCGCTGGTCGACCACCAGCGCGACGTCTCGTACGCGGAGATCGAGGCGCCGCACGGCCACGACGCGTTCCTGCTCGACAACCCGCAGTATCACGCGCTCGTCGGCGCGTATTTCGACCGCATCGCGCCGGACTCCAAGGGCTATTCGACGTTTCGCTTCGGCAGCGAGGTGAAGCGCAAGATCGACGAGCGCGAAAGCGAGGCGCAGCGCGCCGACTACGCCACGATGGCGAGCTGGATGGACAAGGACGCGCGCGTGCTCGACCTGGGCTGCGGCGACGGCGGCCTGCTCGCCTACCTGATGCGCGAGCGCAATGCCCGCGGCTACGGCATCGAGATCGACGACATGGGCGTGTTCTCCAGCGTGCGCAACGGGATCAACGTGCTGCAGAGCAACCTGGAGCAGGGGTTGGCAGGCTTCGACGACGCGTCGTTCGACTGCGTGATCCTGTCGCAGACGCTGCAGGCGATGCGGCACACCGAGGAGATCGTCGTCGAGATGCTGCGCGTCGGGCGCGAGGCGATCATCACGTTCCCCAACTTCGGCCACTGGTCGCACCGCTGGCAGATCCTGAAGGGACGCATGCCCGTCTCCGACAAGCTGCCCTACCAGTGGTACGACACGCCGAACATCCACCTGTGCACGGTCGCGGATTTCGACGCGTTCCTGGCCGAGCGCCGCTATGCGGTCGAAAACCGTGTCGTCCTGGCGGGCGGCCATCGTGTTTCGGTGCTGCCCAACCTGCGCGGGGAACTCGCCATCTACCGGTTCCGGCGCGCGTGAGTGAACGATGAGCGACGCGGCGCCGACCGCGAAGCCTGCGGCCAAGGAGTCCTGGCGCGAGGCGCTGTTCAACCGGCGGATGCTGATCTGCATCTTCGTCGGATTCAGCTCGGGTCTGCCGCTCTACCTGCTCATCAACCTGCTGCCGGCGTGGCTGCGCACCGAGGGTGTGAGCCTGAAGACGATCGGCCTGTTCACGCTCACGCAGGCCGCCTACATTTGGAAATTCCTGTGGTCGCCGCTGCTCGACCGCTACGCGTTGCCGTGGCTGGGAAGGCGGCGCGGCTGGATGGCGGCAATGCAGGCGGCGCTGCTCGTGTCAATTGCGTCGTTCGGCTTCCTCGAGCCAAAAGTCGACCTATGGACAATCGCCTACCTGTCCGTCGCCATCGCGTTTTTTTCCGCGAGCTTCGACATCGCGGCGGATGCCTACCGCCGCGAACTGCTGCCCGAGGCCGAGTTCGGCCTGGGCAACTCGTTCTACGTCAATGCGTATCGCATTTCGAGCCTCGTTCCCGGCTCGCTCGCGCTGATCCTGGCGGACCGGATGCCGTGGTCGTCGGTGTTCGTGATCACCGCGCTCTTCATGCTGCCGGGCATTGCGATGACGCTGCTGGTGAGCGAACCGCAGCGCTCGGCGCAAGCGCCGCGCACGCTGCTGGAAGCCGTGGTGCTGCCGTTCCGGGAATTCTTCCGTCGCTCGGGCTGGCAGAACGCGCTGCTGATCCTGGCCTTCATCTTCTTCTACAAATTGGGCGACAGCATGGCCACGGCGCTCGCGACGCCGTTCTACCTGGACCTGGGATTCACCAAGACGCAGATCGGCGTGGTGGCCAAGAACGCGGGCCTGTGGGCGAGCATCGTCGGCGGCATGCTGGGCGGGCTGTGGATGGTGAAGATCGGCATCAACCGCGGGCTGTGGCTGTTCGGCGTCGTGCAGATGGTGTCGATACTGGGCTTCGCCTGGCTGGCGCGGCTGGGGCAGCCCGACATCGTCGTGCTGGGCGTGGTGATTGCCCTCGAGGCGCTGGGCGTGGGCCTGGGCACCGTCGCGTTCGTGGCGTTCATCGCCCGGGCGACGGACCCGCGCTACACGGCCACGCAATTCGCGCTGCTGACCAGTCTCTCGGCGGTGCCCAGGACCGTCGTCAACGCGTCGACGGGCTGGATCGTCGCCGAGACCGGCTGGTTCAACTTTTTCCTGCTCTGCACGCTTCTCGCCGTGCCCGGAATGGCACTACTCTTGCGTGTAGCACCGTGGCACGATTCTGCCAGGGAAGGAGTTCGGCCATGAATCCGCATAAATTCAGCGCAATCGCCCACCGCGATCACGATTACTGCAACCCCATCGGGGCCGGCAAGATCGAGCGCCTGCTCGACCTCCTGCCGCTCGACGAGACATCCCGCGTGCTCGACTTGGGCTGCGGGCGTGCGGAGCTCGCGTTGCGGATCATCGAGCGCTTCGGCTCCACGGTCGTGGCCGTCGACCGGTCGTCGATGATGCTCGACGCCGCGCGGGAACGCGCCGAGTGGACCGGGGCGCTGGGCAAGCTGCATCTCGATGACGTCGACATCGCCGACTACCGGGCCGACCCGGAGAACTTCCACCTGACTGTCATGCTGGGCGCCGGCGGCATCAAGGGCGGGATGCCCGGCATCTGCGCGCAGCTGAAGCAATGGACGCGCTCCGGCGGCTACATCATGATCGGAGAGGGCTTCTGGCGGCAGAAGCCGCACTCCGAATACCTGGCGCTGCTGGGCGGCCAGGACACGCAGTTTCTCGACCATCGCGGCAACGTGCAGGCCGGCATCGACGCCGGCCTGATCCCGATGCACGCGACGAGCGCGTCGATGGACGAGTGGGACGACTACGAGTGGAAGTACTGCCGCGCGATCGAGCGCTATGTCCGCGAGCAGCCGGAAGACCCCGACGTCCCCGCCATGCTCGAGCGCAGCCGGCGCTGGCGCGATGCGTACCTGCGCTGGGGACGCGATACGCTGGGCTTCGCCGTCTACCTCTTCTACCGGCCCGGCTCGCGGATGGGTTGATGGCGGTGGCCGCGCCCGCCGGCTATTCCGGCAAGCCGCTCTGGCAGAAGCTGGGGCTGAAGGAGGGGCAGCGGCTCTTCGTCGCCACCCCGCCGGAGCACCTGCCGCAGCTGCTGGCCGGCGCGCCGGAAGGCATCGTGCGCCTCGCGCGCCTCGTCGAATTCGACATCGCCCTGCTGTTCGTCACGTCGCGCGTGGCGCTCGCGGCGGCATTGGCGCGCGCGCTGCCGAAGCTGGCGCAAGGCGGCATGATCTGGATCGCGTGGCCCAAGAAGGCGTCGGGCGTGGCGACGGACGTGACGGAGGACACGGTGCGCGACGTCGCGCTGCCGATGGGCATCGTCGACGTGAAGGTGTGCGCGATCGACGCGACGTGGTCGGGCCTGAAGCTGCTGCGCCGGCGCGCGGCCGGCGGCAGCAAGTGATCAGGTCTTCAGCGAGAACGGCGTGAAGTTCGTGTCGCGGTCGTAGTAGTCCTCGTTTTCCTTGCGCTTCAGGAACGCGACGACCTTGTAGGTGACCGGCGTCATCACGATCTCCCAGCCCGTCTTCA
>Ga0302254_10000402_pt1 | contig 10625 bp, 10 predicted proteins | sample I_Fen_E1_4_FD_194573 | JGI IMG/M metagenome (GOLD analysis project Ga0302254, IMG submission 194573) | Peat permafrost microbial communities from Stordalen Mire near Abisko, Sweden - I_Fen_E1_4 | ecosystem: Environmental > Terrestrial > Soil > Wetlands > Permafrost | place: Sweden: Abisko... | reverse complement strand
GGCGATGAACAGCCCGGCCACCGCCAGCGCGATGCAGACGAAGGTGCCGATGAAGCCCCAGCCCTCACGGGCCTTGAGGACCGCGAAGAGCCCGGCGAGCAGCGACACCGCCGCGAGCACGAAGAAGACCGCGGAGCCGACGTTGCCGGTCATCAGCTGGGTCCAGAGCAGGAACACGACCGCGACGACCGCAGCACCCAGGCCGAGCCTGACGGCCAGAGCCCGTGCCCGGACGCGGATCGGACCGTCGGTCTTCAGCGCGATGTAGATCGCCCCGTGGGTGAGGAACAGCATCAGCGTGGTCACACCACCGATCAGGGCGTACGGGTTGAGCAGGTTGAAGAACCCGCCGGTGTACTCCTTCGCGGCGTCGATCGGGACGCCTCGCAGGATGTTGGCGAAGGCGACACCCCACAGCAGCGAGGGGATGAACGAACCGATCACGATGGCGGCGTCCCAGCGGCTGCGCCACTGGGGGTAGTGGCCCTTGGCCCGGTACTCGAACGCGACCCCACGCACGATCAGCGCGAGGAGGATCAGCAGCAGAGGCAGGTAGAACCCGCTGAACAGCGTCGCGTACCACTCCGGGAACGCCGCGAACGTGGCGCCGCCGGCGACGAGCAGCCACACCTCGTTGCCGTCCCAGACCGGGCCGATGGTGTTGATCATGACCCGGCGCTCCGTCTCGTCCTTGGCCAGGACGGGCAGCAGCATGCCGACTCCGAAGTCGAAGCCCTCGAGGGTGAAGTAGCCGATCCAGAGGACGGCGATGAGGGCGAACCAGACAGTGGTGAGCTCCACAGCAGTCTCCTAGTACGCGAAGGCGAGAGGTCGGTCGGCGTCGTCCACGTCGTCGGACGGCGGCGGCGGCTCGTCGGGCAGTCCGGCCTTGATGGCCTTGAGCAGCAGCTTGACCTCGATCACGGCCAGGACGGCGTACAGCAGGGTGAAGGTGATCAGCGAGGTGGCGACCAGGCCCGCGCCGACGCTCGGTGACACACCGTTCGCCGTCGTCATGACCCCGAAGACGGCCCAAGGCTGCCGGCCCAGCTCGGTGAAGAGCCAGCCGAACGAGTTGGCCGCGACGGGCAGCAGCGGGACCAGGATCGCGAGCCGTCCCCACCACTTGTTGGTCGGGGCGCGACCCTTCCTGGTGACGTAGAGGATGGCGATCGCCGCGGCCGCGCACAGGAGGCCGAGCCCGATCATCAGCCGGAAGCTCCAGTAGGTGGCCCAGATCGTCGGCGTGTAGTTGCCGGGCGAGTAGTACGCCTGGCCGGGGTCGGAGCCGTACGTCGTCTTGTACTCGGCACGCAGGTCGTCGATGCCCTTGATCTCACCGTTGAAGCTGCCGGTGCCGAGGAAGGAGAGCAGACCCGGGACCTCGATGATCGCGTGGTGCCTCTCCCCGTTCAGGCTGCCGACGGTGAGGATCGAGAACGGCGCCTTCGTCTGGGTCGTGTAGAGGCCTTCCGCCGCCGCCATCTTCATGGGCTGGACCTCGGTCATGATCTTGCCGGAGACGTCGCCGCTGATGGCGACACCGATGCCGGCGATCAGCAGCACCGAGGCTCCGACCCGGACGCTGCGGCGGAAGGTCTCCCGCACCGCACCCTCGTTACGCATCATGCTCCACAGCGACACCCCGACGACGAAGGCGCCGCCCGTGAGGTAGGCCGACAGCACCACGTGCGGGAAGGTCACGAGCTGGACCTTGTTGAGCAGCACGGCGAAGAAGTCGTTGAGCTCGGCGCGGCCGGTCCTCGGGTTGTAGGTGTAGCCCACCGGGTGCTGCATCCAGGAGTTCGCAGCCAGGATGAAGTACGCCGAGAACAGCGTGCCCAGGTGGGTCAGCCAGATGGTGGCGCAGTGCAGCTTGGGTGACAGTCGGTCCCAACCGAAGATCCACAGGCCGAGGAACGTCGACTCCAGGAAGAACGCCAGCAGCCCCTCGACCGCGAGCGGCGCACCGAAGATGTCGCCGACGAAGCGGGAGTAGGCGCTCCAGTTCATGCCGAACTGGAACTCCTGGACGATCCCGGTCACGACGCCGAGCGCGAAGTTGATCAGGAAGAGCTTCCCGAAGAACTTCGTCAGCTTGAGCCACTGCGGGTTCTGGGTGCGTACCCAGGCCGTCTCGTAGCCGGCCACGATCGCCGAGAGGCCGATCGTGATCGGGACGAAGAGGAAGTGGTAGACGGTGATGATGCCGAACTGCCAGCGGGCAAGGTCAAGTGGGTCCACGCGCACAGTCTCCTGGCACCCCTCGGCACGGGGTAAGCCCGAGTGACCCGCAGTGTCGGGACCTTGGTCCTCTCTCTGTGCAGGCCCTCCGGCCCTGCCCCGGGGGACGCCGGTTTCCTATCGTCGGAGGGCGTCCTCGATCGGGCGCCCTCCGACTCCCGGGCATCCCGTCGCCCGGGACCAGGGCCCCACCGTCGTTCTGGGCAGATCCGGCGGTGGGGCCTTTTCGTCGTCGGTCTCAGGCCGGGATCGGCTGGCGCCCGGAGTACGCCGCGAACCGCTCCAGCGCGCCGGCGCCGGTGGCCGGCTCCACCTCGTCGGCGAAGGCGAACCCGCGTCCGGTCGGGATGATCGGCACGGCCAGCCCCGCGACGTACGCCACGACCTCGTCGGAGACCTCCATCGTCTGGCCGCTCCCCTGGGCCAGGTCCCACCCGTGCACTATCACTGACGCATTGCGCAAGGCTGCCTGCCTCGGGTCGTCTGGCCCAGCAGGGTCAGTCGGGCAGGAGGGAGTGCGAGACCCCGTCGGCGTCGACGACCTCGACCACGGGCTGCCCCTGCGCCGGTACGACGAGTCGCAGCCGGTCGCGGCCCCCGCCGTCGCGCAGGACCAGCCCCACGGAGCCGTCCGGCTCCCGGGCCAGCCTCATCCGTGAGCGTCCCCGGCCGGGGTAGCGCTCCCGCACCGCCCGGGCAGCCTCCTCGTCGAGACCGTCGGGCTCCTCCGCCAGGTCGACGAACGACCACTCGGGCTGGTCGGAGAACTCCAGGAACTTCTCCGACGCACCGTCTCCCTGGACCATGCCGAACCGCAGACTCTCGTTCTGCTCGTAGTCGTCGACCGTCAGATAGCCGGACTGCTGCGGGCCGCCCGGCCCGCGGGACCCGGCGTACTGCAGACCGCCGCACTCGGTGCCCTCGTCGTTGACGACGAGCAGCCCGGCCGACGCGCTGCGTCCCGGATGCTCGACCAGCCGGCCCCGCATCGGGATCGCGGCAGCATGCGTGGAGTTCCCGATCACGATCCGCAACGTGCCGTCGTCCTCGACGACGTTGATCCGCTTGACCGTCAGCTCGTCCAGCGTCGCCCCCGGCTCCAGGCCGGCCGCCCTGGCGGCGGCCTCGGCGCGCAGCAGAGCCCGGGTGGCGGATGCATGAGCCTCCCGGGCGGTGGACAGTGCCTCGATCACTGGGTCACTCATCCGGCCATCCTGACCCGGGGGGGCCGAAAACGCGGAAGAAATCGGGCCCCACAGCCGGATGGACTCGATCTGTTCCGCGACTTCCGCCGCGGGTCGGGCCCGCCGACCCGTCGCGGCTGGCGGTCAGGCGCTGGCGAGGAAGGCCAGGAGGTCCTGGCGGGTGAGTACGCCGACGGGCTTGCCGTCCTCGTGGACCAGGACGGCGTCGGCGTCCTCCAGGAGCGCGACGGCCTCGTGGGCGGACTCGCTCGAGCCGATGGTCGGCAGCGGGGGCGACATGTGCTGCTCCACCGAGTCGGCGAGGTGCGCCGCCCCGGTGAACAGCGCCTCCAGCAGGGTGCGCTCCGACACCGACCCGGCCACCTCGGCCGCCACGATCGGCGGCTCGGCGCGGACCACGGGCATCTGGGAGACGCTGTACTCCTGGAGGATCGCCACCGCCTCGGCGATGGTCTCTGCCGGGTGCGTGTGCACCAGGTCGGGCAGGCGACCGGACTTCCCACGCAGCACCTCGCCGACGGTCCGGTCACCCGAGGTGATCCCGTTCGCGAAGCCGTACTGGGCCAACCACTCGTCGTTGAAGACCTTCGTCAGGTAGCCGCGCCCCGAGTCCGGCAGCAGTACGACGATCACGGCGTCGTCGCCCTCGGGTGTGCCGGCGAGCTCCTGGGCGACCTGCCGCGCGGCGTACGCCGCCATCCCAGACGAGCCGCCGACGAGCATGGCCTCCTCGCGCGCCAACCGACGGGTGAACGCGAACGAGTCGGCGTCGGAGACCTCGATGACCCGGTCGGCGACCGAGCGGTCGTAGGTCTCGGGCCAGAAGTCCTCCCCCACGCCCTCGACGAGGTAGGGGCGGCCGGTGCCGCCGGAGTACACCGAGCCGGCCGGGTCGGCGCCGATGACCTGGACGGCGGGGTTCTGCTCCTTGAGGTAGCGGCCGACGCCGCTGATCGTGCCGCCGGTGCCCATGCCGCAGACGAAGTGGGTGATCCGCCCCTCGGTCTGCCGCCAGATCTCCGGGCCGGTGGTCTCGTAGTGGGATCGCGGGTTGTTCGGGTTGGAGTACTGGTCGGGCTTCCAGGCGCCCGGCTGCTGGGAGAGCCGGTCGCTGACGTTGTAGTAGGAGTCAGGGTGCTCGGGGGCGACCGCGGTCGGGCAGACGACCACCTCCGCGCCGTACGCCTTGAGCACGTTGCGCTTGTCCTCGCTGACCTTGTCGGGGCAGACGAAGACGCAGTGGTAGCCCCTTGACTGGGCGACCATGGCCAGGCCGACGCCGGTGTTGCCCGAGGTCGGCTCGACGATCGTCCCACCCGGCTGCAGCGCACCGGAGGCCTCGGCGGCATCGATCATCCGCGTCGCGATGCGGTCCTTCACCGAGCCGCCGGGGTTGAGGTACTCCACCTTGGCGAGCACCAGCGGGCCCTGCTCGGCGCTGGCCTCGGGCAGGTCGAGGGTGCCGTGCAACCGCACCAGCGGGGTGTTCCCGATGAGGTCGAGCAGCGACTCCACGTAGTCCATGGCGGTCAACATAGCCGCGGTCCGGAGCTCGTTTCACATCGGCGAGAATGGCCTCGTGGACGCCGACAGCCCTGCCAGCCGTACGGCGTTGGGCGCCGCGCGGCACCGCGCCGTGCACCAGCTGCTGGAGGCCGGATCGATCTTCGAGGACCCGCTCGCGGTGCGGGTGACGGGTGACGACCCGGACGAGCTCGTGGCCCGCGCCACGGAGCGCGGCGACCACCGCATGCGCTGGTTCGTGTGCGCCCGCAGCAGGTTCGCCGAGCAGGTCCTGGCCGACGCGGTGGCGACCGGGGTCGACCAGCTCGTGGTGCTGGGAGCCGGGCTCGACACCTTCGCCTACCGCAACCCCTACCACGACCTCCGGGTCGTCGAGGTGGACCATCCGGCCACCCGGACCTGGAAGCTCGAGCGCCTCGCCGAGGCGGGGATCGAGGTGCCGGGCGTCGTCGTCCACGCCGCGGTCGACTTCGAGCGGCAGGATCTCCGTGAGGTGCTCCGCGAGAGCCTGGCCCTGGACCGGCCGGTGCTCTTCTGGTGGCTCGGCGTGACGCCGTACCTCACAGGCGCGGCCGTCGAGACGACGCTCGGACGGCTGGGGTCGCTGCCCTCGTCGGCGGTCGTCCTCGACCACGCGTCCCCGCTGGACGATGCCGCGGAGACGACCGCGCTGATGCGTCAGCGTCGTGCGGCAGTGGCCCGGCTCGGCGAGCCCTGGGTCAGCGCGTACACCTACCCGGAGCTCGCCGAGCTCGTGCGCCGGTCCGGCTTCACCGAGGTGAGGCCGGAGGACGAGGGTGCGACGATCCGTCGTGGCCTGGGTCTGACGCCCCCCGACAGTCAGGACCGGCCACGACCGTCACACCTCGTCCTGGCCACCCGCGGGTGGCCGGCGCCGTCCTCGGGTCAGCCGCGGTCGTAGCGGCTGGTCAGCTCGGGCTGCGGGTTGAAGGACCAGAGCGTGCAGCGGTTGGCGCGGCGCAGCAGCTGCCGGCCGAACGTGCTGAGCGTGGTGCCGAGCATGAGCGTCTCCTTCCGTGCGCGCGGGCCGCCGTCCGGCCCGTCGTCCCCACTCTCGGGTTTCCATGTTTCCAGCGTGTGAGATCGTTCCAACTTCCTGGTGAGACCCGAGTCACGACCGACCGCTCCCACCCACGGGCGCGCGACGACGGATGGGGGCGACGACCTCCACCCCCGGGTGGAGATCGCTAGGTTGGGCCCATGGGCAAGGCCGCTGCGGCACGCAAGCTGGCCTCCGCCGCCGCGTTCGGGGGCGGAGGGCTCTCCGTGCTGGGCGCAGGTCTCTACGGCGTACTGCGCGCCGAGGCCACGCTGGCCCGGCATGCAATCGGTCATGCCGGCGACGAGCCGCCACCCGACTCGACCGGCTGGTACGGCCGCGGCCGGCCGGGTCCGGCGATCAAGGTCGCCCTCCTCGGAGACTCCAGCGCCGCGGGCTACGGGGTCGACCGGGCCGTCGAGACCACCGGCGCTCACCTCGCGAGCGGCCTCGCGGCCGGAGCCGACCGCCGGGTCCACCTGCGGGCGTTCGCCAAGGTCGGCGCCCAGTCCTCCGACCTCGCGGGCCAGATCGAGCGGGCGCTCGCCACCGACCCCGACCTCGCCGTGATCCTGGTCGGCGCGAACGACGTGACGCACCAGGTGCGTCCGTCGCAGTCCGTGCGCCACCTCGGCGAGGGCGTACGCCGGCTCCGTGAGGCAGGTACGAAGGTCGTCGTCGGCACCTGCCCCGACCTCGGCACGGTGAAGCCGATCCCTCCCCCGCTCAAGCAGCTGGCCCGGTCGTGGTCGCGGCGACTCGCAGCGGCGCAGGCGATCTCGACCGTCGAGGCGGACGGTGTCGCGGTCTCGCTGGGCTCGATCCTCGGCCCCGACTTCGAGGCGGCCCCTGCCCTGCTGTTCGGCCCCGACCGGTTCCACCCGTCGGCCGAGGGCTACCGCGCGCTGGCGGAGGTGCTGGTCCCCAGCGCGCTCAACGCCCTGGGCTTCGGCGAGGACGTGCCGCTGCGGGCCCGTGGCGAGGGCACGATGCCGGTCGCCACCGCGGCGGTCCGCTCGGCCAAGACGCCCGGCACCGAGCTCGGAGACAAGAAGGGCCTCTGGGTGGAGGTTCGCCGGCGTGCCCGGCTCCGCTCCGTCCCAGAGGCCCCCTCGGACGACGAGGTCGTCAGCGCCGAATGACGGCCAGGATCCGCAGCAGGTTGGTGTAGATCCAGACCAGGCTGACGGTCAGCCCGAAGGCCGCACGCCACGACTCACGCTCCGGCAGCCCGGCGCGGACACCGTTCTCGACGAAGTCGAAGTCGAGGATCAGCATGAAGATGCCGAGCACCAGGCCGAGCAGCGAGAAGACGAAGCCGATCCCGGTGAGGCTGCTGAAACCGAGGTCGCCGCCGAACAGGCTCACGACCAGCTGCAGGAGCATCAGCCCGACCATGCCGAACATGGCCGCGATGACGCCCATCCGGAACTTGTCGCTGACCTTGATGTTGAAGAACTTGTACGCCGCCAACGTGCCGGCGAAGGCCGCGAAGGTGCCGATCACGGCCTGGATGACGATGCCGCCGCCGTACTGGTAGTCGAAGAACTTGCTGAAGGCGCCGAGTGCCACGCCCTCCAGGGCGGCGAAGGCGAGCACGAACACGGGGCTGATCACTCGTTTGAACGAGTTGAGCATCGAGAGCCCGAAGGCGCCGAGGCCGCCGATGGTCATGGCGGCGTAGAGCTGGTTGACCTGCGCCTGCGTCATGGTGTCGCTGATCGCGGGCGTCAGCACCCACGTCGCGAACGCCGCGACGAGGAGCACGAGCAGCGTGAGCCCGGTCTTCTGGACCACGCTGTCGATGGTCATCCGGCCGACGTCGGCGCCGGTGTGGGTGGGGCTGCCGGTGCTCCAGGTGGACGGGTCGGGGGTCGGCGCCTGGCCGTAGCCCTGGTGCGGGGTGCCGCTTCCGCCGTACACCTGGTTGCCGTACGCGTTGCTCGCGCGTCCGTTGAACTCGTCGGAGTTGCGGAAGACGGGGTTGTTGCTCTGCATGGTCTCTCCTCGGAGGCCGCCACGGCCGTCGCTCTGACGGACCGCTGGTGCCGATCCTACCGATCGGTGCCCCGGAACCGGAGCCGCGGCGGCTCCGCTCGGCCTCGTCGGTGTCGGCGTGCGCTGTTAGGTTCCTGGGATGCGATTCGGGCTCAGCGTCCCGCCGTTCACCGACCCCGCCGAGGTGGTGCGGCTGGCGAGCCGGGCCGAGGCGTCCGGGTGGGACGGGTTCTTCCTGTGGGACCACCTCCAGTGGGACGGCGTCGTCGACGCGCACGACCCCTGGGTGCTGCTCGGCGCGATCGCCCGGGAGACCGAGCGGGTCCGGCTCGGCACGATGGTGACGCCGCTGTCGCGTCGCCGGCCGCAGGTGGTCGCCAAGCACGTGACGACGCTCGACCACCTCAGTGGCGGCCGGGCCGTCCTGGGCGTCGGTCTGGGCGACCCGCCCGACCTCGACTTCTCCGACTTCGGCGACGAGGCCTCCTACCGCGTCCGCGCCGAGATCACCGACGAGGCCCTGACCGTCCTGGGCGGGCTGCTGGGCGACGGCCGGGCCTCCCACCACGGCAGCCACCTCGATGTGGAGGCGTCGCTGCGCCCGCTCCCGGTACAACGACCGCGGATCCCGATCTGGGTCGCGGGGCGGGCACCGCACACCCGGCCGTTGGCGCGGGCCAAGCGGTGGGACGGCTATGTTCCGATCGCCGACCCGTTCCTGGCTCCCGCCGACCTGGCGACCTACGTCGGCGAGCACCCCCGTGACGGGTGGGACCTGGTCGCGCAGTGGGCACCCGGCGTACCTGCGGAGGAGTTCGCGGCCGTCGGCGTCACCTGGCTGATGCGGTCGGTGTGGCCGCAGGAGGAGCGCTGGCTCGACGAGCTGCGGGGCCTGGCCGAGTCACCCCCGGCGTGAGGGTGCCCCCGCTGGGGGTCGAACCCAGACTGAACCGCTTTTAAGGCGGCTTCCTCTGCCGGTTGGGATACGGGGGCGGTGCAACGTCATACGTTCCGAGCCGTAGAAGACTCCGTCCGTATGACGTCGCATTGTCGCAGGGGCGCGCGGGGGGCCGAGTCAGATCCCGGCCAGGTCGCGCGCGGAGCCGAGCACCTCGTCGAGCATCGCCGGGGTCAGTCGTCCGGTGAACGTGTTGTGCTGCGAGGGGTGGTAGCACCCCAGGAGAGTCACGGGATCGGCGTCGGAGGTCAGCTCGGCATGCGCACCGTGCCCGAAGCGCGGTTTCGGCCTCGGTACGACGAACCCCGCGCCGGCCAGGGCCCGCAGCGCGCCGTCCCAGCCGTAGGCACCCAGCGCGACCACGACCCGGAGCATCGGCGCCAGCAGTGCGAGCTCGCGGTTGATCCACGGGGCGCAGGCGTCGCGCTCCGCCACGGTCGGCTTGTTCGCCGGCGGCGCGCAGCGGACGGTCGCCACCATCCGCGCCTCCACCAGCACCTGTCCGTCACCGGCGTGCTCGCTGCGCTCCCGCGACGCCAGACCCACCCGGTGCAGGCTCGCGAACAGCCAGTCGCCCGACGAGTCACCGGTGAAGACCCGGCCGGTCCGATTGCCGCCGTTGGCGGCCGGAGCCAGGCCCACGATCACGATCCGCGCCTCGCCGACCCCGGTGGTCGGCGCGCCCCAGCCCGCGATCGGCCTGCCCCAGTAGGGCTGGTCCGCGAAGGAGGCGCGCTTGTCGCGGGCCACGTCCTCGCGCCACCGGACCAGCCGGGGACAGGCCGCGCAGACACTGGTCCGCGCCTCGAGCTCGCGCAGGTCGTCGGTGCCGGCCAGGCGTCGTACGGCGGCCGGGGTGCGCGCCACGGGTGTGGCCGGGCTCGCCGGGTCGTCGGGCCACCCGGTCCCTGGAGGTACGGGGCTGGCGGACGGCAGCCCGGTCACCGGGTGCGGGAGCAGGGTCACCGCCCGTCCACCAGCGACCAGGCGATGCCGTAGAGGATGTCGGCCTCGGAGACCCGGTAGTCCTCGACGCCGGAGCCCGCCAGCACGCGCGACCAGATCACAGCGCCGGCACCGATCACGTCGGCCCGGCCGGGATGCATCGACGGGATGGCCCGTCGCTCCGCGACCGTCATCGCGACCAGGCGCTCGACGTACGCGCGCGTCGCGGCAGCGCCCAGGACGGCGCCGTCGATCGCGTCGCGGTCGTAGAACGGCAGGTCCAGCATCGCCGCCGCGAGCGTCTTGATCGTGCCCGAGGTGCCGACCACCGACCGCGCTTCGGCGAGCGGCACCGGGCCACCGTCGAGGTGACGGTCGATGTCGGCCACACAGGCGGCGACCTGGTCGCGGGTCGGCGGGTCGTCGTGAAGGTGGCGTTCGTGGAGCCGCACCGCACCGATGTCCATCGACGTGCCGGCGTCGGGCCGCTCCGCGCCGAGCACGAGCTCGGTCGACCCGCCGCCGATGTCAACGACCAGTACCGGTTCCTCGAGCTCCCCCCGCAGCGTCCGGGTGGCACCTGAGAAGACCAGGGCCGCCTCCTCGTCACCGGACAGCACCTCCGGCGCCACGCCCAGACGCTCGCGCACCCCGGCCGTGAAGACCTCCGCATTGCGGGCGTCGCGCGTAG
>Ga0302254_10000398_pt1 | contig 10680 bp, 8 predicted proteins | sample I_Fen_E1_4_FD_194573 | JGI IMG/M metagenome (GOLD analysis project Ga0302254, IMG submission 194573) | Peat permafrost microbial communities from Stordalen Mire near Abisko, Sweden - I_Fen_E1_4 | ecosystem: Environmental > Terrestrial > Soil > Wetlands > Permafrost | place: Sweden: Abisko... | reverse complement strand
CGGATCGTCGGGCGCCGCCCGACGTCCACCGCACCGTCGCCTCGCCCGTGCCGAGATCGGCATCGAGCTCGGCGAACTCGTCACCGGCCGTCCACGTCGCCACCAGGGAGGTCCCGCCGCCGGTGACGGTGAACGTTCCGTCGAACGCCGGGTGCGTGTTGCGGAACCGGATCAGGCGCATCAGCGCCTGCACCACCGGCCGCTGCAACGCCTCGTCGATGTCCTGGCCGCGGTAGTGACGGCGGTTGACGTCCCGGCCGACGTTGCTGCGGGCCAGCAGATCCATGTCGTTGGATCCGGCCAGCAGGCCGACGTAGTAGACCTGCGGGATGCCGGGGGCCCAGAACTGCAGTGCCCTGGCCAGCAGATAGCGATCGTCGTCGCGGCCGAGGGCGTCGTAGAACGTGCAGTTGACCTGGTACAGGTCGAGGTTCGACGCTGCGGTCCCGGTGGCCCGGCTGGATGCCCCGCCGCTGTTCTCGTGGACGGCCTCGACGAGCCGGTCGATCTGCTCCGGCGTCAGCAACCCGGCACGGGAGCCGTCGGTCGCATCGGCGTCGACGTCGATGACACCGATACCGTCGTGGGTGTCCAGCACCGTGACGGTGTTCAGCGGCCGGATCGACAACCAGGCCAGCAGCGGGTCGGCGTCGGCCGCCGTGAGCGCGTGCAACACGAGCGGGGGCAGGGCGAAGTCGTAGACCTGATCGACCTGCCGGGCGATGTCGATCTGCCGCTGGTAGTAGGAGTGCACCTCCAGGAGCACCTGCAGGTTCCGCTCGTGACACCACGCGGTGATCTCGTCGATGAACCCGAAGGTCTCCGGCGTCATGAACGATGTCGTGCCGCGGGTCTTGACCGCGTATCCGACGGCGTCGAGCCGGACCCGGGCGACCGCGGACTCGGCCAGCCGGTCGAGCACCCGCAGCAGGTAGGCGCGGGTGGCCGGGTGGTGGACGTCGAGGTCGACCTGCGCGGCCGTGAAGGTGGTCCAGACCAGGCGTTTCGTGCCGTCGGCGAGGGTGTAGACGGTGAACGGCAGGCCCGGTCGCGGTCGGTACAGCCGCAGCAGGTCGTCCTCGCGGGCGCCGCCGGGGAACACTCCGCCGAGGGTCAGGAACATCCCGTCGAACTCGGAACCGGCGCCGCCGGCCAGCCAGTCCTGGAACTGCGGCGAGGACGAGGAGACGTGGTTGACGATGACGTCGACCATGATGGCGTAGGTCGCACTCAGAGCGCTGATGTCGGACCAGGTGCCCAGGCGCTCGTCGACCTCGGTATGGTCCGCCGGGTCGAAACCCGCGTCGGCGCCGTCGTACGGCCGGAAGAAGGGGAGCACGTGGACACCGCCGAACAGCCCCGCGAGCGGCCCGTCGAGCACCCGTCGCAGACCGCTCAGGTCACCCCCCAGGCGGTCGGCGTAGGTGATGAGCTCCATCTGGGCGGGCATCTTCTCACCATCGCGCAGACCGTTCCCCCGCGCCACAGCGCCGGGCCCGGGTGACGCTCCCACCTCGGCGTCATGCCGCGGCGGCCGATCTTGTCGACCGGATCCCCGCCCCCGCGCTGTTCCTGGCCTCGGGGTTCACCCAGTACTACGGTGCGGCGCTGGCCGTCGGCCTGTTCGCGGTGCTCCCGGCGGCATCGGTGGCCTGGTGGCGGTTGGCGGTATCGGCGCTGGTCCTGCTGGCCTGGCGCCGGCCGTGGCGGCAGCGCTGGACGGCCCGGGAACTCGGCGCGTCCGCGGCGTTCGGCGTCGTGCTGGCCACCATGAATGTGGCGTTCTACGTGGCCATCGCCCACCTGCCGTTGGGCACCGCGGTGGCGATCGAATTCCTCGGCCCGGTCGCGGTGGCTGCCGCCACCGGTCGCGGCTGGCGCGATCGACTGGGTATCGCGCTGGCCGCTGTCGGTGTCGTGCTGCTGGCCGGCGTGCAGCTCCAGGGCGGCGTCACCGCCTCCGTCGGCATCGGTCTGGTCGCCATCCTGGGATCGGCGGCCGCGTGGGCCGGCTACATCGTGCTGGGCCGGCGGATCGCGGTGCGCCGCGACGGGATCAGCTCGCTGGCCGTCGGGATGAGTGCCGGTGCGGTGCTCTACTCGCCGCTGGCCATCGGCGCGGTCGCTCCGGTGGTCACCGACGCGTCACGGGCGGCGGCCATCGTCGGCATCGCGGTGCTGAGCTCGGTGATCCCGTACGTCATCGAGCAGGTGGTGCTGCGGCGGGTCAGCGCCGCGCGGTTCGCCATCCTGCTGGCCCTGTTGCCGGTGACGGCGGCGATCACCGGCGCGGTGTTCCTCGGGCAACGGCCGACGGCGCTCGACATGCTCGGCATCTCCTTGGTGTGCCTGGCGATCGTGCTGTCTGCCGATCGGACGACCGGGCCGTCCGAACGCTCCGCCGTACCCGCCGGACCATTGCCGTGATTCGGCGTGCCAGGCACCCGGCTCAGCCGAGGTTGCTGGTGTCGAATGTGTTGCAGGAAGCCGGGTTTCCGGACTGGTAACCGGTCCGGAACCACTTCTGTCGCTGGGCCGACGAGCCGTGGCTGAACTGTGACGGGTCGACCCGCCGGCCGGAGATTTTGGCCTGGATGTAGTCGTCGCCGATCTTGCCGGCGGTATCGATCGCGTTGGCCAGGTCGGCGTCGGTGATCTCGGTGATCAACACCTGGCCGTCCGCGCCGGGCACGGTCGTCGCGTGCTTGGCCCACACCCCGGCATAGCAGTCGGCCTGCAGTTCGAGCCGGACCGATCCCGAGGTGGCGCCGGTGGCGGTGCCGACCCGGCTACTGGTGCCGAGCAGGTTCTGCACGTGATGGCCGTATTCGTGGGCCAACACGTAGGCCTGGGTGAACGGCGCATCGTTGGCGCCGAAGGTCGTCCGCAGCTCGTCCCAGAACGACAGGTCGATGTAGACCTGCCGGTCGGCTGGGCAGTAGAAGGGTCCCATCCCCGATGAACCGGTGCCGCAGCCGGTGCGGGTCGAGCCACTGAAGAACACCGTGTCCGCCGGTCGGTAGGTCCTGCCGGACTGGGCGAAGGCATCCTTCCAGTAGTCCTGCACCGAGTTGATGAACGCCACGGTGGCGCAATCCTCGTTGCTCGACGCGTCGGCCCCGCTCCGGCAGGCGCTCTGCAGCTGGGCGTTGTCCACGGTGGCGTTGCCCGCGGCGCTCTGCAGCAGATTGCCGGCGCCGCTCGAGCCCGAGCCACTTCCGCCGCTGAACGAGTTGAACAGCACGATGACGACGATCACGATCAGTCCGAGACCGCCGCCGCCGACCGCGAGGCCCCCCTTGCCGCCGGGGATGCCGCCGAAACCGCCGCCGCTGCTCCCGCTCCCGCCGCCGCTGCTCCCGCCGCCGCTGCGGCGGTCCTGCACCTGAGAGGTGTCCAGGCGGGCGTTGGGGTTGAACTTCATGGCGCCGCGGCCCCCGTCGTCGAGGATCAGCGACCGGTCGGCGACCGCTGTGTGGTGACGGTCACTCTAATGCCGCAGTCCGATGACGGGACGAATTCGCACTGCGCAAAATTGCGCATTGGGCAAGTGATCGCCTAGGGTGTCAACCATGACCGGTCCCTCGACCCGCGCGTCGTCGGTGCCCGGCGCTGCGCCGGATCACCCGCAAGGGTTACGCGAACGAAAGAAGGACGCCACCCGGCGTGCGCTGGCCGAGACCGCGCTCGGGCTGGCGGTGGCCCACGGGTACGACTCGGTCACCATCGCCGAGATCACCGAACGGGTCGGCGTGTCCCGGCGCACCTTCTCCAACTACTTCGCGGGCAAGGCCGAGTGTCTGGCGGCCGTGACCGAGGGGTGGCTCGACGACATCATCGACGCGATCCACACCGCGCCGGCCGACCGGCCGCTCGAATCGGTGCTGTGCGATTCGCTGCAGCTGGTCGCCGTCGACCTGCCGGAGCGCTGGGAGCGGTTCGTCATGCTCGTGCACGCCGAACCGGAACTGCAGGCGATGATCGGTGCGATCGACGCCGCCAACACCGAACAACTCTCCGCGGCGATCGGCGACCGGCTCGGCCTGCCGCCGGACGAGATCCGCGTCCGGATGCTGTCGACGTTCGGCATCGTCGCCGGACGAATGTGCCTGGAGGACTGGATTCTTCGTGGGCGCCCAGGCGGCGAGCAGAGCTTCGATGCCCAGCTCAACCTGGCCTTCTCGCTGATCGATCTGGCCGGGCTCGACGGCCGTCACCCGATCGCCGGGTGCTGAAATTTCCTGATCTTTCCGCCTGACCCGTTCTGCCCACGCCTCGCCCCGCACCACCTACCGCGCCCAACCTCGCCCGCCCGCCCCGCCGACTGATGTGCCCAGGAGTTCCCCATGGCCAGCCTGCTCTACCGACTCGGACATCTCGCCACCCGGCGCCGCTGGGCGGTGCTGATCGCCTGGCTTGCCCTGCTGCTCGGGCTCGGTGCGGCCGCGGCCGCTTTCTCCGGCACGATGACGTCCTCCTTCACCATCCCCGGCACCCCCGCCCAGGCCGCGCTCGATCAGCTCGGGGAGAAGATCCCGGGGGCGGGCGACGCCACCGGCCGGATCGTCTTCGCCGCCCCGGAGGGCCACACCCTCGCCGAACCGCAGTACCAGCAGGCGATCGCCACCGTGGTCGAGCAGACCAAACAGCTGCCCGGGGTCACCAACGTCATCGACCCGGCCACCGGCCGCACCGTGTCGCTCGAGAAGACCGTCGGCTTCGCGCAGGCCTTCTTCAAGGGCCAGATCACCGAGATCCCCGAGACCACCCAGGCCGAACTCGCCGCGATCGCGCAGGCCAACCAGGTCGACGGCCTGCGGATCGAACTCGGCGGTGGTGCGGTCGCCCAGTCGCCGGCCATCGGGTCGACCGAAGGCATCGGCGTGGTGGTGGCGATGGTGGTCCTGGTGATCACCTTCGGATCGGTGGTCGCGGCCGGACTGCCGATGCTGACCGCGCTTCGGCGTCGGCACCGGCCTGGCGGGCATCCTGTGGGCCTCCAGTGCGATCGAGATGTCCAACACCGCACCCATTCTCGCGCTGATGCTGGGTCTCGCGGTGGGCATCGACTACGCGTTGTTCATCGTTTCGCGGCACCGATCGCAGGTGAAGGTCGGGATGCGGATCGAGGAGTCGATCGCCCGGGCGACCGGGACCGCCGGGACCGCGGTGGTGTTCGCCGGCCTGACGGTGCTGATCGCGCTGGCCGGGCTGTCCGTGGTCGGCATCCCGTTCCTGACCGTCATGGGATTGGCGGCCGCCGGGACCGTCGCGATCGCGGTGCTGATCGCGATCACCCTGCTGCCGGCGCTGCTGGGCTTCGCCGGTGAGAAGGTGCTGCGCAAGGCCGACCGGGCCGCGGCGGCGGAGCTGCGGGCGGCATCGACCGGCCACCACGGGGTCATCGACCACGCCCACTCGCCGAACCGCTGGATCCGGATGATCACCCGGCGGCCCGCCCTGGTGCTGATCGCCGGCGTGCTGGGCCTCGGGCTGATCGCCATCCCCACCGCGTCGCTGTATCTCGGATTGCCCGACGACGGCACGGCCGCCCCGGACAGCACCAAACGCCAGGCGTACGACCTGGTCACCGAGGCGTTCGGGGCGGGGGTGAACGGGCCGTTGCTGGTCACGGTCGCGGTGGACGACCCGGCCACCATGACGCAAGCGCTGCCGGCGACAGCGCAGGCCGTTCAGGCGGCCAGCACTGATGTCGCGCTCGCCATGCCCGGGCAGGTCAGCCGGGACGGCACCTTCGGTTTCGTCACGGTGATACCGAGGTCCGGCCCGTCCGAGCCGGCCACCCAGGTACTCGTGCACACCCTGCGCGACCGGGCGCCCGCGCTGGGCGCGGCCGTCGGCGGCACCGTGGCCGTCACCGGCCTGACCGCCGCGGCCATCGACATCTCCGACAAGTTGGCTGGCGCGTTGCCGATCTACCTGCTCGTCGTGGTGGGGCTGGCGCTGGTGCTGCTGCTCTTGATCTTTCGGTCGATCGTCGTGCCGGTGATCGCCGCCGTCGGGTTCCTGTTGTCCATCGGGGTGGCGTTCGGCGCCGTCGTCGCGGTGTACCAGTGGGGCTGGCTCAGCGGTCTCTTCGGGGTCGACACGCCGGCGCCGGTCATCAGCTTCCTGCCGATCCTGCTGATCGGCGTGTTGTTCGGGCTGGCCATGGACTACCAGGTCTTCATGGTGTCCGGCATGCGCGAGGCTTACGTGCACGGGGCGGACGCCAAACGGGCGGTCGTCAGCGGGTTCACCGCGGGCTCCCGGGTGGTGACGGCGGCCGGCATCATCATGGCCTCGGTGTTCGCCGGGTTCATCCTCGCGCCGGACACCGTCATCGCGTCGATCGGCTTCGCGCTGGCCATCGGTGTGCTGGTCGATGCGTTCGTGGTGCGGATGACGCTGACGCCGGCGGCCATGACCCTGCTCGGCAAGACCGCCTGGTACCTGCCGCGCTGGTTGGACCGGGTGCTGCCCAACATCGATATCGAGGGTGAGCGATTACTGGCCCGGCTGGCCGCCCAGAGTCCCGGTGGCGTTGCGGACGTGCACTCCTATGAGGTCGACGCCGCCGCCGATGCAGCCCCCGCCGATGCAGCCCCCGCCGAGACCGAGGCCGAGCTCGGGGCCGAGCCCGAGCCCGAGGCCGGGGCCGGGGTCGAGGTCGAGGCCGAGCTCGAGGCCGAGCTCGGGGCCGAGCCCGAGGCCGGGGCCGAGGCCGAGCGAGCTGGGCGGCACGGTGGGTCTGCTGACAATCACGACCGACGAGGCGTCGTCGAGCGGGCCCTCTCGGCCAACCGCGGCGCCAATAGCGGGCGGCATCGGTCGCAGGAGAACGAGGACGAGCCCGCCCGCCGCTGAGCCCGCCCCGCCGCAGAACCGGAGCCCCGCCCCCAGGCCCCTCCCAAACGTGTTGATCATGGTGCGCAGCCCGCATTTTTCGGCGTGTCGTCGGCGTGTCGCGGGCAGCGCACCATGATCAACGGGGAGGGCGGGGAAGGCGGGGAAGGCGGGCTGGGCGGGGAAGGCGGGCGCGCTGGTTCAGCGTGGCGTCGGCGGGTCGCGGTTGCACCGGCACTCGGCGCAGCCACAGCCGGATGCCCTGCCAGCGGATCAGCGTCGAGGTCCGGAGCGTGACCAGCGGCCAGCGAATCAACGAGTGCAGCACGGCGCGGGTCGTCGCGGGTCGTCCGCGCCCGGTCAGCGTCGCCACGAACGGGGTCGCGTCGTTCTGCCGCAACGCGATCGACACCGACAGGTCGTCGCCGGGCAGCGGGGTGCGCATCAGATAGGTGCCACCCATCGGCAGGAACGGTGAGACGTAGAACGCCTTCTCCACCCGGTCCCGGCCAGCATCGTCCGGACGCAGCAGGTACACGTGTCGCCCGCCGTAGGTGTTGTGCACCTCGGCGATCACCGCGATGACCTCGCCGGCGGCCAGGCAGTAGAACACCGACAGCGGGTTGAAGACGTGGCCGGCGACCCGCGGGCAGGTCAGCAGCAGGATGCGATCCGCGGTCAGATCGTGCTCGGCCAGCAGGGCCCGGGCGTTGCTCGCCAGGTCGCCGCCGGGATCGCCGAGGTGATCGCCCGGCCGGAATCGCGCGAAGGGCCGGAGCCAGCGCGGCAGGACCGGCAGATCATCGACGTCGACCAGCCAGCAGTACGAGGAGTAGCTGAAATGACGGGAAACGGCCCCCGGCGCGTTGGCGTTTCGCCGGTGCCCCACGATGGCGTGGTAGATCCGGGCGGTCCGGTCGGGTGCGGGTGCGCCGCCGCTTCGCGCGTCGCCGTCGGGCGCGGGTCCGCCACTGCTTCGCACGCTGCGATCGGGCACCGCTGGGCGCAGGGTCGTCATGTGCCCGTCCTCACCAGGACACCCCGAACGACTCGGCCGCCCGGACCCCGGAGGCGCATCCGTCCTCGTGGAATCCCCACCCCTGCCAGGCCCCGGCGTACGCGGTGCGCCCCGTGTTCAGCGCAGCAACCTCCAGCTGGGCCGCCACCGAGGCATGCGTGTACGTCGGGTGCGCATAGGACATCTCGGCCAGGATCCGTTCCGGGTCGATCGAGTCGCCGCCGTTGAGCGTGACCACATAGTCGGCGGGATCGGAGATCCGCTGCAGCCGCTTGAGGTCGTAGCTGATCTTGACCCGCCGGTCGTCCGAGGTGCAGCTGTCCATCCGGTAGTTCCATGAGGCGCGCGCCCGCTCGGTCCGCGGCAGCAGGGAGCCGTCGGTGTGCAGCACCGCCTGTGACGGCACATAGGCGAAGGCGCCCAGCAGGCGCGACTCGTCCCTGCTGGGGTCCCCGATCAGGGCCAGCGCCTGGTCCGGATGGGTCGCAATGACAACCCGATCGGCATGGTGCAGTTGATCGGCGTCGTCACGGATCTGCACCCCGTCCGGGTGTCGGGTCACCGCGCGGACCGGGGTGGCGGTGTTGACCGCGGACAGGCCCTTGGCCGCCTTCTCGACGTAGGTCCGGGAGCCACCCACCACCGTGCGCCACTGCGGAGATCCGGTGACGGACAGCATGCCGTGGTTATCCAGGAAGCGGAACAGGTACCGGGCGGGGTAGCTGCGGGCGCCGTCGAAGCCGCACGACCACACCGCCGCCACCAGCGGCAACATGAAATGGTTCGCGAAGTACGTGGTGAAACGTCCGGCGGCCAGGAACTCGGCCAGCGTCTGCGTGTCGTCACCGCCATCCAGTACGGCGCAGGCCCGGCGGTGGAAGGCCTTGACCTGGGCGAGCATTGCCAGGTATCGGGGCCGCAGGGCCGCGGACCGATGCGCGAACAGCCCCGGCATTCCCTTTGCACCCGCGTATTCCAGCCCGCAGCCGTCGCAGCGCACGCTCATCGACATCTCGGATTCCTGGGTGGCGACGCCGAGTTCGCCGAACAACCGCAGCAGGTTCGGGTAGGTCCGCTGGTTGTGGACCAGAAAGCCCGAGTCGAGCCCGGCGAGGCGTCCCGTTGTCAGTGCGACGTCGTGGGTGTGGGCGTGCCCGCCGAGCCGGTCGTCGGCCTCGAACAGCTGCACGTCGAAGCGGCGTTGCAGCAGGTGGGCGGCGGTCAGGCCGGACACCCCGCCGCCGATCACGGCGACGCTGGGCCTGACGGCTGGCGGGCTCATCGCTACGGTTCTCCTTCTCCCGGACGGGACCGGTGCTCCCGGCGGCGTGCCGAGCACCTAGCGGTGGACGTCGCCCTACCTCATTCGTACCGGACAGGCGGTCGGACGGGCCCTTGAATCCTCGCCCTGCCCGCAGTGTGTACGCCCGTACGTGGCTCATCAGATCACGCCGGGCGCGGAAAACTTCGGCCGTTGCCCGGCTGGCGTGCGGGCCGCGGAGCGGGTGCGATCTCCGCACCGGGCTGGGTGGCGGTGCGGCCGGGCACCTATCGTCACAGGTATGCCCGCGGACGTGCCGACGATCCTTGCCACCTCCATCGGGTTCGATTCGCGCGGCCGGGACCGTTTCGACTGGGAGGCAGGGCCCGTGTTCGACCTGGCCGCCGACCTGTCCGGAGCGCGGGGAACGCCCGGGGTGTGCTTCATCGGGACGGCCTCCGGTGACGACGCCACGGTGATCGCCGGCGTGTACTCGGCGCTGAGCGCGCGGTTCCACCCGAGTCACGTCGAGCTGTTCTCGATGCCGAACATCGATGACGTTCGCGCCCACCTGCTGGCCCAGGACGTGATCTGGGTCGGCGGCGGTTCGGTGGCCAACCTGCTGGCCCTCTGGCGACTGCACGGGTGGGACGAGTATCTCTACGACGCCTGGCAGGCCGGCGTCGTGCTGGGCGGCGTGTCCGCCGGGTCGATCTGCTGGCATCTGGGCGGAACCACCGATTCCTTCGGACCCGAGCTGCGACCGGTCACCGACGGGCTCGGCTGGCTTCCGTATTCGAACAGCGTGCACTACGACTCCGAGCCGCAGCGGCGACCGTTGTTCCACCGGTTGATCGCGGACGGGACACTGCCTTCCGGATACGCCACCGACGACGGTGTGGGGCTGGTGTACCGCGGCACCGAAGTGGTGGAGGCCGTCGCTGACCGCCCCGGTTGCGCGGCGTACCTCGTGCAGCGAGCGGACGGCGACACGGCGGCCGAGACGGTCATCGAGCCGCGGCGGTTGCGCTGACCGCAGCTTCGAAGCGTCTGGCTACCTCTGTCCGAGCTGCTCCGCGGACCGATCAACGGCGCGACCGGTCTCCTCTACACTCTGCCGCGGAGGCGTGTCCGAGTGGCCGAAGGAAGCCGCCTTGAAAGCGGCCAGGTGTCAAAAGCCTCGGGGGTTCGAATCCCTCCGCCTCCGCAGACTCGCTGCCCATCATCACGACCCTCCGACCCTCAGAAAGCAACGTCAGCGGGCGGGTCTGTGGCGGTCGGATCCCGGGCGGTGGCGGCGCAACAGCCATTGGCGGTGTGTAGGCAACCCGAATCTGGTGATCCGATCGCCGGGATGCTCGAACAGTCGCGCACCCACTGCCCGGACTGGCGCCAGCTTCGTGCGGGTCCTCCCTCACGCGCCAACTCGCTCAGGGCGATGAACCTGGCACGAAATGCCCGAACAGCGGACCGGGTCGGCGAGCACAGCAGGCGAGCAACCGACAAACCGGCTGACCCTCGCCAGGCCGGGATCGGGTCCGCCGTAAGGTGCCGG
>Ga0302254_10000397_pt1 | contig 10687 bp, 9 predicted proteins | sample I_Fen_E1_4_FD_194573 | JGI IMG/M metagenome (GOLD analysis project Ga0302254, IMG submission 194573) | Peat permafrost microbial communities from Stordalen Mire near Abisko, Sweden - I_Fen_E1_4 | ecosystem: Environmental > Terrestrial > Soil > Wetlands > Permafrost | place: Sweden: Abisko... | reverse complement strand
CTGCTGCGCCCCCGAAACACCAGGACGGTGAACAGCCCGAGGAAGAGCGGCGCCTCCGAGAAGCGTCGTGACACCGACCGCTCCGCTCCGACGGCCTCGGCGATCCCGTACGCGGTCGACAGGGGCACGACCGCGGCCGCGAGCGCCGACGCGCCGAGCAGCCCGATTGCGAACAGCGCCGTGGCCGACGAGCCGGCCACGGGCTCGAGTGCCTTCGCCGCCTGATCGGCGCTCTGCAACTTCCCCGTCCCGCCGATCGCGGCCGCGGTGGCGATGATGATCGACATGGCGATCAGGTTGGCGAAGACCGCGCCGCCGATCGCGTCCACCTTCTCGTGCGGGTACTGCTCCGGCCCGATCCCGCGGTCGGCCACGGCCGACGCTTGGTAGAGCTGCATGTAGGGCGTGATCGTCGTGCCGACGAGCGCAACGGCCAGCAGCACGAATGCCTGACTCGCCTCGAAGTGCGGCCACACAGTGTTGGCCGCCACCTGACCCCAGTCGGGATTGCCGAGGATCGCTGCGATCGGATAGGCGAGGAAGGCGAGCGAGAGCAGCAGGAAGAACCGCTCGGCCCAGGAGTACGAACCGAACACGACGAGCGCCCACAGCGCGAACGCCGAGGTCGGGATGGCGAGGTAGCGCGACACGCCGAACAGTTGGAACGCCGCGCCGATACCGGCGAACTCCGAGACGACGAGGCCGAGGTTCGCAAGGAGCATGCAGCCGACGGCGAAGGCCGCGGTCCGCAACGTGAACTGCTCGCGGATGAGGGAGACCAGTCCCTCGCCTGTGTACGCGCCGAGGCGCGCGGACATCTCCTGCACCACTACGAGCGCGACGGTGATGAGCACCATCAGGAAGAGCATGCGGTACACGAACTGCGAGCCGGCCGACGCGTAGGTCGCGATCCCGCCGGCGTCGTTCCCCGCGTTCGCCGCGATGAGGCCGGGGCCGAGCACGGCGAACACGACGACGATGCGACGGGACCGCAATCTGGCGAACGGACGGGTGATCGAGCGCTTCACGACGGCCCGCTCTCACCCGTGCCGCCGCGACCGGGCCTGGCCGCCGTCGGTCACCAATGCGTCGATCACGTCGTCCACGAGGATGCGCCCGACCGGTCGGCCCGCCTCGTCGACGACGATCACCGAAGTGCCACGCGTCCGGATGACCCGGTCGACGAGCTCCGGCAGGTCCGTGTCGACCGCGACGGTGAAGGGCCACGGCGGTGCCGCGAGGGCGCTGACCGAGGTGTCGAGGTCGGCGGTGAACAACTCGAACATGGTGATGTCGTCGACGAGACGACCGTCGTCGTCGACGATGACGACGCAGTCGATGTCGGCGCGGTGCTCGTGCGCGGCGCGCAGCCGCTCGCGCACGGTGGCCACCGTCTCGCCGGGGCGCACGGTCACCACGCGCGTCGTCATGAGGCCGCCCGCGGTCAGTGCGGGGAAGCGCAGCAGCCGCCGGAGCGCGGCCGACGCTGCCGGCGCCATCGCGCCGAGGACCTCGTCGCGGTCCTCGGCGGTGAGCAGCCGCAGCGCGTCCACCGCTTCGTCCGGCTCCATGTCGGCGACGAGCGACGCCGCTCGCGACGCGGGCAGCTCGCGCAGCAGCTTGTCGAGCTTCTCGGGCTCCATCTCCTCGAGTGCGTCGGCGGCCGACTCGGGCTCGAGCACCTCGAGCAGCTCCTGCCGTTCGGTTCGCCCGAGCTCTTCGAGGAGGTCGGCGAGCTGGCTCGGGTGCAGGCGCGCCAGTTCCTGGTTGGTCCGCCGCAGGGGCACTCGCCCGTTGCCGGCGCCGAACGGCTGGATCGCCGCCCAGTCGATGATCCCCTGGGTCGCGACGCGATCCCGTCGAGCCGCCGGACCGAGGCGGCGCAGCAGCGAACGGAAGCTCACGTCGACACCGACGAGGCGCACGCGCCCACCGACCCGCGCGACGTAGAGGTCGGACGCGCGCACCACCCGAATACCGTCGACATCGACGAGCTGGTGGTCGATCACGTCGCCGTTCAGGAGCACCTCGCCCGGGCGCCGCTCGAAGTCGCGCAGGTCGAAGCGCGCTGACGAGAGACGGATCGCGGCGTTGGAGAGCTCGACGACCTCGTCGACCGACACGAACGAGAGACGACGGCCCACCTTGACGACGAGACCGGTGACGAGCGGAGAGGAGTCGCCTTCCCAGCGGGCGACGAGATCCCCGAGCCGGCCGACCTCGGCGCCGTCCGCGATGCACACGGGGCGGCCGACGACGGCCGCGACCGACTGGAGGGCGGCAGAAACGTTGCGGTTGGCGAGGAGGCGCTGGGTGCGGGCGTCGCGTCGGGCGCGCAGCGCATCGGTGGCGAGGGAGGGACGGTGGACCATGACGGGCCTCCGGGGGTGCGAGGGGCCAGGACGTCGAGACGTCCGTCGCACCGCAGCCCGGCGCCCGCGACCGGTCGGGAAGACCGGTTCAGCGGCTCGCGCGGAGGCCCGTGCGACGGAAGCAGGAACTCGGGGGTTCTGTTCTGTGCACGATGCCTCCTCTCTGGCTCTCTGGCTCTCTGGCTCTCTGGCTCTCTGGCTCTCTGGCTCTCTGGGCTCGCTGCCGCTCGCCTACCCGGCCGGGCGGGTGCCTCGCTCTGCCGCTCGGCACGCTCCCGCATGGGTCGAGCCCGGCAAGAAACCTGGATATGATATCCAACTGTGCAATCGGTGCCGCCGCTGGAGCTGCCGACCGCCGCGCTCCTGCGCCGGAGCAGCGCCGACGAGGCTTCACTCTACATTCGCCGTCTGATCTTCAACGGTGAATTACGCGCCGGGCAGCGCGTGCCCCAGGACGAGATCGCGAAGGCCCTCGGGATCAGCCGCATCCCGGTGCGCGAAGCACTCATTGCTCTCGAACGTGAGGGATGGGTCACCAACGAACGCCACCGCGGCACGTTCGTCGACGCGGTGAGCGAGCAGGCGCTGCGCGACAACTTCCAGATCTACGCCATGATCTACTCGTTCTCGGCCGCGTTGGCGCTCGAGCGCGGCGGCCCAGACCTGATCGAGACGCTCGACGAGATCGTCGGCGCCGTGGAGCAGACCGACGACGCCGACGTCGTCAACGAGTTCTCGTACCGCTACCGGCTCGCGATCCTGCACTCCGCCGATTCGCCGCGGATCCAGGTGCTGCTGCGCGCGATGTCGGGCATGGTCCCCGGAAACTTCTTCGCGCAGGTGCCGGGCGCGATCAAGGTCGAGAAGAAGGGGATGCGTGCGATCCTCGAGGCGATGCGCACCGGCGACGGCCTGCGCGTGCACGAGGAGTACTCGCGCAAGTTCGCGGAGCAGGCCGAGCAGTGCGTGCAGCTGTTCCGCGATCGCGACCTCTTCGCCGCGGATCCCGCCATCACCGACGACTGACTCGCTGCGGCGCGGCGCTCAGCCGCCGAGCGTGCCCTCGTCGAGCAGCTCCCGGGGGTTGCGCATCCGGACCATGCCGAGGTAGCCGCCGCCCTCGGCGATCGCATCGTGCACGGCGTAGCCGAGCAGCTCCTGCGCGGCGGGTGACAGGGTGGCCACCACCTCTGGCGGGACCGCGAGGAAGTTGTTCTCCTCGGTGCGCAGCCAGCCGAGGGTGAAGCTCACGTGGACACCACGGCGCCATTCGTCGGTGGTGGTGTTGGCGCCCGCGAAGTGGATGGTGGAGCCGTAGTAGAGCACCGCGCCGCCAACCGGCAGCTCGGCCACCGCGATCTCGTGATCCTCGGGTCGGCGATCCCGCGGCCAACGGTGGCTGCCCGGCACCACGCGCGTGGCACCGGTCTCGGGCCGGAACGGCGTGAGCGCGACGAGCGACGCGACCTGGATCTCGGGGCGGGCGACGGTGGCGGGGCTCGGCCCGCCTTCCGGCAGAGGGTGGGGATAGTGCGGCCACACGTCTTCGTCGCGGTGGGGCCACTGCGCCTCGGCACCGGGCCCGCGCACGATCGCGTGGCCGAGGTTGAGCTGCCAGCGCGAGCACGACGGCAGCAGCACCGCGTCGCACACCGCGCGGTAGACGGAGTGGGTCATCACCTTGTTCGCGAAGGTGGGTGAAGCGGCGGCGAGCGCGGACACGTGCTTGGTCCTGGGGCCGAAGAACAGCTGCACGGTCGGGTTGACCGCGAGCATGCCGGCCTCCGCGGCGTCGACGTCGTCGTCGATCTCCCGGTTGATCGTATCAGTCACCTCGGTGGGGACGAAGCGGTCGATCAGCACGGCGCCGTCGGCCTCGAGCGCGGCGAGCACGGCGTCGGTGTCGCGGCCGTCGTCGAGTCGCGTCAGCATCGTTCCCTCCGGTGGCTCGCGGTTGCGCGCCGGCCGTAGGGTGCCACAGAACCTGCGACGGAGCGAGAGGAACCGCGATGACGGGCTACACCGACGGTGAGATCACGGTGCAGATGCTGTGGGACATCGAGCAGATCAAGCAGCTCAAGGCCCGCTACTTCCGGTTCCTCGATGCCAAGGACTGGGGCGCGTTCGCCGGCCTCTTCACCGACGACTGCGTGCACCTCCTGCCCGAGGAGTCGCCGATCCCGTCACTCGCCAACGACGACTACCTCGCGAGCCTGCCGCAGCAACTCGGCAACGGCGTGACGACCCACCACGGGCACATGCCCGAGATCACGCTGCTGAGCGCGACCGAGGCCGCGGGCATCTGGTCGATGTTCGACTACGTGCAGGTGGAGACCGACGCCGGGATGCGCATCGACATCCAGGGCTACGGCCACTACCACGAGACCTACCGCAAGGGCGACGACGGGCAGTGGCGCATCGCGTCGAAGCGCAACACCCGTCAGCGGCTCGATCGGGTCAGCCCGCCACCTTCGGCATGACCTCGTCGACCACCGTGCGGAGGTAGCGCCAGGCGATCTCCGGCGGGAGGCCGCCGATGAGCGGATGCAGCATCAGCGGCACTCCGTTGCGGACCAGCTCCACCGCCTCCTCGACCGTGATGACCACGTGGCTCTTGTTCTCGGCGCGCAGCTCGTCGGCGGTCTTCGCGAACGAGACGCTGGCGACGCCCTCGTTGCCCTCGTTCCACTCGCCGTACATGAGTACGTCGTTCATGAGGTAGGGGCCGAGCTCCGCCCACGCAGCGTCGACGTCGTCGGCGACGAAGACCGTGCTGGCCATGTTCGGGTCGGGGAGCTGGAGCATGCCCGGCTCGTGGCCCGCTTCCCGAGCGGCCTGCTCGTAGGCCTCCTCGAGCTCCTTGCCGTTCGTCTGGGCGAAGAAGCCGAGGCCGAAGCGGCCGGCGCGCTTCGCCGCCGCGACCGAGCCGCCGCCCCACGACACCATGGGGCCGCCCGGTGTGAACGGCGCCGGCGTCACGTGGATGTGCCGGCCGTCGTGCTCGAACGGCTCACCGGTCTTGGCCTGGAGCAGGATCTCGAGCTTCTCGTCGGCGATCTTCCCGCGTCGCTTGTAGTCGATGCCGTACATCTCGTACTCGACGGGGCGGTAACCGATCGCCGCGGTGTACAGCGCACGACCTCGGCTGATGTGGTCGAGGACGACCATCTCCTCGGCGAGGCGCACCGGGTCGTAGAGCGGGAGCAGCACCACCGCGACGCTGATCGGCAGGGTCGTGGTGCGGGCCGCGATCGCGCTCGCGAGGATCATGGGGGAGGGGAGGTACCCGTCGCTCGAGCTGTGGTGCTCGCACACGACGGTGGCGAGCGCACCGCGTGACTCACCCCACTGGCACATCTCGATCGCCGCGGCGTAGAGGTCGGCCGCGGGTGCGCCGTTCGCCGGCGCGCGCATGTCGAAGCGCAGCATGAACATCTGGTGGATCCCCCTCGTCGACGAAGGCTGCATACTCGCCCAGCACACGCGGCAGGGGCAAACGGATCGGGTCGTGCAGGGGGAGGCCGGTGGCCTAGGTTCCCGGCCATGAGGGACCCGTGGGCCTGACTGCGACGGTGCGGGAACACCCGTCGCTGCGCGCGCTGGCCGTGCCGAACTTCCGGCGCTTCTTCGCCGGCGACCTGGTGTCGATGTGCGGAGGCTTCCTCCAGACCATCACCCTCGTGTGGGTGGTGCTCGACCTCGGCGGCAACGGTTTCGACGTCGCGCTCCTCTTGTCACTGCAGAACCTGCCGTCGCTCGTGCTCGCGCCAGTGGGTGGCACCCTGGCCGACCGCTTCGACAACCGGAAGCTGCTCATCGGTCTCCAGTTCGTAGGCGTCGCCGAGGCCACCGCACTCGGTGTGCTCTCCGCCACCGGCTCGATCACCCTCGGCTGGATATACCTGCTCGCGATCGTGCTCGGACTCTTCGTCTCGTTTTCGTTCCCCGCGGTCAACGCGATGCGCTACGAGGTCGTCACCGCCGAAGACCTGTCGAGCGCGATCGGCCTCGGCAGCACCACGATGTCGGTCGGCCGCCTCGTCGGCCCCGCGCTCGCGGGCATCCTGCTCGCCACCACGAATCCCGCGACGTGCTTCTTCGTCGACGCGTCGACATTCCTCTTCTTCGTGGTGATGCTCCTCCTGGTGCGCCCCGGAGAGCTGCGACCGCGCCGCGCCGTCGACCGCACCACGGTGAAGTTGCGCGACGGTCTGCGCTATGCGTGGGAGCGCCCGTTGCTCCGAATGGTGTTGGCGAGCGTGGCAATTGTGAGCATGCTGGCGTACAACCTTGCGCTGATGATCCCGGCGATGACGCGCATCGAGTTCCACGCGTCGTCCACCGCGTACGCAGTGGTCGCGACCGCAACCGGGCTGGCCGGGCTCGTGGGCGGCATCGCTGCCGCGGGTATCGTCCGCCCGTCGGTACGGATCTTCGGTTGGCTCGGCATCGCGTTCGGTGTGCCGTTGCTCGCGTCGACCTTCTCGCCGTCCGTCGCGGTGTTCGCGCTGTGCTTCCTCGGCGTCGGGTTCGCGTCGGCCGCGTTCTGGGCGGTCGCGCAGATGCTGCTCCAGCACGGGACCGACCCGGAGTTCCAAGGCCGCGTGATGAGCCTCTACACGGTGGCATGGGGCGGTACCACGATCTTCGGCGCGCTGGCGATGGGCGCGCTGATCGACGCGGTCTCGGCGCGCGCGGCGATGGCGGTCGGTGGCGTGGTGACGCTGGTGGTCGCCGCGGTGCTGCTGCGGTGGGCCCGTCGTCAGACGACGATCGGTAGGTTGCCCAGTCCGCGCACGTTGCTCGAGTAGGCGCGCGTCACGCCTGTGGGGGCGATGTCGTACTCCGGGAAGCGGGCGAGCAGCTCCTCGAACGCGATGCGCGTCTCGAGCCGGGCGAGGGCGGCGCCGAGGCAGAGGTGGTTCCCGAAGCCGAGGCTCACGTGCCGCTCGATGTGGCGGTGGACGTCGAACAACTCCGGCTCGTCGAACCGGCGCTCATCGTGGGTGGCGGCGCCGGTGATGAGCACCACGCGCTGCTCGGCGGGGATGGTGGTGCCGTGCAACTCGACGTCGCGGGTGGTCCAGCGGCCCTGGTACTGCGACGGCGGGTCCCAGCGCAGCATCTCCTCGACCGCGTTCGGCAGGAGCGTCGGGTCGGCGGCCAGCTCCGCGCGCTGGTTGGGGTACCACGCGAGGGCGACGACCCCATTGGGGATCATCTTGGCGACGGTCTCGTGGCCCGCGAACGCGAGCTCCACGAACCGGGCGCCGAGCTCGTGGTCCTCGAGGAAGCGCTCGTTGCCGTCGTCGTCGACGACGGGCGTCTCGATGAGCAGGCTCACGACGTCGTCGCCGGGGTGGGCGCGCCGGTCGGCGACGACCCCGGAGAGCAGGGCCATGAGCTCGCCCATCGCCTTGCCGGCCTCCTCGGGCTCGATGGCCACACCGTCGGCCCGCGCCGCGAACGCGTCGCAGAGGTGGTGCACGTCACCACGGATCTCCTCGGGCAGGCCGATGAGCTCGCTGATCACGGCGAGCGGGAGCAGGATCGAGAAGTCCTCGATCAGGTCGAAGCCCGCGCTCCCGACGTGAGGGTCGAGCAGCTCGGCGGCCTTCGCCCGGATGAACGGCTCGAGCCCGCCGATGCGCCGCGGGGTGAACACCCGGCTCACGATCTTCCGGTGCCAGGTGTGCAGCGGCGGGTCCTTGGTGATGAGGAACGGCTGGTCCGGGTCGGAGCTCTCGATGGTGGTGCCGCGCGCCGAGGAGAAGGTCTCGACGTCGGTGTGCGCCTGCAGCACGTCGTCGAAGCGGGAGATCGCCCAGAAGCCGACGTCCGCGTTGTGGTACACCGGCGCGTCGTCGCGCAGCACCCGGTACGCGGGGTCGGGGTGGTCGACGACGGCGTGGTCGAATGGGTTCCAGTACGGCGCGCTGCTCATGCGCGCACGCTAACCCGGGGGGCGCGCGCCATGCACGGCGCCGGCTCGGGCTCAGGCGCAGGCTCCGGCGTGGGCGCACGTGCCGTCAGCCGGTGCTGAGGTGCGCGGCGCCTTCGGCCACCAGGCGGCCGACCGCGGCGTGCGTCGACCGGGGGAGCCGTGCGCTGGGCGCGCTCACCGCGATCGCGGCGATGGCACGGCCGCCTGCTCCGAGGACGGGGGCGGCGATGCCCGATGCGCTCTCGGTGACGTCGCCGTGGTTGACCGCCCAGCCGCGATCACGCACGGTGGCGAGTGTGGCGGCGAGCGCGTCGTCCGGCGGCCCGCCGAGGTAGGCGGCCAGCTCGTCGTCGGTCAGGTGGGCGAAGAGGGCCTGGCTCGCGGCGCTGGTGCCATTCGGCAGCACCAGTCCGACGTGCGGCGCGGCGCGCACGAGCTGGCGGCTCTCCACGACGTCGAGGGTCACGACGCGCGGCGGGTCGGGGACGGCGAGCAGCACCGACTCGTCGGTGCGGTCGCGCAGCGCTTCCATCACCGGGCGCGCCTGTTGGCGCAGGCCGACCCGGCTGGTGGCCTGCGCAGCCATCACCAGGGAGCGGGTGGTGAGCTCCCAGCGCGGGGGGTCGCCGCTCGCGGGGCGGATCCAGCCGTCCTCGGCCAGGGTGGCCAGGGCGCGCTGCACCGCGCTCTTGTCCTCGTCGAGCAGGCGGGTGACCGCGGTGAGCCCCACCGGCTGGTGCGCGGCGACGGCCTCGAGCACCGCGAGCACCCGGGTGGCGCTGCGGAGCGGCTTGACGGCCACGGGACCTCCTCCTACAGTCGGACTCACTCAGTGATGCAAGGTATTGCTGAACGATACACCCTGAGGAGGACCCGTGCGCTCCGACGACATGATCCTGATCAGCGTCGACGACCACATCGCCGAACCCGCCGACATGTTCGAGGGACACGTGCCGGAGAAGTACCGCGACCGCGCGCCGCACGTCGTGGTGGAGGGCGACGGTCGGGAGCAGTGGTACTACGGCGACCTCAAGGGCCGGAACCTCGGCCTCAACGCGGTGGCGGGCAAGCCGCGCGAGATGTTCAACGTCGACGTGCTCCGCTACGACGAGATGCGCCCCGGCTGTTACGACGTGCACGAACGCGTGCGCGACATGAACGCCGGCGGCCAGCTCGCCGCGATCAACTTCCCCAACTGGACCGGCTTCTCGGGGCAGGTGCTCAACCAGGGCCCCGACCGCGACGTGAACCTCGTGATGATCCAGGCGTACAACGACTGGCACGTCGACGAGTGGTGCGGTGCGTACCCGGACCGCTTCATCCCGTGCGGCATCCTCCCGCTGTACGACGCGCAGGAGGCGGCCGAGGAGATGCACCGGCTCGCGGCGAAGGGCGTGCACGCGGTCACGTTCTCGGAGAACCCCGAGGCGCTCGGCCTGCCGTCGATCCACACCGACTACTGGGACCCGGTGTTCGCGGCCGCGTGCGACACCGAGACGGTCCTGTGCTGCCACCTGGGTTCGTCGTCGCGCTCCGCGCAGCTGTCGGCCGACGCGCCCCCGAGCGCGCGTATGACCATGTCGTCGACGATGTCGATGTGGACGCTCGGCGAGATGATCTGGGCCGACTTCTGGGAGCGCTTCCCGAGTCTGAAGATCTCGATCACCGAGGGCGACGTCGGCTGGATCCCGTACTTCCTCTGGCGGGCCGAGCACGTGCACCGAGTGCACTCCGGCTGGACGCAGAAGACGTTCCCCAACGGCGGCAGCCCCACGCAGGTGTTCAAGGACCACCTCGCGGTCTGTTTCATCCAGGACCCGATCGGCGTGAAGCTCATCGACGAGCTCAACGAGGACATGATCTGTTGGGAGTCCGACTACCCGCACTCCGACTCATCGTGGCCGAACTGCCCCGAGGTCACGCTCGCGGCGTGCGAAGGGCTCACCGACGGGCAGATCGACAAGATCACGCACCTGAACGCGATGCGCCTCTACAGCTTCGACCCGTTCTCGGTCCGGCCCCGCGAGCAGTGCACCGCGGGCGCGCTGCGGGCCGAATCGCCCGACGTCGACGTCGTCACCCGCGTCGGCCGGCCGGCCGACGAGCGCGACTTGGAGTTCTGGGCCAACATCAGCGGCGGCAAAGCCGCCGCCAAATGACGTAACCCTCGACTGCGGTCCTGGGTGGTCCCGCGGAACCGCATTCGAACGAACGTGTGTCACTCGACACCCGCTGGCGGTGGTTGAACGTCACTTGTTCGAGCCCGGTGGGAGCGCGTGTCGCACGACACCTCTCGGCGGTGGTCGAGCGACACATGTTCGGGTGACATTGGTGCACCCTGGGGTGGCGCGGCGAGCGGTTCCGCGGGACC
>Ga0302254_10000396_pt1 | contig 10687 bp, 8 predicted proteins | sample I_Fen_E1_4_FD_194573 | JGI IMG/M metagenome (GOLD analysis project Ga0302254, IMG submission 194573) | Peat permafrost microbial communities from Stordalen Mire near Abisko, Sweden - I_Fen_E1_4 | ecosystem: Environmental > Terrestrial > Soil > Wetlands > Permafrost | place: Sweden: Abisko... | reverse complement strand
TGTCGCTCTCGCTCTCGCTGTCGCTGTCGCTGTCGCTGTCGGTGTCGCTGTCGCTGTGGCCGTCGCCGCCCTTCGCCCAGAGCGCCCGCATGTCACGAAGTACCCAGGTCAGCGCGTCGTCGGGCACCAGGTAACCACCGATGCCGGTGGTGTGCAGCATGTCGTAGACCCGCCCGGAGACGTCGGCCAGCCGGGCGGCCGGATCAGTGCCGGCTTCGGGGGGAGTCGGCAGCACCGCGGTGATGGTGTCCGGTCGCTGCTCGATGACCTCGATGCGGTAGTCGCCGTCGAGGATCGCGCCGAAGTATTCGGCAAGCGCCGCCTTGGGATCGGCCAGCAGCCGCGCCCGCATGTCGGGGTCGGCGCTGAGCAACCGGTAGTGCTCGGTGAAGCGGTCGCTGCTCACTGACCGTCCCCGGCGCGATGGTCTCGGTACTGCTCGCGCATCTCGAGCAGCGCCAGCTTCGCCTCCTGGGGCATGATCCAGACGAACTGTTCGCCGCTGCGCCACAGGTCAATCTGGTTGACCACTCGCTCGTGCTCGCCCTGGTCGGAGAACGCGGGTGGGATCACCAGGTAGAGGGTGTCCGGGCGCTGGATCCGCAGGTCGACTCGCCAGCCGGCCGGCACGTCGACCCCCAGTTGTGTGAGCGCCGCGACGGGGTCCCCGGTGACGGCGGGTTCGCTCCAGGTCAGCTTCGTCAGGGCCTGCTCGAGGTCGACGGCGTCGGGGCCGGTGGCGCCGAAGAGCGCTGCGGGCTCACCGGTCACGAATGCGCTCCCGCCAGTGGCTGATGCAGAGCCGGGCCGGGGATGGGCAGCACGAGCCTGGACGACGAGTGGATGGTGTTGAGGCTGCTGGTGCCGACCGTCGCATGCCGGAACCCCATGATCGCGGGCGTGCTCGGGTCCTGGTCGTCGCTGGTGACGACGAGCCTGACCCGGTGTCCGGCGGCGAACCGCCGGGCGCTGGTGACGAGCGGAATCCGATAGGCGGTGAGCGCACCCGGGACGACGGCTTCGGCATCACGGCAGGGCAACTCGGGCGAACCGACCGAGCTGCTGCCCGGGTCGACCCGGCGGAGGCTGGCACGGAGCCATCCCGCGGTGACGTCGACGACGCTGCCATCAGGGGCCACGTCCTGCAAGGTGACGATCCATGCCGTGTCGATGGCGGTGGAGTTGGCCTGGAGTTCCACTTCGATATCGCCCACGACGTCGAGCGCCTGCTCCAGCGGCGCGCTGGTCCACTCCAAGACAGAGGGAGGGTCGGTCTCGCTCGGCCGGGCTCGGCCCAGTCCTGTTCCGAGCACCATGAACGACCGCTGGCCGGGGGTACCCTCGTCGTCCCCGAGCTCGCCGTCGGCGCGAAGGCTCATCAGGCGGCCGACGACGCCGACGGGTGGCCAGCTGTCGCTGGTGTGCCATTCGTCGGCACCCGGCATCCAGTACCGGATGGCGGGGCCGTCGAGGATGCCGGTGTCCCGGTCCTTCAGCCAGTGGTCGAACCAGGCAAGCGCCTCGACGTGCAGGCTCTCCCACGGCCACGTCAGCCCGAACTCGCCGAGCATCCCGACGCGGACGACCGGCGCGTTGGTCAGCGCCCTCATGGCCGGAAACGTCGAGGGCAGGTGCAACGGGACGTTCTGCCAGTCACAGCCGAGGTACGTGGGAACCTCGACGCGGTCGAGCAGCGGCAGGAGGTTCCGCTCGTCCCACCACTCGTCACGCAGCGGGTGCTCGACCGCCATGGCCCGCCACAGGTCGTCCCAAGGGTGTGGGTCGTGGCGGAGCTTGAGCGCGGCGTGCAGGATAGCGATCGACGACTCGCCGTTCATCGTGGCGAACTTCCGGTGCAGCGGCGGCGTGCGCAGAACGTCCCGCACGGCGTCGATCAGCTTGCTGCGCCAGAAGTGGTCGCTGCGAGCGGACGTGAGCCCCACCATGGCGAGGAACGGCGTCACGAAGCCGGAACTGAACAGCCCGTGGTGCACCGCCGCCTCGTACAATTCGGTGGTGACGGCCACCGGGAAGATCGCCCGCAGGTGCGGGGGGCGTTCGACGGCCGCCTCCAGCTGGGTCATGGCGAAGTAGCTGATCCCGATCATTCCGACGTTCCCGTCGCACCACGGCTGGACGGCCGCCCACTCGACCATGTCGTGCAGGTCGCGACGCTCCTGCGGGTCGAAGAAGCCGAACGTCCCGCCCGAGCCCCCCGTCCCCCGGAGGTTGGCGATCACATGCACGTACCCCCGCGGCACCCAGAAGTCGGACGCGCCGGCCTCGATGAAACCCATCGGCGCACCGAGATCCTGGATCTGCCGCGGGTACGGCGACGCCGAGATCAACGCCGGGAACCGGCCGTCAGTGTCCGGTCGATGCACGTCGGTGAGCAGCTCGACGCCATCCCGCATGACGGCGGCGACGTCCTGGTCGGACCGCATGCCGTGCGCCGGCGCCGACAGGTTGCGATACTCGCGCCCGGTTGTCTGGGGGCCGTTGAGCTGGCGTTGCCCCGGTTCTATGCCCGCCACCTTCGACATGGTCTGCCTCCACCTGCGACCCGGGCTCGTGCGCGAAAGGATGCGCTACCAGTTGATCTTCCCAGCTCGACCGCGAAACGTCCAGCCGGAGTTTCCTCACCTGCAGAAAGCTCCCGACGGAATAGTCTGTTGTCTCGAACAGTCACCTGTGGTCGACGGGGAGTGAGATGGCGGACGCTGGTCGCCGGGGTCCCAGCGAGGACCGGGGCGTCGTGATGGACCGGATCGTGCACGTGGCTCGGGCGTCGTTCGCCGAGAATGGCTGGGCCGGAACATCTCTGCGGGCGGTCGCCCGGGACGCCGGCGTCGATGCGCGATTGATCGCCTATTACTTCACGGACAAATCAGCGCTGCTGCAGGCCTGCCTGCAACCGCCTCCGGGTTACCTGGAGGGGATCGCCGCGGTCCTGCGCACTCCGCTGCGCCGACGCGGACCGGCGCTGGTGCGGAACCTGCTCGCCGCGTGGAACAACCCGCCGACGGCGATCGTGCTGCGGTCCATCATCCTGACCGCCGCGCACGAGCCGGTCGCCCTGGAGCGGCTCCAGCTGGTGTTCCGGAACAGCATGATCGGTGCGGTCGCCGCGTCGCTCGACGACGACGAGCGGCTGGTCCGGGGCGGCCTGGTCGCGAGCCAACTCGTCGGCCTGTCCATGACCCGCTACGTCTGGCGGCTCGAGCCGATCCGGCGGCTGCCCGACGAGGACGTCATCAGCCTGATCGGTCCGACCATCCAGCGATACCTCACCGGCCGGCTCCCCAACCCGACGTCGGTGACCGAACCACTGGTGTCGCTCGACTCGCCCAACGCCGGTTGACACTGGGACGTCGCACGGGATGTTGGCCGCTACCAACCGATCTCACTCGCCTAGCAGGCCGTCGATCCGATCGGCAGCGTGCAACTGACGGACCACCGCGGCCACACCAACGCCCATGGCGGTCATCGCGGCACCGCGGTCGTTGGCGGCCCGCAGTTCATCCCGGTCGGCCCCGCCGGCGGTCGCGGCCTCGGCGGAGTTGATGTCGGCGATACCGCCGCCGTCGGAGAAGGTGCCGGCATCGATGGTGATCGAGTCACAACCGGTCGTTGCGAGTTGTTCGCGAAGCCATTGGTACTCCTCTTGTTTCGTGTCCAGGGTGCCAACCAGTGCGACGGTCGTCATTGACTTCCCATTCTCGTGTTCGTGGTGCCAGCATTGATGAATTGCGATACGCATCGCGCGGGGCCGGGAAAACCCCTGCCCGTGTGGTAGATGCGCGGGCTCTAATCCGTGTGCTGACCGGCTCTCAATGCCGCGGAGGCGTCGGCGCAGGTCGGGATGGTCCATCGGTGAGAAACGGGGACAGTGAAGGTAAGGGGCCGACCCTGGGTTTCGAACTCAGGAAAGGAGAAGCGTCATGCGGACAACATCATGGCCGTTGGACCATTCAGGCCTGGGCGTCTTACCCCGGGAGGAGTGCCTGCGTCGGTTACGGGCCGCCAAGGTGGGTCGGGTGTCCTTCGTCGACCACGGCGAACCGGTGATCCTGCCGGTCAACCACGCCCTCGACGGCGAGGCTGTCGTCTTCCGGACCGCGCCCGGCTCCAAGCTGATGGCCGCGGACAACGGGCTACTGGTGGCGTTCGAGGTCGACGGGTTCGATGAGGACCGACGCGCCGGGTGGAGCGTGGTGATCCGCGGAAAGGCCACGACAGTGGCTGAACCCATGCAACTGGCACGGTTGGACACGCTCGCTGTGTCGCCATGGGCGGATCTGGCCGAACGGACCCATTGGGTGCGGATCAGGCCCAACTCGGTGACCGGCCGGCAGATTGTCCACCCAACCCGCTGATCACTGCACGCCATGACAACCGTTTCGGCAACCCCTATCGCGCCACCGCGTCAGCGGTGGCCCCCGGGAATGCGACAGCTGGCAGCGGTCAGAGGCATCTCACGGTGGCAGCGTGGTCGCACCACCACCGGACGATCACGCCCCGGAGCAGAAGGCGGCTCGAATGCCCGGTCCCGCCGGGGGACCCACCGGCCGGGTTCCAGGAACGAGCCGTCGGTCCGCCGCCGTCCCCGTCCGGCGGACCCTGGCGCGGCAGCACGCCACCTGCAACCCGGCGTGCGACCTCCCGTCCCCACGGACCATCGGGGCCGCTACGGGTCACTTGGGGTCGGTGGCGTTGACGATTGCCCCCATGAGACGCCGCCATCGGGATTCTCCGTTAAGGTCAAGGGGTACGCGGGTCGCCGAGTTCAGACCACGTCGACGTCCCGCCTGGACCTGTACGGCTCGCACCAGGAGAGATCGGCTAGCCGGCCACGGTGACCCCAGGGCCGCCGACCAGGTCGCGATATTCGCGTCGTTGCTTGCCGTGTCAGGCGCCCGGACCGATCTCACAACCCCCTTTGCAGCCCGGAAGGTGCGTGAGACAGTGTCCTCGCCCACGGTGCCGGAATTCGGGCCCAACGATTGGTTCCTCCAGGAGAGGTATCAGGCATTCCTGGCCGACCCGGCCAGCGTGGACTCGATCTGGCGGGATTTCTTCGCTCACACCGAATCCAGCAGTGATGACTCGAACCCGGCCGCGGGCCACGGCATCCACGCCACGACATCGACGATCAGCGCGTCGGCCTTGCCGCCACTGCCGGGATCGTCGTCGGCCACCATCTCGGCGGCTTCCGCTGCCGCTGCCGTCTCCTCCGATTCACCGGCCCGCCCGGGACGGCCCGTCCGCCGGCCTCCACCACCTCCACCGATCCGCGCTACGTCGAACGCGCAGCTGCCCACCACCGGCGCCGGCGGCGGGAAGGATCGGGATGCGCCGCGGGCGACGACACCGCCGACTCGCCCGACGATCACCGCAACCCCCGACGACCTGATCGCGGTCAAGGCGGCGAAGGCGGCCAGGGCCGCCCGCGACGCGGAGGGGTCCGGCGAGACCAGCGCACCGTTGCGTGGTGCTGCGGCGACCGTGGTGAAGAACATGACGTCCTCGCTGGAGGTGCCGACGGCCACCTCGGTGCGGGCGGTGCCGGCGAAGCTGATGGCCGACAACCGGATTGTGATCAACAACTTCCTGAAGCGGAACCGCGGCGGGAAGATCTCCTTCACGCACCTGATCGGCTACGCCATCGTCCGGGCGATCGCCGATCACCCGAGCATGAACCGGCACTTCGCGGTGGTGGACGGCAAGCCGACGATCGTGACCCCGGCGCATGTCAACCTCGGCCTGGCGATCGACCTGCCGGGCAAGGGCGGCAGCCGCAACCTCGTGGTGGTGCCGATCAAGGGCGCCGAGACGATGAGCTTCACCCAGTTCTGGAGCGGCTACGAGCAGATCGTGCGCAAGGCCAGGGCCGGGTCGCTGACCGCGCAGGACTATGCGGGGACGACGATCTCGCTGACCAACCCGGGCGGCATCGGCACCAATCACTCGGTGCCGCGGTTGATGTCCGGGCAGAGCGCGATCATCGGCGTCGGCGCGTTGGAGTATCCCGCGGCCTTCCAGGGCGCCAGCACCCAGACGCTGTCCGACCTCGGCATCTCCAAGATCATCACCCTGACCTCCACCTACGACCACCGGGTGATCCAGGGCGCCGAATCGGGCGAGTTCCTGCGGCGCATCCACCAGCTGCTGATCGGCGAGGACGGCTTCTACGACGAGGTGTTCACCTCGCTGCGGCTGCCCTACGAGCCGGTGCGCTGGGTGCAGGACCTTGATCAGGGCCGGGTCGGGTCACACATCGACAAGACCGCCAGGGTGCTGGAGATCATCGACGCCTACCGCACCCGCGGTCACCTGATGGCCGACACCGACCCGTTGAACTACCGGCAGCGCCGGCACCCCGACCTTGACGTGCTCTCCCACGGATTGACCCTGTGGGACCTGGACCGGGAGTTCCCGGTCGGCGGGTTCAACGACCAGCAGTTCATGAAGCTGCGTGACGTGCTGGGCGTGCTGCGCGATTCCTACTGCCGCACCGTCGGGGTGGAGTACATGCACATCATGGATCCGGCGCAGCGGCGCTGGATTCAGCAGCGCGTCGAGGTCAAGCACGAGAAGCCTCCGGTGGAGGAGCAGAAGTACATCCTGGGCCGGCTGAACAGCGCCGAGGCGTTCGAGACGTTCCTGCAGACCAAGTACATCGGGCAGAAGCGGTTCTCGCTGGAGGGCGGTGAGACCGTCATCGCGCTGCTGGACGCGGCGCTGAACAAGGCGACCGAGTACGGCATGGACGAGGTCGTCATCGGCATGGCGCACCGCGGCCGGCTGAACGTGCTGGCCAACATCATCGGCAAGCCCTACTCGCAGATCTTCCGCGAGTTCGAGGGCAACATGGACCCGGGCCAGGCGCACGGCTCCGGTGACGTGAAGTACCACCTGGGCGCCGAGGGCAAGTACATCCGCCCGTTCGGCGAGGGCCAGGTCGACGTCACGCTGGTGGCCAACCCGTCGCACCTCGAGGTGGTCGACCCGGTGCTGGAGGGCGTGGCCCGCGCCAAACAGGACATGCTGAACCTGGGCGAGCAGGGCTACACGGTGATGCCGCTCGCGCTGCACGGCGACGCCGCGTTCGCCGGTCAGGGCGTGGTCGCCGAGACACTCAACCTGTCGCTGCTGCGCGGCTACCGCACCGGCGGCACCATGCACGTGATCATCAACAACCAGGTCGGTTTCACCACCGCCCCGGAGGCCTCCCGGTCCAGCGAGTACTGCACCGACGTCGCCAAGATGATCCAGGCGCCGATCTTCCACGTGAACGGCGACGACCCCGAGGCCGCCGTCTGGGTGGCCCGGCTGGCCGTGGAATACCGGCAGACCTTCGGCCGCGACGTCGTCATCGACATGGTGTGCTACCGGCGCCGCGGGCACAACGAGGGTGACGACCCGTCGATGACCAACCCGCTGATGTACCAGATCATCGACGGCAAGCGGTCGGTCCGCCGGATCTACACCGAGGCGTTGATCGGCCGCGGCGACCTGTCCGGCGAGGACGCCGAAGAGGCGTTGCGGGACTACCACACCCAACTGGAACGGGTCTTCAACGAGGTCCGGGACCTGGAGAAGTCTCCCCCCGCGCCGTCCCCGTCGGTGGAGGCCGAGCAGCCGATCCCGCCGAAGGTGGAAACCAAGATCAGTGAGGCGGTGCTGCAGCGGATCGCCGACTCGGCCGTGCAATTCCCGCCCGGATTCACCCCGCACCCGAGGGTCAAGACCGTGCTGGACCGGCGCGTGGAGATGTCCAGAAACGGCGGGATCGACTGGTCGTTCGGCGAGCTGATCGCGCTCGGCTCGATCGCGATGGAGGGCCGGCTCGTCCGGCTGTCCGGTCAGGACACCCGGCGCGGCACCTTCGTACAGCGCCACTCGGTGCTGATCGACCACAAGACTGGAGCGGAATTCCTTCCGCTGCAACACCTTTCCGACGATCAGGCGCGGGTGCTGATCTACGACTCCGCGCTCTCGGAGTACGCCGCGCTCGGCTTCGAGTACGGCTACTCGGTGTCCAACCGCGAGGCGCTGGTGCTGTGGGAGGCGCAGTTCGGCGACTTCGTCAACGGCGCGCAGTCGGTGATCGACGAGTACCTGTCCTCCGGTGAGGCCAAGTGGGGCCAGCAGTCCGGCGTCGTGCTGTTGCTCCCGCACGCCCATGAGGGGCAGGGCCCGGACCACACGTCCGGCCGGATCGAGCGCTTCCTGCAACTGTGCGCGGAGGGCTCGATGACGGTGGCGGTGCCGTCCACTCCGGCGAACTACTTCCACCTGCTGCGCCGGCACGTGCTGGACGGGGTGCACCGCCCGATGGTGGTGTTCACCCCGAAGTCGATGCTGCGGAACAAGGCAGCCGTGTCGTCGGTGGCCGACTTCACCGACGGCAAGTTCGAGTCCGTGATCGCCGACCACACCGTCGAGGCCTCCGGGGTGCGGATCGTGCTGCTCACCAGCGGCAAGCTCTACTACGAGCTGGACAACTACCGCAGGGCACACAACATCACCGACGTCGCGGTCGTCCGGCTCGAGCAGATCTACCCGGTCCCCAGGCGGAAGCTCTCGCACGTGCTGGAGGCCTATCCGGAGGTCACCGACATCCGCTGGGTGCAGGAGGAGCCGGCCAACCAGGGCTCCTGGACATTCCTGGCGCTGGCGTTGCCGGAGATGATCCCCAGGCTGCACGGGATCAAGCGGGTGTCCCGGCGCGCGATGGCGGCGCCGTCGGCGGGGTCGGCACGGGTGCACGAGGTGGAGCAGGCAGCGGTCATCACCGCCGCGTTCGCGCACTGAGCCGGGGGCCGTCGCTCGCCGATCCCGGGACCGATGTTGACCGGCGTCACCGACGGTTTTTCCCCGCCGTTGGCGTCACCGGAGGTCGGCCGCCGGTTCGGCGTCCGGATCGCGGTCGGCCCGCTGGCCCCATGCGGTGATCAGTGGCGCCGTGGCCAATACCATGCGCCCGGTCGCGATGTTCGCCAAGTGCTCGGCGATCTCCGCGTCGGTGGCCAGGCCGGCGGCCACCAGCAGGTGCCGGACCTGCAGCACGGTGGCGCGTTCCAGCATGGCGCATGCCGGCCCGGTCATCGGGAAGTAAGCGTCCGCCGAGACAGCACGCAGCTCAACCTCCCGGAGCCGGCGAGGCAACGTTCGGCCGAACCGGAGGTCCGCGCCACGCTCGGCCAGTAGCGAGCGGAACCCGCGCCGGAGGCGATTGCCGAGCACCTCGGCGGGTCCCGATTCCTCCGGACACAACAAGGGCTGCAAGCCCGGGTCGGCATCCTCCAGGACCAGCCATCCGCCGGGCCGCAGCGCCCGGGCCATCGCCGCCAGGGCTTCGGCGCGGCGCGGCACGTGGGTGAGCACCAGCCGCGCATGGATTAAGTCGAAGCTTCCGGGCGGCTCGTCCGCGGCAACGTCGTGTTGGAGCACCTCGAAGCCGCCATGTCCGGTCAGCCAACTGGTGTCGATGTCGGTGGCGAGAACGCGGCCTGCGGGGCCGACCCGATCGGCCAGCCACGCCGGTAGATCCGGCCCGCCCGCGCCGACCTCCCAGCAGTGCCAGCCCGCACCCAGCCCGGTCGCCGAGAGGTGGCAACGCGTCCACGGGTCGAACAGCTCGGCCAGCGCCCGGAACCGGATGCCGGCCTCGGTCTGCGCGTTGTCCAGCAGGTACTCCTCGTCGGCCACGGATTCATCGTCCCCGGTCGGGTGCAGGACCGGCGGCGCGCACCCGAACATCGGGATGGGACATCGGCATCGAGGGCATCGCGGCCGATGACACCCGCCGTTCGACGACCCGGGCCGAAGCATGGTCGGCGACAGCAAGATCAGCGGCCGGCCGCGGAGACAGCCGGCAGTGGGACGAAGTCCGGCACCACCGAGCAGGGCCGGGCCGCCAGCCGACCGGTGCGATACTGGCTGCGCCGACCAACGGGGTTCGGCGCGACCGGCGGCAGAGGGACGGACACGATGACGGGTTCCTGGAGCAAGTGGCTCAGGATCCCCAGCTTGGCCGACCGGTTGCGCGCCCAGGGCGTGCGGGAGGACGTCATCGCGGCCGCCACGCGGACGGCGTTCGGCCGGCAGACCGATCGGGCACTGCCCGCGCTCAACGAGGTCCTGACCAAGTCCGAAGGCGTCATCCAGCTGGTCGAGGGCCGCCACCACGGCACCTACGGCTTGCTGGTTCTCACCTCCCGCCGGTTGGTGTTCCTGCCCGCCGAATCGGCGCGCGACGGCCAGACGGTCGCGGTCGACCTTTCCGACGTGCTGACCGTCGACTGGCAGATTCATCGCGGCCTCGGGGTCGTCGAGGTGACAACCGGATCCGGTCCGTTCATGGTGGACAAGATCCTGGGCAACCAGGCGGAGTCGATCACCACCGGAACCCGGCAGGCGATGTCACCGCCGCCGGACGGGCCGGCGGCCCACCGCGACCCGCTGGAGCAACTGGCGGAGTTGCGGGCCATGCACGACGCCGGGCTGATCGGAGATGCCGAGTTCCAGGCGCGCAAGCATGACCTGTTCGGGCAGATCTGAGGGAGTCATCAGGGTTCCGAAAGAGTGAAAGGTTGACGGATCAACCGTCTACGTTTCGCACCGGAAGGAACAACCGTGCAGATCGAGGTCTTCTCCGATGTGGTTTGCCCGTGGTGCTACA
>Ga0302254_10000394_pt1 | contig 10727 bp, 10 predicted proteins | sample I_Fen_E1_4_FD_194573 | JGI IMG/M metagenome (GOLD analysis project Ga0302254, IMG submission 194573) | Peat permafrost microbial communities from Stordalen Mire near Abisko, Sweden - I_Fen_E1_4 | ecosystem: Environmental > Terrestrial > Soil > Wetlands > Permafrost | place: Sweden: Abisko... | reverse complement strand
TCCAGCAATGGCTTGGCGCGAGCGTCGGCGTGCATCGGGTCGATCGGGTTCAGGCGGGGCATGGCGTGTCCTTTGGCAATGGTTGACGGAATGTTCCTGTTGGCGCCGCTCTTGTGACGGGCCAGTGGGATCAACTGTAGTGACTTGCGATTAAATTTAGAATATGCTTTGAACTTAATCAATACTTGCAAAAAACGCAAACAGCCACGTGAACGACCGCGTCGTATCAATGCAAACCTTTGTTCGCGCTGTGGACGGCGGCAGCCTGTCCGCGGCGGCGCGCGCATTGGGCAAGTCGCTCGCCGCAGTAAGCCGCACCATGACCCATCTGGAGGAGCGGCTCGGCGTCCGGCTTCTGCATCGCTCGACCCGGAAGCTCACGCTCACCGAGGCTGGCGCGTCCTATTACGACAGCGCGAAGCGCCTGCTGGCCGAGATCGAGGAAGCCGAGCTCTCGCTCGGCGGTCGAATCGCCGCGCCGCACGGAACGCTGACTGTCACTGCACCGTTGTTGTTCGGACGCCTGCATGTCGCGCCCGTCATTGCGGAAATGCTGGAAAAAAATCGCGATGTCGCCGCCGACCTTCTGCTGGTCGACCGCAACGTGAGCCTTGTCGAGGAAGGCATCGACGTTGCCGTGCGCATCGGCCGGCTAGACGATTCGGCCCTCGTAGCCCGCCTTCTGGGCGAGGTGCCTCGCGTGGTCTGCGCGTCGCCCGCGTACCTCCGGCGGCACGGTACGCCCAGGATTCCGGAGGAACTCCGAGAGCATGAATGCCTCCGCTTCAGCGGATTGACGCCTGGCCGGGAGTGGACGTTCATTCGCGACGGAAAGGAAGTCCGGACAGCCGTCGGCGGCAGGTTCAGCTGCAATGTCGGCGAGCCCGTGATCGACGCCGCGCGTGCCGGTGCAGGCGTGATGATGGCGCTGGGATACCAGGTTGCAGACGATCTCGCGGCCGGTCGCCTCGTGCGGGTATTGGAGAATTTTGAGACCCCGCCGTTGCCCGTCAATGCCGTCTACCATTCACCGCGGCTCATGGCTGCGCGCGTGCGCGTGTTTCTGGACTTGCTGGCGCTGCGCGTGCCGGAGAGGCTTGCGCGAGTCGTGCCCAACCGGCCCGCCGGGGAGTAACGCCTCCCGTCACACCGTTTATTGCCGCAAATCAAAGTGTTGGACTGGATCGGGCGTTCCGATGCGTTAGAATGGCCGCCCAAGGATTACGCTAAATCATGGCCCTTTTCGCTCTCGGATTGAATCACGCCACCGCGCCCGTCGACGTACGCGAGCGTGTCGCGTTCCCGCAGGACGCGCTGGGCGACGCCCTGCGCGACCTGGTCGGCGCCAAGCGCGTGAAGGAAGCGGCGATCCTCTCGACGTGCAATCGCACCGAGATCTATTTCCACGGCGACGACCCCGATCCGGTGGCGCACTGGCTCGCGGGCTTTCACAACATGCCGCAGGGTTCGCTGCACCCGTACGTCTACACGCTGCCGCAGAATCGCGCGGTGACGCACGCGTTCCGCGTCGCCAGCGGCCTCGATTCGATGGTGCTGGGCGAGCCGCAGATCCTGGGCCAGATGAAACATGCGGTGCGGTCGGCTGAAGCGGCCGGATCGCTGGGACTGGTACTCAACCGCCTGTTCCAGCGCACGTTCGCCGTCGCCAAGGACGTGCGCACGCAAACGGACATCGGCAGCGCGTCCATTTCGATGGCGGCCGCCGCGGTCAAGCTCGCCGAACGCATCTTCCCTTCCATTTCGGAGCAGCGGCTGCTGCTGATCGGCGCGGGGGAAATGATCGAGCTGGCGGCCACCCACTTCGTGGCGAAAAGCCCCAAGTCGATCACCGTCGCCAACCGGACGTTCGAGCGCGGGAGCCAGCTGGCCTCGCGCCTCGGCGCCGAAGCGATCACGCTGAACGAGCTTCCCGACCGCCTGGCGCAGTTCGACATCATCGTGACGTGCACGGCCAGCTCGCTGCCGATCCTGGGCAAGGGCACGCTCGAGCGCGTCGTCAAGCAGCGCAAGCACGCGCCGGTGTTCATCGTCGACCTCGCGGTGCCGCGCGACGTGGAGCCGGAAGCCGCGGAGCTGGACGACGTCTTCCTGTACAGCGTCGACGACCTGGCCGAGATCGTGAAGGACAACCTGCAGGTCAGGCGCGAGTCCGTCGTGCAGGCCGAGCAGATGATCGCCGACCAGACCGGCCACTTCCTGCGCTGGCTCGAAGGCCGGACGATCGTGCCGATCATCGCGGCGCTGCATGGGCACCACGACAACCTGCGCACCACGGAACTGGAGCGCGCGAAGAAATCGCTCGCCGCCGGCGAAGCCCCGGACAAGGTGCTGGAGTCCCTCGCACGCGGCCTGACCAACAAGTTCATGCACGCGCCGCTGTCGGCGCTGAACGGCGCCGGCGAAGCCGAGCGCAACGAGCTGATCGCGATGTTCCAGCACGTCTACAAGTTTCCCGATCCGCCCGCCGACGGGCATTAGCGCCGGTCTTTCCCGCCTCATCTCAGATGAGGAATTGCACGGCGCCGCCCGCGGGTGGCCGTCGTTTCCCGACTTTCCCGGCAAGACCCTGATGAAGTCGTCCCTGCGTCTCAAGCTGGACCAGCTATCCACACGGCTGGTCGAACTGAACGGCCTGCTCGGCGCCGAGGACGTCACGCGCGACCTCGATCGCTATCGCGCGCTGACCAAGGAGCATTCCGACCTCACGCCCGTCGTCGCAAAGTTCCGCGAGTACCAGGAAGCCGAAGCCGACCTGGCCACGGCCGTCGAGATGGGCAGCGACCCGGCGATGCGCGATTTCGCCGACGAGGAACGCGGCGCCGCGCAGGCGCGGATTGCGGCGCTGGAAGCGGAGCTGCAGGCGCAGCTCTTGCCGCGCGATCCCAACGACGAGCGCAACGTGTTCCTGGAAATCCGCGCGGGCACCGGCGGCGACGAGTCGGCGCTGTTCGCCGGCAACCTGTTCCGGATGTACGTGCGCTTTGCCGAGCGCCACCGCTGGCAGACGGAGATCGTGTCCGAGTCGACCAGCGAGCTGGGCGGCTACAAGGAAGTGATCGTGCGCATTGTCGGGCAGGGCGCATACTCGAAGCTCAAGTTCGAATCCGGCGGGCATCGCGTGCAGCGCGTGCCCGACACGGAGGCGCAGGGGCGCATCCATACGTCGGCGTGCACGGTGGCAGTGATCGCGGAGGCCGATCCCATCGCCGACATCACGATCAACCCTGCGGAATTGCGCATCGACACGTTCCGCGCGTCGGGCGCGGGCGGCCAGCACGTCAACAAGACCGATTCCGCCGTGCGCATCACCCACTTGCCCAGCGGACTGGTGGTCGAATGCCAGGACGACCGGTCGCAGCACCGCAACCGCGCGTCGGCAATGGCGGTGCTGGCGTCGCGCCTGCTCGACAAGCAGACGCGCGAACGGCAGCAGAAGGAGGCGGCGCACCGCAAGTCGCTGATCGGCTCCGGCGACCGCAGCGAGCGCATCCGCACCTATAATTTTCCGCAGGGCCGCGTCACCGACCATCGCATCAACCTGACGCTGTACAAGATCGACTCGATCATGGACGGCGAGCTCGACGAACTCACTGGCGCGCTCGCACAGGAATTCCAGGCCGAGCAGCTGTCCGCGCTGGCCGGCGACGAAATCTAAGGAGGCACGCCGATGAAGAAGCGCAAATCCGTCGGACCCGCGCCTTGGCTGGAGACGCTGCGCCTCTCGATGCGCACCTTCACACTCGACGACTTCGACGACCTCTACGCGCTCAACTCGGACCCGCGCGTGATGAAGTACATCGCCGACGGCACGGTGTCGACGCGCCATGAAGCGGCCGGGGCGTTGCGGCGGTTCGTCCGCTACCCGACGCTGTATCCGGACCTGGGGGTCTGGCACACGTCGCGGCGCGACACCGGCGCGTTCATCGGCTTCTTCGCGCTGAATTACACCGGCAAGAGCACCGACATCGAGGTCGGCTACCGCCTGCTGCACGACGCGTGGGGACTGGGCTTCGCCACCGAAGGCGCCACGGCGCTGGTGCACTTCGGCTTCGACGACCTGGGGCTCGACCGCATCATCGGCGTCACGGCGCCGGGCAACACGGCGTCGCAGAGCGTGCTGATGAAGGCAGGGCTGGCCGACCAGGGCTGGGGCCGGTATTACAACTGCCGCCTGCGGATGTTCGCGGCCGAACGCGAAGGCTCATGACGCCGACGGTGCGCCAGGCGCTGGCGCAATGCGGCCTCGTGCCCGTCGATGCGAAGGTGCTGCTGGCGCACGTGCTGGACTGCAACCGCGCGTGGCTCGCCGCGCACGAAACCGATGGCCTGACGCAGGACGAGGCCAGCGCGTTCGCGGCGCTGTGCAACCGGCGTCGCGCCGGCGAGCCGGTCGCCTATCTCACGGGCACGCGCGAGTTCTGGGGACTAACGCTCGGCGTCACGCCCGATGTGCTGATCCCGCGGCCGGAAACCGAGACGCTGGTCGAATTCGCGCTGTCGAAGCTGCCGCGCAATCGCGCGTTGCGCGTGCTCGACCTGGGCACCGGATCCGGCGCCATCGCGTTGGCGCTGGCGCATGATCGGCCCAATTCAGTGGTGCTTGCGACTGACCATTCGGACGCGGCGCTCGCTGTTGCGCGCGGCAACGCGCTGCGCTTGAATTTGACCAACGTCGCGTTCGCCGCCGCCGACTGGTATGCCGGTATTCCACCGGGAACGTTCGACCTGATCGCGAGCAATCCGCCCTATATCGGCGCCGTCGATCCTCACCTGCAGGAAGGCGACCTGCGCTTCGAGCCGGTATCCGCGTTGTCACCCGGCGTCGACGGGCACGCGGCGCTGCGTGCCATCATCGGCGGCGCGCGCGAGCACCTCGCTCCCGGCGGCTGGCTCGCGGTCGAACATGGCTATGACCAGTCGGACGCGGTGCAGGCGCTCTTTCGCGACGCGGGTTTCGCCGACGTGGTGACGTTGCGCGACCTGGCGGGAATCCCGCGCGTCGTCGCCGGACAGTGAGCCCGGCTACAAGGCCGCCGGCAGCGCGACCCCCATTTTTTCCGCCCAGGGTTGCAGCGACGGCATGATCGCCGGGAACAGCGCGACGCCATTCGCCGTCTGATCGCGGCGGCGCTTGATGCCGTTTTCGCCGGGGAGACGCACACGCTCCACGCCCGGCCGCGGCGTCGCGTCGTGGCACGCGCGGACCAGCCAGTCCATCTGCCGCGTGAACGGCGCTTCGCCACCGAACGCCGCCGGGTCCATCACCTGCACGAACACCGTCGCGCCCCAGCCTTCGGAGGGATCGGCGCGGCCGAAGCCGGCGAGCCCGCCGGTCAGCGCCTCGACCAGCAGCGCCAGCGCGTAGCCCTTGTGTCCGCCTTCCAGTCCGCCGAGCGGCAGCAGCGTGCCCTTCGGTTCGCTGAAGAGCACGCCGGGGTCGGTCGTCGCATTGCCCTGCGCGTCCTGCACCCACGGATGGGGCAGCTTCTCTCCGGCCTTGTGCAGCCGGGCGGTCATGCCGTTGGTGGTGTAACTCGCCGAAATGTCCAGCAGGATTGGATCGCCCGACGTCGGGATGCCCGCAGCGAAGGGATTGGGCGTGAATACCGACGACACTCCGCCGAACGGCGCCACGCTGTGCGTCGCCGGGTCCGAGCAGTAGATGAGCGCCATCTTCCCCTGGTCGGTCGCGCGCCGCAGGTACGCCGCGAGACACGCGATGTGATGCGAGCGGCGGATGACGACGGTGCCGGTGCCGCAGGCATCGGCCATCGCCATCGCGGCATCGAGCGCGCGTAGCGTGAGCCACGGTCCGGGCAGGCGGTTGCCGTCCCAGGCCTGCGTGGCCGCGCGCGCGGTGACGACCGTGGGTTCGCCATCCTTCGCCATCGCGCCCTTGTCGATCTCCGCCAGGTACCCGGGGAGCAGCGCGAGTCCGTGTGTGTTGTGGCCGAGGAGGTCGCCTTCGACCAGGATCGTCGCGACGTCGCGCGCGATGTCGTGGCGCACGCCTGCCTTGCGCAGCAGCGCGTGTCCGAAGGCGATCAGGGCGTCGGCGGGGTAGCGCAAGGGAGCGGTGGCGAAGGCAACTGAGGTGGCAACCGTGGAGGCAACTGAGGCCATGAAGTCTCGAAGGTGGGATTGTGGAGCGGGTTGACGCGGACACCCGATTGCCCGAGGATTCTAACGCTTTTGCACTGGTGGAGAGGGCCGCCGCTTCGCGCGGCTCCACCACCCGGTTTCTCGCCGCTTACTCCACCACCCGCCCTTCCGTGCTTCCCTCATCGCTGCAGATATCGATCGTCACGCACCGGCCGGACGAGAAGCTGCTCGAACGCTGCCTGCGCAAGCTTGCGCTCGCCATTGGCGCCGCGCGCGAGGACGGCGCGCTGCGCACCGTGCACCTGGCGCTGATCGACAACAGCGAGGACCGCGAGGTGGCCGACCGCGTGATGACGCTGGGCAAGATGCGCTTTTCCGATTCCGGCGTGCACGTGACCTACCTGAACGGCCACGCCAACATCGGCTACGGCTCCGCGCACAACCTGGTGCTGCACGGAACGGGCTCGGACTACCACCTGGTGCTCAATCCCGACGTGGAACTCGCGCCCGATTCGCTCGCCAACGCCGTGCGGTGGCTCGACGGGCACGAGGACGTCGGTGCGCTGGCGCCGCTCGTCCTCGGACCCGACGGCACGCGCGAGTACCTGTGCAAGCGCTATCCGGCGATCTTCGATCTCTTCCTGCGCGGATTCGCTCCGCGACCGCTGCAGGCGCTGTTCCGCAAGCGCCTTTATCGCTACGAAATGCGCGACATGATGGACGTGGAGCCGCCGCGCGACGTCATCGGCATTCCGGCGCTGTCGGGCGCGTTCATGCTCGCCAAGCGCGTCGCCATCGACAGCACCGGCGGCTTCGATCCACGCTATTTCCTCTACTTCGAGGATTTCGACTGGAGCGTGCGGCTCAATCGCATCACCAAGACCGCGTACGTGCCGTCGGTGCAGATCGGCCATCACGGCGGAGGTGCCGCGAAGAAGGGTATGAAGCACGTCTACTATTTCGTGAAGAGCGGGCTGCGCTTCTATCGCCTTCACGGCTGGAAATGGTTCTGAACACGGCTGCAGCACCGGAAGCGGGCCTGGTCGTCGTCACCGGTGCCGATGGCTTTGCGGGACGCGCGGTCTGCGCGCATTTTCGCGCCGCCGGCGTGCCGTTCCGTGGGCTGGTCCGCACGCTGTCGGGCGCGACCGCCGCGCGGCTCGACATGCTGCCGGTGGGCGATTTCGCCACGATCCCGGACGACGCACTCGCGAACGCATTGCGGGGCGCCGGCAGCGTCGTGCATCTCGCGGGACGCGCGCACGTGATGCAGGAGACCGCGACGGAGCCGCGGGCCGCGTTTCGCGCCGCCAACGTCGTGGCGACAGGACGCGTGGCGCGCGCCGCGGCGATGGCGGGGGCGGCGCATTTCGTGTTCGCAAGTTCGGTCAAGGTCAACGGCGAAGCAACCCCGCCGGGACGGCCGTTTCGCGAAAGCGATCCGCCAGACCCGCGCGACGATTACGCTGCCAGCAAGTGGGAGGCGGAGTGCGTGCTCGCGGATGTCGCGCGCGAGACGGGCCTGGCCGTCTCGGTCCTGCGGCTGCCGCTGCTGTATGGGCCGGGCGCCAAAGGCAACTTCGCGCGGCTGACCGGGGCAATTGCTCGCGGCGTGCCGCTGCCGCTCGGCAGCATCGACAACCGGCGCAGCGTGCTCGGGCTCGGCAACTTGGTCGCCGCGCTGGATGCAGTGCTGCAACATCCGGCGCCGGCGCCGGGCACCGTGGTCACGTATCTCCTCGCCGATGCATCACCTGTCGCTACTCCGGAACTGGTGCGCGCAATTGCCGCGGCGCTGGGCGTCGCGCCGAGGCTCCTGTCCGTTCCGTCATCGCTGCTGCGCCTGGCCAGCGCATGCGCCGGCAAGGCGGCGGCGTTCGAGCGGCTGGCCGGTTCGCTTGAGGTCGACACGACCGCATTCCGCACCAGGTTCGGCTGGCAGCCGCCGCGGTCGCTGGCTGAGGAATTGTCTGAGATGGCGCGCGGGAGGCGCGCGCCTGCGGCGCCGCCTCTATAATCCGCACTCATTCACCTTCCAGGCAGTCATGTCCACACGTCCCTCTGGTCGCCGCGCCGACGAATTGCGCGCCGTAAAAATCACCCGCGGCTTCACGCGCCACGCGGAAGGCTCGGTGCTGGTCGCCATGGGCGATACGCAAGTGCTGTGCACCGTCAGCGTCGAGGAAAGCGTGCCGTCGTTCCTGAAAGGCAAGGGACAGGGCTGGCTCACCGCCGAGTACGGGATGCTGCCGCGGGCGACGAACACGCGGATGCGGCGCGAAGCCGCCGAAGGCAAGCAGTCGGGCCGCACGCAGGAGATACAGAGGCTGATCGGCCGCAGCCTGCGCGCCGTGGTCGACCTGACGGCGCTCGGCGAGCGCACGCTGAAGATCGATTGCGACGTGCTGCAGGCGGACGGCGGCACGCGCTGCGCGTCGATCACCGGCGCGTGCGTAGCGGTGGCGGACGCGATCACCTGGTGCAAGGCAAAGGGACTCATCGCCGGCGAGCCGCTGCGCGATCACGTCGCTGCCGTGTCGGTGGGCGTGGTCGACGGCGCGGTCGTGCTCGACCTCGACTACGCCGAGGACTCCGCTTGCGACACCGACATGAACATAGTGATGACCGGCGCCGGCGGCTTCGTCGAACTGCAGGGTACCGCCGAAGGTGCGCCGTTCACGCGCTCCGAAATGGATGCGCTGGTGGCGCTCGCGCAGGACGGCATCGCTCGGCTCGTGGCGGCACAGAAAGCGGCATTGCGCAGTTGATATCCCGCCTGGTCTTAGCCTCCGGCAACGAGGGCAAGCTGCGCGAATTCCGCCGCTTGCTGGCACCGCGTGGCTTCGAGGTGGTCGCGCAGTCCGAACTCGCCATCCCCGAAGCCGACGAGCCGCACGCGACGTTCGTCGAGAACGCGCTGGCCAAGGCGCGGCACGCGAGCGCGATCGCGAAGATGCCCGCGCTGGCGGACGACTCGGGCATCTGCGTCGCGGCGCTCGGCGGCGCACCCGGCGTGCATTCGGCGCGCTACGCAGGGCTGCCGCCCTCGGACGCGCGCAACAACGCGAAGCTGGTGGCGGCACTGCAAGGCGTCGCCGACCGGCGCGCGCACTACCATTGCGTCCTCGTACTGGTCCGCCACGCCGCCGATCCGGAGCCGTTGATCGCCGAGGGCGCATGGCACGGCACGTTCATCGACCAGCCGCGGGGAACCGGCGGCTTCGGCTACGACGCGCATTTCCAGGACGAGGCGACCGGCCTCACAGGCGCTGAGCTTCCGCTCGAACGCAAGAACGAACTGTCGCATCGCGGCCGGGCGATGCGTGCGCTGCTCGAGCGGCTCGATGCGATCCGGGCGCGGTCATGACCAACGACGCCACACCGGGAAGGATCGTCGTGGATGCCGGGTCGCTGGCCCACCCGACTTTCACGGCGCTGCCGCCGCTGGCGCTCTACATCCACATCCCTTGGTGCCTGAAGAAGTGCCCGTACTGCGACTTCAATTCGCACGAAGTCCACGGCGAGGCGCCGGAGGCCAAGTATGTCGACGCGCTGCTCGCGGACCTCGAGTTCGCGCTGCCGTCGATCTGGGGCCGCAAGGTCGTGTCGGTTTTCATGGGCGGCGGCACGCCCAGCCTCTTCTCCGCCGCGGCGATCGACCGGCTGCTGGGTGGCGTACGCGCGCGCGTGCCGCTGCTGCCCGACGCGGAGATCACGCTGGAAGCCAATCCCGGGACGTTCGAGCGGCAGAAGTTCGCCGATTTCTATGCGGCGGGCGTGAACCGACTGTCGCTGGGCGTGCAGAGTTTCGATCCGGCGCAGTTGAAGGCACTGGGACGCGTGCACGATGCCGACGAGGCGAAGCGAGCGGCCGAAGCGGCGCTGATAATCTTCGGCAACGTGAACATCGACCTCATGTACGGATTGCCGCGGCAGAGCGTGGTCGAAGCGCGCGCCGACCTGGCCGCGGCGCTGGCGTTCGCGCCGCCGCACCTGTCGTTCTATCACCTGACGCTCGAGCCCAACACGCTGTTCCACCGCTATCCGCCGCCGCTACCGGACGACGACACCGCGGCCGACATCGAGGACGCGGTCCACGCCACGCTCGACGCCGCCGGTTACCAGCACTACGAGACGTCGGCTTACGCGAAACCGGGCCGGCAATGCGCGCACAATGCCAACTACTGGCGGTTCGGCGATTACCTGGGCATTGGCGCCGGCGCGCACTCCAAGCTGTCGTTCGCCGACCGCATCGTGCGGCAGCTGCGCTGGAAGCAGCCGAAGCAGTATCTGGAGCAGGTTGCGCATGCGCGGCCGCTGCAGGAGGAGGTCGAGGTGGCGCGGGGTGACGTGGGCTTCGAGTTCATGCTCAATGCGCTGCGGCTGACCGCGGGCGTGCCGACCGCGCTGTTCGCCGAACGCACCGGGTACGCGCTGTCCCTCGTCGCGGGCGGCATCGACGCGGCGACGCGTCGCGGCCTGCTCGAACCGGACCCGACACGTCTCGCCCCCACCGAACTCGGCCGCCGCTTCCTGAACGATCTGCAGGCGCTGTTCCTGAATACGCCCATGAGCGCGCCCGCCAGGACCCGCAATGCGCCGGA
>Ga0302254_10000392_pt1 | contig 10730 bp, 9 predicted proteins | sample I_Fen_E1_4_FD_194573 | JGI IMG/M metagenome (GOLD analysis project Ga0302254, IMG submission 194573) | Peat permafrost microbial communities from Stordalen Mire near Abisko, Sweden - I_Fen_E1_4 | ecosystem: Environmental > Terrestrial > Soil > Wetlands > Permafrost | place: Sweden: Abisko... | reverse complement strand
GTCCGACGTCGAGTCCACGGGCCGGCTGAGGCGCAGGTTCGTGTACTTGCAGGGGCCGAGGATCTTGTGGGTGTACCCGTTGACCCCGCCCTCGCGGTACTCGGTCACCTGGTACTCGAAGCCGAGCCCCTCGATCTTGGTCCAGATCCCGAGCGGGATGAGGCCGTCGATCGTGCACTTGTACGCGACGCTGATGGCGGGATCGCCCATGGGTGCTCCTTAGAAGGCGTCGAAGGTGAGGCCCCTGGCCTCGCGCTCGTGGATCACCTCCGCGCGGAGGTGGGTCCGGATACGGCCGAACAGCGCGCGGGCGAGCTCGTCCAGCTCGGACTCGGAGCGCCCCTCATCGGATGGCGCGGCCGGGGCCGCGCCATCCACGCGCTGGACGACGGGGGTGGCCGTGATGCCGCCGGCGGCCGTGCCGCCGGACCCGGCAGCGGATGCCTGGACCGCGGGCCGCGATGGCCCGGATGCCTCGCCGGCCACGATCCTCGAGACGACGGGGGCCGCAGCGGACGCGGCGGCGAGCGGCGCCGTGCCCTGGTGCCGGGCGTGGGTCAGGGCCTCGCGGGGGGCCGCCCCGGAACCGGTCGCGGCGGGCCCGAGGGAATCCGGCGAGGCTGGCGAGACAGACGAAGGCGACCCGAAGCCGGACGGAGCGCCTGGCGCCACCTGGCGCTGGACGCCGGCGGTCCACGGGCTGCCGGGGGCTGACGACGCCGGTCCCTGGGGCACGGCGATCGGGGCTCCCCGGGGCGGGAAGACAACCTCGCGCGGCATGGCCGCGTGCGAGCCCACCGGCACCGGGGCCGTCGACAGGTGCGCGAGGGGCTCCAGCGGCACGAGCTCCGCCTCGAGGGGAAGCCCCGCGGAGGGCGCCACGCTCCGGACGGTCGTCGGGAGGTCGTCGCCGGACGCCCACCGGGCGGGGACGGAAGGGGTGTCCCCGGTCGCGGAGACGGCCCGGGCGGTCTCGCGCTGAGCCGTCCTGCGCCCCTGGAGCGTCCGGATCGCCATCGTTGGGTGGACCGTGGTGCCCGAACCGGCGGGTGCGGCGCCTGGGGCCGTCGAGCCATGGGCGGTAGGTGCCGCGGGTGCCGCGGGAACCCGCGACGGCGGCCCGGGCTGATCGGTCCGTTGGCGGGAGACGGGAAGAACGGGCAGCGGGCGTGTCTGTGTCAAAGCGCCGTGCGGTACCTCGCTCGCCTCCGTGGACGCGGACCGGAGGTGATGCGCCGCCGCCAGCCCTTCCGGGGCCGGCCCGGGCCGGAGGGGCTGGCCGCTCGCCGTCCGCGGCTCGGCGACGGCGGAAGCGGGCTGGACCGCGATGGGCGCTCCGAGGCCCGCTCGGCGCGAGGCCGCGCTCAACGGGGGCTGTGCCGCGTTCGCCCGCGACGCGGACGCCGTCTCGTCCGCACCGGCCAGGCCCTGGTCCCTTTGGCCGGACGAGAGCGGCGCGCCCAGCCCGACGGGGGTCGGGGTCGTGCCCGGCGGGGCCGTCGACGATTCGGCCCACCGGCTGGTGCCCCGGCCCGGCCCAGCGCCGCGCGCTGGCGGCGTGTGGCGGCTGTCGAGGGTGGTGGGCTGGCCCGTCGTCGACAACGGAGCCGCCGCCGGTGACCCGGACGGCGTCGCCGACGCGGATGGGGCGCGTGCCGGTCCCGTGGATCGCTGGGCGACCGCGACGGGCTCTGGGCTCCTGGTCAGCGGCCGGGTCGAGGGAGTGATCGTCGCGCCGGGAGCCACCGTGGCGAGCCGGCGGATCGGGGCGCCGGCGCCGACGGTTGTGGCCGTCGCCGCGGGCACTGCCACGTCGTATGCCGCGCCGAAGTCGTCTCCGGCGGCTGCCGGTGATGCCGTGCGCCGCTGCGCCCCGCGCGTCGGCATGGGGGTCTGCGACGTGAGGCTCGGGACCGTGGACACGTGCGCGACCACGAGGCCCGGCGGCGCCGCAGCCCCGGTCTCGTGCCCCAACGGCTGCACGATCGGCGGCAGCGGGCGGTGGCCCGGCACGTCCGCCAGGAACGGAGCCGAGGGTGCGACGAGCGGTGCGGCGGAGACCGTCCGCTGGATGGGTGGGAGCGTGGCCCAGGCGCCGGTCGCCGGGGCGGGGCCCGGCGCAGCGGCGTTGTCGGAGACGGGACCAACGGGCGATGCGCCGTCGCCGGCATCCTCCTGCTCCCGGGAGGCATGCCCGTCGGACGGCGTCCTGCGGCCGAACGGCCAGGGCAGGCGCACTGGGCTCACTCCCCCTCGGACAGGCGCTTGTTGATCCGGCCGATCTCCTCGACGAACCGCAGCCGCAGGGGGTGCTCGAGGTCGAGGATCGTGTCCATCGGCCAGTGGAAGTGGTAGGCGACGTACGCGACCTCTTCGAACAGGCGGTCGGTCGCGTACGTCACGATTCCCCCAGGCGCTGCTCACCCGCCACGTCAACCGCGAACGCGTGGTTGCAGGCGGGACACGTGACCGAGGCCTGGGTGTGACCCTCCTGGTTGATCCGCCGGTACAGGTCCTGCAGGAACGCCAGGTCGGAGGCGAAGAGGCCCTCGATGACGCCCGTGTGGACCTGGGCGAGCGTGCCCAGCCTGGTGATCACCCGCGACAGCAGGAGGATCGTGAGGTAGGCCTCGTTCTCGCGGACTCGGGGGTCGCGCTGGGGAATGATCTCGTCACGGGCCGTCGCGAGGCGCATGACGCCCTCGCGGTGGACCGTCCCGGTCCCGTCGACGTAGCCGCGGGGGAGCACGAACGCGTATTCGGTGCGCAGTGCGTCTGAAACGTTCGTGCTCCCGCGCTCGATCGGGATCTCGGGCAAGGCCGCGGCTGTCATGGGAGCCTGGTTAGCCCTTGATCAGGGTTTCGCAGGACAGGGTGGCCTCCTCGATCTGCACGCCGCTGGTGGTGGCGCCGCCCTCGGAGAGGCTGATCTTGGACACCATCGCGTTGGTGAAGTTGTAGCGGAGCACCTCCTCGCCGACGGTGTTCATCAGGATGACCGAGCCGTTGCGGCGGTCCGGCGTCCCCTGCATCACAGCGGTGTGCCACTCCCAGAGCTCAGTGGCCCCGGTGAGGCCGCGCTTGAGGGTGACGGTGGGCGTCTTCGGCTTGCCCGGGAGCTTGCCGATGTAGACCTTGCCCTGCTCCGTGACGTACGGGTTGTCGACGATCTCCACCTCGCTCGTGATCCCCGAGACGGAGCTGAAGTTCGCGACGACCCCCACGCCGTCAATGTCCAGGAGTACGTTCCCTTGCAGAAGGGGATCGGTGGTCGGCATTCGTGCCTCCGTGGCAAGCGCTGATCAGGCGGTGGTGGCTACTCGGTGTCCGGGGAACCGGAGAACTGGGCGATCCGGAACACGACGAACTCGGCCGGCTTGACCGGTGCGATGCCGATGTCCACGATCAGCTGGCCCGCGTCGCGGACCTCCGGCGGGTTGTTCTCGGCGTCGCATTTCACGAAGAACGCCTGGTCGGGCGTCGCCCCGAAGAGCGCGCCGTCGCGCCACACCCGGAGCAGGAACGAGTTGATCGTCCGTTTGACCCTGCCCCACAGCCGGACGTCGTTCGGCTCGAAGACCACCCACTGGGTGCCCTCGAAGATCGACTCCTCGATGTAGTTGAAGAGCCGCCGGACGTTGAGGTAGCGCCAGGCCGGGTCGCTGGAGATCGTGCGCGCGCCCCAGATCCGGATGCCGCGCCCCGGGAAGGCCCGGATGCAGTTGATCCCGTTGGGGTTCAGCTGGTCGTGCTCCGCCTTGGTCAGGTTGAGCGCCAGGCTGATCGCGCCCCGGACCACCTCGTTGGCCGGCGCCTTGTGGACGCCGCGGGTGTCGTCGTTGCGCGCCCAGATGCCGGCCACGTGGCCGGACGGCGGCACGAACTTCGCCTGGCCGGACAGCGGATCGAAGACCTTGATCCACGGCCAGTACAGCGTCGCGTACTTGCTGTCGTAGCCGGCCTTGTCGACCCGCCACTCCTTGACCTGCTGCGCGTTGAGGCCTGGCGGCGCGTCGAGGATCGCCACCCGGTCGCCCATCAGCTCGCAGTGGGCGAGCATCGCGAGCTGCACGGCCTGCAGGCCCTCGAGGTCGATGATGCCCTGCTCGTACACGGACATCAGGTCCGGTACGGCCAGCATCGTGACCTCGTCCACCGCCTCGAGGCCGGCGAAGCCCGTCCGGTCGGAGGAGTTGCCGACGTAGTCCTTGGGACCGAGACGCGCCGGCATCGCCGTGCCGCCGCCGGCGAGGACGACCGAGCCGGACGCCGGGGCGCCGACAGAGCTGACCTCCTCGATCGTGATCACCTTGGACTGTGCCTTGACGACCGTGGCGACGTTGGTCTTGCCCTTGCCGATGGTGACGCTGTCAAACGTCTCGACGGTCTTGCCGGCCTGCTTGACGACCAGCTTGAAGGGGCCTTCGGGGGCGTCCCCACCCTGCACGACCTCGATGGTGATGTCATTGCCCGCCGGACCGGCCTCCAGGGCGGCGACGCGGAAGGCAGGCTTGCCCGTCGCGTCCGTGCTCGGCAGCTCGGCGCTGGCAGTGGGCATGACGCCGTCGGCGCCCACGCGCACGACATAGGCGGCGCCCCCGCCATTGAGGAAGTAGCCGTAGATGGCGTGCGCGAGGTACGAGCCCTCGACGAACTCGCCGAAGGTGGCCGTGAACTGGTTCCAGTTCGTGACCAGCGTTGGCGTGTTCGCGGGCCCGCGAGCCGCGAGTCCGACGAAAGCGGCGACAGCCGTGCCGACGCCCTCAATCGGGCGCGACCCGGCCTCCACCTCCTCGACGTAGACGCCGGGCGACAGATAGTTCGGCATGCGTGGCCCTTTCCCGATGGGTTGGATCCCGACGAATGGACGCTCCCACCGCCGGGATGCCGGAACAAGGCCCGAGCGGGCGCGCGGTCGGGCGTCCCGGCTGCCCGATCGGGCAGCCAGTGCTGCCCGCTCACATGCCCCCCGGCTGGCTGGCGGGTGGCGCCCCAGGGGCCGACGATCACGCGGATGATCCATGACGTCGACCAGCTCCTCGAGAAGCTGGTCCGGCGCGATGCCCTGAACGGCTCCGCGGTGGACCTCGTCTTCGATGCGCCCACCAAGGACTGGGTCGCCCGGCGCAGCGGACCGGCCGTGGATCTCTACCTGTACGACATCCGTGAGGACCTCCAGCGGCGCGTGCCGACGTGGGAGGATGTCCGGGCCCCCGGCGGCGAGGTCACGGGTCGCCGGCAGCCGCCGCGCCGGTTCCGCCTCGCCTACCTCGTGACGGCCTGGACGCAACGCCCCGAGGACGAGCACCGCCTGCTTTCCTCGCTGCTGCTGTGCTTCCTGCGCAACCCGATGCTCAAGCCGGGCGAGCTGGGCGGCTCGCTGGACGAGACGGACCTGCCGGTCTACATCGACGTGGGCCAGCCCGAGACGCAGGAGCGCTCCCTGGCGGACATCTGGTCCGCCCTGGGCGGCGAGCTCAAGCCGTCCCTGGATGTCGTGGTGACGGCCCCGATCGTCGTCAGCACGGACTCGTCCTTCGGGCCTCCCGTGCTGGCCGGGCCCACGATCGGGCTCGCGGCCTCGGGCGGGCCGTCCGAGTCTTCCGGCGGCGGCCGCGGCCGGAAGCGCCCCACGGCCGAGCCGGAGCCGCTGCCCGAGGAGACCGTCCCGCGCGGCGCGGAGGCCGGACGCTCCGGTGTCACGCTCCGGGTGCGCGGCCACCGCCCGTGAGCACCGGCGTGGCCGGTCCGTCAAGCCCCGTTCCCGCTGGTGACGCCGGGACTGCCGACCCCGCCCCGGCGCCCGCTCCCGTCTCGGCCGTCGCTCCCGCCGGCCCTGCCGCGGCGTCCGGGCCGCCACGGGACCCGTCGCTCGCGTACCTGTTCGCGCGCCTGGGCCTGCTGGAGACACGTGTCCGCGCGGCCGTGGAACGCCGCCGTGCCGCGGACGCGGATCCCGAGGACCGCTTCCGGGGTCTCTACATCTCCGATGCGCAAGTGGACGCTCTCCTTGCAGGCTCCAACGGCACGCTCGTGCCGCCCACGGCGGACGATGCTGCGGCCACGCTGCTGGCCCAGCTCGACGACCGGGCCGCGAAGGCAGTGGCGGCCGGTGCACGGATCCGGCTGCTGGACCTCGCCCGCGCGTTCGACCTCGAGCCAGTCGACCTCGAGCTGCTGCTGGTTGCCCTGGCTCCCGACCTCGACCCACGTTTCGAACGCCTCTTCGGGTACCTCCACGACGACGTCTCGCGTCGCCGCGCGAGCGTGGGCCTGGCGCTGGAGCTTGGGGGCGGCGGCGGACGCGGCACCGGCCCGGACCGCGAACGCCTTGGGCCGCTCGCGCCGCTGGTGGCGGGCGGACTGCTGCTGGTCGAGGACCCCGACCGGCCCACGCTGACCCGGTCGCTTCGCGTGCCGGACCGGGTGGCGGCCCACCTCCTGGGCGACGATACGGCGGAGCCCGGGATCGACGCGCTCCTGGCGGCGACCGTCTCCGTGGACCTCGCCGAGGTGGACGCCGTCGCCCGTGGCCTGGAGGCGGGCCTGCGGCTCGTCTACCTGCGGGAACGAGCCGGGGCGTCGGGGCGGTCCCTCGGTTCCACCGCGCTGGAGCGATGCGGCCGGGCCACCGTCGCCCTCGATCTCGCCCGCCTGACGACCGCCGACGACCCCGTCGCGATCGCATCGGCGGCGTCCCGGGAGGCGCGGCTCCGGGGCGGGGGCCTGGTCGTCGGCCCGGTGGAGGCCCTCGTGGAGCGGGGACCTGCCGCCGTCCGCGCGTTCGCCGAGCTGCCGGGACCCGTGATCCTCGTTGGCGGCAGGGACTGGGACCCGGCCTGGGCACGCGAGCCGCCGCTGGTCATGGATGCCCCCGTCCCGAGCGTCGAGCAGCGCCACGAGCTGTGGGCCCGCACGCTGGACGGGGATGCCCCGGAGGGCTTCGACCCGGCCGTGGCCACCATCGCGTTCCGCCTCGCACCCGAGCAGATCGACCGCGCCGCGCGCGCAGCCCGCCGTGCCGCGATCGCCGCCGGCCGGGCGATGACCGTGGACGACGTCTCGGCTGGCGCGCGGGCCCAGAACGCGGCCGGCCTCGAGCGCCTGGCGAGGCGGATCGTGCCGTCCGTTGGCTGGGAGGACCTCGTGCTCCCGCCCGTCGTGGAGCAGCAGCTCCGGGAGCTGACCGCCCGCGCGCGACACCGGGAGCGCGTGGTGGGCGAGTGGCGCATGGGCACGAAAGGCGCCCGGGGTCTCGGCATCACGGCGCTCTTCTGCGGCGACTCGGGCACGGGCAAGACGATGTCGGCCGAGGTCCTGGCGGGAGACCTCGGCTTCGACGTCTACGTCATCGACCTGTCGACCGTCGTGGACAAGTACATCGGCGAAACGGAGAAGAACCTCGACCGCATCTTCACGGAGGCGGACCGCGTCAACGGGATCCTCCTGTTCGACGAGGCCGACGCCCTGTTCGGCAAGCGGTCCGAGGTGAAGGACGCCCGCGACCGCTACGCCAACGTCGAGGTCGCCTATCTCCTCCAGAGGATGGAGCGCTTCGACGGCCTGGCGATCCTGACGACGAACCTGCGCTCGAACGTGGACGAGGCGTTCGTCCGCCGCCTGGATGCGATCGTGGACTTCCCGATGCCCGAGGAGGAGCACCGGCTGAAGCTGTGGGCCCGCAACCTGGGTCCCGAGCTGCCGGTGGCGCCTGACATCGACGTCGCGTTCCTCGCCCGCCGCTTCAAGATCTCCGGCGGCAACATCCGCAACGTGTGCGTGACCGCCGCCTACCTCGCTGCGGCCGATGGCCGGCCGGTGGGCATGACGGACCTCGTCCGTGCGACCGAGCGCGAGTACCGCAAGCTCGGACGGCTCATGGTCGAGGCGGAGTTCGGCGAGTACCTGGAGCTGGCCAGCGGGTGACGGCCGCTACGAGCAGGTGGCGCCCGCGGTGGGCAGCGACAGGTTCAGCAGGTAGGCGTCGGTGATCCCGTCGACGCAGGCGTTGTCCGCGTAGATGCTGCCGTGGCCGTGGCCCGCGCGGGTCAGCAGCACGCCGCTCTCGAGCGCCTTCGCCACCGAGACCGCCCACGCATACGGGGTCGAGGGATCGTCGGTGGACCCGATGACGAGGGTCGGCGGGGCGCCCGTGGCCGTGACCGGCGCCGCCGGCGTCTCGGTCGCGACCGGCCACCGCACGCACCGGAGCGCGTATGACGCCTCCCAGGCGAAGTCGGGCGCCACCCGCCGCAGCTCCGCGACCCGGCTGTCCACGCCGTCTGCAGTGCGCGGGTGATCCAGGTCGATGCAGCTGATGGCGATCGAGTAGCCCAACTTGTCGGGCTCGTTCTTCAACAGGGCCTTCATCTCCGTTGTGTCGCCGTCGCGGATGGCCGCGAGCCACTCGTCCAGCTGGTCCGGCTGCCCGAGGCCGACGCGGAGGACTTGCCAGAGATCAGCCGCCGAGATCCCGTCGACGGGCCCCGCGGCCCGCGCTGCGACGAGTGCCTCGAAGGCCTCGCGGGGCCGGCCGTCCGCGTGGATCGCGCAGGTGACGTCCGCGGCGCAGGCCGCGAGGAACTCGTCGAAGAGCCGCTGGAGGGTTGTGACGGACGCCCGCTGAAAGCCGCCCGCGTCCAGGGCGAGGTCGACCGGCGCGTCCAGGATCAGCGCACGGACGTGCTCCGGGTAGCGCTCCGCGTAGCGCACGCCGGTGACCGTGCCGTAAGAGATGCCGACGAACGAGAGCTTGTCCTCGCCGAGGGCCTCCCGCAGTCGGTCGATGTCGGCGATGACGTTCGCTGTCCCGACCAGCGGCAGGATCTCGCCGCTCGCCGATGCGCAGGCATTGGCGAGCTGCCCGCTCCACGCCGTCGTGGTCGCGACGAGGTCCGTGGACTTTCTCGGGTCACCCGCGATGGCCGGCAGGGCGCCGTCGAGCGGGCATGACACGTTTGGCCCGAGAGCGTCGACGGGGTTGCCGCGGGCGTCGAAGGCCACGATGTCGAACCGCTTGCGAACCGCGTCGGTGAACAGGGTCTCGGCCATCGTCCGCAACGCCTCGACGCCTTGGTCACCCGGTCCGCCGGGCAGGTAGACCAGGGTTCCGATGCGGTGAGCCGGGTCCGTGGCGGCACGGCGCCCGATCGAGATCGGGATCTGCGTGCCGTCCGGGTGCTCGTAGTCCAGGGGCACCCACAGAACGCTTGTCATGAAGCCGGCCTCGCCGTAAAGCCACGTCAGGCCGGGCGAGGCGGTCGGGCTCAGGGCAGGTGTCGAGGTCGCTGCTCGTGACGGGCGGGCCTCGGCCGTCGCCGGTGCGATTGACCGCTCTGTCGTCGCCGGTGCCGCCGACGGCGCCGAAGCGCATCCCGCCGCGAGGATGATCACGGCACCCGCGAGCGCCACCCGCCGCCTGGCCGCTGCCACCCGCATCCGGGCCGGCCCGTCCTGGCTCGCCATCACCGTCTCCCCGTGCCGCCGACGTTCCCTCGCCCGGCGCCACGATGGAGCACCGGGGGAGCGGAACGCCAGAGCCGGAACGCCCGACCGGACGCCCCGGTCAGTCGCCGTCGCCCGCCGCCCGCCGCCCCAACCGGCCAATCCTGTCGGCTACCAGCGTGGCTGGTGGTCGTCAAGGTTCAGCCACCAGTCGCCAGGCTCGGGGGCGGCGTCCGCGCACGGAACACGCGTGAGCGAGCCCTCGACGATGCCGATCGTCGGCCCCGGGACGCCTCATCGCCTGCCTACCACCAGCGAGGCTGGTACCTGCCAGGGAATCGGGCTCAAGCGCGGGATACCACCAGCGTGGCTGGTGAGTGTCAGAACCGGTGCGCCTCACGCCCGCCCGGGGCGGCGCCCGCCCGCCCCATGGCCGGCCCGCCCGCGCAGGGCGGGTCCGTCAGATCGACACGCGCGCCGTGATAGCAACCGGTACGTAGATCCCGGCATCGTCGGCCACGAACGACGCCACCGCGACCAGGGTGCCGCCGCCCCACGCGTCGACCGCCGGCGCCGCGAGCTGCATCGTCCAGCCGGGGCCAGCGTCCACCCGCCCGAACCCGGCGCCCGTCACGCGGCCCCGTGCCGCCTCCGCCCCGTCGCGCCACAGCACCATCTCGACCGCCAGCGCCCCGAGCTCCAGGGACAGGGACTCCGAGCCCCGGTGCTCCAGCCGGAACCCGCCGTCCGCGCCGAGGATCCCCGCGATCGCCGCGACCGGCGATGCCACCTGCGCATCCAGCTCCCGGCGACACAGCTCCACGAGGCCCGCCCATGAGCCGTCCACCGGCGCCCGGGCCTCGAGTCGGGCCGTCTGCCCGGCGGTCTCGACGATCTCCAGGGCGGCCCCCGGCGGCAGCACCGCGACCGCCGGCGGCTCACCGGCCGCGGCCTCCTCCACGGCGGCCCGCAGCCCGGCCAGATCGCCGGCCGTCCCGCCGAACCTGCCGATCACAGTCCCGTTCGAGCGCCAGGCGCGCGCCCGTCCGTCCGGCTCCACCTCCAGGAGCTCGCGCTCGGGCGGCGGTGAGTCGGCGAGGCGGCTGTAGGTCACGAGCGTCATCGATCCGCGTCCCCGTTCCATCGACCGTTCCATCGATCGTTCATTCGACCGACCAGTCCAGGTCCGGCCAGCGGTTGTGCACGATGGCCTTGAACTCGCGCAGGTGGCGCGGTTCCACCGGGTGCTCGTGCTCACCCGTCCCGACCTGCTCCGGGTTGCCCAT
>Ga0302254_10000389_pt1 | contig 10766 bp, 9 predicted proteins | sample I_Fen_E1_4_FD_194573 | JGI IMG/M metagenome (GOLD analysis project Ga0302254, IMG submission 194573) | Peat permafrost microbial communities from Stordalen Mire near Abisko, Sweden - I_Fen_E1_4 | ecosystem: Environmental > Terrestrial > Soil > Wetlands > Permafrost | place: Sweden: Abisko... | reverse complement strand
GAAGGGCGGGTCGATATCGTCCTCGGATCTGGTGTTCGAAGGATCGCCGCTGCAACGGTTCATGTCGAGCGCCTTCGACCGGTCTGCCACCGCCGGCTGCACCACCGCCGTGCTCAATCCCTGAGCTTGTCCCACCCCCGGAACGCAGCCGCTGAGCTCACCGACCCGGCCGCTCCGGGCCCCCCGGACGACGTCCTCCGCCGTGAATCCCCCGACCGGACCGGCCCCCGGCTGGCGCACGGGCAGCCGAGACGGTGACGTCACCCACAACGGGGAACATTCCAGGGCCCGATGATGTCATCATTTGATGACATCACTCGAAGACATCTGTCGCTTGTCGAATCCCTGTACTGAAGGATCCCCCGTGTCAACAGTTCTCGCCGAGCCGGCAGCTGCGCCGGCAGATATCGATATCCAGTCCGCCCGCGGTAGAGCCCTGGTGCCCGTCCTGCTGTTCCTGGGCATGGTCGTCTCCGTCATCAGCAGCCTGGGCGCACCGCTGATCCCGACCATCGCCGCCGACTATCACGTCACCCAGGGTGCGGCGCAATGGTCGTTGACGATCGCGCTGCTGGTGGGCGCCGTGACGGCGCCGATCTTGGGCCGACTGGGCGACGGTCCGCACCGCCGGCAGGTGATCCTGAGCATGCTCGGCCTGGTGATGCTTGGCTGCGCACTGGCCGCGCTGCCGTTGGGTTTCGGCGCGCTGCTGGCCGGCCGCGGATTGCAGGGCATCGGCCTCGGCCTGATGCCGCTCGCGATGACCGTGGCCCGCGACCACCTGCCTGCCGAACGGTCACGCAGCGCCGTCGCGGTGCTGTCCATCACCGCATCCGCGGGAGTCGGGCTCGGCTACCCGCTGACCGGCCTGCTCGCCGACAGCTACGGATTCCACGCCCCGTTCTGGTTCGGGGTCGCGATCAGCGCGCTCGCCCTGGCGCTGGCCGCCGCGGTTGTTCCCGGCAGCAACCACCTGCGGCGCCGCCCGCTGGATGGCATCGGCGCGGTCATGCTCAGCGGCGGACTGATCGGGCTGCTGCTCTGCCTGAGTGAGGGCGGCAGTTGGGGGTGGACCTCCGACCGGCTGCTGGCCCTGGCGCTGGTCACCGCGCTGGTGCTGGGCGGTTGGGTGTGGCACGAGCTGCGGACGTCGTACCCCTTGGTGAATCTTCGGTTGATGCGCAACCGGTCCGTGCTGACCGCGAACGCCACCGGCCTGTTGGCCGGGCTGGGCATGTACATGCTGCTGCCGATGGTGACCCGTTACGTCCAGGCGCCGACCTCGACGGGGTACGGCTTCGGCACCTCGATGGTGGTGGCCGGCCTGGTGCTGTTGCCCTTCTCCGTGGCGAGCGTCCTGGCCAGCCGGCTGATGCCGGTGATCGCTCGCCGGCTCGGCCGGTTCCTGGTGCTGCCGCTGGGTTCGTTGGCGCTGGTCGGCGCCATGGTGATCTTCCTGTTCGACCGGGCGCACCTGGCGGACGCATTCCTGATCATGGGCGTGGCCGGGCTCGGCGTCGGGCTGACCTTCGCGGCCATTCCGGGGCTGATCGTCCGGTCGGTGCCTGCCGAGGAGACCGGCAGCGCGCTGGGCGTGAACCAGGTGCTGCGGCAGATCGGCTTCTCGATCGGCAGCGCGCTCGGCGCGACCATCCTGACCGCGCACACGGTGGCACCGGATACTCTTCCGACCAGCGCCGGGTACACCGTGTCGGCCCTTGTCGGGGTCGTGTTGTGCCTGCTCGCGGCTGCGGTGAGCTTCGTGCTGCCCTCCCGGCAGAGCTCCCCGCTGTCAGCCCCGACGATGGACCGCGCCGAGGAACGGATGCTGGTGGACGAGAGCGTCGACGGAACGGCGGGCGGCGTCATGCTGCTCGAGACGGAATCTCCCGAATCGGACCCCCGCCGATCGGACTCCCGGCGATCCGCCCCGAACGAGGGGTATCCCACCGAGCAGGCCCGCCACGGCCGGCATCGGCCCTCACCGTGGCGCGTCCCGGTGGGAGAACTGCTGCCGGCCTGGCGATGACAGTGGCATGACACAAGCGACGACACAGGCGACGACACTGGCATGACCGACCCCAAGGGTGCTTCCGCCCCGCGACGCCGCGACGCGGCCGGCAGCCGGCAGGCCCTGCTGGTTGCCGCCCGGACGCTGTTCAACGAACGCGGTTTCGACCGCACCACCATCCGCGACATCGGCGAGCTCGCCGGTCTCGACCCGACCCTGATCGCGCGGTATTTCGGCAGCAAGTCGGGGCTGTACCTGGCCATCCTGCGGACGGACTTCGCCGCGGAGGAAGCCGAGTCCCCCCGCGACCTGTTCGACAGGGAACGGATGATCGAACTGCTGGACCGGGTGCAACGCCGGGGACCCGGTCCGGTGGTCGCGTCCGCGCTGCGGGCGGACGGGGATCCGTCGGTGCACGACGAGGCACTGGCGGCCTTCACCGAGCGGCTGGTCGATCCGCTGGTTCGCCGGCTGGAGTCCGGCGGGGTGAGCGAATCGAGGTTGCGCGCGGAACTCGTCGCGGCCGCGTTCGTCGGCGTCGCGGTCGGCCGGCACGCCGACGCCTTCCCAACATTGTCCGGCGCGCCGGCCGAGCAGATCGCCGCGCTGCTGCTGGACTCCCTGGGCCGGCTCGAAGATCCTTCGGGCCGAGCCACGTGACGACACCGCGGGAGGGTGCCGTGCGGGTCCTGTTCGACGGGGAGATGCAGCTCCAGTACGCCTTTCTGCACCTGCTGCCGTGGAATACCGAGTACTACGAACTGATCTCCGCGCGGGGCGGACAAGCCAACGGGCTGTGCGGTGCAGCGCAGCCCGGCGTCCTCGCGATGGCGACCGGCCTGCACACCGGATCCGTACCCGTGCGGGTGGAGGCCCTGGACCGCGCACCCTCGTCGGTTGCCGATTGGGAAGAGGTGGTCGAGGTTTCGCTGATCGTGGGGACCACGCAATACTGCCTCGCCGCCTTCGACAGCGGCGCGGAGGTCACCCTGCCCGCGCCGGGCGGCTACCGGGTGCGCTGGTCCGCCACAGGCATGCAGGAGGCGTGTGAGGGGCCATAGATTCGGATGGACGACGACCCGGCGTTGGACAGGTACCTGATGCAACTGTGGCCGGCACCGCCGGCGCATGATGCGGTGCTTCGGCAGACCAGTGCGATCGCCGGGTACTGGCACGGCGTCGCCCTGGACACTCCACCTCCTCCCCCGCCGCCCACCGCGACCGAATTGGCGGACATCGCCGCCGCGGAAGAGGCCGAATGCTGGCGCAGCAACAACAGTTCGAGGACGCCCGCGAATTGCACCTGTGGAGCGGTCAGCGGCCCACCGACCAGTTGCGGGCGATCGGGTGGCCCACCCCGCAACTCGCTCGACGTGACCGTGCCCTCGTCGACCGCCTCGCCGCGCTGCCGCCGGATCGCCAGCGCACGATCGCGCGATGGGCCGCTCGTCGCGCGTGCGAGATCGCCCGCATCGACGGGCTGGACTGGGTGGCGGCCGGGCTGGCGGCACTGGGATCGCGGTGCGCCGCTGCCGGCACCGCTGACCGACTGGAATGCGGTGTGGGATCGACTGTTTCCCGGCGCCACCGTGGTGGCGACCGTGTTGGCTGATGACGTGAGGGACGCGGACCGGCCGATTGCCGCCGAGTCGATCGTCATCACGACCGTGCAGGCGGCGGCCGACGACAACCCCGCCCGGGCGGTGACAGGCGCCGTCGACACGTTGACCCATGGGGCCGCGCCGCCATCGGTGATCCTTGGCGAGGTCCGCGCCCGGTTCGATCTTGGGTAGCTGTCCGGGCCAATGAATTCAAGGCTTCGACGGATCCACCAGCGTGGGCTCCAGGGGAATCATGTCGAAGTCAATGACGTCGTTATCGGGCAAGAATTGCATCAACCGATCACTGATTCCGAACCCGAAATACGGGCCTGAATGTTCGGCAGCCACCGCTCGTCAGCTGGTGATGTCCTTGGTGCCGAACCGGGCCCACGCGGCGGCGAGGAAGATCGCTCCGTAGACCACCGCGCTGACGATGCCGGGGACGATCTGGTCGGTGGAGATGGGGTCGCGGAGCAGGTCACCGAACGACAGCCAGTAATGCGTCGGCAGGTACGGGTGGATCGCCGAGAGCTGCGTCACCGAATCCAGGATCTGGCTGAGCAGCGCGAGCCCCACGACGGCGATGGTGGCGCCGATGGGCTGCTCGGTCAGCGTCGACACGAACAACCCCATGGCACCGAACGCCGCCAGGCAGATCACCAGGTAACCGCAGACCAGCAGCAGCCGCCAGAGCCCCACCGCAGTCGAGACCTGTGTCCCGGACAGCAATGTCACCGGCCCGGCGCCGAACAACGCGAGCCCGAACCCGACGCCGACGACGGCGACCAGCAGCACCGCGGTGATGGTGGCGATGAGCACGCCCAGGTATTTGACCGCCAGCAGCCGGGTCCGTTGCACGGGTCGGGCCAGCAGGTACCGCAGGGTGCCGACGTTCGCCTCGCCGGCCACCGCGTCACCGGCGACGACCGCGACTGCCAGCGGCAGGAACAGCGGCAGCTCGACTGTCAGCGCGGCCAGCCCGACGAACAGCCCGTTGTTGGTGGCCTGGCCGATGAAGCCACCCTCACCGCCGCCACCGCCACCGCCACGCGGGGATCCGCTGTACCTGACCGCGAACGCGATGATGATCGGCACCACGGCGAGCACCGCCATGCCGGCGATGTTGCGGCGCCTTCCGTAGATCAGCCTCAGTTCCGAGCGCAGGAACCTGGTGGACATCCGACGCGATCGGACCGGCGGGAATTCTTGCCGGTCAACGGCACTCGCGTCGGACGGCACCTGCGACAGTGCTTCAGCCGCTGACACCGAAACCCTCCCCCGTCAAGGTCACGAAGACGTCTTCCAGGTTCACCGGTACCGGTCCGAACGCGAGCACCGGCACCTCGTCGTGCACCAGCGCGGCGATCACCCACTCGGGGTCGGCGCTGCCGAGCAGCGCGGTGACCTCACCGCTGGACTGCCCACTGGTCTGGGCGCCCTCGGCGATGACGTCGTGCAGGCCGAGCCGGGTCAGGCTGGCGGCCGCCAGCTCCGGACGCGTCGTGTGCACCCGAATGCGCTGCGCTGTCTGCGATCTCAGGTCGCTGAGCCGGGATTGCGCGACCAGCTTGCCGACATGCATGACGCCGACGTGGGTGCAGATCTGTTCGACCTCGGACAGCAGGTGGGTGGAGAGCAGCACCGTGACGCCACCGGCGGCCAGGTCGGTGACCAGCGACCGCACCTCGCGGGTGCCCTGCGGGTCGAGGCCGTTGGTCGGCTCGTCGAGAATGAGCAACTGCCGGGGTTGCAGCAGCGCAGCCGCGATGCCCAGGCGCTGTCGCATGCCCAGCGAGTAATTCCGGAAACGCTTGCCGGCCGCTGCGCTCAGCCCGACCCTTTCCAGTGCCCCGGCGATCCGCTCTGCGCAATTCGCCGGGTCCGCCATGCGGTCCGCGGCGTCCAATCGGCGGAGGTTGTCCCGGCCGGACAGGTAGGGGTGGAACGCCGGGCCCTCGACCAGCGCGCCGACCCGCGGCAGCACCCGCTGGGAGTCCTCCGGGATCCGGCCGCCGAGCAGGGTGTTGGTCCCCGCGGTGGGCCTGACCAGGCCGAGCAGCATCCTGATCGTCGTCGTCTTGCCCGAGCCGTTCGGGCCGAGGAACCCGTACACGGCGCCGTGCGGCACAGCGAGAGCGATGTGATCGACGGCGACCTGGCCGCCGCGGAATCGCTTGGTCAGGCCGTCGGAGGTCACCGCGAAGCCGTCACCGCTGATCCCCGACATCGCCGTCGACTGTAGCGGCAGAACGGCCGGGCCGGCCGCCGGCAGGGTGCCGGCGACCGGTGGGGCGGGGTCGGACGGCGTGACCGACGTGCCGACCGGCGAGGTCACTGGGCTGCCGCCCGGTACAGCAGGTCGGGGGCAACCGCGCCGGCGATGATCCGGCCGTCATCGGTGATCAGCACGGAGAACAGCGCCGACTGCAGCAACCGGCCGCTGCCCCAGTCGCCGCTGACCGCGGGCAGGGCACTCAGGATCGCGTTCAGGTCGGCGGCAGAACCGCGTGCGGCGGGCCCGCCGGGGGTGGTGCCGGTGGTCGGCGGAGCGGACGAGTCCGGGGCGGTGGTGTCCGGGGTGGTCGCAGTCGTCGGCACCTTCGCCACCAGCACGGACGTCCAGCCGGTGCCGACAGTCGTGGGCTCCGCCGCGCCGGCCGGGCGTGCCGCCTTCGGGACTACGGGCTGGTCGGGCGCTGCGGCACCGGCCTGGCTACCCAGCGTTGACTCGGTCACCGTGGCGCCCGGCGGCGGGGAGAACTGGAAATTGGCCGCCTCGGGCGCGTCGAAGCTGACCCGGCTGAAGCCCACCTGGAACGCCGGCGTCGGCGCGCCCTTGGCGAACACCTGCACCCGCAGCGGGATGTGCTGCTCGGCGTCGATGGCGATGCGCACCTGACCGACCAGTGACCTGTCGTCCTTGGGTTCGAGCACGAGTTCGTACGCGGACCGTCCGGCAATCTCGGCGGTGCCGTCGGTGGTCACCGTGGTGGTCGGGTCGATGGCCGCCAGCGCCGCGTCCGCGGCCTGCTGCGGGGTCATCGCGGCGGCGCTGGAATCGGGGTGCTCGGCCAGCGCCTTGTCCCCCGCGCCGGCCGGCAACTGGTAGTGGGTGGCCGTGTTGCTGTCACTGGCCCAGGTCCAGACGTCGGACCCGTTGCGCACCACGTCGGACTCGCCCAGCGTGCCCTGCAGGGCGACCCGCTGCTGGTCCTCGCCCGCGTACCAGACCCGCAGCGTGTGGGTGCCGGAAGCCAGCGCGGTGAAGTTCGAGCTGCCCTGGCCGCCGACCTGCACCGGCAGTTCCGGCAGGCCCAGCGCGGCGTCCTGCACCACGGTGCCGGACAGCCAGGTCAGGCTGGCGTTCTGTACGTCAACCAGCAGTTCCGCCGCGCTGCGGGGTGGCAGCGGTGGAGACGCGTCGGCGGTCACCGCGGAGATTGCGGCGGCGCCAAGGGCGATGGCGACCACAGCCCCTGGCACCGCCCAGCGGATCGCGGGCCGGTGGATCAACGAAGTCTTGGCGTCGGTCACTTGCTACACACTCATTCCTGGGTTCCTTGACGGGTGGCGCAGATCCCATCGTGAGCCAGGCATGCTGAGAGCAGCTTGAGAATGTGCGCCGGACAGGCCCGACGGAAACGTGAAGGGAGGGTGGGCGGATGCGGTTGCTGGTGGTCGAGGACGAGGTTCGGCTCGCCCGTGCGCTGCAAAAAGGTTTGCGCTCAGAGGGTTTCGCCGTCGACCTGAGTCATGACGGCGCCGCCGGGCTGGAATCCGCCCGGTCCGGCAACTACGACGCCATCGTGCTGGACGTCATGCTGCCGCGGCTGTCCGGGTACGAGGTGGTGCGGGCGCTGCGCCGGGACCGGAACTGGGTGCCGGTGCTGATGCTGTCGGCGAAGGACGGCGAGTTCGACGAGGCCGACGGCCTGGACGTCGGCGCGGACGATTACCTGACCAAGCCGTTCAGCTACGTCGTGCTGGTCGCCAGGCTCCGCGCGCTGCTGCGTCGCGGGGCGCCGGAGCGACCCGCCGTGCTGGCTGCCGGCGACCTGGTGCTGGACCCCGCGGCCAAGCAGGTAGCGCGGGGAGACACGCCGATTTCCCTGACCGCGCGCGAGTTCTCGCTGCTGGAGTACCTGATGCGACGGGCCGGCGAAGTGGTCAGCCGGTTCGATCTGCTCGAGCACGTCTGGGATGCCTATGGCACGAGTGAGGCGAACGTGGTGGAGGTGTACGTCGGGTACCTGCGGCGCAAGATCGACACACCGTTCGGCCGCGCCGCCGTGACGACGGTGCGCGGCGTCGGGTACCGGCTCGAAACCGACGGCGGCTGACCGGGTGGCTGGTCCGGCCGGATCTCCGCAAACCGCGAGCGCACGAGCGCGTGGGCTGAGCCTGCGGGTGCGCCTGGTGCTGTTGAGCTCGGCGGCGCTGGCCATCGGCCTGGCGATCGGCGTGGTCGCGCTGACCGCGGTGCTGCGGTTCGGGCTTGAGCGGGCCACCGACGACGCCGCCAACCGCACCGCGGACGAGGTGGCCTCGCTGCTCGACGAGGGTCGCCTCCCGGACCCGATCCCGGTCGGCGGAACCACCCTGGTGCAGGTGCTGGACGAGCAGGGCCGAGTGCTGGCGGCGTCGGCGGGGGCGGATCGACTGGTCGCCGCGCTGCCGCCGGAGCAGCTGACCGCGGCGCTCTCCGGCCCGCAGACAGTCTCCGGCGCGTCGTTCGGCGTCAACGGACCGATGCGGGTGGTCGCCCAGCGTGCCGGTCCCTCGTCATCGCCGGGAATCGTGGTCGTCGGAGTGCCGGCCGGTGACATCGACGACGCCGTCCGCATCGCGCGCACCGCGCTGATCGTCGGCTACGCCGTGCTGCTGGCCGCGTTGGCAGCGGTCGCCTGGCGGCTGGTCGGCGCCACCCTGCGGCCGGTCGAAGCGCTGCGGGCCGGCGCCGAGAAGATCACCGGCGCGGGGTCGAACGACACCCTGCCGGTACCCAGGTCCGCGGACGAGATCCGGCGCCTGGCAGACACCTTGAACGGCATGCTGGACCGGCTCGAGTCGTCCCGGCGCCGGCAACAAGCGTTCGTCGCGGACGCTGCCCATGAGTTGCGCTCGCCGCTGGCCAGCCTGCGCACCCAGCTCGACGTCGCCATCGTCACCGGCACCGAACCGGACACCGCCGACCTGCTCGCCGAGGTCGATCGGCTCACCGAACTGGTCGACGACCTGCTGCTGCTGGCCCGTGCCGATGACGCGGCGCCGCCGGCACGGGAGGTGGTGGACCTCGCCGACCTCGCGCAGCAGGTGGTTGCCCGGTACGCCGACGCCAGGCTGCCGGTGACCTTTGTACGGATGGGCGCCGGCGTCGTCTCCGTGGAGGCGAACCCGACCGCACTCGCCCGGGTGCTGGCCAACATCGTCGACAACGCCGTCCGGTACGCCTCGACACGAGTGGCGGTTTCGGTCGGGTCGGCGGCCGGCGGCGGGGCGGTACTGGGCGTCACCGATGACGGACCAGGCATCCCCGCCGCCGACCGGGCCCGGGTGTTCGAACGGTTCACCAGGCTGCACGATGCCCGCGACCGGAACACCGGCGGGAGCGGGCTGGGGCTGGCGATCGTGGGCGAACTGGTGCGTCAGCAGGGTGGTTCGGTGACGCTTGACGACAAGAGCCCCGGCGGGGATCCGCCGGGGCTTCGTGTCGAGGTTCACCTCCCCTCACACCGCTTGGATGGTGCCGTTACGTCCTAGTTGGTGCTGGCGGAACCCAGCGACACGGTGACCGTGTTGCTCTCGGTGCCGCGGGTGTAGGTGACGTCCACCTTGCTGTTCGGGGCGGCCGAGCGGACCGCGGCGATCAGCGCGTCAGCCGAATCGACGTTCTGGCCGCCGAGTTTGGTGATCACGTCACCCGACTGCAGCCCAGCGCTCGCCGCGCCGCTGCCGGCGGTGACGTCGGCGACCTTCGCGCCGACCGTGAGCAGGCTGTTGTCACCCTCGGTCGCATCGCCGACCGAGGCGCCGAGCACCGCATGGGTGGCCGTGCCGGTGTCGATGATCTCCTGCGCGATCCGCTTCGCCTGGTCGATCGGGATGGCGAAGCCGACGCCGATGGAGCCGCCTTCGCCGCTGGATGACTCGGACAACGACGCGATCGCCGAGTTGATGCCGATGACGTTACCGCTCATGTCGACCAGCGGACCGCCGGAGTTGCCGGGGTTGATGGCCGCGTCCGTCTGGATCGCGTTCATCACGGTGTCCTGGCTGGTGCTGGCCTGGCTCTGCTGCTGGCTTTGCCCGGGAAGCTGCCGCTGTTGTTGCTGTTGTTGCTGTTGTTGCTGTTGCTGCTGCTGCTGCTGGTCTTCTGCGCTGCTGGTGCGGACCGGGCGGTTCAGCGCGGACACGATGCCGGAGGTCACCGTGGCGGAGAGGCCGAGCGGGGAACCGACGGCGATGACGGGCTGGCCGATCTGCAGGTCACCGGAGCTGCCGAGGGTTGCCGGCGTCAAACCGGACACCCCGGTGGCCTTGATGACGGCCAGGTCGTCGGTCGGGTCGGCACCCACCACGGTCGCCTCTGCGGTGGTGCCGTCGTTGAACTGCACCTGCAGGGTGGTGGCGCCGCTGATCACGTGGTTGTTGGTCAGGATCATGCCGTCGGCGGTCAGGATGACGCCGGAGCCTTCGCCGGCGCTGCTGGACGAGGAGGACAGCACCGACACGACCGAGGGCAGCAGCGTGGCGGCGACCTGCTCCACCGAGCCGTCCGCGGGGGCGGCCTTGCTGGTCGACACCGATGCCAGCTGGGTGAGCGTGTGGCTGGCCGAACCTGACGCCGAATCCGAGGTGACCCTGGCACCCAGGGCTCCGGCGCCGAATCCGGCGGCGAGCGCGAAGATCACGGTGCCGGCGACGACCATCGTCGTGCGGCGTCCGCGGTTCGCCGGGCGCGGGGCCTGCAGTGTCGCGGTGCCGGCCGCGGCGGGGCTGGTCGCGCCGTAGGCGGCCTGACCCTGGCCGTGCTGGCCGTAGGTGCTCTGACCGTGCGTGCTCTGGCCGCCGGTGGCGGCGTAAGGGTTGCTCCAGGCCTGGCTGTACCCCGGAGCCGCACCGGTCGGGTAACCGGTGCCGCCGCCCGCGGTGTA
>Ga0302254_10000386_pt1 | contig 10780 bp, 8 predicted proteins | sample I_Fen_E1_4_FD_194573 | JGI IMG/M metagenome (GOLD analysis project Ga0302254, IMG submission 194573) | Peat permafrost microbial communities from Stordalen Mire near Abisko, Sweden - I_Fen_E1_4 | ecosystem: Environmental > Terrestrial > Soil > Wetlands > Permafrost | place: Sweden: Abisko... | reverse complement strand
CAACCTGATCGGCTGGTTGCTTGCCGTCGGTGGGTTCGTGATCGCCGTCTCGGCGGCCGCGACCGGCCTGGCCGACTACGGCCTCAACGTCCGTCCAGGAACCGTACCCGAAGCCATCTGGCTCGCCTGGCTGAGCCAATGGATATGGGCACCGGAGCTCGCTTGTCTGTTCATCCTGTTGCCGCTGTTCTACCCGACTGGTGATCTGCCTTCGCGTCGGTGGCGAGTCGTAGTTGTGATCGGCGCCGCGGTCGCCATTACAGGCGGGGCCGGGAGCGCGCTCGCGACGTGGAGTCCCAACCCATACCCTGTCGGGAACCCGCTGGCATTCAGCGGCCCGTCTGCGGACCTCGTCTCGGCGCTTGGTGAAGGCGTGACCATCCTCGTGTTGGCCGGCGGGATGCTCGCAGTCGCCTCTCTCGTCGTCCGCTACCGGCGGGCGGCGGCGATCGAACGCCAGCAGCTGAAGTGGTTCGCGGCAGCTGCGATCGTGGCGGTGGTGGCCGGCAGCATCAACATCAGCACATATGCGGCCGCCGGTTCGGGATCGCCGACAGGCACTCTGGGCGTAGTCCAGAGCGTCTCCTCGTTCCTCATCTTCTGCGGCCTTGCCCTCCTGCCTCTCGCCATCGGCATCGCCGTCCTCCGCTACCGCCTCTACGACATCGATCTCATCATTCGTCGTACGGTTGTCTACGTCCCGCTGACGGGCGCCCTTGCAGGCCTCTACGCGGCCTCGATAGCCTTGCTCCAGAAGCTCTTCATCGCCGCGACGGGCAAACCCTCCGACGGCGCCGTGATCCTCAGCACGCTCGTTCTCGCAACGACGTTCACGCCCATCAAGAACGCTCTCCAGGGCTGGGTCGATCGATCGTTCCGCGACTCCCAGGATTACGAGAGGCGGCTTCAGCGGTTCGTGGACGCGGTGTCCGGTGGGCTCGCGAAGCCCGACCCGCCACGGGTCATGCGAGGCTTTCTGGCGCTCGCCGTCGAGGTCAGCGGGGCAAAGGGCGGACGGGCGTTGGTGCAGACGAGAACCGGGGAGCGTGAGGTCGGCGAAACGGGCTCAGCGCTCGACGAGACGGCGCTCACAATTCCCGTCGAGGTTGCCGGCAGCCACGTTGGCCGCGTCGATTTGACCGGGCGCCGAGACGGCCGGCCCCATGGTGAATACCACACGAAACTGTTGATCGCAGCCGGCGAACGCCTTGCATCAGCCACGCTGGGCCCCGACCCTGACGCCCTCGCGCCGAAGAGGATTTGAGCCGGCTTGCGCTAAGCGGCCATCGCGGCGCACTTCGCCCCGACGTCGAATTCCCGCGGCCGAGTCCCGGTCACGACCCTCCCGTGTTCTCAGGCGTCCCTTGTTTCTCGAGCCTGAACACCGGGTGTTTCGGTGCGATCGATGCCCATTCGTGGAGCGATGCGTCGGGGTCGATCTTGAAGGCAGGGCGGGTGATCGGTTCGATTGCGAGGTAGGCCTTCAGGATCGGAGCCGCGGTGACCGCATCGACCTCCCGCGCGACCAGAGTCTCGCGATAGCCTCGCCGGCTCAGGGTGACCTGGCCACATGCCCGGGTGTTCTGCACCCAGGAGACGTTGCCGTAAGGTCCGACCAGCCAGCGCTCGCCGTCCAGGGCCAACACCGTCACCGGGGTCGTGTGGGCCCGGCCGGTCCTGCGCCCGACTACGGTCAGCAGATGCGTCTTCTCGGGCCCAATGCCCGCGCGAACGACCAACTTCGCGATCAGGTTTGCCGACCGCTCGAGGGGTCCGACTTTGTACGTCGCCATCAGGTTCTCCAGGCCGCGCCGTGTCCGGCCGGCACCGCTCAAGAATAGAGGGAGCCGCCACGATGCGGGCTAAGTCCGCGGCGCTCAGGCGGGCCTCAACTCAACGAGGGCCGCAGCTGCGCGAACACGGCCAGGGGGCGTCAGGCCCGTCGTGGGATCCAGATCCTCATGCCGCGGCCCGGCCGGTTGCCCCAGGCGAAGTAGGGCAGCGCCCGCAGCCGAGCCGGATGTGCGCGGCGCGCAATCGATGGCTCGACCGTTCCGTACGGCCACGAATTCGCGGCCTCCGACCGCAGCAGGCCGTCGAACTCGAGCCAGACCATTTCGCCCGACTCGCCGGCGCCGCGGACATCGACCAGGACATCGGGGAGGCTCGCGATCTCCAGGGATTCCACCGACGTTCCGGATGGCAGGTCGGCGTCCTCCACCGCGTAGACGAGCGGGCCTCGCTCCAGGGCGACACAGGCCCTGACGGCGTCGATTCGCGGGTCGGGCGCGGTGAGCCGCGGCGACATGTCGAGCAGGAGGCGCACGACATCGCCGGGCTTCCAGACGCGGCTGATCTCGATGCGGTCGGTGTTCCCGCCGGTTACGGTTTCGCCGGCGACGGTCGCGGTGGCGTTCGGGCACCATGACGGGACTCGCATCGAAAGCGTCCAGGGCCGGTCGATGGAGCGCTCGATCGTGATGTCGACCACGCCTTCCCACGGGTACTCGGTCCGCGCGGCGATCGAGACGCGACCGCCCCCGATCTCCGCGGCGAAGCTGCCCGACACGTACTGGTGGATCTGCAGTCCGGCGTCATCGGCGGTCACGGCAAAGTCCTGCAGGGTCGCCAGAAACCGCATCAGGTTCGGCGGGCAGCAGGCGATCCTCGGCCACGAGGTCCGCCTGGTGGTCGCGATGCCTTCGAGGACCTCTGGGATCGTCGATCGCTGCATCAATGGGTTCGAGTAGAAGAAGCTCGAGCCGTCGGCCGCCAGCGCCGGGAGGATCGCGTTGTACGCCTGCCGCTCGATCATGTCGGCGAACCGCTCCTCACCGGTCGCCAGGAGCAGGCGCCAGCCAAGCATCGCGCCGCCGATCGCGGCGCAGGTCTCTGTGTACGCTCGATCCGGCGGGAGCTCGAACGCGGCGCCGAAGGCCTCATCTTGATGATGGACGCCCAGGCCGCCGGTCAGATAGGTGAACGAGGCCAGCATGGAGTCCCAGCGGCGGAGCGCCGAGTCCAGGAGATCCTGGTCGCCGGTCTCCACGGCCACGTCCACGACGCCGCAATCGAGGTACATCTGCCGCACGGCATGGCCGGCGGGCTCGAGCGCGCTTCGGACGGGCTCGTGGTCCTGCCAGAACCGCGCTCCGTAGCGGCAGCTGCCCAGGAGTCCGCGGCCGCGGCGATCGATGAGCGTCCGCGCGAAGTCCAGGTAGCGTCGCTCGCCCGTCGTCCGGTACAGCTCGACCAGGGCCATCTCAAATTCAGGATGGCCGCAGATCGCCTCCCGCCGGCCGGGGCCGATCTCGGCCTCGATTCGCTCGACGAAGCGCTCCGCGATCTGGAGGAGCCGATCGTCGCCGAGGCTTCGCTTCCAGGCGACCGCAGCCTGGAGGAGATGGCCGGCCACATAGAGCTCATGGCCCCACTCCATGTCCGAGAATTCGAAGCCCGGTTTCGCGACCTGGTAGAAGCTGTCGACGTAGCCGTCGGGTCGCTGCGCCCGTGCCGCGAGCTCGATCATCGGTTCCGCAAGTGCGCGCAACTCGGGACGTTCGCCCTGGGCGAGCGACCATCCGACCGCCTCGAGCCACTTGTAGACATCCGAGTCCAGGAACGGAGCGGGGTTCCCACCGTCGCCCTCCGCGCCCTGATACCGGCCCTCGGCCCCCGCCGCCAGCTCGAAGTTGGTCAGGTTTCCGCACGCCTCGAGCATCGACGCCCCATGGGGAATCGTCCGCTCGAGGTTCGTCCGAAGCTTCTCGGACCAGAAGCCGGCGTCGATGCGGGCGCCGGGAAAGCCGATGGGCCGCAACCGCACGCGTGCTTCCGGAGTGGGAACCACCGGCGCGACGGTGGAACGGCGACGATCCGGGGCGCCGCCGGAGGGCGACATTCCTTCAGCCGCCGTTCTCGCCATCCTTGTCCTCCTGGGTGCGGTCTGACGCTACAGGTTCGTTGAGAACCACTTCGAAATCTCGGTCATTGAAGGAGTCCCGCGGCGTTCACACCTGAGCGAGGGGTCTCGCCCGGTCGGGCTCTATCTGAGGAAGCGTCAACTCCGGTAACATTACCAGTCTCCAACGGGCCAGCGGCGCTTGCCGCATCGGAATGCCCGCGGAGGATGGCCGACCATCAATTGCGCCGGTTGACGGCCTCAGGCTGGCCGCTCGCCGAACCTCAGCCGGTGACCGGAATCCGCTCCACTCGCCGGGAGAACAATTCGATCTCCCCTTCGCCGACGAGTGCGCCGATCTCCAGATCGTATGGCCGCATTTCGCCCGGCTCCAGATGAAGCAGTTCTCCGCGCTTCTTGGCGTCGTCACGACCGGCGTCGCGATTAGTGCTGGGCTCGATCGCCAGAGCGTAAGTGCCTTCGCCCATCATTCGCCAGACCGTGTGGTGAGGCAGCTGGTCACGCTTGAAGACCTGGTAGACGCCCAGCCCGAGCCTGTCGTTGACGACCGCGACCGGCACATTGCCGTCCCTCTCGGCCACGAGTTCGTGCTCGAAGCACTTCTCGCTGTAGTCCTTGATCGGTCCGCTGAGTGTCCGGTAGCTGTCCATCAATTCGGGCGTCACTTCGTAGTCTGTGGTCGTCTTGAGCGAGGGGACGAGAAGCCTGGAGCCATCGTCGACCACAGGGAATCCCGCGTTGCAGTGGTACAGCAGCATGTGCGAGACGCGGCTGTGGCCGACGTTCTCGACCTCGTCGCGAATCGTGAAATGCGATTCTCCGACGCGAGCCTCGATCCGGCGGCGGAGAAGCAGCTGCTCGCCGAACACGGCCGACTGGAGGACCTCGCCTTCGGCCCAAAGGACGCACTCGTCGGCCTCCCAGCGCTCGCCGTAGCCGACGATGCGGGCCGGCAGCCCACCGATCCGGCCGTGGAGACCGTATGAGACCGTCTTGAAGATGTGCGGCTGGTGGAAGTCGCTCGCGTCGTCCTGGGCCCCGAAGAGGGTGTGGTCGAGACCGCAGGTCACAACCATGCCGCCGCCCCAGGCCCTGAACCAACCAAGAGGGTCGTTCTCGTAGAACCAGGGCGCGACGATGCCCGCGTTGGCCTGCCAGTTGAGCGGCCGGCCGCCCATCTCGCATCGGCCGATGTCGAAGCAGCGATCCACGACTACATCGAAGGCGAAGCCGGAGCCGGTCCGGAACTCGATCACGCGGACCCCCCGACCGAGTCCGTCATCGAGCGTCACGAGTCTGACCCCGGCCACCTGCTCGAGGCGCCCCACCCGGCGCATCAGCTCCGTGCGTGAATAGGCGCGCCCGAAGAGCTCAGGCATTCTGTACCTCCGGTTGGGCGTCAGTCGGGCTCGCGCTCGACGACGTTATAGACACTGTTTGGGGCACGCTGCTGATGCGGCGTCGACGACGACCTCCACGTCGGGGTGGCCGTGGACCAGGGTCACCGGGTAATCCACCGTAGGTTCGGAGAAGAGCAGGATCCGCAGGATCGTCTGCTTCCACGAGCCGGTGTCGGTGTAGAGGCGAATCCGTCGGGCGCCGAGCAGATCGCGCATGCCGAGCGTGATCGCCAGCGACGGAATGGCGAAGGGATTGCCGCCGGCATGACGTTCCGCGTGGGCGATGATCGTGTCGACGCTGGCCGGCAGAATCCGCGCCTGCGAATTCCGAAACTGATCGAGCGAGACGTTGGCCCAGCGCGACGACGGCGGTTCGTTGAAGGCGAAATGGCCCTGGAAGCCAAACCCGCCATAAGTCGTCGCCACGCCGCCGCGACGTTCGATCTCCCGGGCCGAGCGATCGAGATCGGTGGGCGTCGGAAAGATCACTTCCGCGGGATGAGGCCGCAGCTCCGGCGCGACCCTGTCGATGAAGAGGTCGTGGAACTCGCCCTCGAAGTTGTTGGAGTCGTGCAGCGGCAGCGCGCGGCCCTCCCAATCGAGCCAGTTGTCCATCCCGAAGAACGTCACGTGGTCGAGGGGAAGGCGCTCCTGGTTCACCATTTCCGAGAGGATCGGGTAGCCGCCTGTCGGCCCGACGGGCACGATCAGAGCCAGCTTGTCGCCCTTGTCGCGTGCGGCGCGTACCTCGTTGAACATGGTCTCCGCAAACGCTCGATGTACCGCCTCTCTGGTCGGAAGGATGCGCAGGCGGATAGGCGAGCGCGCCTCAAGTTCGTCCGGCGGGATGGCGAACCATTCGTTGAGGACCTTCTTGTCGAGCACGTCTGTTCCTCTCTTGCGGTCGAACTCAGCCGTCATGCCGGATTGGTGCGGGTTGGCCCGGAGATTTCGCGAGGATCGCTACGGATCGCGCCATAGAGAGGTCCTGCGCCGCCGCGACCATTTCGCGGCTGACGAACGCTTCCAGGGTGCCGGGCCGCATGACCGACATCGCCGCTGCGGACACCGCCCAAGCGGCGGCTTCTGCGACCTTCATGCCGTCACGAAGGCAGGCGGCCAGCGCGCCCACGAAAGCATCCCCGGCCCCGGTGGTGTCCACCGCCGGCACGTGGGGCGCCTCGATGTGAAGGATCGGCTCGCCGGCCGATGCCAGGAACGCGCCGGCCCCTCCGGCCGTGACGATGACTTTGGCCCACGGTGCCATGTCGGCCAGTCGATCGGCAAGTTCCTTCGGCGGCGCCTCCAGACCGACCAGGGCCGCAGCCTCGTGCTGGTTCGGGACGAGGACATCGGCCAGTTCCAGGAGCCCGTGAGGCAGCGGAACCATCGGCGCCGGGTTGAAAACGGTGATCGCGCCGACACCTCGGGCAATTTCGAACGTGGCGCGTGCGCAGGCCGGCGGCGCTTCCAGCTGGCACACGACGACCGATGCTCCAGCGATCGCGGGAGCCGCCGTCTGCACGAACGAGGCGTCCAGGCGGGCGCTTAGGTCCGAGCAGGAGGCGATGGCAGGGATGGCCCGTGGCGACAGCATCACGAACCCGACGTCGGTGTTGCCCTCGGCGACCTCGACCCAGCGGCGGTCGATCCGCTCGCGGTCCAGGTAGCGCAGGATGCGCCGGCCGCGCTCGTCGTTTCCCACCACGGAGACAAAGCGCACCGGGGCACCGTAGCGGGCCGCGGCAACGGCCTGGTTGGTGGCCTTGCCGCCGTCCACGGTCTCTTCGAAGCCGAAGGCGACCACCGTCTCGCCTTCGCGCGGAATGGCCGTAACGTGCATGAATAGGCTCTGGCCGTGAGAGCCGACCACGACAATCGGGCGATCAGTATCCTCGACCACGGCCGGCATGGGCCCGGTTCCGTCCGCTTCCGGATCGAGTGCGGTCTCCTGTGTCATCCCTTTACGCTCCCGGCTGTGAGGCCGCTGACGATGTAGCGCTGGCATACGAACGCGATGATCACGGGCGGGAGTGCGGCGATCAGGCCGCCGGCGGCCAGCATCCCGAAGTCGGTGCTGTGCCGGCCGATGAAGTCGTTGATGGCGACCGGCAGCGTCTGAGATGCGGAGGTCTGGGTCAGGATCAGCGCGTAGAAGAATTCGTCCCAGCAGAGCAGGAATGCCAGCACCGCCGTAGAGAAGAGCCCCGGCAGCGACACCGGCAGGATCACCCGCCAGAGAGCGCCCAACCGTGAGCAGCCGTCCACCCGAGCAGCGTCGTCGAGGTCGCTGGAGATGCCCTCGAAATAGCCGCGCATGAGCCAGACGACGAAGGGCGTCACGAAGCCCGAGTAGACGGCAATCAGCGCGATCCGAGTGTCGAGCAGGCCGATGCTGCTCAGAAATTCGTACACGGGCAGGATGAGCGCGATCGGCGGCAGCATGTAGGTTGCCAGGAAGACGTATACCAGCCGGTTCGAGCCCCAGAAGTGGAGGCGCGCAAAAGCGTAGGCCGCGACCGTGCCGGTCACCATCGCGATGACGGTAGTCGAGCCAACGACCACGAGGCTGTTGCCGAGGGCGGCGCGGAACCCAAGCGCCGAGCTGTCGGTTGTCGAGCCGAACGTCAGGGCCGCCAGGCGGCTGAGGCTGGGATGGGGCGGGATCCACTGCAGCGGGATCGTGATCAGGTCTGCCTGCGACGAGATGCTCGAGATCACGAGCCACAAGAACGGCGCCAGGATGCAGATCAGGGTCACGACCATGGCGACGTAGAGGCCGGCTCGCAGCGCAGCGGCGCGGAAGGACCACTTTCGGCGATGAGGTCGGGGGCCCGCGGCAATGGCGGTCATCGAGTCGGCCCTCCTCGCAGCAGGCGTATGTAGATCGCCGCAAGCACCGCGATCAGTAAGGCGATGAGGTACCCGAGAGCTGCGCCACCGCCGAAGTTGTAGGTGTTGTACGCCGTCTGGTAGGCGTAGATGGCGATGGTCTGGGTTGAGTTGGCCGGGCCGCCCTTGGTCATGATCCAGATCGTGTCGAAGACCTTGAACGCGTCCATCGTCCGCAGGACGAGAGCAATCAAGATCACCGGCTTGATCCACGACAGCGTGATGTAGCGGAAGATCTGGAACGATCCGGCGCCGTCGACGCGGGCCGCTTCGATCGGCTCCTTGGGCACGGTTTGCAGTGCCGCAAGGATCAGCAGTGCTACCAGCGGCGTGTTCTTGTACACGTCCGCGATCACGACCATGAACATCGCGATGTGCGGATCGCCGAGCCAGTTGATGTAGGAGTCGGTCAGCCCCGTTTGCGTGAGCGCTGCGTTGAGGGCTCCGTACTGAGCCTGATCTATCCAGCGCCACATGAGCGCGTTGCTGACTCCCGGTAGCGCCCACGGCAAGATGACCAGGCCGCGCAGGATCCAGCGCAGCCGCAGCGGCTGATTCATGAGCAGGGCGAGGAGAAGCCCCAGCACCAATTCGATACCCGTCGAGGCGACGGTGAAGACAACCGAGCGTTGCACCGCCGCCCAGAAATCGGGGTTACCGAGCTGATTGGTGTAGTTTCCGAGGCCCACGAAGGGCTGGTTGTTCGGGTTGGTCAGGACGTGATGGTAGAGGCTCATCCACAGCACGCCGACCAACGGCACGGCCGCGACAAAGAAGATTACGAAGGCTGCCGGGGCGATCATCGCCCCGGCCAGCCACTTCTCACCCTTCGGCAAGCGCAGTGTGGGCCTCAATCGACGCCCGGCGAAGAGTTGCATCTTGGTTCCTGGGTGGGGACTACTGGTTCGCCATGGTCGGTACTTGCTTGGCGACCGCATCGAGGGCCGCCTGGGGCGTCTCTTCCCCGGTAAGAGCCTTCTGGATAGCCACCTGGAGCGCATTCGAGAGCGATGTGTAGTAGGGCACCATGGGTCGGCTGACCATGGTGTTGAACGCTACCTTGGCCGCGGACCAGAGGTCGGGCGCGCCTTTGGCCAGCTCCGGCTTGTCGAAGGAGGCCTTCCACTCCGGCAGAGCGTTGTCGGTGTACTTCTCTTCCTGCGCCTGGCTGGCGAGGAAAAGGTCGTACTTGAGGGCTTCGTCGGCATGTTTGGAGCTGCGAGTGATGGCCATGCTCATGCCGCCGTTGGTGCCGCCGCCCGGAGCGGCGGCGATGCCGATCTGTCCGACGACCTTGGACTGGGTCGCGTCGTTGGCGGCCGCAAACACATAGGTCCAGTCAAGCCCAAACGCCGCCTGGCCGGCGATGAGCACGTTGCGCACGTCATCGGAGCCGTAGCCGAGGGAGGCGGGGTTAGCCAGACCGTCATTCTTCATCTGGACCATCAGCTGGAGGGCCGCAAGAGGTCCTCCCTGGTTGAAGGTGGGTGTGCCCGAGGCGTCGAAGAACGTCGCCCCGCCCGACTGACCGCCGGCGATTGTGGTCCAGTCGCAGACGCCAAGCTCTGACTGAGCCCACTGGCCTACGAACGGGTACTGCACGATGCCCTTGGACTTGAGGGCCTGAGCCTGGGTCACAAGCTCGGCCCAGGTCGTGGGCGGAGTGGTGAAGCCGGCCTGGGCCAGCATCGCCTTGTTGTAGAAGAGAAACTCGGTGTCGTTTAGCCAGGGCACGCCATAGAAGTGGTCCTGATACTCGCCCCCGGCAAATGCGGATTGGAAGACTCCCGACTTGAAATCGGCCGGAAGCTTGGCGGTCAGATCCTGAACGATTCCTGCGTGGGCAAACTCGGCCGGCCAGATCGTGTCCATGAGGACCGTGTCGTAGATGCCCGAACCGCCGACCTGATCGGTCACGATCTTGTCGTGCAGCGCCTCGTAGGCGACGAACTCCGTCTGTACCTTGATGTTCGGGTTGGCGGCCTCGAAGGCGCTGGTCATGTCAGCCACTTCCTGGTCGCTGTAGCCGGCCTGCTTCATGAACAGCGCGTGGAGCGTAACCGTCCCCCCCGAATCCTGGCTGCTCGAGCTTTGGCCGCTTGATGAGCACCCCGCGAAGATCATCAGCGCAACGATCGCAAGACCTGCGAGCCGATACCTGATCCCTGTGGCCATCTGGCCTGTCTCCTTCCATCCCTTCGCAACCACGCCGCCTTGTGACGCCGACAGATCGAGCCTGAGGGGATTGGGCGAGGTGGGTATCGCCCCGGGCTCCTGTTCACTGTTCCTCGATCAAACAGAACTCCTCTCCGCGTGCCAGAGCGAAGCCAGGGTGTGGAGGGCCGCCGACGGTGCCCGCTGCTGACGAGCGAACTCGAGGCCGGCCGCTACGCCCCCGATGACCGTGGAATTGGGACCCAGCTCGGAAACGCGAACGTCGGGCGTGAAGGCCACGCGCAGGTGCACCCGTTCCTTGATAGCGTCCGCGTACGGTCCGAGAGAGCGACCGACCCCACCGTCGAGGATGACCAACTGCGGGTCCACCACCGCGGAGACCGCAATGACG
>Ga0302254_10000384_pt1 | contig 10786 bp, 8 predicted proteins | sample I_Fen_E1_4_FD_194573 | JGI IMG/M metagenome (GOLD analysis project Ga0302254, IMG submission 194573) | Peat permafrost microbial communities from Stordalen Mire near Abisko, Sweden - I_Fen_E1_4 | ecosystem: Environmental > Terrestrial > Soil > Wetlands > Permafrost | place: Sweden: Abisko... | reverse complement strand
ACCCGGTCCACTGTCTCGGCCACGACACCGAGGTCGTGGGTGATGAGCAGCAGCGCGGTCCCCGTTCGCTCCTGGATCTCCTTGATCAGGTCCAGGATCTGGCTCTGGATCGTGACGTCGAGGGCCGTGGTCGGCTCGTCCGCGATCAGAAGCTTCGGGTGGCAGGCCAGCGCCATCGCGATCATCACGCGCTGCCGCATGCCACCGGAGAACTCGTGCGGGTACTGCTTCAGGCGCCGCTCGGGCGACGAGATCCCGACGTCGCGGAGGGCGTCGACGGCGATCGCCTCGGCCTCGGTCTGGGTGGCCTTGTTGTGGAGGCGGATCGCCTCGGTCAGCTGATTGCCGATCGTGAGCACGGGGTTGAGGCTGGTCATCGGCTCCTGGAAGATCATCGCGATCTCCCCGCCGCGAACGTTGTGCATCTCCTCCCTGCTCAGCGTGAGCAGGTTGGTCCCCGCGAAGTTGATCTCGCCGGATGCGATCTCGCCCGGCGGGATGTCGATCAGGCGCATGATCGAGAGGGAGGTCACGCTCTTGCCGCAGCCGGACTCACCGACGATGGCCAGGCGCCCTCCCTGCGGGATCTCGAAGCTCACGCCATCGACGGCCTTCACGAGCCCGTCGAGCGTGTGGAACCACGTCCGGAGGTCTTTGACCTCGAGCAGCGGGCCGTCGAAAGCCTGCGAGCCGATGCCGTCGTGTGCCTGCGCGTCGCTCACAGCTTGGACCTCGGGTCGAGCGCGTCCCGGAGGCCGTCGCCCATGAAGTTGATGCCCAGCACGGTCAGCACGATGGCCATGCCGGGGAAGAACGGCCACCACCAGTTGCCCTGGGTGATGAACTCCAGCGAGTTCGACAGGACGTTGCCCCACGTCGGCTGGCTGGGATCCACGCCAAAGCCCAGGTAGCTCACGAACGCCTCGGCGACGATCACGCCGGCGACCGCAAGGGTCGCGGACACGATGATCGGAGACAGCGAGTTCGGCAGGATGTGGCGGAAGATGATCCGCGAGTCGGACACGCCGACCGCGCGCGCGGCATCCACGAACGCCTCCTCCCGCAGGCTCAGGAACTGGCTGCGCACGAGGCGCGACAGACCGGCCCAGCCGAGCAGGCCGAAGATCAGCGCCACGGTGACCCAGGACCCCGAGCCCAGGAACTTCGAGGCGACCAGGATCACGAACAGCAGCGGCAGTGAGAGGACCGCATCGACGAAGCGCATCATCACCGTGTCGAGCCGGCCGCCGAAGTAGCCGGCGACCCCGCCCCAGATCGTCCCGATCACGACCGAGATCGTGGTCGCCACGAACGCGATCATGAGCGACAGCCGGGCCCCGTTGATCACGAGCTGGAAGACGTCGCGCTGCAGGCGCCCGGTCTCGCCCATCACGAGAAGCGGGTTCCAGTCGCCCGTCGTCCACGAGGGCGGGCGACCCGCGTACACGATCTGGTCGGGCCGCGTGATGGACGTCGGGTCGTAGGGCCAGAGAATCGGGCCGATGAGACCGATCGCGACCATGGTGAAGAAGATCGTGCTCCCGATCACCGCGAGGCGGTGCTTCTTGAACCGGCGCCAGGCGAGCTGCCACTGGTTGAGCGATTCGAGCTGGACCTCGTAGTCGAGCTCGTCGGGGAGGTCTTCGATCTCGGCGGGGGTGACGGGCGTTCCGCCGCCGGCCCCCGTTCCACGCCGCTCAGCCATAGGTGATTCTCGGGTCGACGACCGCGTACAGGATGTCCGCGAGGAGGTTGGCGAACACCGTGAGGAGCGCCGCGATCAGCAGCACGCCCATCAGGACTGGGTAGTCGAAGCTGTTCGTGGCCTCGATCGACAGGCGGCCCATCCCCGGCCAGGAGAAGACCGTCTCGGTCACGATCGCGCCGGTGAACAGGAACGGGACCTCCAGGCCGACGTTGGTGACGATGGGCAGGAGCGCGTTTCGGAACGCGTGCTTCATGGTCACCATCCGCTCCGAGACGCCCTTGGCCCGGGCCGTGCGGACGTAGTCCTGGCTCAGCGAGTCGAGCATGGCCGCCCGCACGAACCGGGAGTCGCCCGCGACGCTCACCACGACCAGGGTGAACACCGGCAGGATGAGGTGCGTGCCGAGATCGGTGGCCGCCTTCCACGGCTGGGCGGACGCGAAGGCCCAGTAGTCGGGCGTGCCGAAGATCGGCACGTCCCGGGTTGACCACATGCCCCCGGCAGGCAGGACCTTGAGGCCCGATGCGAAGACCGCCAGCAGCATGATCCCGAGCCAGAACGTGGGCAGCGAGAACCCGATGTAGCTGAAGACCGTGAGCACGGAGTCGAACAGGCCATACCTGTGGACCGCGGCATACATGCCGGCGAGGATGGCGATCGTGAGCCAGATGGCCCACGCGACTGCGGCCAGGATCAGGGTGGGCAGGATCCGCTCGCCGATGACGACCGTCACCGGCCGGCCATCCCGCAGCGAGAAGCCGAGGTCGCCGTGGAGGATGCCGTTGTCGCCACCCCCGATGGCGGCCGGGAGGAAGTTGGGCACGCCGTTGTCGCTGATGAACACGGCGAGACCCGTGTTGTCCGGGTTGCACACGCCGAGCCAGCGGCAGTACTGGACGGGCATCGCCTGGTCCAGGCCCCAGCGCTTGCGGAATGCCTCGACCTGCGCCGCGGTGATCTTGGGGTTCTGCGCGAAGCGGGCCTCGGGCCCGCCGGGGGCGATCAGCAGGATCCCGTAGATCATGAACGAGATGAAGAGCAGGACCGGTATGGCGCTGAGCACGCGGCGGACGATGTAGCGGGCCATCGAGGCTGGCCTCCCGCTGGGCGGTTACGGATTGCGGGGCCCCCGACGGGGCCCCGCAATCCCTTGCTAGACCTGGGTGGGGATCAGCCTAGGGCTGGAGCCACCAGTCCTGGACGTTCCACAGCACGCCCGACGTGGTCGGGTTGCCGGTGATGTTCTGGAGCTTCGGGTTGGTGAGGTAGACGTCCTTCCAGAGGAAGAGCGGGATCTCGACCACGTTCTTGTTGTAGTAGTTCTGCCAGTCGGCCATGGCCGCGCCGACCTTCGAGAAGTCGACAGTGCCCTTGACTGTGTCCCAGATCTTGTCGACCACGGGGTCGTTGGTCCGGGTGTTGTTCTGGCCGCTGTGCGGGGCCGCGTCCGGGATGCCGGAGCTGTGGTACACGTTGTAGCTGCCGAGCGGGTCGAGCGGGGAGACCCACGCGAACATGGACACGTCATACGTGCCGTGGATCAGGTTGCAGGGGGTGTCCGCCGCCTCGGCGTCCCAGCCGCCGAAGAGCTGCGTGGACTTGACCGGGCCGACCGGGGCGGCCGTGTTGGCCTCGATCCCGATGTCCTTGAGGTTGGATGCGAAGACCGCGAGCGAGTCGACGCGGTAAGGGCGGGTGGTGGTGCAGAAGTCAAGGCTCAGCTTCTTGCCGTCCTTGGTGCGGATGCCGTCGGCGCCCTTGACCCAGCCCGCCGCGTCGAGGATCGCGTTGGCCTTGGCGGGATCGAAGGGCTGGTCCGGCACCGTGGAGTGGAACCAGTACTGCGGCGACACCGGGTTCGAGATCGGGTCGACGGTGCCACCGAGCACGCGGCCGGTGATGTCCGTCTTGTTGATCGCGAGCGCGAGCGCCTCCTTGATCGTGTAGACCTCCGCGGCGCCGAACTTGGCGGTCAGGGTCTTGTTGTTGATCGAGAGCTGCTCGTAGGTCGTGCCGTCCTTGATGAGGGTGTTCTTGCCCGCGAGGCTCGGGATGTCCGAGTGGTTCAGGTCCATCGCGAGGTCGTACTCACCGGCGTCGAAGCCGGCCTTCATCGCGTCCGAGTCGCCGTACAGCTTGAAGATCATGCCCGGGAAGCCGAGCTTGGCCTCCGGGTGGATCGTCGCGTAGTTCGGGTTGGCGGTGTAGTTCAGCTGCGCGTCGGCCTTGTACTCGGTCGGGATGTACGGGCCGCTGTACACGCCGCTCTTGAGGTCCGTGAGCGGGTACAGCTTGGTCGCCGCGTCCTTGACCGGCACCGTGGCCAGGTAGGACGCCGGGAAGAGCGGGCTGAACAGGCCGAGGTAGCCCTCGTAGACCTTGTTGAACGTGACCACGCAGTTGGTGTCGGACGACGTGTCGATCGAGGCGATGTCCTCCCACCCGATCACGCCGCCGGCAAGGCCCGTCTGGTCCTTGTCCATGATCCACTTCCACGTGGCTTCGAGGTCCTTGCACGTGATCGCGGATCCGTCCGACCACTTCATGCCCGGCTTGAGCTTGTAGGTGACCGTCATGCCCGCCCCATTGACCACGACGCCGCCGTTCGAGACGAGCGGCACATCGGTGACCAGGTCACCGAAGTACTTGAGGTCGTTGGACGTGTTGATCAGGCCGAGCAGCGACGGGGTCGAGACCTCGATGTCGACGTTGGCCTGGGCGTAGTACGGGTTGAACGTGTCCGGGCTCTGCCACTCGGCGACGATGAGCGGGGCGGCAGCCACGTTGCCGTTGGCGATGGGCTTGTACGCGGTGCCGGTGATGTCCGGCTGCGCCGCGGCCGCGGAGGCGGACGGGGCCGGGGTGACCGCGGGCGCTGCGGTGGCCGGCGCGGCGGTCGCCGGCGCGGCGGTCGCCGGCGCGGCGGCCGACGGCGATGCTGTGGCAGTCGTGCCGCCGCAGGCGGCGACCAGGATCGCCGTCACCGCGAGCAGCCCCAGGCTGCGCTTGCGCGTGGAACTCATGCGCGACTCTCCTCGTAGCGGACCGGGCCGCAGGCCCAATCCATCCTACCGGAGTCATCTGCCCGCGGCCTGAAGCGGTCCGACAGGGCACACGGCTCCGGAACTCGGCCGGAGTATACGGCCTGTCGGCGGACCATGGCCCTGCCGGTCAGCCCCTGCCGGTCAGCCCTTGCCGATCAGTCCGGGCAGGGCCTCTCGGCACCCATCATGCCCTGCCACCGGAGGTTCGGCTGCCGCGCGGCGGTCGCCTCGTCCAGCCGTCGGACCGGGGCGGTGTGCGGGGCACCCAGCACGAGATCCGGGTTCGTCCCGGCCTCCCGGGCGATCTCCAGGAGCGCCTCGGCGAACGCGTCGAGGGTCTCGAGCGATTCCGTCTCCGTCGGCTCGATCAGCATCCCCTCCTCCACCGTCAGCGGGAAGTAGATCGTCGGCGGGTGGTAGCCCTTGTCGATCAGCCGCTTCGCGATGTCGAGGGTGCGAACGCCCGTGCGGCGCTTGATGTCCGCGGCCGAGGCCACGAACTCGTGCATGCACGCCCGCGGGAACGGGACGATGTAGGCGCCGGAGAGCCGCGTCTTGAGGTAGTTCGCGGCCAGGACGGCGTCGTCCGAGACCTCGCACAGGCCGGAGGCGCCGTGGGCACGGAGGTAGGAGTAGGCGCGGATGAGCACGCCCGTGCTGCCCACGAACGAGCGCATCCGGCCGATCGACGTCGGACGCTCGCCCGGTCGCTCCAGCCGGAACGTCCCGTCTCCGGCGCGCAGGACGCGCGGGCTCGGCAGGAACGGGACGAGGTCCGCCCGGACACCGACGGGTCCGGCGCCGGGGCCACCCCCGCCGTGCGGGGTGCTGAACGTCTTGTGGACGTTGAAGTGCATGACGTCGAACCCGGCCTCGCCCGGCCGGAACCGCCCGAGGATGGCGTTGAGGTTCGCGCCATCCATGTAGGCGAGCGCGCCGGCGGCGTGGGTCGCGGCAAGCAGCTCCCCGATCCGCCGCTCGAACAGGCCGAGCGTGGACGGGTTCGTGATCATGATCGCCGCGGTCCTCGGGCCGAGGGCGGCCCGGAAGGCGTCCAGGTCCACGCCTCCGTCCGGGGCGGACGGGATGGTGACCGTGCGGAACCCGGCCATGGACGCCGTCGCGGGGTTGGTCCCGTGCGACGAGTCGGGAACCAGCACCTCGGTCCGCTCCTGGTCCCCCCGGGCCCGGTGGTACGCCCGGATCATCAGGATCCCGGTCAGCTCGCCGTGGGCGCCCGCGGCGGGCTGGAGGGTGACCGCCTCCATGCCGCTGACCTCGGCCAGCATCGCCTCCAGCTCGAACAGCAGGGCCAGCGTTCCCTGGGCCAGCGCGTCGGGTGCCATCGGGTGGAGAGCCGCGAACCCGGGCAGGCGGGCAGCCCACTCGTTGAGCTTCGGGTTGAACTTCATCGTGCACGACCCGAGCGGATAGAACCCCGAGTCCACCGAGTAGTTCAGCGCCGAGAGGTTGACGTAGTGCCGGACGACCTCGGGCTCGGACAGCTCGGGGAGGGCCGGCGGGATCGCCCGACGGGCCCCGGCCGGGATCCGGTCCAGGGCATCCGCCGGCGGGTGCGGGATCTTGCCCCCGCCGCGGCCGGGGCGGCTCAGCTCGAACAACGTGGGCTGCAGGCGCTCGCCGACGACGCTCACCGAGCACCTCCCGCCACCGGGGCAGCGGCAAGCTCGGCCCGGAGCGCGCTCGCGAACTGCCCGATCTCGGCGGAGGTCGTCACCTCGGTCGCACAGACCAGGAGGCCATCCGACAGCGCCGGCTCGTCGGGCAGCAGGTCGGCGGTCGGGATCCCGGCCAGCACTCCCCGGTCGAGCAGCCGGGCATGGACACCGCGCGCGTCGGGGACGCGGACGACGAACTCGTTGAGGTAGGCGCCCGCGTGCATCCTCGGCGCACCGGCGGCGGCCAGGGCCGCCTCCAGCTCCGCCGCCCTCGCGGCACCGCCGGCGGCCACGTCGCGCAGCCCGTGCGGACCGATGGTCGCGAGGTAGATCGAGGCGGCCAGCGCGAGCAGGGCCTGGTTGGTACAGATGTTGCTGGCCGCCTTCTCGCGGCGGATGTCCTGCTCACGGGCGCGCATCGTCATCACGAACGCGCGGCGCCCGTCGAGGTCCGAGGTCTGGCCGACCAGGCGTCCGGGGATCTGGCGCACGAGCGGATCCGTGCACGCGACGATGCCGAGGTACGGGCCGCCGTACTGGAGCGGGATGCCCAGCGGCTGGCCCTCGCCGGCCGCGATGTCGGCACCGTACTCGCCCGGAGGCGCCAGGACCGCCAGTGACACCGGCTCGATCACGCCGACGAAGAGGGCGCCGGCCGCATGGGCGAGTCGCCCGATCTCGGGCATGTCCTCGAGGAGGCCGAGGACGTTGGGCTGCGCCGCGACGACGCCGGCCACGGGTCGCGCGGGATCGTCGAGCAGGCGGGCGAGCGCCACGAGGTCCGTCGTCCCGGCGAGGGGCCCGTCGGCGACCAGCGGGACCTCCTCCGCAGCGAGGCCCGCCCCGCTCGCATAAGTCTCCAGTGTCTGCCGGTAGTGGGGATGGACCGCACGCGACACGAGGATGCGCTCGCGCCGGGTCGCCCGGCACGTCATGAGCGCCGCCTCCGCGGTCGCGGCACCGCCGTCGTAGTGCGAGGCGGAGACCACGTCCAGGCCGGTGAGCTCCGCGAGCATCGACTGGTACTCGTAGATGCTCTGGAGCGTGCCCTGGCTGACCTCCGGCTGGTAGGGCGTGTACGCCGTGTACCACTCGCCCCGGAGCAGCATCTGGTCCACCACGGCGGGCGTCCAGTGGCGATACGCGCCGGCCCCCAGGAAGCTCGCGAGATCCACCCGGTTGCGCGCTGCCAGGCCGGCCAGGCGGGCCGAGAGCTCCAGCTCCGGCTCCGGCCCGTCCAGGCGCAGGGGACCGGCACGGAGCGCCTCCGGGATCGCCTCGAACAGCTCGTCGACGGAGGCGATGCCGATCGTCTCGAGCATCCGCGCCCGGTCGTCCGCGGTGTGCGAGCCGTACGGCACCGGTCAGCCCTCGGCGATCAGGGCGTCGTACGCGGCGGCGTCGAGCAGTTCGTCGACCTGGTCCGGGTCGGCGAGCCGGATCCTGAGCATCCACCCGTCGCCGTACGGGTCCGTGTTGACCACCTCCGGCGCGCCGGCCAGCGCGTCGTTGGCGCCGATGACCTCACCCGAGACCGGGGCGAAGAGGTCGCTGACCGCCTTCACGGACTCGACCACGCCGAACGTCGCCATCGCCTCCAGGGTTCGCCCGGCACCGGGCAGCTCGACGAACACGATGTCGCCAAGCTGGTCGGCCGCGTGCTGGGTGATGCCGATCACGGCCTCGTCACCCTCGACGCGGATCCACTCGTGCTCCTTGGTGTAGCGCAGGTCGCCGGGGACCATCGGGCTGGTTCCTCCGTGGTGGCGTCCCGACGGGCGCCGCTGGTGCGTGACATGACCACCGGCCTGGTGACGGCGCGGGCACCGCAGCCCGCCCGAGGTCAGCCGGGACGCCTGTAGAACGGGAGCGGCACGACCTCGGCCGCGACGGGCGCGCCGCGGACCTCGACGGCCAGCATCGTAGCGGGTTCGGCATGGGCGGGGGCGACGTACGCCATCGCGATTGCCGTCCCCAGCGTCGGCGACATCGTGCCCGAGGTCACCACGCCGGTTCGGCCGTCGGCGTCCAGGACCGGGTAGCCGTGGCGGGCGATCCCCCGCTCGCGCAGGACGAGCCCGACCAGCCGCCGGGCGATACCGTCGCGTGCGACCGCCTCGAGCGCGGCACGCCCCGTGAAGTCACCCGCCTTCGTCAGCTTCACCACGCGACCCAGCCCGGCCTCGTACGGGTTCGTGGCGCGGTCCAGCTCGTTGCCGTAGAGCGGCATGCCCGCCTCCAGCCGCAACGTGTCCCGGGCACCGAGGCCGACCGGAACCTGCCCGTGGGGGCGGCCCGCATCCAGCAGCGCGTCCCACAATGCCCCGACCCGGTCCACGTCCACGAACAGCTCGAATCCGTCCTCGCCGGTATAGCCGGTCCGGGCGACCTGGGCGGGCACCCCCGCCACCACGCCCTCCGCTATGCCGTAGTACCGGATCCCGGCGAGGTCCATGCCCGTCAGCGAGCCGACGATGTCCAGGGCGCGCGGGCCCTGGACCGCGACCAGGCCGGTGGCGAGCGAGCGGTCGTCGAGCACCGCCCGATGGCCCTCGATCCGCTCCGCGAGGGCGTCCGAGACGACCGCGGCGTTGGACGCGTTGGCCACCACCATGAACCGGTCCTCTGCAAGCCGGTAGACGATCAGGTCGTCCAGGATCCCGCCGTCCGGCGCGCAGATCATCGAGTAGTGGGCGCGACCCACGGCCAGGGCAGGCGGATCCGTGACGAGCGCCGCGGCCAGCGCGGCGCCCGCGTCCGGGCCCTCGACCACCAGCTCGCCCATGTGCGAGAGGTCGAACAGGCCCGCGGCGGCGCGGACGGCCCGGTGCTCCTCCAGGATGCCGGCGTACTGGATCGGCATGAGCCAGCCGGCGAACTCGACGATCCTCGCGCCTAGTGCCTCGTGGCGATCGAGCAGCGGCGTGGGGACCGGCAACGGCGAGGCGGCGGTCTCGGTCATGCCCCGGCCTGTCCGGTGGGGGTGTCCGCACCCGGGAAGGTGCCGTCGGTCGCCGCCCCGGCGGCCCGGGCCACGAGGGCGCGTTCCGTCTCGAAGGTGAGCAGCCCGGCAGCCTCGTCGAACCCGACCCAGCGCACCTCGTCGAACTCGTGGTCGTGGCGGGCCAGGTCCCCGCCCGTAGGGACCATCAGGAAGTAGTGGACGGTCTTGTGAATCCGCGTGCGGCCCTGGACGAAGGTGTAGGCGATGGAATCGAAGGGCCGGACGATCTCGACCACGAGGCCGGATTCCTCCTCGACCTCGCGCAGGGCGGTCTCCTCGGTCGTCTCGGCGGGATGTGGCGTGCCCTTGGGGAGCGTCCAGGTGACGCCGTCCCGCTCCCGGAGGCGCTTGCCGACGACCAGCTGCGGGCCGGTGCCCTCGAATCGGATGACGATGCCGCCCGCCGAGGTGGCCGTCGTCTGCCTCAGGCGGGCCACGCCGGCGCCACGGACGAGCGGTGCGGGCCCCCGGCGCGGTGCGTCCTTGTCCAGGACATGGCGGCCGAGGGGCGCGGGCGTCCGCTGCGCAACGGGCGGGTGGGCGCCACCGTCATGGCGCGCCACGGCGCGCGGAGCGCTGTCAGCGGGCCCACGTCGGGGCGTCGGAGGACGGTGCGCCTGGGCGAGGCGGCCACGAAGACGGATCCGGGGTGCAGGCCGAGCCGCCGCTCACGGGCCCGGGCCGACGGGTGGACGTAGCGCGCCGGCCATGCCGCGTACCGGGCGGCGATGCTGTGCTGCATCTCCGCATCGTACCGCGTCAGGGGTTCCCCGCAAGTGCAGTCCGGAGGCGTTCCGAAGCTTCCGGTGACAGGGCGCCCCGTTCGACCGCGATCCGGACCGACCGCTCCAGCAGGGCGCGATACACGGGGATGGCGCCGGGGGCGCCGTCTGCGAGCGCCGCGAGGTGGGCGGACACCGTGCCGGCATCGCCCCGGGTCGCGGGACCGGTGAGGGCGGCCGCGATCCCCAGGCCCAGGGCGTTGGCCACCGTCTGCTCGAGCAGCGGCAGGTAGATCGCGAGGGCGCCCGCCTCGTCGAGGCCCACGACGGCGGCCACCTCGCGGATCGTGTCGAGCAGGGCCACGACGCCCCCGGCGGCCAGGACGGCCGCGGCGTGGTAGGCCGCCTTGCTGCCGGCGGCGAGCCGCACCGGCACCCCGCCGATCGCCTCCGCCATGTCGGCGAGATGGGCCGCGAGGTCCTCGTCGCCCTCGATGGCGATCGTGGCACCGTGCAGCGCGGCCAGCGCGCGGTCGAGGTCCGCGAACGCCACCAGGGGATGGAACGCGCCGGCCTGTGTGCCCGCGGCCATCGCGGGCTGGAGCACCTCGGCGCCCAGCAGGCCGCTC
>Ga0302254_10000380_pt1 | contig 10823 bp, 9 predicted proteins | sample I_Fen_E1_4_FD_194573 | JGI IMG/M metagenome (GOLD analysis project Ga0302254, IMG submission 194573) | Peat permafrost microbial communities from Stordalen Mire near Abisko, Sweden - I_Fen_E1_4 | ecosystem: Environmental > Terrestrial > Soil > Wetlands > Permafrost | place: Sweden: Abisko... | reverse complement strand
GGCTTTGACCTGGATGCCGCCGGTCTGGCCGGAGGGGACGTAGCTGGTGCGGAAGACGTTGCCGGGCACGGTGGCCACCGAGGTCACCGATTCGACCGGGGCGACCCGGGCGACCATGGCTTGGGCTGTAGTGGGCAGGGTGGAGGATGTGCCGCTGAAGGTCTGCCCGGCCTGCACCTGGATGAGGTTGGTGCCCAGCGCGTCGAGTTGGGCGATCAGGTCGGCCTGGCTGGACCGGGAGACCCCCAGCACGGCGACGATGGCCGCGATGCCGATCGCGATCCCGATGCCGGACAGCGCGGCGCGCAGCTTGCGGGTGCGCAGACCCAGAGATCCGACCCGCAGGATGTCCGCCCCGGCGAGCCGGCTCGCCGCGACGGCGCTCATCGCGTGACCCCGGCGGGGCTCGGGATCGCCGCGGACGCCGGGTCCGGGTGAGTCGCGGGCAGGTCACCGGACCGGGAGTCGGACTCGACGCGCCCGTCCCGGAGAACGATCTGGCGGCGCATCTGGGCGGCGATCCCGGCGTCGTGGGTGATGACCAGGATGGTCGTGCCGGCGGCGTTGAGCTCTTGCAGGAGGGTGAGGATCTGCGCGCCGGACACGGTGTCGAGGTTGCCCGTGGGTTCGTCGGCGAACACGATCGCCGGCCGGGCCAGCAGCGCGCGGGCGATCGCCACCCGCTGACGTTCCCCGCCCGACAGCGCGGCCGGGTGGTGATCGAGGCGGCCGCCGAGCCCGACCCGGCCCAGCGCCGAAGCGGCCAGGCTGCGCCGCCGCATCGCCGGGATGGCGCTGTAAAGCAGCCCGTTGGCGACGTTGTCCAGAGCGCTCATCCCGTCGAGCAGGAAGAACTGTTGGAAGACGAAGCCGATTCGGCGGGCCCGCAGCCCGGACAGCCTGCGGTCGTCGAGGGTGCTCACATCGATGCCGTCCACCGCGACCGAGCCCGTGCTGGGCCGGTCCAGGGTGCCCATCAGGTGCAGCAACGTGGACTTGCCCGACCCGGACGGGCCGACCACGGCGACGAGTTCGCCGGGAAAGACCGTCAGGTCCACGTCGTGCAGGACCGTAAGGGGTCCCGGGTAGACCTTGCTGACACGCCGCAGTTCCAGGACTGGACGGGTGCTGGTCGCGTCCATGTCCCGCCCGCTCAGTTCCCGGCCGGGACGACGACGCGGGTGCCCGCGCTCACCCCGGCGCCGGAAACCTGGACAAGACCGTTGGCCGCGAACAGCCCCGGGGTCACCGCCGCCAGGTGGGTGGCGCCGGACGGGTCGGCAACCTGCACCGCGTAGCCGCCACCGGTCAGCGCGAGCAGCGCGGTCACCGGCACGGCGAGCACCCCGCGCGCCCGCTGCTGGGTGAACGCCACCGTCACCGGGGCGGTGTCGAAGTTGCCCGCCGCCCCCGGCTGGTTCATCACGATCGTCACGTTGACGGTGGCCGACGACGTGGTGGTCGACGGGCCGTTTTCGTTGACGGTCCCGCCCGACGTGCTGGCACCGCCGGCCCCGCCTGTCCCGCTCGTCCCGGTCCCGCCGGTCGACGACGTCGCCGCCGTGGCGGTCTGGCCGACGGAGAGGACGGTGCCGGGCACGCTTGTGCCGTTGGGTAGCGCCACACTGACCGTGTCGCCGGGGTGAGCGATGGCCGCGTCACTGCTCTGCAGCTGCACGGTGACCACCCGGCTGAGGTCGGTGACGGTCAGCACCCCGGCGTTGCCGGTGACGTTTTGGCCGACCGTGAGGTCGGTGGCCTCGACGTGCAGCGGCCCACGCTGGAAGCTCACCTCGGCGGGGGTGACCGTGCCGTCCTGGGGCAGGCCGACAGCTGCCTTCCAGGCGTTGACCGCGTCGGTGGTCGCAGTGGTGAACGTGTTGTCGATGGTCATGCCGTCCGGGTCGTAGCCGAGCGCGTGCAGGTCGGCCTGCAACTGGGCGACGTCCGCGCCGTCGGCGACACCGGCCTGCAATGTCCGGTACATCGGGACCTGCCCGTACATCAGAAACGTCGGGGCCTCGTTGACCGAGAACAGCTGCTGGCCGGCAACGATGGTGGCGCCTGGCATCGGCACGCTGGTCACGACGCCCTGTCCCGAGGCGGACAGCGCGCGGCTGTTCGCATAGGTCAAGGTCCCGTCATAACTGGCCGTCGCCACCAGATCCGTCCGAGCCACCGTGGCCAGCGACGTCGGCGCCCCCGACGCGGTCGCGCTGTCCCCGCCCCCGCCGGCCACGACGGCGTACGTGATGCCCGCAGCGGCGCCGGCGGCCAGCACCACGACCAGCACGAGAGCGAGGCGGCGGCGCCGTCGGCGGGGCCCCGCCCGTCCCCCATCCGGCTCGGGCCCGCCCCCCTCGGTCCCGGTCATGGGGAGCAGATCGGGGTCTTGCCCCGTGGAAGCCAGGGCGGGGTCGGTCCCGCCCGGCGGGTCGCCGCCCGGTGTCCCGGCCGGCGCGGTGCTGATGGTGGACATCGACGTCTCCTGAGCAACAAACATCAGTGGATCGAGGGGGTACAGGCCTGCCTCACCCGGTCGGTCCGCCCGGCAGGCGGGCGGTCCGAACCGGCGCAGGCATGTCAGGTCGTGGAGCCGCCGGGCCCACCGCCGAAACCGCCGCCGAACCCGCCGCGGTTCGGCAGCCCGGACAGCGTTTGCGGCCGGCAGATCGGATCGGCCTTCTGGAAGTTCGGGTCGTTACGGTCCCCCCGGTTACCGAAGAACCCGCCACCCCCACCGGCCCCCGGGCTCGCCCCGGAGAAGTTCGGGTCGGGCATGTCGTAACCGTTCTTCCGCATGCACTGCGCGTACTTGAGCAGCGCGTCTTGCACCTGCTGACGCTGCTGCGGGGTGAACGACTGGCGCAGTGACGCGATCAGCGGCCGGCACGTCTGCATCGCCTTCTGCACCGTCGGGTCGTTGCGATTCAGGTTCCGCATCCCGGTGATCCGCGCGTTGCCGTCCGAATCCACGGTCGGATCCGGGAACGCGGCCACCCCGTTGTCGCGCATGCACACCGAGAACTTGCGTAAAGCCGCCTCCCGGTCCGCCGCGCTCAGCGCCGGAGCCGCCGAGTCCGTCGCGCTCACGTTCCCGCCCAGGCTCGCAACCTGCGCGCCGCCTGAAGCGCCACAAGCGGCCAGCGCGACCGTTGCGACCGCCGCCGACACCGTCAGCGCACCGATCCGCAAACCCGAACCAAACACCGACACCGTGGTGATCCTCCCGACTTGTAGTCGGCTTCAGCATCGGTCGCCCCCGCGCCCAGACCACCCGGAAACCGGCTGTGGGAACGCTGTGAATCGGGCCGCGGCCCGGTCGCGAGGCGGTCGGGTGGCCTCATGCGGTGTCGCTGGCGCGCCGGTTCCGCTGCACGCGTGCAGCCTGTGCCGTCTCCGCGTTGTGGCGAACCGCTTCCGCGACCCGTTCGAACCAGCGCCGGGACAGGTCGCTCGTGGGCCGGAACCGTCGAGTCATCTCGGGAGTCTGCGGCGACAAAGCCGTTATCCGCTCCTCGACGGTAGCCGTACGGCCGCGCGCCTATTCCGCCGCGAGGCTGCGACTGATGACGACCCGCTGGATCTGGTTCGTGCCCTCGAAGATCTGCATGACCTTCACCTCGCGCATGAAGCGTTCGACGGGGTGATCCTCCACGTACCCCGCACCCCCGAGGGCCTGCACAGCGTCGGTCGTGACCCGCATCGCGGTGTCCGTCGCGAAGAGCTTGGCCATCGAGGCCAGCCGCGAATAGGGCTGGCCGGCGTCGCGGCGGCGTGCCGCCTCGAGATACAGTGCGCGCGCCGCCTCTACCCCCGTCGCCATGTCGGCCAGTAGGAACCCCAGGCCCTGGAACTCGATGACGGGGCGGCCGAACTGGCGACGCTGCCGGGTGTAGCCGATGGCATGGTCCAGTGCGGCCTGTGCGACACCCGTAGCCATGGCGGCGACCCCGAGGCGGCCGCCGTCCAGCGCTGCCATGGCAGCGCGGAAGCCTTCGCCCTCCGCACCGACAAGGCGGCTAGCGGGCACCCGCGCTTCCTCAAACGAGACCGCGGCCGTCGGTGACGAGCGCAGCCCCATCTTGCGTTCGGGCCGCTGCACCTGCAGGCCCGGCGTGTCCGCGTCGGCGAGGAGCAAGGAGATCCCCCGCGGGCCGGCATCCCCCGTGCGGACAAAGACGTTGTAGAGGTCGGCACGGCCGGCGCAGGTCACCCAGGCTTTCGTCCCGTTGACGAGGTAGGTGTCGTCCTCCCGGACGGCGCGGGTGGCCAGTGCGGCGGCGTCGGAGCCGGCATGCGCTTCGGACAGGCAGTACGCCCCCAGCCGGTCGCCGGCCAGCATCCCGGGCAGCATCTGATCCCGCAGCGCAGGTGCGCCGAAGGTGGCCAAGGGGAAACACGCCAGCGTGTGCACGCTGACTGTCAGGGCGACTGCCGCCCACCCGGCAGCCAGTTCCTCGAGCACCTGCAGGTACACCCCGTAGGGCTGACCGCCGCCGCCGAGCTCTTCGGGGTAGGGCAGCCCGAGCATCCCCGCGCGGGCGATCGTGTGCACCACGTCGGCGGGGAACTCGCTGCGGGCCTCGTACTCGGCGGCGCGGGGCGCCAGCTCCTTGACGGCGAGCTCGTGGGCGAGGGCCAGCAGGTCGCGGGCCTCCTCGGTGGGCAGCGCGCGTTCAACCGGCATGGCTACCATCTTCCCCGTACGGTCGGTGCTTGTGAGCCGGCTCATGCTGCTGGACGCGCCCTCGATGTACTTCCGGGCCTTTTTCGCCATCCCCGTCACCGTCACGGGAACGGACGGGGTGCCGGTCAACGCGGTGCGCGGGTTCCTCGACGTGCTGGGCCGGCAGATCCGCGATCATCGGCCGGACTGCCTGGTCGCCTGCATGGACGCTGACTGGCGGCCCGCCTGGCGGGTGGCCGCCCTGCCCTCCTACAAGGCGCACCGGGTCGCTCCCGACGGCGGGGACGGCTCCCCCGCCGAACTCGCGGTGCAGGTGCCGCTGATCGAGGCCGTGCTCGACGCGGTCGGGATCGCCCGGTGCGGGGCCGCCGGGTTCGAGGCGGACGACGTCATCGGCACGCTGACGGAGCGCCATCCCGGGCCTGTGGACGTCGTCAGTGGGGACCGGGACCTGTTCCAGCTCGTTCGCGACGACAAACCCGTGCGGGTGCTCTACGGGGCGCAGCGCTGGACACCGGTCGACGAGGCGTCGGTTACCGAGCGGTATGCCATCCCCGGGCGCTGCTACGGCGAGTTTGCTGTGCTGCGCGGCGACCCGAGCGACGGCCTGCCCGGCGTCGCCGGCGTCGGCGCGAAGACGGCCGCGGCACTGATCACCAAGTTCGGCACGGTCGAGGCGATGCTGGCCGCCCTCGACCGGGGAGAAGCCGGCGGTTTCCCGGCGGGCGCCCGCGTCAAGCTTGCCGAGGCGCGTCCATACCTGGCGGCCGCGGTACACGTGGTGCGGGTAGCGCGCGACGTCCCGATACCGCACCTGGACGACCGCCTCCCCACCGAACCGGCCGACCCCGTCGCTCTCGTCGCGCTCTCCGATCGGCACCGGCTGGACGGGCCGCTCAACCGCCTGCTCGCCGCACTCTCGCAAGTGAGCACGACCCCCTGAGCGGACATTTGGCCCGGGACACGTCGAGGCCGGCCTGGGTTCTCCCCCCGAAGGAACCCAGACCGGCCGTCGACTCATACGGGCGGCGGTCCGGCATCCCCCCGGGCCAGTCGCTCGTTCCGTACACCCGAGTTAACGGGATTACGCACAGATGCGCGCTACGCCGAACGGGTGACATCCGCCGACTCACCGGGCGAAATCGAGCCGCCCTGGACGTCAGAAGGAGTACGCCACGACGCCACGACGCAAGCCGGCGACAGCCGCCCGCGCGGTGACGGCGACGTGCCCCTTCGCGACGTCGGCGATCTGGTCGAGAAGGTCGATGAGCTGGCGGGTCCATCGGACGAAGTCGCCTGCAGTCAGGTCCTCGTCGAGGACGCCTTCCAGCTCCACCCCGCAGGCCCACTGGTGGGCCGCCCACGCGAACCCCGGGTCGGGCTCGCGCAGAAAATCGAGATGGTGCTCGGTCTCCGCGGAGTCCAGCCGGCTCCACAACCGCACCATCCGGGCCAGCGTGGAGCGGACCGCTCCCGGTATACGTGCCATCGCCGACTCGCCCGAAGGGCTGGGGACCCGGTCTCCACGGGATTCAAAGACCAGTGCGGACACGGCAGCGGCCAGCTCGGGCGTCGACAGCTCGTCCCAGATGCCCTCGCGCAGGCACTCGACCACGAGCAGGTCGGCTTCGCTGTACACCCGGGACAGTTGCCGTCCCGCCGGAGTGACGCGGTCATCGGCCAGGTAGCCCAGCTCGGCAAGCAGTGCGCACACGCGGTCGAAGGTTCGGGCGATCGTGTTGGTCCGCCCCTCGACCCGGCGTTCCAGAACGTCGGTGTCACGGCGCAGCCGCACCCACCGCTCGGCCCAGCGCAGATGGTCCTCGCGCTCGGCGCAGCCATGGACGGCGTGGGCACGCAACGCCCGGCGCAGCTGGGCGAGCCGGGCATCATCGGCGGCTGCCGAGCGCTTGCCGTGCGCCCGGGCGGTCCCGGCTTCGACGCCGGTGTTACGCAGGCTGGACGCGAGATCCCGGCGCGCCTGCGGTGATCGGGGGTTGAAGGAGCGGGGCACCCTGACTCGCGCGAGCGGCTCGACGGGACGGGGGAAGTCCACCAGGGACAGCCGCTTCACCTGGCGGTCGGCTGTCAGGACGGTCGGCCGTGGGCCCTCGCGCTCCCGACTGCCGTTGTCGAGGACGACAGCCAGGCCGCTGCGCCGACCCGCCGGCACCAGGACCACATCCCCGGGGCGAAGGCGTTCCAGGGACCGGGCCGCCTCTCCGCGGCGCTGAGCGGCACCCTCCCTCGCCAGCGAGGCCTCCCGGTCCCTGATCTCGCTACGGAGCCGGTCGTAGTCCGCTGCGTCCCCGAGATGGCAGTTCATCGCCTCGCGATAGCCCTCGAGGGCTGCGAGGTTGCGCTTGACCTGTCGGGCGAGACCGACCACGGAGCGGTCCGCCTGGAACTGCGCGAACGAGCTCTCCAGGAGGGCCCTGGCCCGTTCCCGGCCCACCCGGTCCATCAGGTTGACCGCCATGTTGTACGAGGGACGGAACGAGGAGCGAAGCGGATAGGTCCGGGTCGCCGCGAGGCCTCCCAGCGCCACCGGATCCAGGCCCTGGTGCCACACGACGACGGCGTGCCCCTCGACGTCGATGCCCCGCCTGCCCGCGCGGCCGGTGAGTTGGGTGTACTCCCCTGCGCTGATGTCGGCGTGGGTCTCCCCGTTCCACTTGGAGAGCTTCTCCAGAACCACCGAGCGGGCCGGCATGTTGATCCCCAGCGCCAGCGTCTCCGTGGCGAAGACGGCCTTGACGAGCCCGCGGCTGAACAGGTGCTCGACGACTTCCTTGAAGGTGGGCAGCAACCCGGCGTGATGGGCGGCGATGCCGTGCTCCAGGCCTTCCCGCCACTCCGCGAACCCGAGCACCCGCAGGTCGGCGATCGGGATGTCGCGGGCGCGCTCCGCAACGTAGGCCCGCACCTGGCCGCTCTCCTCCATGCTGTTGAGGCGCAACCCGGCGAACAGGCACTGCCGGACAGCGGCGTCGCAGCCGGCCCGGCTGAACACGAAGGTGATCGCGGGCAGCAGTCCTTCCCGGTCGAGGCGGGCCACCACGTCCGGACGGCTCGGCGTGCGCAGCCGCACCTGCGGTTTCCCCCGTCCGGGTCGTACCGGCGACCAGCGAGCCTGCTCCCGGGCCACGCGGAGAAGCTCGGGATTGATCCTGTGCGGAGCGGCGGGCTGGTCCCCGTCTGCCTCCTTCGTCACGAACAGGTCGAGCAGCTGGCGGTCGGCGAGCACGTGCTGCCACAGCGGCACGGGACGGTGCTCCTCCACGATGACCCGGGTGTGGCCGCGGACGGTGACCAGCCATTCGGCGAATTCCTCGGCGTTGCTCACCGTCGCCGACAGCGAGACCAGGCAGACCTCCAGCGGCAGGTGGATGATGACCTCTTCCCAGACCGCACCGCGGAAACGGTCGGACAGGTAGTGGACCTCGTCCATGACGACGTACCCGAGGCCGCGCAGCGCGTCCGAGTCCGCGTAGATCATGTTGCGGAGCACCTCGGTCGTCATGACGACGACGGGAGCATGACCGTTGCGGGAGACGTCGCCGGTCAGCAGCCCGACCGACTGCTCGCCGTGGGCGGCGACGAGGTCGGTGTACTTCTGGTTCGAGAGAGCCTTGATCGGTGTCGTGTAGAAGCACTTGCGACCCTGCCGCAGGGCCAGGTGCACGGCGAACTCGCCCACGACGGTCTTTCCGGCCCCTGTCGGAGCCGCCACCAGCACACCTTCGCCGGCTTCGAGGGCCGCACAAGCAGACCGCTGGAAGGGGTCGAGCGGGAAGGGATAGCCGGCGGCGAAATCGGACAGGGCCGTGCCGTTCGTGCCGGCCGTGCTCACACCGTCAGGTTACGGGCTTGGCCGCGGTTATGACCGTGGACGCAGGGCGACGGGTGGTGGGCGGGTTGCCGTCGGCGATCCGAGCCGACGCGCCCTCAGGTGGTGTCGGCGCCGGCGTGCGGACCGACCCGCTCGGGCGCGGCCTCGTCGCGGAGATCGACCTCGATCGGTTCGGACGTCAGGTCAAGCGGGGACGCCTCGTCGTCACTGAGCCCGGCGAGCTCCGACCGTGCCGCGCGCGCGGCCCCCCTGCGGTCGTGCAGCCACGCCACGAGTGCCGCGAACTCGTAGAGCAGGCACATCGGCACGGCCAAGGCCAGCATGGTGAACGGGTCCTGTGTCGGGGTGGCGACCGCCGCGAACGCAAAGATGATGAAGATCGCGTAGCGCCGCCAGTTACGGAGGCGTCGCGACGACAGCAGTCCCGCGAAGTTGAGCATGATGATCAGCAGCGGGAATTCGAAGGACACGCCGAAGATCAGCATGATGCTCGTGACGAAGCTGAGGTACTTCGTGGCCTCGAGCAGGGCCGCCAGGCCCGGGCCGCCAACGCCGAGCAACACGTCCATGGCCTTCGGCAACACGAGGTAGGCCACGGCGGCGCCGGCCGTGAAGAGCACCACGCTCGTGGAGACGAACGCCAACGCCCATTTCCGCTCGTTGCGGTGCAGGCCGGGAGTGACGAACGCCCAGAGTTGGTAGAGCCAGATCGGCGAGGACAGGATCAGGCCGGCAATAAGCGCGATCTTCAGGCGGAGGACGAAGGCATCGGTGGGATGAGTGAAGATGAGCGTGCCGTCCGCGACCGCACGGTGATCGGCCGGCACGGACCGGTAGGGCTTTTCCAGCATGCGGATGAGGGGGTTGTACCCCCAGATGGCGACGGCCGTGGTTGCCACGGCGATCGCGACCAGGGCTTTGCCCAGCCGGGACCGCAGCTCCGAGATGTGCTCGGTCAGCGTCATCCGGCCGTCTTCGACGGTGCGGGACCGGCCCCCGGACCTCGCCCGGGTCAGCCGCAGCACCCGGCGCCTGCTGGTGCCGCCCCCTGCTCGCCGAGAACCGCCCGCGCCACTACTTGCGGCGCCACTGCCCCCTGACCTGGGGGGACGCTCGCCGCTCGGATCTGCGCCGCTGCGGCCGTCACCGGTGTCCACGGGACGCCGGCAGCCGACTAGCGGGGCTGGGTGTCAGGCGCGCGCGAATCTGCGCGAGTTCCGCTGACAGTCGGGTTCATCCGCGGGCCTTCCACCGCGCGCGGCTCGTCGGGGTCGTCGCGGGGCGCCCGCTCATCCACGGGGGCCCGCTGGTCGTAGCCTTCCCGGTCGCGGTAGTCCCGGTCGCGGTAGTCCCGGTCGCGGTAGTCCCGGTCGCGGTAGTCCCGGTCGCGGTAGTCCCGGTCGCGGTAGTCCCGGTCGCGGGAATCGCGGTAACGGTCCTCAGGGTAGGCATCGCGCGGGCGCTCGTCCCGGTAGCGGCGATCGTCCCGGTGGGCGGCCTCCTCGCGACGATCATCGTCTTCTCGCAGGCTGGCTGTCTCGGCCTTGAGGATGCGCAGCGACCGCCCGACCGCGCGGGCCGCGTCCGGGAGCTTGCGGGAACCGAACAGCAGCACGACGACGAGAATGAGCAGAAGCCAGTGCATGGGACTAAGGCTGCCCACGGCGTCCTCCTAGGGCACGGCGGTCACCGGGACGGGTAGCCGCCCGAGTCCCTCAGATGCTACGTCCGTGGCCATGCCATTCGAACAGGACCATCTACTCTGATTCGGCCGTGTTGCGGCGGGGCTCGCCGGCAGACTCAGACGGCAGGGCGCAGACGGCAACAGCGGCCGCCCCGCCGTGGGGCCGGCCGCCGTCGCATTCGGGCGTCAGGTGCCGGACGCCGGGCAGTCCGGTCAGGAAACGGTGCGGCCCACTGCGTAGGCCGTCAGGTCGTCGACCTGCTGCAGTTGCAGGACGAAGTCGAGAAGGTCGTCGTAGGTGAGAACCGCGCCCACCTTCGGCTCCAGAACCTCCGCAGGCACATCCCACGTGCGAGCGCGAACTCCGCCCGACATGAGAAGTGAGATCACGTGGTCGTCGGCCGGCTTGCGCACCTCATCGGTGCACGAGGGGCAGGTGAACGCGTAGTAGGACAGCGGCGAATGCTTGCAGACCATGAGAGCGACGTCATTTGCCGTCAGCTCGACTTCACCGCACCTAGGGCACGAAGCCTTGATAACGGTCATCGGTCCTCCCTGGTCTTCATGTGCTCCGGTTGTCCCGACTGCACAACCTC
>Ga0302254_10000373_pt1 | contig 10873 bp, 7 predicted proteins | sample I_Fen_E1_4_FD_194573 | JGI IMG/M metagenome (GOLD analysis project Ga0302254, IMG submission 194573) | Peat permafrost microbial communities from Stordalen Mire near Abisko, Sweden - I_Fen_E1_4 | ecosystem: Environmental > Terrestrial > Soil > Wetlands > Permafrost | place: Sweden: Abisko... | reverse complement strand
TCTGGAATGAACAGCGGTTTGAAAATCAGCCATCCGATGCCGATCCCCAGGATCTGCGTGACGCTGCCCGCCAACAGAAAACGCAAGCCGCCGATCGCCACATTGTTCATGGCCATCATGGAAATGGTGGTCGCGCTGGGCAACGGATTGAACTGCATGGCTGCGACCCAGAAGCCACCCAGAAAGGCGTCAACCAGCAGGTTACGGTGTTCGGCATGATAGGGAGCCTTGGCCCGACGCGCCCATTGATAGGCCAGGTGCGGCCAGATCAGGCCGTTGAACAACATCAATGCCCAGACCCAGGGTGCCGGGTTCAGGGGGTACATCGCCACACTCACGCACAACAGCCCCAGCACCAGGCCGAGCATGCGCGACGTGTAGAGCCTCCTGGCCAGTGAAAGTCCTTTCACTCCCGTCTTTCCCATTGGGACCTCTCCACAGAGCGGTACCTGATGATTCCAGGGTTGCGCGTATTTCTCGGAGTCTAACAGGGTAACGTCAAATAGCCATCACCGGTAGGCGGGATGAATACCGTGGCATAGCCGTCGAACGTACGCTCAATGTTTGGCTATACATGAAGACAGGCTTGACGCGAAAACGAGAAAGAGGAGGCCCATGCAGACCTTTCAGGTGTTGATCATAGGTAGCGGCTTTGGTGGTCAGTGTGCGGCGGTCAACTTGCTCAAGGCTGGCATCACCGACTTCCGCCTGCTCGAGCGGCGTGACTTCTTCGGTGGCACCTGGTGCCAGAACACCTATCCAGGCGCGGCGGTCGACGTGCCCTCGCCCCTTTACTCGCTGTCCTTCGCGCCCTACCGCTGGACGCAGATGTTCGCCGAACAGGCCGAACTGCATCGCTACACCCGCTATATCGTGGAGCACTTCGGACTGCGCGACCGGGTGGAACTGCAGGCCAATGTCGAACGCGTCGAATGGGACGACGAAAGCAAACGCTGGGCGGTCCACACGGCCGGCAAGGGCACCTTCTACGCGCAGTTCCTGATCAATGCCACCGGGCCGCTGAGCCAGCCTGTGGTGCCACGCTTCGAGGGCCAGGAACGCTTTGAGGGCAAGACGTTTCACACCAACAACTGGGATCACACCTACGACTACCGACAAAAACGCGTGGCCATCGTCGGCAGTGGCGCCAGTGCGGCCCAGGTGATTCCGGCGATTGCCCCGGATGTCGCGCACCTGCACGTATTCCAGCGTACACCCCATTGGGTGTTGCCTCGGGCTGACCGCACGTTTGGCCGTTTCCAGCGCTGGTTGCTCGGGCTCAAACCAGCCTACACGTTGCTGCGCTGGCTGATTTACTGGCAATTCGAAACCCGGGTGATTGCCTTCAAATACTCGAAACCGGCGATACGCATGGTCCAGCACCAGGCCTTGCGCTTCATCAAACGCCAGGTACCGGACGCCGAACTTCGGCGAAAACTCACGCCGGACTACACCATCGGCTGCAAACGGGTGATTCTGTCGAGCACGCTGTACCCGGCACTGGGTCGCAGCAATGTAACGCTGCACAGCCGTGAACAAGGCATTGCCGCCCTCGATGAAACCGGCATCATCATGCAGGACGGGCAACACATCGATGTGGACCTGATCGTCTGGTCTACCGGTTACGACGCCACCGACGGGGTGATCTCCTACCCGGTCACCGGCAAGCATGGCACTCGCCTGAAAGATGTCTGGGCCCAGTTCCCCCGTGCCTACCTCGGCACCAGCCTGCCGGACTTTCCCAACCTGTTTATCGTCACCGGTCCGAACACCGGCATCGGCCACACGTCGGCGCTGTTTATCATCGAATCGCAGATGAATTACATCCTCGACTGCATCCGCACCCTTGAATCACGAGGTTTACGCAGCATCGAAGTTCGCCCCGAGGCAGAACGTACCTACACTGAAATGATCCATAGAGAAATGGAACGCACCGTGTGGAAGTCAGGAGGCTGCCACAGTTGGTATCAAAGCAAGAGCGGTCATGTGATTGCCATGTTTCCGGGGTTCAGTTTCAGCTTCAATCGCTTGACCCGAGCCCTGAAACCCGCCGATCACATCTTGTCCTGAACCGTTAGAAGGAAGACGCCTGATGCTTTTACTGGTTGTCGCTATCGCGGTCTTTGCCGCCTGGAGCTGGTTGAGTTACCCGGCCGTCGGCTACTGGCTTTATGACTTGAGCGTGGCCACCGAGGCCAAGCTGTACAAGTTGCACAAGATCGTCGTGCCCATTTCAGAAATGACCGTCTCGACCTGGCAAGGCGGCCCTTATGAGGCGTCCAGCAACGTCTTGATGCTGCACGGCTTCAGTGCCGACAAAAATCTCTGGCTGCGTTTTGCCCGGCACTTTGTCGGCAGCTACCGGGTGATCATCCCCGACATCGCCGGCCATGGCGAAACCGGCTTCAAGGAAGGCGGCGGCTATGACATCCCGCTGCAGGCCAAGCGCATGATCCAGCTGCTCGATGTCTGTGGGGTCGACAAGGTCCATGTGATCGGCAACTCGATGGGCGGCTACATCGCGGCATGGTTGGCGGCCACCTATCCGGACCGCATTGCCTCGGTCGCCCTGTTCGACCCGGCGGGTGTCACCGCGCCCGAACCCAGTGACCTGGAACGGCACTTGGCCAAGGGCCACAACCCGTTCCTGATCAACTCCCGGGAAGAATTCAAATACTTCTATGGCATGACCATGGCCTCCCCTCCCTGGGTGCCGCGCGTGGTGCTGGACGCCATGGCCCATCGCTATGAACAGGCACGCGACGAACTGGAGGAAATCTTCCGCGACTTTCGCGCCAGCCCACCGATGGAGCCGAAGCTTCCAGGCATACAGGCGCCGGCGCTGTTGCTGTGGGGACGCAAGGATCGCTTGATCGACGTCAGCAGCGTGGCCATCTGGAGCAAAGGCCTGGCCAACCTGCGCGTGGAAGTCTGGGAGGGCATCGGGCACATGCCCATGGTCGAAGCGCCAGCCGGTTCGGCGCGCCTGTATCGGGAGTTTTTGGCATCCCTGCGCTCGGAAAGCCCTCAGGATCAACGCCTGCATTGAGGATGCAGTCCTTTGCAGAATGAAGTTCGTCAGAAACTTCGTTTGTCGGCGACGCGGAAGGCTGCGATCTTTTGCTCAACGTCACCGCGCCAGGAATTGTGTTCATGAATCATCCGAACTTCGTCAGCCCCGACCTGATCCGCCAACGCTTCTCCAAAGCGATGTCCGACATGTACCGCGAAGAGGTGCCCCTGTACGGCGCGCTGATGGAACTGGTGGAGCAGACCAACCGTCATGTGCTGGACAGCGATCCGCAAGTGGCCCGGCAGTTGAACAGCACTGGCGAAATCGAGCGCCTGGACCTGGAGCGCCATGGCGCGATCCGTGTCGGCACGGCGGCAGAACTGGCCACCCTCGCCCGTCTGTTCGCGGTCATGGGCATGCAACCGGTGGGATATTACGACCTGACGCCGGCCGGGGTGCCTGTGCACTCCACCGCGTTTCGCGCCGTGCATGAAGAGGCGCTGCAAGTCAGCCCGTTCCGGGTATTTACCTCGCTGTTGCGCCTGGAACTGATCGAAGATCCGGAGCTGCGGGCATTCGCCCAATCGACGCTCGACAAGCGCTCGATCTTCACCCCCACCGCGCTGACCCTGATCGAATGCGCCGAAACCCAGGGCGGCCTCACCGAAGCGCAAGCCCGGGATTTCGTCGAGCACGCGCTGGAAACCTTCCGCTGGCATCACAGCGCTACCGTCACAGCCGAGCAGTATCGCCAGCTCAGCGCCCAGCATCGCCTGATTGCCGATGTGGTGGCCTTCAAGGGGCCGCACATCAATCACCTGACGCCGCGCACCCTGGACATTGATATCGTCCAGGCGCAAATGCCGGCGCGCGGCATCACCCCAAAAGCCGTGATCGAAGGCCCGCCCCGCCGCCAATGCCCGATCCTGTTGCGCCAGACCAGTTTCAAGGCACTCGACGAGCCGATCGCGTTCACCGATCAGGCCGAGGCCCGGGGCAGCCACAGCGCCCGCTTCGGTGAAATCGAACAACGCGGCGCGGCCCTCACCCCTAAAGGACGGGCGCTGTACGACCGCTTGCTCAATGCGGCGCGCGATGAGCTCAAGGATTTCCCCAACGAAGCCAACGCCGCACGCTATAACGCGCTGATGGTGCAACATTTCAGCGAGTTTCCCGACACCTATGAAGGCATGCGCCAACAAGACCTGGCGTACTTTCGCTATTTCGTGACGGAACAAGGCCTGGCCGCAAAGGCGCTGAACACCTTGACGCTGGAAGACCTGGTCAGCGGCGGCTATCTGCGGGTTGAACCCTTGGTGTACGAAGATTTTCTGCCGGTCAGTGCGGCGGGGATATTCCAGTCAAACCTGGGGGATGCGGCACAAACCCACTACGGAGTGCATTCCAACCAGCAAGCGTTCGAGCAGGCCCTGGGCCGTCCGACGATTGATGAACTGGGGTTGTATGCCGAGACACAGCGACGTTCGATCGAGCAGTGTTTCGCCGTGTTGAGCACTCTCTAACACGCGGAACTGTGGGAGCCTGGCTTGCCAGCGATAGCGATTTCGCCCGCGCCATCACTGGCAAGCCGTGCTCCGACAAAAGCAGTATCTACTTCAGTTTTGCCAACAAGGCTTCTGCAGCCGCTTGCGACGACGCCGGATTCTGACCGGTCAGCAACAGACCATCGGTCAGCACATAGCTCGCCCAGTCAGGCCCCTTGGAATAAATTCCGCCCTTGGCCTTGAGTTCGTCCTCCACCAGGAACGGCACGACGTGGGTCAATTGCACCGCTTCTTCTTCGCTGTTGGTAAATCCCGTCACCTTCTTGCCCTTGACCAGTGGCTGACCATCGGCGCCCTTGGCATGACGCAACACGCCCGGCGCATGGCACACCGCCGCGACCGGCTTGCCTGCCTTGTAAAACGCTTCGATCAGGGCGATCGAATGTTTGTCTTCAGCCAGGTCCCACAACGGCCCATGGCCGCCGGGGTAGAAGATTGCGTCGTAACCGTCGGCCTTCACCGAGCTGAGTACGACCGTCGACGCCAACGCCGACTGTGCTGCGGAGTCCTTGCGAAAGCGCTCGGTGGCTTCGGTTTGCGCGTCCGGCTCATCGCTTTTCGGGTCCAGCGGTGGCTGGCCTCCCTTGGGCGAGGCCAGGGTCAACTGAACCCCGGCGTCCTTGAAAGCGAAATACGGCGCGGCGAATTCTTCCAGCCAGAACCCGGTTTTCTTGCCGGTGTTACCCAATTGATCGTGGGACGTTAAAACCATCAGGATTTTCATGTCGTCTTCACTCCGTCTCGGGACTGCAGTGGGGGCATTAGCCGTGATGCGCACAATGCTGCACATCGATCCTGCCGTATGACCTTCGTAAGGTGCTGATCGTTCGGCTTGCCGGGTGCCCAGCATACTGCGTGATAAGCGAAATCGCCTGTCGATAGCCACATTGAACTCAAACAAGTCGCGCTCTGATCGCTACACAGGCGTAAGCACCCGCGCTTTAAACAGCTTGAAGCGTTGCCTTTCAGCGACCGCAAAGTGGCCTGGTGAAATATCCGGAACTTCAGCGTTCGATGAGTGGCGTTCATGGCCAATCGGGAAAGTCGGCACAAGCGCAATCAATACCGAGCTGCGCGGGCGATCGATTTATTTCTTGGGGGGCATAAAGAAAACGGACAGGACTGAAGGCTGATCAAAGTGTTCGCCCAGTGCATTGGCCTCGGCAATCCTTGCACTGGTAAAGAGCCCCTGCGCTGGGCGAACGAGAAGCATTTTAATTGAAGTCGTCGGGAAAGTCCGCGTTTACAACATGAAATTTGCAGTTACATCTATTGCTGAAATATCAACGGACAATTTATTCAAACAAAGAAACTCAAACTCACCCGCTCATTTCTGAATAGCAGATTGTTCTTGCACAACGCTTATACAAGAACAATCACCCTGCAAACCCAATATCCATTTATTTCAAAGTTGTTACTTTTAATACATCGGTATAAGTCACCACCACACTCTGGCCTTTTTTCAGGTCCTTGAGTTTGGCCTGAACTTCAGGTCGTTGGACGTCGATCGTTTTCGACTGGCCGGCAGGGTTTTTAAACGTCACACGATGGTGCTTGAGATCGATATCCGTGATCTGCAACTCCACCTTCACCTGACGGTAGGCTTCTCCACCGGGCTTGGTCGAGCCTGGTGCATTGCGGACTTCGCCTGTGTATTCGGTAGTGCCAGGCAGGCCTTTGTCGACGCTGGTGTCGAGGGAGACCGCGACCGAGTGCAGAACATCGACCTTGACCTGATCACCGGGTTTCAGCTTGTCCAGGTTCTTGGCCTTGTCCGTGAGTTGCAACGACACCTGATTGCCTTCAGGGCCTTCCAGCACCACCTGACGGTTAGGGACATCGACCGACACGACTTTGGTGGTGACATGATCGGAAATCACGGACTCCGCCAGCGGGATGTCCGCAGCGAAAGCGCTGAGGCTGGCAGTGGACAGCACAGCAGCCAGGCTGATCGCCTGGGTCAATGTGGAGAGCTTGCGTGTGTGACGTTTCATAGCGGTACTTTCCCTGTGAAGAATGGCAGCGAAAGGCGCTCCACCTTGATCAAGCGCCAACCGTGCCGATGAGCATAGACGCTGATCAGGGAGTGCTCGCGGTTTCTTGCACTGTGGATTCGCCGGATGGTCGCGCCTCGTCGGGGGCGTTCGGTGTTCCGGCTCAATACCCGGTCATTTCCAGATAGCCCTGTCCGCCATGGCTGCCACTCAAGCGTACCGGCCCTTCCCAGTACGGAATGCGCAAATTCATCCAGGCGTTGGGGTTGAGGGCACTGATGACGATGTCCAGGTGCTTGCCGGGAATCTGAATCGACCAACTGACCGGCATCGAACGCCCGGCCACCCTGGCGCTGTCCTTCACCGTGAGGCGGATGTCGCCGGCCTTCAACAGCTGCGTCTGCCCCTGGGCGTCGATCCACGTACCGGTCAGGTAAGGAGCGCCGTCCTTTTGCCGCATGCGATAGAGCATCACCTGTTCGCCGCTGTCCAGGTGCAGGGAAAACCAGTCCCACCCGGTCTGGTTGGCGGTCAGGGGCTGGCTGCTCCATTCACGGTCGAGCCACGCGGGACCGCTGACTTGATAGCGCTGGCCATCGATTTCCAGGCTGCCGCTGGCCTGGAAAAACGGCTGGCTGTAGTAATACGACGCCTGACCCTGTTCGGATTTCTGGCTGAACCCCTTATCCCCTTGCAGCACCCATGGCTTTGTCGATGTCAGCCGCAGTTGATAGCCGAACCCCTTGTCGCGGGCGCTGAGTTGCAACTCTGTCAGTGGATCGGCACCCGTTGCCTGACTGCTCAAATGCCAGTCGTCGATCCACGCATTGAACGGCGTCAGGCTCACTCCGGCCTGGCCAACGCCGCCACGGGCGTAGCGTTCGGCGGCGTGATGCACCGAGGCCGAAGTCACGGCCGCGTGGCCGAGCCACAGCGTCTGATTGCCCCAACCTGCCTGCTCGGGCGTGGCTGTCAGGGCACTGCGAAACAGCGTCCATTGCACGCCGAATTCACGGCCCTGCTCGTCCTTGAGGTTGGCGGTGACGTACCACCACTCAATGCGAAAGCCATCGTGGGGGCCATGATCCGCCGGAAAACCAAACACGCGACCCGGCACCACCGGGGTGAATGCGGCCGCTTGATTGCCGAGGCCGGCAAAGCCTTTGTCTGCCGGCACCGGCTGATCGCAACCGCCAAGCAAGGCGGCGATCAGCCATACGCCCAGCCTAATCCTCATGGGCAAAAGTCCTCAGCAGGTCAGCCGGTTGCGTGCGGTACAGCGAATACAGCGGCCATGCCGAGGCCAACAACGTTGCCAGCAACGCCAGCCCCATCAGCTGCAGCAATTGCAGCGGAAACACCCGCAACGGCAGGCGCCAACCGAAGGCCTGGACGTTGATCACCGCGTCCAGGCACCAGGCCAGGGCAATGCCCAACGGCAACGCCAGCACCAGCGTCAGCAGGGCCAGCAACCAGGTTTGCCCGAGGTTGAGCAGCATCAGTTGCCGGCGCGTCACGCCCAGCGCCCACAGTGGCGCCAGTTGTCCGAGGCGGCTTTGGCTTTGGGTCAACAAGCTGATGAACAGCGCCACACCCGCCACGCACAGCGTCAGGCTATTGAGCGCGGCGGTGGCGGCAAAGGTGCGTTCGAACACTTGCGAGGACCAGCCCTTGAGCCGGGACTGATCGACGATGCGGCTGTCATCCAGCGCGAAACGTGCTTGCAGGGCGATCACGAACGGCGCAATCGACGCCGGTTCGATGCGCAGGTTGAAACGGCTAGGCGTCAATTGCGGCCAGCCGCGCAGCAGGTGGTTGACGTTAACCAGCACGTGGCCCTTCGGATTGCCGTAGTCGGCGTAGATCCCGACGATGCGCGGTGACCACGGGCCCGTGGGCGTGGGAATCGTCAGGTGATCGCCCAGTCGCACTTTCAAACGCCGGGCCAGTTGCTCGCTGAGCATCAACGCGTCGTCCTTGGCCAGACGATCCCAGGGGTTGTCGCCCAAGGCTTCCAGCAGTGGCCAATGCTCGCGGTAAGTCGGGTGATCGATCACGCCGAAGACATCCACCGGCCAGCCTTGCAACTGGATCGCCACTTGCCAGTTCGGCAGCACCGCCGTGAGCTGCGGCTGTTGTTTGAGCCAGGTGTGCAGTTCACGGGACTGGGCCGGGTTTTGCGGATTGAGGTACAGCTCGGCGGTGAGCCGTTGCTCGAGCCAGTTGCTGAAGGTCTGGCGAAAACCGGCGGTCATGCTGCCGGCCCCGATGTTCGCCGCCAGCGCCAGGAGCAAGGCCATCAGTGCCAGACTCAGGGCGGGCAATTGCTGACGGCAATCGGCCAGAAACCATTGGCCGAGCACGGATCGACTGCCTCTGAGCAAGCCATTGAGCAACGTATTGAGCAGCACCGGCAAGGCCAGCGCGGCCCCCAGCAGCAGCGTCGCCATCAGCACGAAACCGCTGGCCAGGCTGTCACCGCGCAGCAACGCCAGCCATGCGACAACCAAGGCCATCGCCGCCACCCAGCCCTGGCGCCGCAGCCAGCGCGCATGGGCCTGATGCCAGGCCTGCGGATTGGCCAGCGCCAGCAACGGCAAACGCGCCGCCCGCCACAAACTGTTGGCACCGGCCAGCAAGGCACCGAGCAGGCTGAGGCCGATCCCGCTAAGCCACCACAGCGGACTGAGGCTCAACTGCCCCGCCACTTCGGCGCCATACAACCCGCGTAGGCTGGCGGCGACATCCGGGAGCAATACGCCGGCCAGCCAATAGCCGCTAACCACGCCGGCCACCCCGCCCATCAGCGCCAGCACACCCAGCTCGACGGCCAGGCAGGCGATCAGCATCCGCGCACTCACCCCGCAGGCACGCAGGGTTCTGAGCAAACCTCGACGCTGCTCCAGCGCCAGTCCGATGGCGGCGTGAACGATGAACAGACCGACCACGAACGACAAAAAACCCAAGGCATCGAGGTTCAGGTGAAAGCTTTCGGTCAGGCGCGCCAGATTGTTTTCTTCGCCAGCGGTCTTGAGCTGAAGTTGCCCCTTGAAGGCCTCCGGCAGCGTCGCGGTGAAGCCCTTGGGCAGCAGCAGACGCGACAACTGATCCGGCAATCCGAGAATCGGCTGGGCGAACCCGATGTCGACCAGCAACACCCCGGGGGCCATGTCGCCTTGCGCGTGCAAGGGCGGTAGCACCTGACCATTTGCCGCGAGCGGGCGCGCCCCTTCGCTCAGCCCCAGCGCCTTTAGCGTCTGCGGCGAAATCCAGGTGCTGCCCGGCGCCGTGAAAAAGCCGACAACCTGTTCGATGGCCAGGGCCTGCCCGGCCACCGCCGCACCGGCCGGCAATGACACCGGCTCGATGCCCATCAGTTGCAAACGCTGCTCCTCATGGCCCTGAAGTATCAGCCGGCCCTGCAACACCGGCGACACCGGCCAGCCCGCGCGACGCAAGTCGACGAACAACTGCTGGGAAAACGTCCCGCCCCCCGGCGCACTGAGACTGGCCTGGGGTTCACCACCGATCAACTGACTGGCGCGGGCATAGCTGTCCCGCGCCTGGCTGTTCAACGCTTGCACGCCGGTCAGCAGACTGGTGGCCAGCCACAACCCGGTCAACACACTGAAAAACTGGACCGGATGCAGCCGCCAATGGCTGAGCAACGCGCGCAAGGTCTGGCCGAAGATACGCATCTCAGCGCGCGCCTGCGCCGGCCAGACGCCCGCCGTGCAGCACCACTTTATCGGCCAGCCGCGCCGCGACGTGGGGGCTGTGGGTGACCATCAGCAGGGTCGTCGGGCTGTCATCGAGCAGTTCCAGCAACAGCTTGAGCACGTCATCGCTGGTGGCTTCATCGAGGCTGCCGGTGGGCTCGTCGGCCAACAGCAACGGTGGCCGCGACGCCAGGGCACGCCCCAACGCCACCCGTTGCTGCTGCCCTCCGGACAACTGCTCCGGATATCGCCGCAGCAACTCGCTCAACCCCAGGCGCTGCACCAGATGCGCCTGCCAACGCGGATCATGCCGCCCCGCCAGTCGCGCCTGAAACGCCAGATTGTCCTCCACCCGCAGGCTGCCGATCAGGTTGAACTGCTGGAACACCAAACCGATCTCGGTACGCCGCCAGTGCGCCAGTTGGCTTTCGTTCATCTGTTCCAGGCGATGGTCGCCACTGCGGATACTGCCGCGATCCACCTTGTCCAGACCGGCGATCAAGTGCAGCAAGGTGCTCTTGCCACTGCCCGACTCGCCCATCAGTGCCAGGCTGCTACCGGGTTTCAGGGTCAGGTCGACCC
>Ga0302254_10000369_pt1 | contig 10885 bp, 8 predicted proteins | sample I_Fen_E1_4_FD_194573 | JGI IMG/M metagenome (GOLD analysis project Ga0302254, IMG submission 194573) | Peat permafrost microbial communities from Stordalen Mire near Abisko, Sweden - I_Fen_E1_4 | ecosystem: Environmental > Terrestrial > Soil > Wetlands > Permafrost | place: Sweden: Abisko... | reverse complement strand
ACGTGCGACGACCCGCCGACGACCAGCTGGACGGACACGTCCTTCACGCCGGGCAGCCCCGAGATCTCGGTGCTGACGTGGTGCACGCAGTGCCCGCAGGTCATGCCGTCGACGCCGTAGGTGGTGGTGATGGTGGTGCTCATGGCTTCCTCCGTGGGGATGGGTGCTCAGCTGCGCACGAGGCGGGCGATCGCGTCGGCCGCCTCCTTGACCTTGGCCTGGCCCTCGTCCGACGAGCGCCGGGCGGCGTCGACGACGCAGCCGCCGAGGTGGTCCTCGACCAGCCCGATGCTCACGGCCTGCAGGGCCCGCGTCACGGCACTGATCTGGGTGAGGACGTCGATGCAGTACACGTCCTCGTCGACCATCCGCGCGATGCCGCGCACCTGACCCTCGATGCGGCGCAGCCGCGCGAGGTAGGCGGCTCGGTGGTCCGCGTAGCCGGGGTGCGCCGTGTGGTCGTGCGCCGTGTGGTCGTGGGCATCCGCGGCGTGGTCGTGCGCGCCTGCGGCCGGATCGTCGTCGTCCATAGCGGAAGCATACCCCTTGGGGGTATCAAAGGACCCGCGGGGTCAGGCGCCGACCCAGTGCCGGTGCAGGGCGTGCGGCGCTGTCTCGGGCTGTGCCCCCGGACCGGGCGACCAGGTGTGCGGCACCACCTGGTTCGTCTGCAGGTCGGTGAGCTCCGCCGCGTACACCACGGCCTCGTAGACGCCGGCCTCCACGCACTCGAGCTGCAGGTGCGCGGCGCGGGCCAGGTCGTCCCCGAGGTGGGAGATCCGCGCGACGACGTAGCGCTGCGCGTCCTGCCACTGGTCGACGACGCGCACGGACAGGCCGTTCCACCGCGCCGTCAGGTCGAGCTCGAAGAGCTCGGTGACCGCCTCGCGCGGCACCCGCCGGTACCACCGGCCGCCGGGGGACTGCTGGAAGCCCGTCTCGGCCAGCGGCGGGTTGGCCAGCGCCAGCACCACGGTGCGGCCGTCGTCCACCAGGTCGGCCTCGAGGTACGCGCCGTGCCACTTGGCCACCGGTCCCACGCAGCGCGACAGGGAGGGCAGCACCGCGCGGCCCTCGGTCACACCGGTCAGCGTCCAGCCGGTGCCCACGTCGCCGTACCGCGCCAGCACGGCGCTGCTGCCGTCGGCGTGCACCCGCACCAGGGTCGCCCCCGGCGGGATCCGAGAGTGCCGCAGCCACCACAGCGGCACGATGTATCCCGGCACGTCGCGGTACTGCAACGGAGGAGAGGACTCGAACCGCAGCACGTCGATGAACTCGTCGAAAGGGCTGAACGGCGAGCCCGGGTAGCCGAGCCCGTGCACCTCGTAGAGCTGCTCCGGGCTGGTCGCGAAAGCGACATCGGCGGCGCGCACCACGTAGCCGGCGATGCGGTCGTGACCCTGCGTGAGGTGCGCATGCGTCAGCGCCGGTGTGATCGCCTTCTGCATGAGGGTCACTCAGACACGCTCCCGGATCGGAGAATACGGAGAAATCGGGCACGGCTGGCCCGATTGTCGTCCTCCGGTCCGGGGGTGTCCAGGCACCGACCGCGGCGCGGGCCGCATGGCCTCACGCGGCCGCAGCCGGGTTCACCCGTTCGGCCCAGCACTCAGGCGCGGGGGTCCTCGAGGTGGTCGACGAGCCGGTCGGCGAGCCCGGTGTACGTGGCCGGGGTCAGCGCGGCGAGCCTGGCCGCGAGCTCGTCGGGCAGGTGCAGGTCGGCGACGAAGGCGCGCATGTCGGCGGCGGTGAGCCGGTGCCCGCGGGTCAGCTCCTTGAGCCGCTCGTACGGGTTCTCCATCCCGACGACCCCCGCGACGGCCGCCGCGCGCATCGCGGACTGCACCGGCTCGGCCAGCACCTCCCAGTTGTCATCGAGCTCGCGGGCCAGCAGCGCCTCGTCGACGGCCAGGCGGGCCAGGCCGCGGCGCACGTTGTCGATCGCCAGCAGGCTGTGGCCGAGGGCCGGTCCCACGTTGCGCTGGGTGCTGGAGTCGGTGAGGTCGCGCTGCAGGCGGCTGGTGACCAGCGTGGCGGCGAGGGTGTCCAGCAGGGCCGACGAGATCTCGAGGTTGGCCTCGGCGTTCTCGAACCGGATCGGGTTCACCTTGTGCGGCATCGTCGAGCTGCCGGTGGCACCGGGCACCGGGATCTGGGTGAACACCCCGCGGCTGATGTACGACCACACGTCGGTGGCGAGGTTGTGCAGCACGCGGTTGAACCGGGCGACGTCGCCGTACAGCTCCGCCTGCCAGTCGTGCGACTCGATCTGCGTGGTCAGCGGGTTCCAGACGAGGCCCAGGTGCTCGACGAACGTGCGCGAGACCTGCTGCCAGTCGGCACCCGGCACCGCCGCGGTGTGCGCGCCGTAGGTGCCGGTGGCGCCGTTGAGCTTGCCGAGGAACTCGTCGCCGGCGATCCGGTGCAGCTGGCGGCGCAACCGGTGCGCGAGCACGGCCAGCTCCTTGCCCAGCGTGGTCGGGGTGGCGGGCTGGCCGTGGGTGAGGGCGAGCATCGGCAGGGCGCGGTGCTCGCGGGCGAGGGCCGCGACCTCGTCGGTCAGCGCGGTGGCGGCGGGCGCCCACACCTCGCGGATCGCGCTGCGGATGGTCAGTGCGTAGGCCAGGTTGTTGACGTCCTCGCTGGTCAGGGCGAAGTGGACCAGCTCGGAGACCCCGGGCAGCACCGTGTCGGGGCGCAAGGCGGTCGGTGCGGCGGCCAGCCGGCGCTTGACGAAGTACTCGACGGCCTTGACGTCGTGCACGGTCGTCGCCTCGATCTGCGCCAGCTCGGCGATCTGCGCGGCGCCGAAGTCGTCGACGATCGCGCGCAGGTAGGCGGCCTCGTCGTCGGCCAGCGCCGGCGCGCCGGGGACGACGCCGTGCACGGCCAGGTGCAGCACCCACTCGACCTCCACCGCGATGCGTGCCCGGTTGAGCGCGGCCTCGGACAGGTGGTCGACCAGCGGCGCGACGACCGGTCGATACCGCCCGTCGAGGGGGCCGAGCGCGATCGGGGGGGTGATGTCGGCGAGGCGCACGGGCCCATCCTCCCAGAATGGGGGCCGACCCGGCCGCCGGCGCCCCAGGGTCATTCACCCCGCCGGGCCCGTTCCGTGGTGCCTTCCGGCGTGGCGGCCCCGGCCGGTAGCCTGGGTGGTCAACGCCGTGAGAGCGCTACCACCGGCCGAGGGAGCCCGAGGTGAGCCTGTCCCGCCGCACGTCGTCCACCGCCGTCACCGCCGTGGCCGCGCTGGCTGTGCTCGCGCTGGGCGCCGGCCCGGCGCTCGGGTCCGCCGGCTCGTCGTCCGCCCCGGGCGCCTCGTCGGGCGCGGGCTCGTCGCGGGCGGCCGCGGCGGCGGCGCTCGTGCCCGCCGCGGACGACCTGGGCCCCGAGATGATCCCCAACGGCTCCTTCGACGCCGGAGCGCTGCCGTGGTGGACGACGCCCGACATGGCGGCGGATACGTCGTCCGGAGCGCTGTGCGTCGACGTGCCGGGCGGTACGCCCTCCGCGTGGTCGTCGATCGTCGGGGTGGACGGCCTGCCGCTCGTCGCCGGTCAGAGCTACCGGTTCACGTTCTCGGTGTCGGGCACCGCCGAGGTCGGCATCCGGGTGCTCGTGCAGCAGAACGAGTCGCCCTGGAAGGACACGTCGGAGACCAACCCGGTGACGGCAACCGACCTCAAGACGTACACGGTGGGCTTCACGTCCAGCCTGGACTGGCCCGCCGGACAGCTGGTGTTCCAGGTGGGCGGCGCCGACGCGCCCTGGCGGTTCTGCGTCGACGACGTGTCGCTGCGCACCGGCCCGCCCCCCGCCCCGTACCAGGCCGACACCGGCTCGCGGGTGCGGGTGAACCAGCTGGGCTACCTCCCGGGCGGGCCGAAGCGCGCCACGCTCGTCACCGAGGCCACCGACCCGCTGCCCTGGCAGCTGCTGGACTCGGCGGGCGCCGAGGTCGCCACCGGCCGGACGACCCCGCGAGGCGAGGACTGGACCGCCGGCGCCGCCGTGCACACCATCGCGTTCGACCAGGTCACGGCCACCGGCAAGGGCTTCACCCTGGAGGCCGACGGCGAGACCTCCGAGCCGTTCACCATCGCCGACGGGTTGTACGCGTCGCTGCGCGATGACGCCCTGGGCTACTTCTACCTGGCCCGCAGCGGCATCGCGATCGACGCGAACCTGGTCGGCGAGGCGTACGCCCGCGCGGCCGGCCACCTCAACGTCGCGCCCAACCGGGGCGACGCGGCCGGCGTCGGCTGCCAGGCGCCGGCGCTCTGGTACGCGGGCTGGACCTGCACGTCCACGTTCGACGTTCAGGGCGGGTGGTACGACGCGGGCGACATGGGCAAGTACGTCGTCAACGGCGGGATCGCCACCCATCAGCTGCTCGACACCTGGGAGCGGGCGGTGCTGACGTCGTCGCGGGCGGACGCCGAGGCCGGGCCGCTGGGCGACGCCACCGCGGCGATCCCGGAGGCGGGCAACGGCGTGCCGGACGTGCTCGACGAGGCCCGCTGGGAGCTGGAGTGGATGGCGCGGATGCAGGTGCCGGCCGACACCACCGACCCCGGCCTGACCCCGTACGTCGGCATGCTGTTCCACAAGGTGCACGACGACGCCTGGACCGGCCCGCCCCTGCTGCCGGCCGACGACGACCAGCCGCGATCCGTGCACCGGCCGTCCACCGCGGCGACGCTGAACTACGCGGCGGTGGCGGCGAAGGCGTCGCGGCTGTTCGCGCCGTACGACGAGGCGTACGCGGCCGAGCTGCTGGCCGGCGCCCGGGTGGCGTGGGCCGCCGCGGTGGCGCACCCCGAGGTCTATGCGCAGGACGCGGACGGGAACGCCGGAGGAGGGGCGTACGCCGACGACGACGTGACCGACGAGTTCTACTGGGCCGCGGCCGAGCTGTACCTGACGACGGGCGAGGACGGCTTCGCGACGGCCGTGACCGACAGCCCGGTGCACACGGCCGACCTGCGATCCTCGTCGTCGATGGACTGGCAGGCCACGGCAGCACTGGGCCGGCTGGACCTCGCGATGGTGCCCTCGGCGCTGCCCGGGCTCGACGAGGTGCGTGCCTCCGTCGTCGCGATGGCGGACTACCAGCTGGACCAGCAGCGGCGGGCGTTCTTCGGGCAGCCGTTCAGCCCGGCGGAAGGGTACCCGTGGGGCTCGAACGCGGCGGTCGCGAACAACCTCGTCGTGCTCGCCACCGCCTACCAGCTCACCGGCAGCGCGGCGTACCGCGACGGCGCGCTGGAGGGCCTGGACTACCTGCTGGGCCGTAACGCGCTCAACCAGTCGTACATCACCGGCTACGGCACGCGGTTCTCCCAGCACCAGCACCATCGGTGGATGGCCGCCTCGCTCGACCCGTCGCTGCCGCGCCCCGCCGACGGCACGCTGGCGGGCGGCGCCAACAGCGGGATCCAGGACCCGGTGGCGCAGGCCGCCTGGCCGCAGGGCTGTCCCGCGGCGCAGCAGTGCTACCTCGACGACATCAAGTCGTGGTCCACCAACGAGATGACGGTGAACTGGAACTCGGCGCTCTTCTGGGTGGCGGACTGGGCCGCGGGACCCTCCGACGGAGCCGGGCCCGCCGGGCCGGGCGCCGGCGCGGGCGCCGGCGACGCGGCCGGCCGGTTGGCGCCGGCCGGGTGGGTGGCACTCGGCGTCGGCCTGCTCGTGGTGCTCGTCGCTGCGACGCTGCTGGTCGCGCGGCGTCGCCGGACCGCCGGGCCCTGAGCCGTCCACAGCACGCGGGCGCGGAGGCCCGCGCACCGGTCGACCGACGGGACGGTGCGCCCGGCCGCGCCCCTCCTAGCGTCCGGCGGGTGTTGATCTCCACGGCCGAGGCCCGCATGGTCGCCGTCCGCGAGCAGGTCGCGACCGCCCGGCTGGTGGTGACCTCGTGCCGCCCCGTGCCGTGGCGCTCGCGGGCGGCCGACGAGTACCGCGACGCGGTGGACTGCGTGCTGCGGATGCTCACGCAGCTCACGGTGGCGCTCGACTCCCTGGTGCGGCTCGCCACGACGGTCCGCGCGGCGGCGGGCCTGCCGGCGGGTGCGTGTGCCCGGCCGTGGCATGCGCCCTCGGCGGTCGACCTCGCGCCCGTGACCCCGTCGCGCCTCGGGGCCACGTCCGTGCAGGTGGGCAGCGGCGGGCTGACGAGCGTCGACACCGATGCGCTCGCCCAGGTCGCGGCGCGGCTGGCCGCGGCCGCCCGGGCCCTCGACGAGGCGCAGGGGGTGCTGGTGGGCGTGGCCGATGAGTGCGCGTGGACGGTGGCCGTGGCGGGGCGGAGCGGGGCGGCGTCGCCGGCCACGCCCGAGGGACTGGCGGTGGTGGGCCACGGAGCCGCACTCGTGGGGCGCGGCGGGTTCTCGCCGGGGCGGCTGGCCGACGTCGTGCAGCGGGTGGCGGGCGCGGTGCGGTCGGCCGGGGTGGTGGCCGCGGCCGGGGAGTCCGCCGCCCAGGCCGGCATGCGCGACGCGGCGACCTCGGCGGGCGCGCTGGTGGGGCGGGCGCCGGTGCTCCTGCTGGCGGCGCCCAGCATGGTCGCCCCGTTCGCGCTGGGCTACCTCCTGGCGGGCGGGCCGGACGGGGCGTCGGTGTCCGACCTCGTCGCGGTCGGCGGGGTGGACGCCGCGGTGACCGCGTTCGCGGCCGGGCTGCGCGCCGCATTGCCCGGCGACGCGCCGTTCACCTTGACGCCGGTCCGGGACTCGACCGCCCTGCTCGCCGCTGTGCTCGCGCGCTCGTCGGGCACGGCCATCACCGTGCCGGTGGACTCGCCCCCACAGCTGCCCACGCCGCGCGGGCTGGCGGGGGTGATCGACGTGGTGGCGCGCACCTACGACGACGGGATGCCGACCGGCACCCCGGGAACCGCCCCCGCCACGATCACCGTGCAGCGCCTCGACCACCCGGACGGCACCAGGTCGTGGCTGGTAGCGGTGCCGGGCACCCGCTCCATGGGTCTGGCCGGGGACGTGCCGACGGACAACGGGACCAATCTGCGGCTGGCGGCCGGGGTGATGGACGACATGACGGGCGGCGTGCTCACCGCGATGCAGGCCGCCGGCATCCCGCCCGACGAGCTCGTGGTGCTCGCGGGCCACAGCCAGGGCGGCATGGTCGCGATGTCCGCCGCCGCGGCCGTGGCGGGGGTCTACCGGCTGGGCGGCGTGGTGACGGCGGGGTCGCCGAACGTGCCGTCGTCGGTGCCGGCCGGGGTGCCGCTGGTGCGCCTCGAGCATGCCGAGGACGCCATCCCGCAGCTGGACGGGCTGCCCACGCGAGTGGGCGCGAACGTCACGCGGATCACCCGCACGCTCGACGAGACCGGAACGGGGGTGTCGCTGGCGGCGGCGCATCAGGTGGACGAGTACCGCCGCACCGCGGCGATGGTCGACGCCGGCCTGGCCGACCCGGCATCGGCGCTCGGCACGGCGGGCGCGGGAGCGGCGCCGGGGGTCACGGCTCTGGTCGCGGCTCTCGGCCCGGAGGGCACCACCGCGACCACCATGCAGTTCCAGGTGACCCGCGACCTGGCCACCGCCACCGTCGACCCGACCACGGGCCTGCCGCGCGTCCCGGTGATGCGCGCCGAGCCGGGCTAGGTGCTCAGTGCTCCCGGTGGTGGCGGTCCCGTCCGCCGGCCAGCACGGACAGGCCGAAGCTGACGATCGAGACGACGAGCGCCCCGAGCACGGCGGTGCCGAAGTTGTCGATCCGCAGTCCCCAGCTCGCGTGCCCGGTGACCCAGGCCGTGAGCATGAGCATGAGGGCGTTGACCACGAGCGTGAACAGGCCGAGGGTGAGGATGTAGAACGGGATCGCGAGCACGTGCACCAGCGGCTTCACCACGGCGTTGACCAGGCCGAAGATCAGGCCGATCAGCAGCAGCACGCCGATCTGGTTGCCGGTCGAGTCGCCGGCGACGAGGTCGAGGCCGGGCACGATCAGGCTGGCCAGCCAGATGGCGATGCCGTTGAACACCACGCGCAGCACGAAATTCATGCGGCCATCCTGCCAGCCGATCCGGACGTTGGACCGGCCGGGGCACGGGGCGTCGGTGGCATGCTGGGCCCGTGGCGCGCGTCCCCCTCCGCCGGGCTGTGGCGGACCTTCCCCCGTACGTGCCCGGCGCTCGCGTGCCGGTCGGTGCGGCGGCGTTCAAGCTCTCGTCCAACGAGAACCCGTTCCCGCCGCTGCCGTCGGTGATGGCGGCGATCGCGGACGCCGCGGTCGACGTCAACCGCTACCCCGACATGTACGCGACCGAGCTGACCGAGGCGGTGGCGGCGCACCTCACGGTCGCGCCCGAGACCGTCGTCGCAGGCAACGGCTCGGTGGCGATGCTCGGGCACATCCTCACCGCGGTGTGCGAGCCGGGCGACGAGGTCGTCTTCGCGTGGCGCTCGTTCGAGGCGTACCCGATCTACGTGGCGGCGGCCGGCGCCGTCGGCGTGCGGGTGCCGGTGGACACCGACGGCCGACTCGATCTGGTGGCGATGGCCGCGGCCGTCACGCCCCGCACCCGCGTGGTGCTCGTCTGCAGCCCCAACAACCCCACCGGCCCGGCCGTGCACGCCGACGAGCTCGAGGCGTTCTTCGCGGCGGTGCCGCACGACGTGCTGGTGGTGCTCGACGAGGCCTACATCGAGTTCGTCCGCGACGGCCAGGCCGCCGACGGCCTGTCCGCCTTCGCCGCTCACCCCAACGTGGTGCTGCTGCGCACCTTCTCCAAGGCGTACGGCCTGGCCGGCCTGCGCGTCGGCTACGCGGTCGCCCGGCCGCGGTTGGCGGCCGGCATCCGCGCGGTGTCCACGCCGTTCGGGGTGTCGCACGTGGCCCAGATGGCAGCCCTGGCCTCGCTGCGGGCGACGCGCGAGATGGCGACCCGTGTCGAGTCCGTGGTGCGTGAGCGCGGCCGGATGCTGGCCGGCCTCGCCGACCAGGGCTGGAGCGTGCCGGACGCCCAGGGGAACTTCGTCTGGCTGGCGCTCGGGGAGCACACGACGAGCGTCGCGGAACGCTGCGCGCGTGCCGGCGTGCTGGTGCGGCCCTTCGCCGGCGACGGCGTCCGCGTCAGCGTGGGCGAGCGCGAGGCGACCGACCTCTTCCTCGAGGTCACGGCCGAGGTCGCACCGCACTGACGCGCCCGCGACACAGCTGCCCTGCCGCCGAACCAGCGCGCCGGTGACCACGGCCGTGAGCGCAACCCCGGGCGCGCGCCGCGCTGACCGCACGGCCCGGCCCCACCGGTGTACGGTGCGGCACCGGAGGTCCCCATGACGACGATCGGCGACGTGGCGCGCGAGGCAGGCGTCTCGCGGAGCACCGTCTCGTCGGTCCTGACGGGGCGCAAGTTCGTCGCACCCGGCACCCGCGCCCGGGTGGAGCAGGCCGTCGAGAAGCTCAACTTCACGGTCAACTCGGGCGCCCGGGCGCTGGCCACCTCGCGCACGATGGTCATCGGCGTCGTCGTCCAGCTGCACGGCATGGAGTTCAGCCCCGCGCTCGCCCCGTTCGTGTTCGCGCTGTCCGACGCGGCGCGCGCCGCGTCCTACGACGTGCTGCTGATGACCGAGTCCGATGCGGTGGGCGCGATCCAGCGGGTGGCGCAGACCCGGCGGGTGGACGGGCTCGTGCTGTTGAACATCGTGGACGACGACCCCCGGCTGGCCGCCCTCGCGGCACACGACATCCCCGCCGTGCTGCTGGGGATGCCCCGCGACTCGCGGGGCGTCGACGCGGTCGACCTGGACTTCGCCCACGCCGCGCGCCGCCTGGTGGGGCACCTGCACGAGCGAGGGCACCGCGACGTGCTGTTCGCCCGGTGGTCGTCGGCGATGTTCGATGCGGGGCACTCGTTCGTCTGGCGGTTCAGCGACGCGGCGTTCGCGTGCGCCCAGGAGCTCGGCATGACGCTGCGGACCTTCGAGGTCCCGGTGGCACCCGAGCTGATCCCGGCCGCGCTGGCCCAGGCGCTGCGCGACCGCGGCGACGCGACGGCCGTCCTGGTGCACGACGACGCGGCGGCCGCGCTGATGCCGTCGGCGCTGCACGAGTCGGGCCTGCGGGTGCCGGACGACATCTCCGTGGTCAGCCTCTTCTCCGCCGAGCTGGCGCGGTCCTTCGCCCTGCCGTACACGAGCGTCGAGTCCGACCCCGGGCGGGTGGCGGCGGGATCCATCGATGTGCTGCTGCGCCGGATCGCCGCCGGCAAGAGCGCCGTGAGCACCGTGCACACGCTGCTGACGCCACGCATCGTCGACCGTGGCAGCGTGCGCGACCTCACGCAGCGACGTAGCGCACCGGTTCGCTGAGAACGGCGGTTTCGGCGCTGGGTTGCGGTTCCAACCGACGCCTCCGGTCGTCCCACCTCCGGACTCTGGCACCCACTGCGAACCCACTGCCGACGCACAGGCGGCCGCCGACGCGCGCTGCACACCTCGATGGCGGCGCCCACGGCGCGCCTCTGACCTGCAGCAAAGGTCCGGTCGGGGCCCACGGCACCCAAACCGAGGGCGACCGCCGACGCCCGGGCCGGCGGCGTCAGCGACGCGCACAAGGTCACGATTTGATCACAGCGAACCGGTTCGCTTGACCAGCCCGCCCGCGGGCGGTGTACTTCGTTCGGAGCGCAGGTGAGCGCTCACATCCCGCCCCCGGGATGTGTTCGGTCCGTCAAGGAGGACGCCCGGATGTCCATGACCGCACGACCGCCTCACGTCACACGAGGCGCGACGCCCGACTGCTCGTCGGAACGGACGCCCACGTCCTCCTCGGGGGTCGCACCCACCCAGCACGACCCCGGTCGCCACGTCGGCGGTCACGCCTGACTCCGGCGACCCGACCGGAC
>Ga0302254_10000367_pt1 | contig 10903 bp, 13 predicted proteins | sample I_Fen_E1_4_FD_194573 | JGI IMG/M metagenome (GOLD analysis project Ga0302254, IMG submission 194573) | Peat permafrost microbial communities from Stordalen Mire near Abisko, Sweden - I_Fen_E1_4 | ecosystem: Environmental > Terrestrial > Soil > Wetlands > Permafrost | place: Sweden: Abisko... | reverse complement strand
TATCTCGGTCAACGGTGCGGCCGCCGGACTGGACCGCTTGGGGTGTCACCGGTCAGGCGACGCCCTCGAGCCGCTTGCGTACGTCATCCATGTCCAGCGCCCGGACCTGGCTGATCAGGTCGTTCAGCGCGCCGGCCGGCAGCGCACCGGGCTGGGCGAACACGAGCACGCCCGCGCGGAAGGCCATGATCGTGGGAATGGAGGTGATGCGGGCGCCCGCGGCCAACTCGGGCTCAGCCTCGGTGTCGACCTTGCCGAAGACGATGTCCGGATTCGCCGCGGAGGCCTTGTCGAAGACAGGGGCGAACATGCGGCACGGACCGCACCAGCTCGCCCACCAGTCGACGAGCACGATGTCGTTGCCCTGCACGGTCTCGGCGAACGAGTGGGTGGTCAGGGTGACGGTCGCCATTCCTTCTCTCCTTGAGTGGGGTGCATTACCCTGGGGGGTATCTTCGGGAGTCAACACGAGCAGTCGCGCGGCCATTCCCGACACCGGTCAGATGAACAGCAGCTGGGCGCCGTTCGAGAGCACGATGAAGTCCGCGGCGGTGAGGATGCCTTCGACATCGTCACGAAGATCTTTCTCCTCGAGCTTCATCATGTCGGCCGACATGCGGCAGCCCCACAGGTGCCCGCCGGCTGCCACGATCTGGTCGAGGAAATCAGGCACCTCGGGGACGCCGAGGTCGGCGATCTGCTTCTTCAGCAACTTCGTCGCCGCGGTCGTCATCCCGGGCAGCGGGGCCAGCAGCTGGGGCAGCCGCACGTCGCCGACCGGCAGGTGCATGGCGGCATTGCCCGCGGGCGTGAACTGCAGGTTGTGCATCCGGGACTTGGTGATCATGTCGAAGCCCCAGAACGTGAAGAACATGTGCGTCTCCACGCCCTCTCCGAGCGCGGCGTTGGCCAGTATCAGGCCGGGGTAGGCCATGTCGAGGTTGCCCTTCGAGCAAATGATGGCCAGCTTGCGCCCGGTGTCCTCATCGTCGCCGAAGTCGGGGACGATCGCCGGGGCTGATTCGGTGGCAGTCATGATGTCGTTCTCCGTTTCCGCGGCGCGTGCCGAGCAGCGCCGCGCGAGGTTCAGTTCACACGCAGCCGCGCGGCTTGGGCAGGCCCGCGACATAGGCCATCTTCTTCTGGGGCTTCTTCGGGAACAGCTTGAACTGCTCCTTCGTGGGGACCCCGCCCACCGTCTCGACCCGGCGCGTGGTGGCCGTCTCGAACTGGGTCGCGAAGTCCTCGCGCAGGAAGCGGATGACCTTCCAGTGCGCGTCAGTCATGTCAATGCCGATCTGGGCGGCCAGCGCCTTCCCGAGATCTTCATCCCACTCGTCGTAGACAGTGAGAAACCCCTCGTCGTCAACGTGGATCCCACGGCCATTGATCGTTGTCACGGGCATGGTGCTTGCATACCTTTCTTCATGAGTTGGTGTTGGTGGGTGGCCGGCCCGGTTCGCCGACCGAGTGGAGCATCGCCAGGATGCGGGCCAGGCCGCGCCGGGTCGGGGGTTCTCGCATCCGCCTGAGAAGAGACAGCAGCGACGGCGGCGCTCCCTGCTCTCCCTCCAGGTGTTGTGCGGTGCTCGCCGTCCGCCGCAGCATGCCCATCACTTCGGGCTGGGTTATCTCCTTGACCGAGCCGAGGATGAGCACGATGTTCTCGCTAAGCGCCCGGACGTCCTCCGCACTGAAGGACGTGACCACCCGGTCCACGATGTCGGCACTGCCGCGGGCGAACGTGAAGTACCCCCTGCCCTCGGCGGTGGCGAGCGTCTCGGACAGCTTTGCCATCCCGGCACTACCGAGCGAGGTCACCTCCCCGCCCAGTTCCGTGAGGCTGTCGAGTTGCAGGAGAAGCGTCCGCAGCTTGGGCATCGACCGGACCAGCGTGCGGGCAAACTCAGCAAGATCGTCTGCTGCGACGTCCGTGCTCAGGTCGTCAAGCTCCCGGCTCACGACATCCATTGCACCGCGGGACACGAGTATCAGCTCGTGGGCGAGCTCCTCCCACCGCTGCCTCGCCTCCCGCTGGCGCCGCAGCTCGACCGCGAGCTCCTCGACCTGGGCGGACAGCCGGTCCAGGCGGTCCTCGACAGTGGGCACAGTCATGGGCGCGCTGCCGTCGACCACCGCTGTCATGGCAGGTCCTCGGTGTCCTTGCCGGCCATCGACAGGAGCGCGGGCAACGGCAGCTCCTTGCCGGGCAGCAGCACGTTCCAGTACATCCACCGGAACAGCACCTTGCCCCAGTGATTCATCTCGGTCTCCTTCAGCAGGCTGAAGGGGCCGATCCCGGGCAGGGGAAACTTGCCGGGTAGCGGCTCCACCTCGTAGTTGAAGTCGATGAGCAAGCCCTTGCCGTGGCCCGTCTCGATGAAACAGTTCGCGTGCCCGTCGAACTTCTGGGTCATCTGCAGACCGTGGATGTGGCGCAGGAAGTTGTCCGGGAACAGGTCCATTTCGAAGTGCGCGACCGAACCCGCCTTCGACGTGGGGATGTCGGCCGCATCCCCGACGGCGAAGATGTTGTCGTAGCGCTTCGACAGCAACGTCTCCTTGTCGACCGGCACGTAGTTCAGCTCGTCGCCCAGCCCGGAGCGGCCGATGAAGTCGGCGCCTTTGTTCAAAGGGACGGTGACCAGCAGATCGAAGGGAATCTCGCGCTCGTCGTAGGAGACGAGCACCCGCCGCTCGGGGTCGACAGACTCGATCATGAAGTCGGATTCCAGCACGATCTTGCGATCCGCGAGCATGTTGCCCAGGTACTTCGACGCGACCGGCTTGGTGAAAGCGCCGTCCAGCGGGGTTACATAGGTGATTTCAACCCGGTCGCGCATGCCCTGCTCGGTGAAGAACGCATCCGCGAGGAACGTGAATTCCAACGGCGCAACCGGACACTTGATCGGCATCTCGACGATATGGACGACCAGGCGCCCGCCCTCCCACGACTGCAGCTTCTCTGCCAGCGCAGTGGCGCCCTCCAGCGTGTAGAACTCGTGAACGCTCTGCCGCCACTCCCCGTCCTGCATTCCCGGGGTTTCCTCCGGGTGGGGGGCCGTGCCGCTGGCGATGACCAGGTAGTCGTAGGGAAGGTCCTTCCCGTCCGCGAGCAGCACCCGGTTCTCGTCGGGGAGGACCCGGTCGACCGCACCGAGGAGGAGATCCACACCGCTGGGAAGGAAGCGCTTGCGCGGCCTGACGACCTCATCCGGGCGATAGATCCCGAAGGGGATGAAGAGGAAGCCCGGCTGGTAGTAGTGCACGTTATCGGTATCGACGATGGTGATCTTCCAGTCGTCCCGCGGCAGCCGCGGCCGCAGTTTGTTGACCACCATCGTGCCGGCCGTACCGCCGCCGAGCACCAGCAACCGCTTCACACTCTGCTCCCTTTTCACTGTGGATGTTCGCCTCGGGGCATTTGGACGCCCTTCCGCCCGGCCACCCCTGGTACGGCACCTCTGCCCGGCGACGCAGGCCCCGCGCGCGGCGTGGGCCGCCTGCGGCCCAACCGAGTCAATCCCCGGGTGACTGCGACAGGCTGACGGGCGCCGGAGTGTCTCGCCGCCGAACCCGGCCGGCCGCCGGCGCGGCAGCCAGTCACGGCGGGCCGAGGATGACGACGACGTTGTGCCCGCCGAAGCCGAACGAGTTCACCGCCGCTGCGGAGTTCACCGGGAGCCGGCGCGGGGTGTCCCGGACGACGTCGATGTCGACTCCCACATCGACTTCACTGACGTTACGGGTAGGAGGGGCGAACCCGAAGTGCAGGGAGTGCGCGGCCACAGCCGCGGCCACCGCGCCAGAAGCGCCCAGGGAATGTCCGAGCTCGGATTTCAGCGCGCTCACCGGGATTCGCGCCAGGGCTGGGCCGAAGGCCTGACGCAACGCCGCCGCCTCGGCCACATCCCCGGCACGCGTCGCCGTCGCGTGGGCACTGACGTGCCCCACGTCCCCGGGCACCAGTCCGGCTGATCGCAGCGCGGCCGTGATGGCGCGAGCCGCACCGGTCCCATCCGGCTCGGGGCTGACCAGGTGGAACGCATCGCAGGTGGTCGCCGCCCCGAGCACCTCCGCCCAGATCCGGGCCCCGCGCGCCTGCGCGTGGGCGCGCCTTTCCACGACGAGGACCGCCGCCCCTTCACCCAGCACGAACCCGTCCCGGTCGCGGTCGAACGGGCGCGGGGTGCCGGCCGGGTCGTCGTGGCGTGCCGAGAGCGCTCGAAGGGCCGCGAACGCGGACAGCACGAAGGGATGGATGACCGCCTCCGCGCCTCCCGCTACCACCACGTCCGCCTCGTTGTTGCGGATCAGTCTCAGCGCCTGGGCAACCGACTCGGCACCCGAGGCACATGCGCTGACGAGCGAGCTCGCGGCACCCTTCGCGCCCAGCTCGATCGCGAGCACCGCCGAGACGGCGTTGGGCATGATCCCCGGCACGGTTGTCGCGGGTGTCCCGATCGGTCCCTTGTCCCGCCACCGTTCGAGCGCAACCGCGACATTGGACAGTCCGGCCATGCCAGACGACACGACCGTCGCAAGCCGAGTCGGCTCCACCTCGGGCGCTCCGGCATCCCGCCACGCCTGGCGACCTGCGGCCAGCGCAAGGTGCACCGAGCGGTCGTACCTGCGTCTTTCGGTCTCAGTGAGCTCCTCGAGCCAGGCATCCGGCACGGGGGCACTGAGGTGGATAGGGGTCTTGCCCCACTCTTGCTCGGGGATGCGGCGGACGCCCGACTCTCCGGCGAGCAGGCCCTGCATCGTCGTAGCCACGTCGGGCCCCAACGGCGAGAGGATGCCGAGCCCGGTCACGACGACGCTGTCGGCAGTCACCCGCTAATCCTCCCCGGTGGAGGCGAGGTCTTGGAGGCGACGTCTTGGTCAGTCTTACTCGCGCCCGGCCTCGCCGCTGGCCGGCAACAGCGCCATAACCCGCTCGTAGGCGTCGCCAACAGTGCGGATGCCGGCGAATTCGTCCTCGTCAATGCGGATCTGCAGCTGCTCCTCAAGCTCGGTGAAGACAGCCAACCGATCCAGCGAATCGATCTCCAGCGACTCGAAAGTGGTCGCGGGAGTGACCTCCTTCAGCTCTTGGCCGGTGAGCCGGGCGGCCGCGTCCACCAACGTGTCGATGAACTCCCGTTCAGTCATAGCGTCCATCCTGCCGCCCAGCCTCCCACACAATGAACTCGGCGCGTTCCATGGAGCCACGCGAACCGTCGGTGCGGGCCGACGGGAGCAGTGGCCACCGGGGCAGAGCCGTGTTCGAGGCCCGGAGTCTGGGGATACCTCGCCCAGGAACGCATGGGAGGCTGATGTGGGCTCTGCGAATCTCGCCCGGATCCTGACTGAGACCGCTGCCAGGGAGCCGGAGCACGTCGCCGTGCGGTTCGAGGACGCGACGATGAGCTATCGCGAACTCGACGAGGCGTCGGCGAGGGTCGCGGCTCTGCTGCGTAGCCGGGGCATCGGCGCCGGCGAACGAGTCGGGATCATGCTGCCGAACGTGCCGTATTTTCCCGTCGTCTATTTCGGCGCGTTGCGCGCGGGCTGTGTGCTCGTGCCGATGAATGTGCTGCTCAAGGGCCGCGAAACGACCTTCTACCTGAGCGACCCCGAGGCCAGGGCGGTGTTCGCCTGGCACGAGTTCGCCGAATCCGCCGGCATCGGTGCCGACGCCGCGGGCGCCGAACTGCTGGAGGTGGCGCCCGGCGACTTCGAGCGACTGCTCGGCGACCACGAACCGATATGGGAGTTGCCCGATGTACGCGGCGACGACACGGCCGTCATCCTCTACACCTCGGGCACGACGGGCACGCCGAAGGGCGCCGAACTCACCCACGACAACCTGTATATCAACGCGAAGGTCGTAGCCGAAACGCTGCTCCACACGGGACCCGAGGACGTCGTGCTCGGCGCGTTGCCGCTGTTCCACGCGTTCGGCCAAACCGACGCCATGAACGCGGCCATCTACGTCGGTGCGACGCTGACACTGCTCCCCCGGTTCGAGCCGGGCAAGGCGCTGGAGGCGCTGCAGCGTGACCGTGTCACTGTCTTCATGGGCGTGCCGACCATGTACAGCGCGGTATTGCATCACCCGGATCGGGACCGCGTTGACACCAGCAGCCTTCGGCTGTGCGTGTCGGGCGGAGCGGCACTTCCGGTGGAGGTACTGCACGGCTTCGAGGCGCAATTCGGATGCAAGATCCTGGAGGGCTACGGGTTGTCGGAAACCTCTCCGACGGCGTCGTTCAACCATCCTGACCGGGAACGCAAGCCAGGGTCGATCGGCACGGCCATAGCCGGGGTCGAGATGAAGCTGGGCGATGACGCGGGAAACGAGGTGCCCCCCGGCGAGGTCGGCCAGATCTGGATTCGCGGCCACTGCGTGATGAAGGGCTACTGGGGGCGGCCGGACGCGACCGCCGAGGTGTTCCGGGACGGCTGGTTCGCGACCGGTGACATCGCCCGCCTGGACGAGGACGGCTACTTCTACATCGTCGACCGTAAGAAAGACATGATCATCCGTGGTGGGTACAACGTCTACCCCCGGGAGATCGAAGAGGTCATCTACGAGCATCCCGCAGTCCGGGAGTGCGCTGTCATCGGCATCCCCCACTCCTCGCTCGGTGAGGAGGTCGCCGCGGTTGTCGCGACGAAGCCGGGCCAGGACCTCGACCTGGACGAGCTGCGGGCATTCGTGAAGGAGCGTGTGGCCGGCTACAAGTACCCGAGAGTGATCTCGCTCACGGACGAACTTCCCAAGGGCCCGACAGGAAAGATCCTCAAGCGCGAGATCAAGCCACCCGAACACGAGTCGTAAGACGCGAAGGGGTTAGCGCGCACGCCGGGACGGTCGGCTCACGTGACGCCGCAACCGCCTCCCCAGCGTCCTACTGTGGCCTTGTGTGCCGAAGCATCAAGACGCTGCGACCCCCCTATAGCGAGGACGTGACGCCGGACGACATCCACGCGGCCGCCCTCCAATACGTCCGGAAGGTCGCGGGAATGCGACACCCCGCGGCGGTGAACCAGGCCGCCTTCGAGACGGCGGTGGAGGACATCGCGGCTGTGACCCAGGCCCTGCTGGACGGGCTTGTCGTCCGGGCGCCCCGGCCCTCGCCGACGACGGTCTAGTCCCCGATCAGCCGCCGCACGACTGCATCGGCCAGCAGCCGGCCCCGCCGGGTCAGCACCACCCGCCCGGCGGCAAGGGCAGCGGGGTCGGCAAGGCCGTCGGCCACCACCGCCGACGCGCCGGCCCGCCACGCCGGTGGCAACGCGTCAAGTGGCAGGCCCGCAGCGAGGCGGGTCTCCAGCAGTACGCGCTCGACGCGGCGCGTCTGAGGGTCAAGCACCTCGCGGCCATGTCCCGGTGACCTGCCCCGGGCCAGCTGCCGGGCGTACGCGGCCGGGTGCTTGACGTTCCACCAGCGGACGCCACCGACGTGGCTGTGCGCGCCCGGACCGATCCCCCACCAGTTCGCCCCAAGCCAGTAGCCCAGGTTGTGCCGGCAGGGCCGGCCCCAATTGCTGACCTCGTACCAGCCGAGCCCAGCAGCCTCCAGTGTGGCGTCGGCCAGTAGGTACTTGTCGGCCAGGTCATCGTCGTCGGGCGCGGCCACCTCGCCGCGGGCAACGCGCCGCGCCAGTCGGGTCCCGGGTTCGACCACCAGGGCATAGGCACTGATGTGATCGGGGCGGAGCGCCAGCGCGGCATCCAAACTGGCCTGCCAGTCGGCGGGCGACTCCCCCGGCGCCCCGTAGATCAGGTCGAGGCTGACGTTGTCGAACCCAGCCGCGCGCGCCGAGCTCACGGCCCGGCCCACGCTGGCCGGTTCGTGCTGCCGGTCGAGGACCGACAGGACGTGGGGCCGGGCGCTCTGCATCCCGAGCGACACTCGGGTGAAGCCGGCTTCGCGCAGCGCGGTCAGGGACCGCTCGTCCACAGATTCGGGATTGGCCTCAGTAGTGATCTCTGCATGCACGGTGAGCCCGAAGAGGTCGCGGGCCGCGTCCAGCAACCGGGCAAGGTCACCGGGCGGCAGCAGCGTCGGTGTCCCGCCGCCGAAGTACACGCTGACCAGGGGATCGTTGACGCCGCCCAGCGCCGCGCGGGCCAGGCCCATTTCCACGATCGCCGCCTGCACATAGTCGCCAGGACCCGCTCCCGGCGGCAACGTCGGTGACTGGGTCGGGCCGTCCGGCGCCACGCCGGTGCCCAGCTCGCTGAACGTGTAGGTGTTGAAGTCGCAGTACCCACAGCGGTTGGCACAGAAGGGTACGTGGACGTAGAGGCCGAGCGGAGTGTCCGGCACCGACTCCCTGGCCCGTTCGGGCAGGGCCCCGTCGGCCGGCACGGGCTCTCCAGCCGGCAGCGCGCTCGGCACGCCTCCCAGTGTGCCGCCGCCCCACACCACCGACCTCCAGCGAGGGCCGTTCGGCGCCCACGACGGCTGTGGATACCCGCGTCCGACCCGCCTGCCACGTGGTGGAGTGGGGCAGACCAAAGGGGGAGCCATGCTGATCAGATTCAGACGCCATACGGCCGACGCCGTGAACCTGCCCGCCAACCCGAGGCATGCCTGCGACGTGTGCGGTGCCAGCGACTGCGGTGCCAGCGACACGCCCCAGCTGAGGGGGTTGGCCGGGGTCGCGCTCCTCGAAGGGCTGGGTGTGCTGCCCCCGGCCGCGTCCTCGCAGGCACCGACGTGTCAATGTCGCCGCCCCAGCGCCCAGCCCGGGCCCGACCCGGTTCCCGGATGAGGGGTTAGGCCGTCAGCGCAGGTTCGTCGTCCAGCCACAGGTCGACCCGGCGTTCCGCGTCGGGCAACGTCACCACCCTGTCGTCGGAGCGGCCGAGCGCCACCCGGACGGACGGCGGCAGCTCCTCGAAGGGGTCGAGCTCGACGTGCCTGGGATTCACCGCTGCTCCTTTGCAGACGACAACAAGTTCACCCGTGACGGTACAAGGCCGACCGCCCGGTGTCGTGACGGTTGGCACGTGCCGGCCGGGGTAGGCAGGACGAAGTCGCAAGAGACCCGTGCGGCCCTACGACGAACCCGCGGGCTGGATGAGGTAGACGACCAGCTTGACCGTGATCTCCACGTCGGAACCGAACTCGAGCTCGAAATAGTCGTTGAGGTACGCCCCGAGCGAATCCTGGACGTCCGGACTGACCTGGCCGACGGCGATGAGCAGCGCATACCCGTTACGCGACCAGGAGGGCACGAAGGGTCCGGTGATCTTGATGCCAAGCTGCTTGAGTCGTTCCTCGATCTCCACCTGGTGGTCCTGCAGGCGGGTCAGCGGCTGAGACAGTCGTTTTCCGCGGTGGGGAACCACCTCGACGATGATCTGGCGAGTGAGCACTGCATGCCTCCTGCGTTACCGGTCCCTGTTGCGTCCCCCAAGGCGAACAATCAGCTTCTCAGCGTGACCGCTGGCGCCGTCACCCTCGCACGAGACCACCCTCCCTCAGGCTGGGCGATCTCATCAGCTCGACCCCGGCCCCTGCTTGGTGGACAACGCCGCGATGAAGGCCTCCTGCGGCACCTCCACGCGCCCGATGGTCTTCATCCGCTTCTTGCCCTCCTTCTGCCGTTCGAGCAGCTTGCGCTTGCGCGTGATGTCCCCGCCGTAACACTTGGCCAACACATCCTTGCGGATGGCCCGAATGTTCTCGCGGGCGATGACCCGCGAGCCGATGGCTGCCTGGATCGGTACTTCGAACTGCTGGCGCGGGATGAGCTCGCGCAGCCGCTGGGTCATCGCCACGCCGTAGGAATGTGCCTTGTCCTTGTGCACGATCGCGCTGAAGGCATCGACCGGCTCCCCTTGCAGGAGGATGTCGACCTTGACGAGATCGGCCGGCTGCTCGCCGGCCGGCTCGTAGTCGAGGCTCGCGTAGCCCCGGGTACGAGACTTGAGGGCGTCGAAGAAGTCGAAGACGATCTCCGCGAGCGGCAGGACGTACTTGATCTCCACTCGGTCGGTGGACAGGTAGTCCATTCTCTCCAGCTGCCCCCGGCGGGCCTGACAGAGCTCCATCACGGTGCCCACATACTCCGACGGGAGCAGCAGCATCGCATCCACCACCGGCTCGAAGATCTCCGCGATCTTACCCGTGGGCCAGTCGCTCGGGTTGGTGACGACGTGTTCGCGGCCGCCTTCGAGGTCGACGCGGTACACGACGTTGGGCGCGGTCGAGATCAGCGACAGGCCGAACTCGCGCTCGAGCCGCTCCCGCACGATCTCCAGGTGCAGCAAGCCGAGGAACCCGCACCGGAACCCGAAGCCGAGAGCGGCGGAGGTCTCCGGCTCGTAGGCAAGCGCGGCGTCGTTGAGCTGGAGCTTGTCCAGGGCTTCCCGCAGCAGCGGGTACTCGGACCCGTCGATGGGATACAGGCCGGAGTAGACCATCGGCTTGGGATGGCGGTAACCATCCAGTGCTTTGGCGGCCCGGCGGGCCGCGCTGGTCACCGTGTCGCCGACCCGCGCCTGCCGAACGTCCTTGACACCCGGGATCACATAGCCCACCTCGCCGACGCCGAGCGAGGCGGTAGGCACGGGCTCGGGCGACATGACGCCCACCTCGAGCGTCTCGTGGCTCGCCCCGGTCGACATCATCAGGCAGCGGTCGCGGGTGCTCAGCCTGCCGTCGAAGACCCGCACATAGGTGATGACCCCGCGATACACGTCGTAGACCGAGTCGAAGATGAGGGCGCGCGGCGGGGCGTCCGGGTCGCCGGCGGGGTGCGGTACCAGTCGGACCACCTCGTCGAGCAGCTCCCGAACGCCTTGCCCGGTCTTGGCCGAGATGCGCAGGACCTCCGCCGGGTCACCGCCGATGATGTTCGACAGCTCCTCCGCGCACTTGTCGGGCAGTGCCGCGGGTAA
>Ga0302254_10000365_pt1 | contig 10923 bp, 10 predicted proteins | sample I_Fen_E1_4_FD_194573 | JGI IMG/M metagenome (GOLD analysis project Ga0302254, IMG submission 194573) | Peat permafrost microbial communities from Stordalen Mire near Abisko, Sweden - I_Fen_E1_4 | ecosystem: Environmental > Terrestrial > Soil > Wetlands > Permafrost | place: Sweden: Abisko... | reverse complement strand
TAGGCATTGCTGATTGGTGGCAGTGAGCTACTATTGGATCAATGGCAGCCAGCTTCTTTTTCTCATAGGCGGAGTTCCAGTCTGAGGGGTAATTGTTTAATCGCACGGTATTGAAATCGTCGGTTTTCGAAGTGTAACTGGTTGAAAAGGCAAAAAAATTGAACCCCATGTTTTTTGCAAAACTGAGCGATAAACCGTAGGCGATTTCAAGTTCTGCGGAGGCTGCCAATTGTTTGAGTTGGGATTCCTTCCATCTTTCCATGATGTGGCTCCTGTAGTATTGGTGAATTGGATCCACTATTTGGATGTGTTTGGGATTGTAGGATTAATCCTGCGCAGGTATTGATAATATTTAGCTTTATTAGGCATTAGGAAGTTAAGGTTTGGTTCTAATGGAGGTAGATTTAAACGTTTGTATTATATGTATTCTTTAATTTAATCCTGTAAGGCTCCTGTATCGCGTGTTATTTAATATTTACGGCAAGAGTACTTTCTGCCCTAAAAAGACACTACAAATAGTGGGTGTTTATGGTGTGCGCTTTACGAGACACTGGGCAATCTGTTGAATGGAGCGTCCCATGACCGCCAGTGAAGAGAAATTTACTCGCCAGACACTGCTCGACGTCCAGCCATTGACACCGAATCTGTTCACGCTACGTGCCACTCGGGACCCCGGTTTTCGTTTTCGCGCAGGGCAATTTGCCCGGTTAGGCGTCACCCGGACCGATGGCAGCACGGTTTGGCGTGCCTATTCCATGGTGTCGTCACCCTTTGACGAGTTTCTTGAGTTCTTTTCCATCGTGGTTCCGGGGGGCGAGTTCACCAGCGAGTTGAGTCGTCTGGGCGTTGGCGACACGCTGCTCGTCGACCGCCAGGCCTTCGGTTACCTGACGCTTGATCGCTTCGTTGACGGGCGTGATCTGTGGTTGTTATCCACGGGTACGGGGCTGGCGCCATTTCTGTCGATCCTGCAGGACTTCGAGGTTTGGGAGAAATTCGAGCGGATCATCCTGGTCTACAGCGTCCGTGAGGCCCGGGAGCTGGCTTATCAGGGCCTTATCGCGGGGCTGGCGCAGCGTGAGTATCTGTCGGAATTCGCTCACAAGCTGCAACTCATCAACACGGTGACTCGCGAGCAACATCCTGGCGCCTTGAACGGGCGCATTACCACGCTGATCGAAAATGGCGAGTTGGAGCGCGTTGCCGGGGTGGCCCTGACGCCCGAGCACTCACGGGTCATGCTATGCGGCAATCCGCAGATGATCGATGACACGCGCAAATTGCTCAAACAGCGCGATATGCATTTGAGCCTCAGCCGACGACCCGGTCAGGTGGCGGTGGAAAACTTCTGGTAATAAAACGGCGCCGCAAGGGCGCCGTCCGTATTTCTTTCTAGCATTCAAGGCCGGTTGTTCTGGGCCTTGAGCAGATCGCGGATCTCGCCCAGCAACACTTCTTCCTTGGTCGGAACCGGCGGCACGGTGGGCGCCACTGCCTCTTCGCGTTTCAGGTGGTTAATGGCTTTGACACCCATGAAGATCGCGAAGGCGACGATGAGGAAGTCGATCAGGCTCTGGATGAATTTACCGTAGGCCAGCACAACCGCCGGGACGTTACCGTCAGCGGCCTTGAGCGTAATGGCCAGGTCACTGAAGTCCACCCCACCGATCAACAGCCCGATTGGCGGCATGATCACATCGCCGACAAACGACGTGACAATCTTGCCGAAGGCGGCGCCGATGATGATACCCACGGCCATGTCGACCACATTGCCCTTGACCGCGAAGGCCTTGAACTCACTTATCACGCCCATAGGTTATTTCCTTGTTACAGATGAGGTTGGTGAACGCAGTGTAAATCAGCAAGACGCATCTTGCTCGAAACGCCTGCTTACAAACGCCGCCTGCTGTCGACCGGGGTATCGGGAAAAAGTTTGACAATGCCACCCCCTCAGAGTGAGCGAGAAAGGGTTTCGAGGCATTTTCGCGATCCTGTCGTTGTGCTGCTCTACTGTCGAAAACCAGGCGTGTGGCGAAGGTCAGCTGGAATGAAATGATAGTGACAACATAAATAAAATTTCACTTTGGGTTGTTTGGATTTTGAGATTTCAGCGGGGAGGTGAGAGCGAGGTCAAGATTTAAGAGTGTGCTTGGTCAGTTTTGCTATTTGTATTGATGACAGGATTTGCGCTTGCTGTACGTTGAGACGGTAGTTGTAGTGGATGTGTACAGGGTTATATGTGGGGGTGTTTTCTGTTAGTTGTAAAAAATTGTAATTGTTTTTAATTAACCATATCGTTACGTGTGTTAATCGATCATGACAAGTTGTAGGCAGTCACTCGGCGGACACCCGCGTCGCACTGATTCGCTCCACCTGGGGTATCATCGCGATTTTTGCCGGGAGTTCCGATGGCCAAGGCCAAGCGCATGTATGGCTGCACCGAGTGCGGCTCGACTTTTCCGAAGTGGGCTGGCCAGTGCGGCGAGTGCGGCGCCTGGAACACGCTGACTGAAACCATGGTGGAAAGCGGCGGGGCGGCAGCGCCCAGCGGTCGCACCGGCTGGACCGGTCAACAGGCGCAGATCAAGACCCTGGCCGAAGTCAGTGTCGAGGAGATTCCGCGTTTTTCCACGGCGTCCAGCGAACTGGACCGTGTGCTGGGCGGTGGTCTGGTGGACGGTTCGGTGGTGCTGATCGGTGGTGATCCCGGCATTGGCAAATCGACCATTCTGTTGCAAACCTTGTGCAACCTCGCCAAGAGCATGCCGGCGCTGTACGTCACCGGCGAAGAGTCCCAACAGCAAGTGGCCATGCGTGCCCGACGCCTCGGGTTGCCTCAGGATCAGTTGCGGGTCATGACCGAGACCTGTATCGAAACCATCATCGCCACGGCGCGGCAGGAAAAGCCCAAGGTGATGGTGATCGACTCAATCCAGACGATATTCACCGAGCAACTGCAGTCGGCACCGGGCGGCGTGTCTCAGGTCCGCGAAAGCGCGGCATTGCTGGTGCGTTATGCCAAGCAGAGCGGCACGGCGATTTTCCTGGTCGGCCATGTCACCAAGGAGGGGGCGCTGGCTGGTCCCCGTGTGTTGGAGCACATGGTCGACACGGTCCTGTATTTCGAAGGCGAATCCGATGGTCGTCTGCGCCTGCTGCGGGCAGTGAAAAACCGTTTCGGTGCGGTTAACGAACTGGGCGTGTTCGGCATGACCGACAAGGGGCTGAAAGAAGTCTCCAATCCTTCGGCGATTTTTCTGACCCGGGCTCAGGAAGAAGTCCCGGGCAGTGTGGTCATGGCGACGTGGGAGGGTACCCGACCGATGCTGGTGGAAGTCCAGGCGTTGGTGGACGACAGCCATCTGGCCAATCCGCGCCGGGTAACCCTGGGTCTGGATCAGAATCGCCTGGCGATGTTGCTGGCGGTGTTGCATCGTCATGGCGGCATTCCGACTCACGATCAGGACGTATTCCTCAACGTCGTCGGTGGCGTGAAAGTGTTGGAAACGGCTTCCGATCTGGCGTTGATGGCGGCGGTCATGTCCAGCTTGCGCAACCGGCCGTTGCCTCATGATCTGCTGGTGTTTGGTGAGGTGGGGCTGTCCGGTGAAGTGCGTCCGGTACCGAGCGGTCAGGAGCGTTTGAAAGAGGCCGCCAAACACGGTTTCAAGCGCGCCATCGTGCCCAAGGGCAATGCACCGAAAGAGGCCCCGCCGGGTTTGCAGATCATTGCCGTCACCCGTCTGGAGCAGGCGCTGGACGCCTTGTTCGAATAAGTTTCCGGGCCGGACTTGATCCCAGTGGGATGGTGTCGGGCCGTCAGATTTCGATCAGGGCACCCAGCTCTCGTTCAAGTTCAGCGGCGTCACCCAGGTTGAACTCAATCACCCGCCGCAGGCTCGCAATCGATTCCAGGCTGAGATGCCGGCAGACAAAGCCGAGCTGGCCTTTGTCCTCGTGGGTCAGTTCGACATCCATGGCAATGTCGGTGTCATCGGACAGGTGAATGCCGACGGAAAAGTTCTGCTGCGGATTACCCAGCCACGGGGCAGGGCGTTCAATCAGCAAGCCCTTGAGTGACAGGTCGATCAGCTTTACCGGCCAGGTGTGTTCACCCTGACGGAGCTCGGTTCGGGCATCGAACGCAATACGTTTGAAACGGCGGCGGTCGGCAGGGTGGTCGCTCATGGCGCAATCCTCGATAGGTTCGCTGACTATAGACCCGCCTTTCGCAAGACTGCCAGCAAGAGAGGCGCCAGACCAATATCGGGTATGCCCTTTGTCGTCAGGGGCGCTAAACTCGAGGTGGCTTTCTTTCTTGTCCACTCTGGCTGGAATAATAAAATGAAAAATAATAATAGCCCGCTACGCCATCTACCCTGGCTGGTGCTGGCAATCATAGGTGCGTGCGCCCTGGGTGTCGTGGCATTGCGTCGAGGCGAGGCGATCAACGCCTTGTGGATTGTGGTCGCTGCCGTGGCCATTTATCTGGTCGCGTATCGCTACTACAGTCTGTTCATCGCTAACAATGTGATGCAACTCGATGCGCGACGGGCCACTCCCGCCGTGCTCAATAACGACGGTCTGGATTACGTCCCCACCAATAAACATATCCTCTTCGGTCACCATTTCGCGGCCATTGCCGGCGCGGGTCCGCTGGTCGGACCGGTGCTGGCGGCGCAAATGGGCTACCTGCCCGGCACGCTATGGCTGATCGCCGGTGTGGTGCTGGCCGGTGCGGTGCAGGACTTCATGGTCCTGTTCATGTCCACCCGCCGCAACGGCCGCTCCCTGGGTGACATGGTCCGTGAAGAAATGGGTCGCATTCCCGGCACGATTGCGCTGTTCGGCTGCTTCCTGATCATGATCATCATCCTCGCGGTGCTGGCGCTGATCGTGGTCAAGGCCCTGGCGGAAAGTCCGTGGGGCATTTTCACGGTGATGGCGACCATCCCGATCGCGATGTTCATGGGCATCTACATGCGCTACATCCGCCCGGGCCGTATCGGTGAAATTTCGGTGATCGGCGTGGTATTGCTCCTGGGTTCGATCTGGCTGGGCGGGCAGATTGCCGCCGATCCAGTATGGGCCAAGGCCTTTTCCTTCACCGGTATCCAGATCACCTGGATGTTGATCGGCTACGGTTTCGTGGCGGCAGTTTTGCCGGTGTGGCTGATCCTGGCGCCGCGCGATTACCTGTCGACCTTCCTGAAAATCGGCACCATCGTCGCCCTGGCCATCGGCATCCTGATCACCATGCCCGAGCTGAAAATGCCGGCAGTGACCCAGTTCATCGACGGCACCGGGCCGGTGTGGAAGGGCGGGCTGTTCCCGTTCCTGTTCATCACCATCGCCTGTGGCGCGGTGTCCGGTTTCCACGCGCTGATCTCCTCCGGCACCACGCCGAAGCTGCTGGATAACGAAACCAACGCCCGCTATATCGGTTACGGCGGCATGCTGATGGAGTCTTTCGTGGCCATCATGGCCATGGTCGCTGCCTCGGTGATCGAGCCAGGCGTGTATTTCGCCATGAACAGCCCGGCCGCTGTGGTCGGCGGTGATGTCGTGGCCGTTGCACAAGCCGTCAGCAGCTGGGGCTTTGCCATTACTCCGGACGCCCTGCAAGCAGTGGCCAAGGACATCGGTGAAACCACCATCCTGGCCCGTGCCGGCGGTGCGCCGACCCTGGCGGTCGGTATCGCACAGATCCTGCACAGCGTGCTGCCGGGTGAAAACACCATGGCATTCTGGTACCACTTCGCGATCCTGTTCGAAGCGCTGTTCATCCTGACGGCGGTCGACGCTGGCACCCGCGCCGGTCGCTTCATGCTGCAGGATCTGCTGGGCTCCTTCGTGCCGGCGCTGCGCCGCACCGAATCCTGGACCGCCAACCTGATCGCGACCGCCGGTTGCGTGGCAATGTGGGGCTGGCTGTTGTACCAGGGCGTGATCGATCCATTGGGTGGTATCAACACCTTGTGGCCGCTGTTCGGCATCTCCAACCAGATGCTGGCCGGTATCGCGCTGATGCTCGGCACCGTCGTGCTGATCAAGATGAAACGCCAGCGCTACATTTGGGTGACCTTGTTGCCTGCGGCCTGGCTGCTGGTCTGCACCACCACCGCCGGCTTCATCAAGCTGTTCGACGCCAACCCGGCGATCGGCTTCCTGTCCCTGGCTAAAAAATACAGCGATGCGCTGGCCAATGGTCAGATCCTCGCCCCGGCCAAGGACATCACGCAGATGCAGCACGTGATCTTCAACGCCTACACCAACGCAACGCTGACCGCGCTGTTCCTGTTCGTGGTGTTCAGTATCCTGTTCTATGCGCTCAAGGTCGGCATTGCCGCCTGGGGTAAAAAAGAACGTACGGATAAAGAATCGCCATTCCAGGCGCTGCCGGATGCTTGATCGAGGATTGCAGCATGTTCAATGACCTGAGTCGCCTCGGTAAATACCTCGGTCAGGCCGCGCGCCTGATGGTCGGCATGCCCGACTACGACAACTACGTCGAGCACATGCAAACCAAACACCCGGACAAACCGGTGATGAGCTACGAGGCGTTCTTCCGCGAACGCCAGGAAGCCCGTTACGGTGGCAAGGGTGGGCCGAAGTGCTGTTGATCCGGATGGCGGGTTAACGGCAAAACCTGTGAGAGCGAGCTTGCTCGCGATGGCGGACTGTCAATCAACAGTGATGTTGAATGTTAAGCCGCTATCGCGAGCAAGCTCGCTCTCACTTTTGTTTTGTGTTGTTTATCAGTTTTGTGAAACAGGAGATCAATTTTGTCCTCTCCCATCCCCGTCACGATCCTCAGCGGCTTCCTCGGCGCCGGCAAGACCACGCTGTTGCGCCACCTGCTCAAAGCCGAGCACGGTCTGAAAATCGCGGTGATCGAAAACGAATTCAGCGATGCGGGCATCGATACCCAGCTGTTGGGCGACGAGCCGGTACAAGTGATGACGCTGTCCAACGGCTGCGTCTGCTGCACGATTCACACTGACCTGACCAAAGCGTTGTATCTGCTGCTCGAACGCCTGGACAGCGGCGATATCACCTTCGACCGTCTGGTGATCGAATGCACGGGGCTGGCGGATCCGGCCCCGGTGGCGCAAACCTTCTTCATCGACGAAGAGCTGCGCGAGCGCTACATCCTTGATGGCATCATCACCCTGGTCGACGCGGCGCATGCCGAGCTGCACCTGACCCAGACCATTGCCCAGGCGCAGATCGGTTTCGCCGACCGTTTGCTGGTGAGCAAGCGCGATCTGGTGGACGAGCCGACCTTCACCGCGTTGAGTGAGCGCCTGACCCGGATCAATCGTCGCGCGCCGATTCGTGTGGTTGATCACGGCAAGATCGACCTGGCCGAATTGCTTGACGTGCGCGGTTTCAATCTCAATGCCGACCTCGGGGGGGGTGTGAGTTTGCGGCCCGTGACCAAGGCGCCGTCCATCGACCGCATTTCCAGCCTGGTGCTGCGCACCGACAAACCGCTGGATATCGACAAGCTCAGCGAGTTCATGAATGAACTGCTGGAAGACCATGGCAAGCAATTGCTGCGCTACAAAGGCGTGTTGAACATCCTTGGCGAACCGCGGCGCATGGTATTTCAGGGCGTGCTGAAGCTTTACGGCTTCGACTGGGACACCGAATGGGCCGAGGGCGAATCGCGCGAGAGCGTGATCGTGTTTATTGCCGATGATTTGCCGGAAGAGAAAATCCGTGAAGGGTTTGCGAAGGTGGCGGCGCAGTAAGGGCTGCCATGTTCAGTGAGGCTGATGTCGCTATCGCGAGCAGGCGCGCTCCCACGGGAGATTTGGGAGCGAGCTTGCTCGCGAAGGTGGTCTAACCGGCAACACGATTCTGGCGGGAAACCGGTCGCGGGTTCAGCAATGCCGCCTCCAAATGATCCAGATACTGGCTCAGCAAAAACTCGGCTTCCCGGGAGTCCCCGCGCTCAACGGCGTCCAGGATGTGTTCATGCACCTGCCACCCGCAATAACCTTCCAACTGCGCATCAAATTGCGCAATTGCCAGTGAGGTGAGCGGTACCAGGCTGCCGAGAAAATGCGCCAGTGGCGCATTACCCGCCATTTCAGCCAACTGCAAATGAAACGTCCCGGACAGGCGAATCGTCGGGCCGCGCGCGGTGCATTGGCGCTCGCTATCGACCAGCGCGTGCAGACGTTTCAGCTGTTCTGGCAGAGGTCGCTGACAGGCCAGTCTGACCAGCGTCAGCTCGGTCAGGCGCCGTGCGTGCAGCGTTTGCCGGGTCTGTTCGACATCGGGTGCGGCGACACGGGGGCGATGGTTGGCTCGCAGGATAATGACCTGCTGGTGGGACAGTCGCGTCAGCACGCTGCGAACTTCACTGCGTCGAGCGCCGAACATCTGGCCCAGGCTGTCCTCGGTAAAGCGGCTGCCGGGCAGGAGGCGCTGTTCGAGAATGGCGTCGAAGATCCGGGAGTAAAGATCCTCCGCCGACGGCTGCCCGAGATTTTTTCCAGGGAAGGGCAGGGCAACGAGTGTTTGCGGTGAAGCGAAGCTGTTCATGGCCTGTCTCCAGTTCGAAGCGGTTTCAGCTACCGAAGTTGTCTTCCGGGATGTTCAATTCGATGCCCATCCGTTGGCCCTCACGAAGAATGTGCCGACGCATCTCGGCGCTGGCCTGGGCGCTGTTCTTGCTGCGAATCGCGCGCACCACGGCTTCGTTCTCTTCGAGACGCTCAGCCAGATGCTCCGGGGAATTGCGTAGCACTTCGGCGCTTTGCTTGAGTGCATTGCTGGTCTGTTGCACCACGCTCTGGAAGATCGGGTTGGACGTCAGCGTGAAGAGCTCTTCATGGAACGCGATGTAGGCGTTGACCCCGGCCTCGCTGTCGTTGGCTTCCAGGGCTTCGCGCATGTCCATCAGCGTCAGGCGCAATTGCCCGACTTCCTTGCTGCTGATCGATTGCGCCACGAGGCCTACGATGAACGGTTCAAGGGTGTAGCGCAGTTGCAGCACGTCTTCCAGGCTTGCCGCCGACACCGCGTTGTCATAACTCTGGCTGTCGCCGGGATTGGCCTCCAGCACCACCACGCCTTTGCCTGGCATGGAACGCACCAGGCCGAGGGTTTCCAGGACGATGACCGCCTCACGCAGGCTCGGACGACTGATACCCAGTTGTTCGGCCAGCTCACGTTGCCCCGGCAGCATTTCGCCGGAGCGCCATTGACCCCGGGCCAGCGCGGCCCGAAGTTTTTCCACGACTGAATTTACAACGGTCGACGAGGTAATCACTGTTCGCTCCCTGAGCATCGAAAGTAGTAGGGGCGTGCCGGCCAGCTGGAGCGGCACGCCGTTGATTCAGAATTCCTGCTGATGCGCCGAAGCGGCCGGTTTTCGCGGCTGGAAGGTATAACCCACCTGACCGGAAAGTACCTTGTTCGCCCGTTGCACATCGATGTCTTTTTCCCAGCGGGCAATGGCCACGGTCGCCACGCAGTTGCCAATCAGGTTGGTCAGCGCCCGGCCGATGCCCATGAACCAGTCCACCGCCAGAACCAGGACCAGGCCCACCACCGGTATGGCCGGAATAGCCGTCAGGGTGGCCGCCAGAATGACCAGTGCCGAACCTGGGATGCCGTGCGCGCCCTTGGACGTGATCAACGACACCAGCAGAATGGTCAGCAGGTCGGTCATGGCCAGCGGTGTGCCGGTGGCGTTGGCGATGAACACGATGGCCAGGGTCAGGTAGATCGAGAAACCGTCGAGATTGAATGAATAACCGGTAGGAATCACCAGCCCGACGGTCGAACTGCCAATGCCCAGGTGCTCAAGCTTGCGCATGATTTGCGGGAGCACGGCGTCTGACGAAGCGGTGCCCATGACGATCAGCAGTTCCTCGCGCAGGTATTTGAGCAGCGGCCACATTCTCAGGCCGGACAAGCGCATCACCAGGCCAAGAATCAACGCCACGAAAGCGGTGCAGGTCAGGTAGAACAAACCGACCAGGCTGCCCAGGTGCTGCAGCGAATCGAGGCCATATTTGCTGGTGGTGAAGGCAATGGCGCCGAACACGCCAATCGGCGCCAGGCGCACGATCATGCCCATGATGCGAAAGATCACGTGGCTGAGTTCATTGATCAGCCGCGAAATGCCCGATGCCGCTTCGCCCACCAGATTCAATGCACTGCCGAACAGCACCGAAAACAGCAGGACTTGCAGAATGTTGTTGTCTGCAAAGGCACCGATCACTGAGGTCGGAATCAGGTCCATCAAAAACTGCGTGGTGGTATGCATGTGCTGGCCGCGCTGGGCAATGTCACCCATGTCGGCTGCGGAAAGCTGATCCAGATGGATGTTCGCGCCGCTGCCGATGCCGGTGCTGAAGGCGAACACCAAGCCGATCACCAGGGCGATGGTGGTCAGCACTTCAAAGTAGATCACTGATTTGAGGCCGATGCGTCCGACCTTCTTCAGGTCGCCGGCACCGCTGATGCCGCTGACCACCACGCAAAACACGATCAGGCCAATGAGCATCTTGATCAGCTTGATAAACCCGTCACCGAGGGGCTTGAGCTGAGCGGAGTATTCAGGAAGGGCCAGCCCGCAGACGATGCCGAGCACCAGTCCGAGAACCACTTGGAGGAAGATTGAACGCGAGCACCATCTGAGCATGGGAGGAATCCTGGTCGGTGTCCTGGCAGTCGTCGCATCAGCGGATCGACGTCAGTACTTAATTATTGTGGTCTTACCGGTATGTCCAGTGCGGGGCCAGTCTAGGCACTGAATGCGGATGATCGCAAGTAAAAATTGAGCGATTGGCTTTACCGGTCTTACCAGTTGCGCGCGATGCCCTGGTTTTGAGCGGTTGGCAGAAAAAATCGGCAATGGATGCCGATTTTTTCAGGGTGCGGCCGAGGTGACATCGTGTA